>Ga0164295_10001712_pt1 | contig 18230 bp, 18 predicted proteins | sample GEODES006metaG_FD_111798 | JGI IMG/M metagenome (GOLD analysis project Ga0164295, IMG submission 111798) | Oligotrophic lake water microbial communities from Sparkling Lake, Wisconsin, USA - GEODES006 metaG | ecosystem: Environmental > Aquatic > Freshwater > Lake | place: USA: Sparkling Lake... | reverse complement strand
TGGCCTGGTGAAATGCCCCCACCCCGGCCACGGAAAATACTGAATGTTTAAGAAGATCCTCATCGCAAACCGAGGCGAAATCGCCTGCCGAGTCATCCGCGCTTGCCGCGAACTCGGCGTCCTTAGCGTCGCCGTCCACAGCGAAGCCGACCGAGAAAGCCTGCACGTCAAACTCGCCGATGAAGCCGTCTGCGTCGGCGCAGGATCAAACACCGATAGCTACCTCAACCTCGCGAACGTGCTGATGGCCTGCCAAATCTCCGGCGCCGAAGCCGTCCACCCTGGCTACGGCTACTTCAGCGAGCGCGCCAACTTCGCCATCGCCCTCCAAAGCCTCGGCATCGCCTTCATCGGCCCCCCGCCGGGAGCCATTGAGGCCATGGGCGACAAGGCCAAAGCCAAAGCCGCCGCCATCGCCGCCAATGTCCCTGTCGTCCCCGGTTCCCCCGGCGCAGTGCCAAACGAAAGCGTCGCCCTCGACATCGCCGACGAAATGGGCTACCCCATCCTCCTCAAAGCCGTCGCCGGTGGCGGAGGCCGAGGCATTCGCCGCGTCGATGGCCCCGATGACCTCGCCCGCCTCTGGAAAATGGCCCAAGCCGAGGCCCAAGTCAGCTTCGGTTCCGGCGAAATCCTCATCGAAAAGTGCGTTGTCCGACCCCGCCACGTCGAAATCCAAGTCATCGGCGACCAGTACGGAAACATGGTCTACCTCGGCGAGCGCGAGTGCTCCATCCAGAACCTGCGCCACCAAAAGATCGTCGAAGAAGCCCCCTTCGCCCAAATGCGGCCCGAAGTCCGAAAAGCGATGGGCGAGGCTGCCGTCCGCGTGGCCCTCAGCGTCGGCTACCAAAACGCTGGCACCGTCGAATTCCTCCTCGATGACGATCACAACTTCTACTTCCTGGAAATGAACACTCGCCTCCAGGTCGAGCACCCGGTCACGGAAGAAATCACCAACCTCGACCTCGTGCACCTCATGCTCCGCATCGCCAGCGGCGAAAAGCTGCCGATCACCCAAGATGACGTGAACCTAGAAGGCCACAGCATCGAGGCCCGCATCACCGCCCAAGACCCCGACAAAGACTTCGCCCCGAGCACCGGCCAAATCACTGAATGGGTCGCCCCTTCTGGCCGCGGAGTGAGGATGGAAACCCACGCCTACGCCGGTTTCTCCGTCTCCCCGTATTACGACCCCCTCATCGCGAAGCTCATCGTGAAAGCCCCCACCCGCGATCAGGCGGTTGCGAAACTGGCCGTCGCCCTGAACGAGTTCCAAATCGGCGGAATCCAAACCAACCTTCCGTTCCTCCGCCGCCTGGTGGTAAGCGAGGCGTACAAAACCGGCGAGTTCGATACCGGCTGGGTTCCGCGATTCCTTGAGGGCTTGGGTTGATCTTCTCCAAGTCCCGCCGCCACGCCCGCGAACTCGCCCTCCGCGTTCTGTACGAATCGGAATATGGCGACCGACCCGCCGCCGAAATCCTTGCCGAAGCCTTCACCGAAGTGCCGCAAGTCACCGCCGGCGTCGTCGAGCCATCCCTGCTCTACAACCCAGATGACGACGGCTACTGGACCCAGCTCGAATACGGCTTCAACCCCGAGCTCGAACGCTACACCGAAGAACTCGTTTACGGCGTCCAAAACCAGCAAGCCCGCATCAACGAGCTGATCCAAGACCACCTGCACGACTACGAGCTCGGCCGCCTCGCCGCGATGGACCGCATCGTCATGCAAATCGCCACCTTTGAGCTGCTCTACGTCCCCTACATCAGCCCGTTCATCACCATCAACGAAGCCATCGAAATCGCTAAGAAATTTTCCAGCGTCGAGAGCGGCAAGTTCGTAAACGGCGTCCTCGGCAACCTGTACAAGGTCACGGAGAAGCACCACTGGGATCCGAAAATGGGCGAAGCCGAGCCGGAAGTCTACGTGGCTCCGGAGGTGAAAGAGGAATTGGTTGAAGAAGTCGTCGACGCCGATTCGCAAGAAGGCAAAAACGCCCGCCGCTTTGGCTGGGTGCTGAAAACCGACCTCATGCCCGAGCCGGCCAAGCCGTCAGAATAGAACCATGCCCGCCCAAATCCTTGATGGCCTCGCCCTGTCGAAACAACTCCGCGCGGAGTTGAAAGAGCGCGTCGGCGTCCTCAAAGAAAAAGGCATCACCCCCCGCCTCGAAGCCATCGTCGCCGCTCAAGACCCGGCGAGCCTCGCCTACGTCCGCATGAAGCGAAAGTGGGCCGAAACCGCCGGAATGGAAAGCGGCTCCTGGGAAGCCACCGCCGAAACCACCCAAGAAGAACTCCTCGCAAAGGTCCATGAGCTCAACGCCAACCCCCTCGTCCACGGCGTCCTCATCCAGCACCCGCTGCCCAAACACCTCGACGAAAACGCTGCCCTCATGGCCCTGGGGTCCGAAAAGGACGTCGATGGTATCACCCCCCAATCGCTCGGCCGCCTCGTCGGAGACCGCCCCGGCTTCCGCTGCGCCACCCCGCTCGGAATCACCAAGATCCTGAAGCACTACCAAATCCCCACCGCCGGAAAGCACGCCGTCGTCATCGGCCGCAGCGTCATCCTCGGCAAGCCGATGGCCCTCATGCTCCTGCAAATGAACGCCACCGTAACCATCGCCCACAGCAAAACCGAAAACCTCCCCGCCCTCTGCCGCCAAGCCGATATCGTAGTAGCCGCCGTAGGCCGCGCCGAACTAGTGAAAGCCGACTGGATCAAACCCGGCGCCGTAGTCGTGGACGCTGGCTACAACAAAGTAGAAGGCCGAACCCACGACGTCGGCGACGTGGATTTCGCGGGTGTGTCGGAGGTGGCGTCTTGGCTGACGCCTGTTCCTGGCGGCGTGGGACCAATGACGGTCGCGAGTCTGCTAGCGAACTGCGTCGAGGCGGCGGAGTCGGTGGCAGAGGAAGAGCGAAACGTTGTGATACCGTATTGATCTCAGCCCATCTCTTTGGGTTGTTCAGGACTTGTTCACGCTCTCACGATAGGTCGTGCCGTTCGTCAGGCTAGACTCAAGGGCATCAAGGTGTAATCGTTGCGCGCTTTGTCCGCGTGTGGCTAGATATGTGGAGGTCGAAATCGAGCCTGCCCCGGTCGTCATATTCTGGGTGACCATCTACTCACGATCCTGAATCTCGGTTACACTAAACACGTTTTAGAATAGGTGAGGGCCTATAATCCCGGAGTCAATAGTGATGATAGATGCCGCACGTGTTACCCGTCAGCGAGGCCGCGTCGATTCGCACGCCAAAAGTACTAAACGGTCCGGATCTCCATCCACGCTGACCGGACTTGAATTATTCGCTGGTGCGGGAGGGTTGGCACTTGGTGGAGCACAAGCGGGCCTTCATCATTTGGCATTGTTGGATATCGACGACTTCACCTGTAAAATGCTAGCAGCGAACTCCTCATTAAATTTGCCGGGAAAGTTTGCGGAAATATGCCACCAAGATATTCGCGACTTTGATTTCAAGAAATTTCAAGGGAAGGTTGATGTAATTTCTGGCGGGCCGCCATGTCAACCCTTCTCATCTGGTGGAACAAAAAAAGGTCAAGGCGATCCCCGAGACATGTTTCCACATGCTGTAAGGGCGGTTAGAGAAGCTGAGCCAAAAGCCTTCCTCTTTGAAAACGTTGCTGGACTTTATCAAGGTCGATTTAATGACTATCGGGAATACGTGAAGCTTCAACTTGAACACCCATCGGTGAGAATCAAAGATCAAGAATCATGGTTGGACCATCGTGAACGGCTTCGAGAAGCTCACCTCTCGGGAGAAGCCGAGTACCGCGTCGTAGTAAAAGACGACGTCAGTGCGGCCAACTATGGGTTACCTCAAAATCGTGACCGAATACTATTTCTCGGCATTCGCGCAGACGTAAGAGCAAAACCTGAACTACCGCGAGAAACCCATAGCGAAGCTCGCCTTTTGATGGATCAATGGGTCACTGGGGAATACTGGGAGCGACACGAAATTGCAAAATCTGACAGGCCCTCACCACCCTCGAATCTGAAACCGGCGGAGGAGTTACAGACTTTAGCAGGCGGCAGGCTGCCCTGGCAAACACTGCGTGACGCAATCTCTGACTTGCCAGAACCTAAAATTGGAGTCAGTGAGTTTGGCCACAGCCTGATTCCCGGTGCGAGATCGTATCCAGGGCACGACGGAAGTTCGCTTGATTGGGTCTCAAAGGCGTTGAAGGCAGGAGTAAATGGAGTACCAGGCGGTGAGAATTGTCTCCGTTTACCTGGGGGCAATGTGCGCTACTTCACGTTAAGGGAATGTGCGCGTATTCAAGGATTCTCAGACGATTATGTTATCCCCGGCGGTCCTTGGACACGAGTCATGAAAGCGTTCGGCAATGCAGTGCCAGTTCCTGTGGCTCAACGATTTATTTCTGCCTTAGTTGAGGCTATAAGACCGTGAAACGCTTGCAAGTATCTTCCGTAGAGTCGTTTTTGATACACGTCGCGAAGGGATCCAGAACTCGCGCAACGACTTGGTACAGGGGGCAGTTAGATAAATATCACCTTAAACCGTCATTGTATAGGCATCCTGGCTTAACTACGTTTAATCAAGCAATGGAGAAAGAATGGGCGTTGCGCCGTGATTTTGCCGAACTTGCGAACATCTATTATGAGCGCGGCATAGAATCGGGGCTCCGAGGCATCATGCAAATGCAACACTATCGTGTGCCTACGCGGTTGCTAGATTGGTCGCGCAATCCGCTTGTAGCCCTATTCTTTGCTTTAACCGAGTCCCAAGCCACTGATTATAATGATGACACTTCAGTGTGGTTGCTTGATCCCAACGAGTGGAACAAGCGGGCTCTAAGTCGCCGAGGGGGGCCATCACATCCCTTGGGTGTGAATGACCCAGACGTTGCATCCTACGTGGGAATCGACGAAACCTCAGTACTAATAGGTGACAACCCAATAACGATTCGAGGCCATTCCGACAACTCTAGAATTGCCGCGCAACAAGGTGCCTTCGTTCTTCTCGGAAACGCGCCGACTCCACTGGAAACCATGGATGATGCGGCAGTACGATTAAAGATGGCTGGAACCGTTTTACTCAAAATGACCGTTCCCGCGAGCGATGCGCGAGCAATGCTCGATAATCTTCTTGCTATGGGGATCACGGATGATTTCGTTTATCCAGATCTCGAAGGAGTCGTCAGTCATATACGTCGAAAGGCTGGGTATCCACGATGAGCCTCGTTGCAAGCCTTGTTACTGAACGAACCTCAGTCGAAGATTGGTATTTGTTAAGAGATAGAATCGACATGAGTCCTTCCTACCAAAGGAAGCCTAACCTTTGGTCGCTCGACAAGCAAAGGTTGCTGATCGATACAATTCTAAATGACTACGACATTCCAAAAATATACTTAGCAAACTTTGCGGCGGGTGCAGCATTAGATAACCCCAAGAATAAACTTTATGCTGTGATCGATGGTAAGCAGCGCTTAGAAGCCATCTTTAGATTCTTGGCTAATGAATATGAATTGTCCGAGAAGGAAGAGGCACCTGGGGTTCCGCGCAAAGGTCTTAAGGGTATGCGGTACTCAGATTTGACGTACCGCTATCCCAACTTAGCAGGCAAAATTCGACGTTACCAGTTAGCTGTAGTCACAGTTATAGCAGACACGGATTCTGATATTCACCGAATGTTCGTTCGGTTGAACTACGGTGTATCGGTTAACGCCGCGGAACGTCGAAATGCTAAACCGGGACCTGTACCAATTGCAATACGTCAAATTGTTGAGCACGAGTTTTTTACTCGATGTATTAGATTCACGACGAAAAGGGGCGACGATAAGAATCTGGCCGCAAAGATCCTCATGTTCGAGGCACAAGGTGGAATCACAGATACAAAGGCTTCTCGATTGGACAGGTTCACGGATGAAAATGCTGCGGAGCACAGATGGGACGAGGTTCTTGACCTTGTAGGTAGAGTCAATGAGGTTCTGGATCGGCTTTCCCAAGTATTTTATGAGAAGGATATCTTGCTTAGTTCAAGTGGGCAAGCGCCGGTCTACTACTGGATGGCGCGTAACCAGTGGTCAGAACAACCTTCTGCATTTCGGAACTTCCTAGAGTACTTTGATGATCAGGTGAAGAAGCAGTATCGCGGGGAAGGCATTAGCCCCGAGGAGGATGCCCCTGAGCTAGCGGAATACTATCGCTGGACTCGCACGGTCAATGATCGGGACTCAATTGAGGGGCGTTATCTGATGCTTGCAAATCGTTGGGAACAATGGAGATCAACTAGAGGCGCTTGAAGTTGTGCCTTCTGTAAGCGTCCTAAGGGCACTAATATAAATGTGGGACCTGCCCGAACGAAGCCTTGCTCAAATACGATAATAAAGTAGAAAGATGCGATAAGAAGATAGTTCATGCATAAGCTGTAGATGAACTGATAGCAGGAAGATTGTGGTAACAAAGCATTGCGAAATCCTGCAAAATGCCAAGTCTCTAAAGCCGAATAAATGTAAATATATTGTTGCAAATCAAAAAATATTGCAAGCAGTTTGGAAGCTAGTTTTAAGCCCTGATGTGGTTCAGGGTTTGAGGTGCTCTTAGAAGCGGACGCTCGAGTCCTGAGGCTCTTACCTGCTGTTAAAAAAGTTCTGTGGATCCCTTGTCAGATTCGTGCGATTGGGGTCCTGCTTTCTCTAGGGGCCAGAGCGATTGGTCAAGCTTCCGCTTGGATAGCTCTGTGCCTCTGAAACAATCGAGACTAGATGAGATGCTCGTCTTCTTGCCGAGTTGTTATGGGACATGAAGCAAATGTTCCACTCTCGTCGGTTCGAGTTTCGCGACTGTTTTCAGATTGTATCCAAAGGCAATCGAAAATCCGTGGTAGTACCTTCGACCAAGGTTAAAAGATGTCACGGCTGATGTCGTTAAGATTGCGCAGCATTCAAATGGTTCAGGAAGCTTTAGCGTGTCGAAAATGTCACCCGCTACTGGTTGTCTTGGACCAAAAATATCAAGTCGTCCAATCATTTGGTTGAATTCGCTTTTCGAAAGTGGGTTTCCTAGCTTATGGTACTTGCACTCCCAGATCGCGAGCAGTTCACCATGGTCACTGTTTGGTTGGTCTTTCGTCTCCATCCTCTCAACAGAGATATCGGGTGCCTCGGGTGGTTCAGCTGTGCTCTTCATCGGTACTGGGATTTTTATTCCAAGAAGGCAGTCAAGTACGCCTGCCGGTGTGCAAATACGGAAGAATACAAAATTCTCTTTTTGTCCTGGCGAGTATGCGAAACGAAATTGTTTCGTGCCGGCAGGTGCTATCGCTTTAGAACTTGTTGCAGTTGCGTGCAAGGCCTTGACTGCATTGAAGTAGCAAGCTAGCTCGTAAATTTCATCTGAACAAAGTGTCTTCATCCCAGAACTTGTATTAACTCGACTATCGATTCCGGTTGAGATGAGATCCACGAACCAAACTTGATCCGGTTGATTGAGCTTACGTTTGAGCGTGAGCATTCCTTTCTTTGTCGCCTTTAGAAAATCGAATCCAGCCATTTGCGCCCCACTTCAGTTTGATCGACGTTAGCCAGTATGTCCGTAGCTTGAGCGATGAAGTTTGAGTCAAGGACCTGGGTTTCTGGTCCTTGGCCTTCCGATGAAGAACGTTTTAAGGAGCGAAGTCCCGATGTAGTAAAGTTTTCCCTCCCAAAGACCAGCAATTCTTGCGTCATTGTTCCTAGAGGTATTAATTCTCGTCCCTGCGATTCGGGGAGTTCCCCTGGAGCGAGGTACAGCTCTGAGATGTCCGGTACTCCTTCGATGCCGACAGGAAAGGTATCAACAACCATTTGTAAGAGCTCAAACCCAGCGTCAAACCGTTCCTCAAAAAACGTTAGGAGGGTGATCGCCAGGGGTGGATAATCAAAGTTCTGATTACGTCCTTCGGATTGTGGAAAAAGGGTGGGGTTCAGCCGAACAAATTCCGCACGAAGTTCAAGTGGCAGCGCGTGAAAGATCATCCTAAAAAGTGACCGGGCCCAAGCGATTTGTCCTGAAATTAGTGTTCTATAGTCCTGTTCCGGTAGGGAAACAACGCTCTGCTTGAAGTGACGTTCAGGCTCCAGAAAGTGACGCGTCTTTTGAAGGCTACCCGCTAGGCCTGAAAGTGGACGATCCCCGTCTAAACTCGTAATATCACCGAGCGTTAACAAACCGGGACCCTTTCGTCTTCCGTCAGGATCGTCGTAATCTGCTGACGCGACTCGAGCCCTTGACAAGAACATCAAGTCATCTTCAGTCCGTTTAAAAGTGATGATTCTTGATCCTTGTGCAGGTTTACACCTGCCTCCAGTGATGGAGGCAGTTCCGTCTCGAAGTATCAGTTCATCGATTGCGTAGTAACTCGGCATTAAAATGCTCCAGCATAGAGAACTGGAATGTAGTTACATTTTAGCCAAAATCCGTGCCGTATTGTTGTCAACGGCTCTTAACTTCGTCTTGACGATCGTAAGCCTACGAGGTGCGGAGAGCTGTAAGCCAACAATTGAAAGTAACGAACAGATGTTTCTGCAAGAAAAACTGCAGGCCGAGGCATGTTGTCTTTTGCCGCCCTTGGACCCAGCGGCGCTCTGTGCCGGTTACCTCGGCGTGGAGAGACAAAGCGAGAATCGTTATTCCTTGCCGCCCAATGGGGGTGTCACGCGCGCTTCTGGAGCACGGCTTCCTCAGCCTTGCGCATACCCTTTCTTCGGTTTAACTCGTTGCGTCAGTCGCTGTCCAGGTACGGACGGAAACGCAAATCCTACTTGTTTGGGTTAGCTTTGACCCCTCCGAACTACGACGTAGCTACGGCTTCAACTGATCAACGCATGGAAATCCGATAGGTTGACCAAACCGCCCCTCGCCTACTAAGAGGCATGACCAACCCAAAACAAACCCGCCCCATCCCGACTCCGACAAACCCAAAATATACACTCCGCCCCTACGCGGGAAGTGTAATTAATAAATTTTTCGGCCCTCGCGCCCCCGGAATTCCAGCAGACCAACGCCTCCCGCAGCCCCGCCACCCAAGGCCACCCAAAGCGCCCCCTCCCGAACCCAAAACGCCCTGTAATTAATTAATCCGGCTGGGGGGGAACGTTAATTAATTACGCCCAATCCCCAAAAATCTCAGCTAAACTCCGCTCATGGCAGACCTTTCTCGGCGCGAAATGATGGCGGGGGTTGGCGGCTTGGCGCTGGCCGGACTTCCGAACCTCAACCTCTTCCAAGAGCCGGCAAAGCCCGTCGGCTGGGCCATCCTCGGCCTCGGCGGATACGCCACCCGAAACATCCTGCCGAACTTTAGGGACTGCAAACTCAGCAAGCCCGTCGCCGTTATCAGCGGTAGTCCGGACAAAGCCAAGGGAATCGCCGCCGAATACGGCATCCCCGAAAGCAAGATCTACAACTACCAAAACCTGGAGAAGATCAAAGACGACCCGGACATCGAAGTCGTCTACGTCATCACCCCGCCCGGAACGCACCACGAGTTCACCATGCGCTCCCTCGCCGCCGGAAAGCACGTCTGCTGCGAAAAGCCCATGACCGGCGACCTGAAGGAAGCCGAAGAAATGGTCGCCATGGCCAAGAAGGTTAACAAGCGCCTCGGAATCGGCTACCGCTGCCACTTCGAGCCGCACAATCTGGAGGCCATGCGCCTCTGCCGCTCCGGTGCCCTCGGAACGCTCCGAACCGTCCGCAGCGACCACGGCTTCACCATGGGCTGGGACAACGGCTGGCACTCCAAACGAAAGCTCGGCGGCTATGGCGCCATCAGCGAAATCGGAATCTACGCCATCCAGGCCCTCTGCTACCTCGCCGGCGCCGACCCGGTCGAAGTCTACGGAACCCGCGATAAGCTCAAAGTCGACCGGTTCAAAGAAGTGGAAGACGTCAACCACTTCAACCTCATCTTCCCGAACGGCGTCCAAGGCTTCGGCGCCACCGCCTACTCCTGGAACGCCAACAACTTCCGCGTCTACGGCGACCGCGGCAACATCACCGCCGAACCCGCCACCGGCTACACCGGCCACGTTTTCACGCTGAACAACAAGAAAATCGAAGTCGCCCCCGCCAACCAATGGGCCCTCCAAATGGACCACCTATCGGAATGCATCCGCGACCCGAAAATGACCCTCCGAACCCCCGGCGAAATGGGACTCCGAGACATCCGCATCATCGATGCCGTCCTTAGGTCCGCCGAATCGAAGTCGTCCATCCGGCTCGTATAACGTCAAGTGCCAAACCCAAACGTTAAAAAACGGGTCCTAATCTACACGGCGGGCACGGTGCTTCTCTACACCACCGCCGTCGTGTACCTCGCGCACAAATACGTCCAACCCTCGCGGCAAAAGTTGGACACTCCAGCGGGGCTGGTCGAAACCACCATCAAAGGCCCCCACGGCGAAGCCCCGATCTGGAGCAAAGATGTCGAGAATCCAAAAGCCATCGTCATCTTCGCCCACGGCTACGGCGGCACCCGCCTCCACTGGCCAAAGCTGATGGATAACCTGGCCCAAAAGCAAATCGCCTCGGTAGCCATCGGAATGCCCGGACAAGAAGAATCCCCCATGCCCCAAGTCGGCTTCGGCGGAATCGAAGCCGACATCATCACTGACGTCGCCAAAGAAATCCGGTCAAAAAATCCGGAGACAAAAATAGTGCTCTACGGCGTCTCCCTCGGCGGAGCCTCAACCTGGATCGCCGCCGGCCGAAACCCGGAAATCGCTGACGCTGTCGTCACCGAAGCCGCCTACGCGAACCTAAACCAAACCAGCCGCCGCTACCTCTCGCTCAAGCTCCCCGCTGCCAGCCCCATCCTTGAGCCGATCGTCCTCATCGGGCAAAAGATGGCAAACGTCGACCCGAACACCCTAAACCCCGTCGACTTCGCCCCCAAGTTCGGCAAACCCGCCCTGCTGATCCACGACGACGAAGACACCCTCGTCACCCCCGAAATCACCGAGGAACTGCAAAAAGCCACCAATGCCGAACTCTGGAAAGTCCCCGGCGCCGAACACGCCCGCGCTATCGAACAAGACCTCCCCGGCCTAACCAAGCGCCTGCTGAGCTTTATCGCGTCGCTGAAGGCGTAATCGCCTCAATCACCCGCTGCGCAATCACCGCGCTCCCAAACGGCGGCATCAAGTACAAGCCATCCGCCGAACCCCGAATGAACTGGCTCAGCTTCTGCGCCTCTTCAATGCCAATGCTCAAAGCAACGTCATCATCCGCCGCCTCCGCAATCCGCTTCCGCAAAGCGTCCGGAATCACAATCCCCGGCACCTCGTGGTGCATAAAGTCCGCATGCCGAGCCGACTTCAGCGGCAAAACCCCGACCAACATCGGCACCCCAAACCGCTTTCCGGCCTCAAAGCAAATCTCCGCCTGCGCCTCGTCAAACACCGGCTGCGTATAAACCACCTGCGCCCCCGCATCCACCTTCCGCCCCAGCCGATCAAACTCTTCCGCCGCATCAAAAGCAAGCGGATTGAACGCGCAAGCAATCGTAAACCCACACTTGACGCCGATGCTATATCCGGCCAAGTCGATCCCGTCGTTAAACCGTTTCAGAATCCGACAAAGCCCAATCGAGTCGATGTCAAAAACGCTCGTCGCACTAGGATAGTCGCCAATATTCGCCGGATCACCCGTGACCGCCAAGATGTTCCGAATCCCCAACGCATGCGCCCCCAGCAAATCACTCTGAACCGCGAGCAAGTTCCGATCGCGGCAAGCAAAGTGCATCGTCACCTCAACCCCTGCATCGCGCTGCAATATGGTCGACACCGCCGCCGGCGACATCCGCAACCTGGCCCGCGCACCGTCCGAGATGTTGATCGTGTCCACTCCAGCCGCTTTCAAAGCCATGGACCCTTCAGTTAGCTTCTTCAGGCTAAGTCCGCGCGGAACGTCAAGCTCGACCGCAATCACAAACTCCTTTCCAAGCTTCTGGCCCAGGGCACTGGGCTCCGTAACCGGCACCGGCTTCTTCACTTGGCCTTCCCGAACCACTTCGCCGCGAGGTCGCACTTTGACCTTGGTGTTGTCCAGCAACTGCCGCAAGGCAGCAATGTGCGCTGGAGAAGTTCCGCAACATCCGCCTAGCAGCCGCGCCCCTTCCTCCACAAACCGCATCGTGGCTTTCGCGAAGTACTCCGGCTGAATGTCGTAGGTCACCTGACCTTTCACGAGCTGTGGTAATCCGGGCGTCGGCATCGCCAGCACTGGCAAATCGGTGGCCTCAACAAGCTGCCGAATAATGTCCAGCATCCGCTGCGGACCAACCACGCAGTTCGCGCCAACAACATCAACCCCCAACGCCGCCATCTCGCGGGCACACCGGATCGGCAGCCCTTCGGCCAAAGCCTCGCCGTCCTCAATGTAAGCCTTGCTCGCAATCAAGGGCAGATCAGTCACCGCCCGCACGGCACGAATGGCGACCTCCAGCTCGTGCATCGCGCTGTAGGTTTCAAGGATGATCCCATCCACCCCGCCTTCCACCAGGCCGAGTACTTGCTCGGTGATGGCGGCGAAAACCTCCTCCTTCGAGAGCTGTCCGAATGGCTCAACCGTTTTGCCCGCAGGCCCAATCGCTCCGAGCACAAACCGTTCACCGGAGAACTCTGAAACAGCCTCTCGAGCGATCTCCGCTCCGCGTCGATTCACCTCTCGCGGACTTACGGTCTCCGGCAATCGAAACCGATTCGCCTGGTACGTGTTGGTCTCAATGAGGTCGCTGCCCGCGCTCAGGTATTCGCGATGCACTCGAAGTACCAACTCGGCGGCATCAAGATTTGCCAAGTCATACGGTTGATGAGGGTAGCCGTACTGGCCAAGGAGAGTTCCGTTCGCCCCGTCCGCAATCAGGACTCGGTCTCGGACTGCTTCAAGCAGGGTCACCTAGAAATTATAGCTTCGGTCGTGATGGCCCGAATGCGATCTCGAATTCGGATCACGCGCTCAACCTCGGCAACCGACGGCTTCAGTCTAGGATTTCGAATATCAACCGGGCTCATCACGCCATCATTTCCGTCATCAAGCCCCAAAACGTGCCCCAATTCGTGGGCGACCGATTGCTGAATGCAACCCGAGGAAAGTGGCTTTCCATTTGGCGCCTTTGTTCGAATCTGAATCCGCACGTTCAGCCCGTTCTGGGTCAGCAGCCATCTGGCGTGGCCGGCTACGGGTGCGCCTTGATAAGTCAGGTCGTCCTTGAACTCCAACACGATGTGGGCATCTCGCGCGGTTGGCACAGGTTCAAAAGCAACCAGCCCATTCGTCTCGGCCTCCCAGATTCCAAGTCCGCCAAGAAAGCCTTCAATGCTCGGCTTCATCGGTCCGGTGGGAAGCTTTTTGAGAAATATTCGGAACCTTCCGTTTGGAATCAGCGCCTTACTGTAACGAGCAACCTCTTCGTGCTCGCCACGCGCAAGCTTGGCCTCGATGGAGGAAATATAGGTTTCAAAGCTGGAGGCGCTCGCCGGTACCGGATCCTGCACAGCGAACGCGGAGGCGCAGCTACTGCAGAGCGCTGCCATCATCAGCGTGCGTTGAACTGCAAAAAAGCGTGACACATTGAACCCCCGGTAAAGTTACGGCAAGTTTGCTGTTTCTCGCACTGGCATTTATTGCCGATTGTCCGACATATAGCCGACTTTAGGTTCAACTAGAGGCTCATGGATCGACTCATTTGTTTCGATATTGGCGGCGTATTGGTCCGGATTTCGCAAACCTTGCAAGAAGCTGCCGAGTTTGCTGGTGTCAAAACCACCCTCGCTGACTCGCCGCCGCTGTTTCTAGCGGATGCCGAGCCCATGAACCGACACCAGGCAGGCCACATCGACTACGCCACTTATCTTGATGAGATGGGCCAACTGATGGGCTGCCCCGTCGAGCATGCCGAAAAGGCGCACCTCTCGATTCTCCAGCACGAGTACCCCGGCATTCCGGAGTTCGTTTCCGAGGTGAAGAATGGCGGGTTCCGCACGGCTTGCCTCTCGAACACGAACGCTCCGCACTGGGCAGACCTCACTAACCCGGCAAAGTTTCCAACGGTGGCGAGTCTAGAGTTCCGCTGCGCTTCGCACCTGTTCGAACTCGGCAAGCCCGACCCCGCGATCTATCGCCGATTTGAAGCAGAGACCGGATTCCGCCCGGATCAGATCATCTTTTTCGATGACAATCGACAAAACGTCGAAGCGGCAAATGCGGTGGGTTGGCTCGCCTTTCGGATTGATCCGTATGGCGACCCGGCAGAACAGATGTGCGCGGCCCTTCGAGAAATCGAAGTCCTAAACTAGCGCTGTCGAGCTCGACCGTTTCGGCCAAAGGCTCGCTGCTCTTCGAACTCAAGGAGATACTCCACTTCGGCGGTCATCGGCACTTCTCGCCGAACGATCTCGACCGCATTTCGCAGGCCCAGCTGAGATTTGAACAGCAGCTTGCAGGCACGGTGCAGGGCCAAGCGTCCGTCCGGAGTGATTCCGTACCGTCTTAATCCAACCGCATTAATATCGATAACTTCCTGCTCGATGCCATCGACAATCATGAAAGGCGGAACGTCTTTGACAATCTTCGAGTAGCCGCCGACCATCGCCACTTTGCCGAGCCGACAGAACTGGTGCACGCCGGTAAACCCACCCACGGTCACATAGTCTTCGGCCGAGACGTGACCGCCGAATGCGGAGTTGTTCGCGATCGTAATGTGATCGTGGACCTCACAGTTATGGCCAATGTGAGCGTAAGCCATCATGTACAAATCGCTGCCGATGGTCGTCGTTAGACCCTCTCCCGTGGCGCGATGCACGGTGGCGTACTCGCGAAAAACGTTATCGTTTCCAATCACCAGGTACGTCTTTTCGCCCTTGTACTTCCGATCCTGAGGGTCTCCACCAAGGATCGCGCCGTGACCGACGAAGTTGCGCTCACCCAAAGTGGTGCCCGTACAAATTCGCACGTGTGACTGCAACACGCAGCCCGAGCCGATCTTAACTTCCGCATCCACGATGCAACCCGGGCCGATTTCTACATCATCGGCAATCTCGGCGGCGGGGTCAACACTCGCAAACGGGTGAATCTGGGCCAAGTCAGAATTCCCTCTCGACCAGCTTAAAAGTGAGCTCCATGCTTGCGGCTAGTTCACCTTCAACCGAAGCCTGCCCCTTAATGCGACCAATCGAACCACGCATCCAAACCAACTGACAATCGATAATGAGTTGATCGCCCGGCACCACCATCCGGCGAAACTTGACGTCGTCAATTGCGCCAATCAGCGGAATGCGTCCTCGGGCATCGTCTCGCTGCATCGTCAGAACCGCGCCAACCTGCGCCATGGCCTCGACGATGAGCACACCGGGCATCACCGGGAAGCCAGGATAGTGACCCTGGAAGAACGACTCGTTGAAAGTCACGTTCTTAAGCCCCTTAATCGTGGCGCCATCTTCGGCGATATCCAAGATTCGATCCACAAGGATCATTGGATAACGATGTGGAAGTACGCCGAGAATTTCTTGTAGGTTCAGAGTCAAGGGGGGCCTCAGTAATGCTGACTTGGGAGGGTACCCGTCCCTCCCAAATCGACTTGTTTACGATCGTGCGCTTACGGGAATATGCCGCGCTTGATGGTGGCGTCGGCAACGCGCTTCACGCCAATAATGAGCGCGGCATTTCGCATGTCCGTTTTGTGGGCACGCATGGTCGAGTCAACCGAGGCATAGCTCGATCGCATGATCCGCGTGAGTCGCTTGTTCACTTCGTCCTCTTCCCAGAAGAAGTTTTGCAAGTCCTGTACCCATTCGAAGTAGCTCACAATGACGCCGCCAGCGTTCGCGAGAATGTCGGGAACAATCAGCTTTCCTTTGTCATTCAAGATCACGTCAGCAGCCGGTGTGCAGGGTCCATTTGCACCCTCAACAATCAGCCCGGCTTTGATTCGATCCGCGTTCTCCTCGGTGATCTGTCCCGAAATGGCCGCCGGGATAAGCACGTCGCAATCGAGCTCTAGCAGCTCGGTGTTGCTCACTTTCTCTGCATTCTTGAATTCTCGAATGCCACCTTCTCGGCCGGAGAACCGGGTCGAGAGTTCACGAATCGGCAGACCCTCTGGGTTATAGATGCCGCCGGTGGCATCGCTGATTGCCACGACCGTGCCGCCAGCTTCTTCCACCAGCAGCGCCGCCGTGCTTCCAACGTTTCCAAACCCTTGAACCGCAACCTTCATGTTGCCAAGATCGAGGTTCCGAACCTTCGCTGCTTCTTCAAGGGCAACCACAACACCGCGACCGGTAGCTTCGACGCGACCTTCCGATCCGCCAAGCTCCACGGGCTTTCCGGTAACGACGCCGGGGGTGGTGTAGCCTGCGGACATCGACATCGTGTCCATGATCCAGCTCATGACCTGAGCGTTGGTTCCAATGTCCGGAGCCGGGATATCGCTCCGCTCACCGATCATCGAGCTGATGTCACTTGTAAACCGTCGAGTGAGCTTTTCGATCTCTCGCTTGGAGAGCCGCTTGGTGTCAACCCGAACTCCACCCTTCGCACCCCCGTATGGGATGTTGACGACGGCGCACTTCCACGTCATCCACATGGCGAGCGCGGAAGTCTCGTTCAAATCAACATGCGGGTGGTATCGAATTCCGCCCTTCGTTGGTCCGCGCGAGGCGTTGTGCTGAACGCGATACCCTTCAAAAACTTCGACCGTGCCATCGTCCATGACCACTGGGAAGTTCACAACCAAGGCTCGTTGCGGATGAGCGAGCACCTTGTGCAACCCCTCGTCCAAGTCTAAGTATTGGGCAGCAATCGCAAGTTGCTGTCGGGCCATGTTTAGGACATCAAATTGACTGCTCATGCTATCAGTTGTTGCTCGCGAACACCTTGGAAGCGAGCCAATAGAGTGGTATCGCCAGCGCAGCGTTGAGCAAAGCTGCTCCTAGTGTAGCCAACGCGACCTCTACAAAACTCCCGCCGGGCACGCCGATTCGGAATAGGATTTGCGCGGTGATGCAAGTCAAGAAAGCCCACACCGCCGCAACGATAAAGTTCGCATCGAAATCCAGCGACCGTAGCGATCCAAGAATGTAGCCAACAATCATCCGCGAAGCCGCAAAGGCCGCAATGTTCGATCCGATGACTGCGCCTTCCACGAGTCCGACCAAGAAGCCCCCGAGCAATCCCTGCATTCGCGTGCCGAACAGCGTCATGATCGCCAGGACCAGCAAGGTCAGTTTTGAGACGGGTCCTGGCACACCGAGCATTCCGGCCGAGAGCCACAGCAGGAATCCAAAAGTCACCCACCATTTCATAGAAGAATCTTCACCTCCTTGGTTCGGCCAATGCTGGCCGAAGGCACAATGATCGCTCGGCGGGTCCCAAGTTCAAGGTTGTCCTGAACCTGAATGATCTTTCCGATAATGAGACCACGTGGAATCTGCGGTCCAAACCCACTCGTCACCACGGTGTCTCCGACAATGACCGGACTTTTCGGATCAAACAGAGTCAAATTCAACGTGTTGCTGTCCACGCCCTGCAACAGGCCAACCTGCGGTGGATTACGGCTGCTATCCATCGCGCCAACTTTAAGCGACGCGCTGGTCAGCATCAGGGCCTGGCACCGAGTGTCCTCGACCGTCTGCACAATCGCGAGCACACCTTCGGCGGTAATCACGGGCATCCCTGGCTTCACGCCGTCTTTCTTGCCGCGGGCCAATGCTAGTCGGTTCTGGTTCGGATAGAAACCAATAATTTCGGAACTGACGGCCTTCTGCCCCGGACTGCTCGGAAGGGACAACAGCTTCCGCAAGGAACTGATTTCGCTTTCCAGCCGGGTGACCGTCTCGGAATACAACTCGGCTTGGCCGATCTGCGATTTCAAAGCCGTATTCTCATCCACGAGCCGCTTGCCGCTAAAAATTCCAGCTTGAACGTTGCCAAAGAAGCTGCTGACGTTGTTTGCCCCAATGCCTAGCGGCTGGACGACCGACTGAATGAAGCTGGTCACGAAGTCGACACGGTTTCGCGTTCGAGCATCCGCTTGCATTCGGTCCAATCCTCCGGCGACAAAGAACAGAATCACCAGGAGGATGATTTCGGTAACGTTGTTGCTGCGTTGTTTCAGGACCGAGAAGACCTTTCCAGCATTTTGCGAATCACTTCATTTTCGTGCATCGCCTCGACCACGCGACCGGTTCCAAAT
>Ga0164295_10001711_pt1 | contig 18235 bp, 18 predicted proteins | sample GEODES006metaG_FD_111798 | JGI IMG/M metagenome (GOLD analysis project Ga0164295, IMG submission 111798) | Oligotrophic lake water microbial communities from Sparkling Lake, Wisconsin, USA - GEODES006 metaG | ecosystem: Environmental > Aquatic > Freshwater > Lake | place: USA: Sparkling Lake... | reverse complement strand
GTGGATGAGCGTTTGAAGAAGGTTTCGAGGCGGCCAGGCGAACTCGTCCCTTCCCTCGATTCGGATGCTGTGACGCCGCATGGTCAGTTCTCCTTCTTCTTTCTGCGTCGATTCGGATGCAGGTCCTTCTCGAACCGGGCCGCCACCGCTTGGAACGGCGTTACTTCTGTGCCTGCTTCCGTGCCCAGATCTCGTGGGCCTTCGTGATCGTCGCGATGGGCAGAGCGACGAGTGCATCTCGAGTCAGCCCGTCGCCGACGTAGCCACCGGCGAGCACGAACGCCGCCGGCGACTCCTTCGCAGCGATCGCCAGGCCGTTGAAGGTGCAGTAGCCCGCACGCTCCCGGCTCTTCAGTCCCCTATGACACGGAACACCTGGAGACCACTCTTCCGAGGGTGGTAAGATTCCTCCAGCATTCGGCTCGATTGGCCGGCCCCGCAAGGGGTCGACCGTCCAACCTAGCGGCGTAGGCCTCTGCCTCGCTGACAAGGTGGTTCCGGGATCCAGCAATGGATCTCGAGGATGCGTCGCCCGGAACGTTCCGGACGAAAACACACGACAGCGAGAGGAACTCGTCATGCCGATCGGACACTTGTCGATTCGCATCAACACCCGTCGTCGCGATCACCATCTCTGGCTCAACAACGGCGGCGTGTATTGGGTGCACTACACCCTGCACTTCGACCACCGGAAGCGTCGCATCCGGCGTTCGCTGCGGACCCGCGATCTTGAGCGGGCGATTGAGCTCCGCGACGAACTGTTCGCTCACATCCGCGAGCACGGCGAGTTTGTCGCATCAAAGCGGGAAGACCCCGGCTTTTCAAGACTGATGGTGACGCGTTCGGAGCCGGTCGCTTTCGCGTGGTGGCTTGTTGATGCTTGAATCGCAGACACAAAAAGGAGAAGCCTAAAATGTCGATAGAACATCCTGAACAGACCTGCGACCCTTGGCTCATCATCCAAGGCCACCCGGTGATCAACCTCCACCCGCCCGTCGAGTGGCAGCCCGGCGGGCCTGGGTGGATCTTGATCACGGACGATCGGCTCATCTGGGAAGCGGGAAAAGGTCCGTGGGCGGTCCGTGCAGCGACCGCGTCGGCGGAGGTCGATCTCGGCGACCGAGATCAGGTTTACGCGGAAGTCGAGGCCGCCAGACCGACGCGGGTGGAGCTCGCCGTCGCCATCGAGGAGAAGATCCCGACGGCGTGGGGCAATTGGCTTTTCAGAACCTGCCGATCACCGACACGGTCGGATCCGTCGCCTGCGCCCAGGGGCATCGGCGCCTACTACAGCCTCATCAAGCGATGCCCGTGCGGCAGCGGCGAAATCGGGGGCCGGTCCAACGACGAACGGCAGCAGCCCGCGCTCGCTTGCGAGGGCTGCAGGGGCAAGCTTTTGGCCCGAATCGTCGAGGCCGATCTTCGGGAGGGTGGAGCCACAGTTCTGGCACGTGATCCGGTCACGCACTGGGAGAACTCCCTGCGGCGCAAGGGCTGCGACCTCGTGCCGATCGTGGCCGGCGAGCCTCGGCCGATTCGCAAAGGCCATGTCACGATCCTCTGCCCGAGCGTTCCCTGCTCGTTCGTCATCGTCCCCGACGCGCTCGCCGACGCATCCCTGATGAAGGGGCGGCTGGCGTCGTTGTGAGCCTGATCATCCTCGGCCCGTGCCCTCCTCGAAGTGGCAGGCCACGGCTTCCCGGATCGCGGTGCGAAGCGACTCGAGCGTGTCGGCCTCGGTGTCAATCGAAGCGCCGACGGCTTCGGCGATAAAGCCCCCTTCGGGAGCCTCCTCGACCACAAAGACGATCTCGGTCACCGAAGCACTCCTCGGAACAAAGTCCGGGGCAGTCAATCGGCCTCCAAAGGCCAGGGAGCCCACGTCGGCATCTACCGTACGCCGCGATGTCGTGCCTAACGACCATCAACAGATGGCCCATCGCCTCGCCAGCCGTCCGCGAGAAAGAAAGGACGGCCGACACCAACCAGTCGGGGCGACAGGATTTGAACCTGCGACCTCTTGACCCCCAGTCAAGCGCGCTAGCCAGGCTGCGCCACGCCCCGAATCCGCCGACAAGCACGCGCAGCTCTCGCTTCCCGGCCCGACGACCTGCACACTATCGCACAAACACTCCCCGGCAGCAACACGAACCCGCCCACTCCCTGCCCCACTCCCCGCCCAGTCGCCTTCCCAAGGCTCTCAAACCAGAGCCAGTCCCCGCACCACACCACCTCCAAACCCCAGCCCCACCACCACGCTATGGCCGCCACACCAAGCCCTCAGCCCAGCCCCACCCCCGTCACCCTTCCCCACACCCTCCCGTTCTCCACCCGGCTCGCGCAGGCCATCCGCACCAAGCGCACCCCCGCCTGCGTCGGCCTCGACCCACGCCGCGAATCTCTTCCCCCAGCCCTCGGAGCCGCAGCCATCAACGACCCCTTGGCCCTCGCCAAGCTCTACACGAGCTTCTGCCGAGACGTCATCGACGCCGTCGCCCCCCACATCCCGATCGTCAAACCACAGCTCGCCTGCTTCGAAGCCCTCGGCCCCGCCGGCATGCAGGCACTCGCCGACACGATCCACTACGCCCACGCCCGCGGCCTCCTCGTCCTCGCCGACGGCAAACGAGCCGACATCGGCTCCACCGCCGAAGCCTACGCTGACGGCTGGCTCGCCGGCCCCTGGGCCTGCGACGCCCTCACCATCAACCCCTACCTCGGCCTCGACTCCATCGCCCCCTTCGTGACCACCGCCAAAGCCCGCCACGCCGGTCTCTTCGTCCTCGTGAAGACCTCAAACCCCGGCAGCCGCGACTTCCAGGATCTCGAAGCCAACGGCTCCCCCCTCCACGAACATGTCGCCGCCGGCGTCGAACACCTCGCCGCCGACTCGCTCCCGCCAGGAAGCAGCGACGCCCCCAGCGAGCACGCCTACGGCCTCGTCGGCGCCGTCGTCGGAGCCACCTGGCCCAAACAACTCGACACCCTCCGCGCCGCCATGCCCCACGTCTGGATCCTCGTGCCAGGATTCGGCAAACAAGGGGGACGAGCCTCCGATGTTCGCGGGGCCTTCGACTCTCACGGCTTGGGGGCGCTCGTCGTCAGCGCCCGCGACGTGATCTTCGCCCACACCCGCGCCGACATGAATGCCGGGCTCTCGGAAAGCCAATGGCAGACAGCCGTCGAACGGGCCTGCCACGACATGATCGAGCGGATCGCCGCCGACACCCCCGCCGGGAAACTCCGCGACTGAGCGCTCGCCGACGGGTGCGTCAGGCCTTCGCTTCCTGGATCAGCCGCGAAAGGAGCGGGAGAAGTTGCTTCTTCCGGCTGACGACATTTTTGAGGGAATAGAGCCCCTTGTCGAGGCGCGGATAGTTGATCTCCTCCCACGCCTCCGACTCCCGCGAGAGTAGCAGGAGCGAACCGTTGCTGACGACGTCGGTGATGAGGAGCGCGGAGAAGTCGAGCTTGTGACGGGTGGAAAAATCCTCGAGGGCCTTGCGAAGCTCGTCCTTCCGCTCCCAGAAGAGATCGAAGCCGGTCTCCTCGATCTGCGAGATCGAGAACCGCACCCCCTGTTCCGTAAACTCCTTGCAGTCCTCGCTGATCACCCCGACCGGCGTGCTCGAACGAAGCGCCGACCCGATCTCGAAGAACTCCCGCGCATACTGATCGAGATCGACCTTGCACAGCCCACGGAGCCAGGCGAGGACCTCGCGGTCGACGTCGGTCGTCGTCGGGGAGCGAAGGAAGAGCGTGTCGGAGATGATCCCCGAGGCCATGCACAGCGCGATCCCCGCCTTGGGCTCGATCCCCGACGCCCGGAATTGACGGGCGACGAGCGTGCAGGTCGACCCCACCGGCTCGTTGATGAAGCGGATCGGCTGCTGCGACTTCAGACCGCCGCCGAGGCGATGATGGTCGAGCACCTCGACGATCTCGGCATCCTCCGCCCCGCTCACCGCCTGGGCGAGCTCATTGTGATCGACGAGGACGAGCTTTTGACGGGGCGGATTGATGAGATCCGACTTGAACGACAGGCCGATAAGCCGATCGTCGTCGTCCACGACCGGGAACACCGGCTGCGGCGATCGCTCCACGAGCGCCCGGGCCTCGACGATGCTCGCCTTGCCAGGCACCGTGACGAAGTCGGTGTCGACGACCGTATCGATGAACTGCGACGCTTTGATGCGGAGCGTCGTGTTGACGGTGTCGAACGGACTGATGATCACCGACACCCGACGGATCCTCGCCAGCTCCACAAGCCCCGAGGAGAGCTTGAACCCACCCGTCAGCACCAGCGCCCTCACCCCATGCTCGATCGCCGGGAGCTGGATCGTCGGCCGGTCGCCGCAGACAACGATCAGCCGCTCGGCCGGAAACTGCTTCATCCGGTCGGTGAAGCCCTCGGCACTCATCGCCCCGACCATGACGAGGAGCTCGTCGCGCTGCTGCGGATCGAGGACGTGCTGGAAGCTCCCCCCGAGCACGTCGTGGAGCTTCTGGAGGCAGGTCGTCACCGTCCGCGACTTGGTCGAATCCCCCTCGTCATGGAAGAACAGATCCATGAGGTTGAGGACCGAAAGCACGCCGACCACTTTCCTGTCGATGTCGACGACCGGAATCGCCCGCAGGTCGGCCCGCTGCATCCGCTGATAGGCCTCGTGGAACGAATCCCCGAACGAGGCCGTGACGATCTCCCGACGGCAGACGTCCTCCGCCGACGGCCGGACATCCATGACAATCCGCGGTGCCGCCACCCCGGCCCGGTCGAGGACATATTCCGTCCGTTTGTTGGGCGTACCGCAGCAGGCCGCCACGGCGTCGGGACGGGTCGTCTGCTGGAGGAGATCGGCATAAGCGATCGCCGAACAGATCGCATCGGTGTCGGGATTCCGATGCCCGAAGACGAGAACACTCATGGTTGGATCGCAGGGTGAAGAGCACGGGCAGCAGAGAACCGACGGCGGCCAACAGGAGGACGTCAGACTTCGCCTGGGGCCTGCGTCCAGCAAGCCAGCGACGGCTCCCAGGCATGGAGCTCGTCCGACTTGAAGTAGATCGCGATCTCGCGCGAGGCCGACTCGGGGGAATCGGAGGCGTGGACGAGATTCATCTGCCGGCTGGAGCTGTAGTCGCCACGGATCGTGCCCGCTGCCGCCTTGAGGCCGCTGGTCGCACCGAGCATCTCGCGAACCACCCGCACCACCTCCGGCCCGGCGAACACGCACCCGACGACGGGCGAAGCGGTGATGAACTCCTCAAGCCCTGGATAGAACGGCTTCGAGACATGCTCGGCGTAGTGCTGTTTCGACATCGCGGGGGTGATCCGCAGCATCTTCATCGCCACGAGGCGCAAGCCCTTGTCGTCGAAGCGGGAGAGGATCCGCCCGAGCAGACCACGCTGCATGCAGTCGGGCTTGAACATCACAAACGTCAATTCCATCGCGGCGAAACTCCGAAAAATCGTGACGGGGAGAGGAAAACGAAGGAGAAGGAACGGGCCACGGCCTCAGCCTGCCCAGCCCGCGAGGGGCGGAGGCACGAACAGACGGAAGCCCCTCCTCCAAACCGATGAGAGTCTACGGGCTGCCGCGCGGGGCTCACAACCCGAAATGCCCCTCGGCATCCCCTTGTTGCAGCCCGTTGATGAGAAACTCACGGTTGCCCTCGAGGAGCATCGGTTCGGCAAGGAGCTCCTCGAGCGTCATCCAATAGATGGCCTCGACCTCGATCGGATGGGGCACCAGTTCCGCGGCTGGATCAAGCTCCACCATCCACCAGGAAAGCGCCGTGCCCCACGGGGTGACGCTCTGCCAGACGCAAGCCACCGCCTCGACATGGGCCTGCAACTCCTCCCGGCACTCGCGGACGACCGCCTCCCGGTCCTCCTCCCCCGGCTCGACGTGCCCGCCGGGGAAACAGACCCTTCCCGGCGCTGCGACGGCCCGCCCGCGGCGGATGGCGAGAAACCGCTCCCCACGCCGCGCGATCGCCACAACACCGCGTTTCACGGCGGCGGCCATGGCCGGGTCGCGTCGATCGGAAGACGTCATCTGGGGGCCCTTGGAGCTGCTGGAAATTGCCGCGCAGCGCCCCGGCAAACCCGGGATGGCCGACCGGAGATCCCGCGTCACCATCAGCGAAATACCGGCTGCGGACGGGATTGGTGTCCATTCAACCCTCGTAGACTACATTAAATGGCTTGCCGCTGAGGCATTCGACCACCGTCTCCCGCCGGAAAAGCCGATGGACACGTCCCCCCGCGACAACGGTTCCGATTCCAATGCCCCCGGTCAGGGGGGCGGTAACGACAACGGCTTTCCGAAGTCAAACCCCGGGGGGGGCCGGCCCCTCGGCATGCCGGCGATCATCATGCTGGCGCTGGCCGCCCTCGCCCTCGTGACGATCGTCATTCGGGAACAGGCCGGCAACGCCACACCCGTGAGCTGGGATGAGTTCGTCCGGGAGGTGAAGGGGGGGAATGTTGCCGAGGTGCGAATCTCCGGCAACTCTCTCGATGGTCAATTCAAAGCTCCCCTCGCCGGCGCCGGCGAGGTTGGCGGAGGAGCCCCGCGCACCTTTCACATCGAGATCTCCCCCTACCTCGGCGAGGGGCTCAGCGAGATGCTCCTCGAGCACGAGGTGAAGACAACCGTCCGCCAGCCGACGGACGGCACCGGCCTTCTCCTCGGCCTCTACATGCTCGTGCCCCTTCTCCTCATGGGTGGCTTCTGGATGACCCTCCGCCGGGCCCGCGACCCGCTCGGCGGATCCGGATTCCTCGGGGGATTCAGCAAGTCGCCGGCCAAGCGCTACGGATCGAGCGACCGCCAGGTGACGTTTGCCGATGTCGCCGGCCTTGAGCAGGTGAAGGAGGATCTCAAAGAGATCGTGGACTTCCTGAAAGATCCTCGCCGCTTCCAGCGCCTCGGGGGACGGGTGCCGAAGGGGGTGCTCCTCATGGGCCCGCCGGGCACCGGCAAGACGCTCCTCGCCCGGGCCGTCGCCGGCGAAGCGGGCGTGCCCTTCTTCTCGATCTCCGGCAGTGAGTTCATCCAGATGTTCGTCGGCGTCGGCGCGTCGCGCGTCCGCGATCTCTTCAAGACCGCCAAGGACGCTTCGCCGGCGATCCTGTTCATCGACGAGATCGACGCCGTCGGGCGCCATCGCGGCACGGGACTCGGCGGTGGCCACGACGAGCGCGAACAGACCCTCAACCAGATCCTCTCCGAGATGGACGGATTCAGTCCGTCGGAGGCGGTGATCGTGCTCGCGGCTACGAACCGGCCCGACGTCCTCGATCCCGCCCTCCTCCGCCCCGGTCGCTTCGATCGCCACGTCACCGTCGATCGCCCCAATCACAAGGCGCGGCTGGCGCTGTTTCGCGTTCACACGAGGAAAGTCCCGCTCGCGGCAGACGTCAACCTCGACCGGCTCGCCAGCGGCACGGTGGGCCTGACCGGCGCCGACATTCGCAACCTCGTCAACGAAGCCGCCCTGTGGGCGACGCGCCACGACAAGGACGCCGTCGATTCCTCCGACTTCGACTACGCCCGCGACAAGGTCCTGATGGGCCCGAAGCGCGAGGAGGTGCTCGTCGGTCGTGAGAAGACGATGACTGCCTACCACGAGGCGGGGCATGCCCTCGGCTCGTGGCTCCTGTCGGGCGTCGACAACCTCCACAAGGTAACGATCATCCCCCGCGGCCGGGCACTCGGCGTCACGCAACTGGTGCCGGAGGAGGATCGGATGAACATCGGCCAGTCCGATCTCGAGAACCGGCTCGTCTTCATCCTCGCCGGGCGGGCCGCCGAAAAGCTCGTCTTTGGCGAATACTCTGCTGGCGCCGAAAATGATCTCGTCCAGGCCACGCGTCTGGCACGGCGGATGGTCGCCCACTGGGGGATGAGCGAGAAGGTGGGGCCGGTGGCCTGCCACGGGTCGAACGAACATCCGTTCCTCGGCCGCGACGTCTACGAACAGCGCGAGTTCAGCGATCACACCGCCCGCGTCATCGACGACGAGGTGACCCGGATCCTCGGCGAGGCCGCCATCCGGGCGACGAAACTCCTCTCCGACAACCGCGACAAGCTCGATCGGCTCGCCGCGGCCCTCGAAGAGCGCGAGATGCTCGACGACACCGACCTCGTCGGGATCGTCGGCCCCGCTGCCCCGCGCCGCCCCGAGGATCAACTTGCCGCCGCTGCCGCTCCGCCGCCGCTGCCCGGCGCCATTCCCGCCACTCGCGACTGACGCCGCGTCGGCCCCGTTCCCTTCGCTGTCCGTGGAAAAAGTCATCCCTGACCTTTTTCCACTTTGTCGACCGCAGGAAACGCCGAGGGTTTCCCGGGTCGACTGCCGCCGCGTCCAGCGGCGAACATTTTATCCACAGCCCGTGAGCCCCACCCGCCCGTTCCCGACCTTCTCCCCTTCCCCGCAGCATGCTCGCCCACACCGTTTTCTTTCGGCTCAAGGATCGTTCCCCGGCCGCGGTTGAGCGTCTCATCGCCGGGTGCCGCGAGCACCTCTCCGGCCATCTCGGCGAGGTCGTCTTCGCTGTCGGCACCTGTGCCCCCTACGACCGGCACGTCAACGACCGCGACTGGCAGGTCGCCCTCAACATCGTGTTCGACTCGCGCGCCACCCACGACGCCTACCAGCAGGCCGAGCGGCACGAGATCTTCATCGCCGCCCATGCCGACAGTTGGGAACTCGTCCGCATCTTCGATGCCGACCTTTCCGTCTGCAACACCTGACGCTCGCGTCACACGACCCGGCAGCGCGACAGCGCGATGCTGCCGCCGAAGCAGATCGCGACGTCGTGACCGGGGCGTCGGGGGCGCTCGTGGTAGTTGGCGCCCCACACCCAGCCGGCCGGCGTCTCGTTAAACAGCAGCGCAAACGGCGAAGGATCGACGGCGCACTCGATGATCGGCGGATCGCCACCGGCATGACCCTCGGGGGCTGTCGCCGGATCGGGGAGATTGACGTTCCAAAACTCCCCTGGCTCGAGCGGAAGGGACTCGATTCGCGCGAGCACCCGCGCCACCCACCGGCTCGCCCGCTCCCAGTCGATCGCCGCGCTCCGCCCCCGGTATTGCGACACCGCCAAGCTGCGGCGGCCATGGAGGGCTGCCTCACGGGCGGCGGCGACGGTCCCCGAAAGATGGACGTCGACGCCGAGGTTGCCGCCGGCGTTGATCCCGGAGAGGACCCACGTTGGGTCGGGGCAGAGCGTGGAAAGCGCCAGCCGCGTGCAGTCGGCCGGGGTGCCGTCAATGCAGAAGCGACTCGGGCCCACCTCGCGGACCGCGAGCGGCCGGTGCGTCGTCACCCGGTGGCCGCCGCCGGAATGACAGACATCGGGCGCGACGACGACACACTCCATACCCCAGCCCGCCACGGCGCGCTCGAGCGCCGCGAGGCCCGGCGCGTCATAGCCATCGTCGTTGGTGAGCAGGAGCTTTTGATGTTGGCTGGTCTGGCTGGGCTGGCTGGTCTGGCTGGTCTGGCTGGTCATCGATCCTCCGTCGTGGTCGTCGATCGCTCTGGCCCTCCACCGGCCATGTCGATGGCCAGCGCCCGAATCACCTCCCACAAGCAATCAGCCGCGCCGGCCGCGAGCCGACAGACATCCTCGGCATCGGTCTCTTCCGGCGCGTCGGGGTTGGCGACATTCGTGATCACCGAGACCGCGACGACGTCGACGCCGAGTCGGCGGGCGGCAAGCACCTCTGGGATCGTCGACATTCCCACGGCATCAGCCCCGAGGCGGAGGAGCATCCGGTATTCAGCGCGCGTTTCGTAGGTCGGCCCAAGCAGCCGTGCGTAAACCCCGGCCCGTGCCCGTCCCCCGGCCCTCCGCGCCGCCGACAGCGCCAGTGATACCAGCCGCGATCGATAGATCTCCAACCCGGCCCGTCCGCCCCGCTCCACAGCGCACTCGGCCGGCTCCGTCGCAACGTTTGGCCGCCGCACGAGGTCGAGATGATCGTCGAGCACGAGGAGCTCGCCTCCTGCCATCCCCGGCCGCAAGCCGCCGGAGGCATTCGTGACCAGGAGCGTACGGACACCGAGGGCGACGAGGACTTCGATCCCCCGGGTGATCGTGGCCTCGTCAAAGCCCTCGTAGGCGTGGACGCGGCCCTGCAAGGCGATGACCGGGCAGCCGGCGACAAGCCCGCAGGCGATCCGGCCGACATGGCCGGTGGCGGTCGAGGCAGCGAGCCAGCCAGTGACGCCCACCGAGAGGCAGACAACATCGTCAAATCGCTCGACAAGCGTTCCCAACCCGGTGCCGAGGACGATCCCGAGGCTCCCCCGCCGGCCGCCAGCCGCCAGGACGCGGGCAGCAGCCGCCATCGCCTCCGCCCTCAGCCCGTCGGTCTCTGCCATGGCCACTCCCTTCCGCCGCCCGCCGCGGTCCCTTTGCCGACCGGGCCGAAAACCCTTATTCTCGCCAGATTCGCCTGAGGCGCACACCCCCGACGCTCCCTTCCCAGGTCGACCCGATCGGCCTGCACCCGTCCACCCCGAGGCCCCTTCGATGCCGAGCCCCGCCGTGAAGCCCACCCGTGCCGAGAGGTTTGCCGGTCTGTCGGTGGCCATCGTGACCCCCTTCCGCGACGGGAAGATCGACTCGCCCCGCCTCCGCCAGCAGATCGATGCCCAGGCCGCGGCCGGCGTCACCTGCATCTGCCCGGTCGGCACGACGGGAGAGTCGCCGACGCTGTCGCACGACGAACACGAACGGGTGATCGCCGAGAGCATCCAGGCCTCGGCGGGACGGATCCTCGTCATGCCTGGCACGGGGAGCAATTCCACCGCGGAGGCCGTCCGGCTCACGAAGCACGCTGCGAAGGAGGGCGCCAATGCGGCCCTCGTCGTCGGCCCCTACTACAACCGGCCTACCCAGCAGGGGATCTACGAACACTTCAAGGCCCTCGCCGAGGCGGTCGACATCCCGATCTGCGTCTACAACATCCCCGGACGCACCGGGCGCAACATCGACCCCGAGACAATCATCCGCCTCGCCGAACTCCCCGGCATCGCCATGGTGAAGGAGGCGACCGGCCTCATGGATCAGGCGTCGCAGATCATCGGCGCCACCGACCTCACCGTGCTCTCCGGTGACGACAGCATGACGCTTCCCCTCCTCGCCATCGGCGGCCGCGGCGTGATCAGCGTCGTCGGCAACCTCGTTCCCGCTGACATGAAGGATCTCTTCGACGCCTTCGAGGCCGGGGACCTGGCCAACGCCCGCGCATGGCACCACCGCCTCTTCAGCCTCTGCCGCGACCTCCTCGGGCTTTCGAGCAACCCGATCCCGATCAAGGCGGCGCTGGCGATGCTTGGCCGCGACTCGGGTGAAGTGCGGCTGCCGCTGGTGGCGCTCGAGCCCGCGCAGGCCGACAAACTCCGCGGCGTGCTCCGCACGTACGGCCTTCCGCTCAGCTGAGCGGCCCACCACCGGCGGATCGGCCATGGCTCTCACCATCGAAGCGTCTATCACCGGCAGCGCCGGTGATCGGGTCGATCTCGTCGCTCGCGGACGGATCGACTCCGAGACCGCCACCGAACTCGAGGCGGCCGTCGACGAACAACTCCGTCTCGGCAGGCACACGATCCGCCTCGACCTCGGTGAGGTCGGCTTCCTCTCGTCGGCCGGGATCCGCTCTCTCTTCAATGTCCACCGCGCTGCCAAGGGGGCCGGTGGCAGTTGCCTCGTATCGCGGTCGAGTGAACCGATCCATCGGGTGCTCACCCTCTCGCGACTCGCCCCCCTCCTCATGGAGCCGGGCGCCATCGACCGCCCCGCCCCGCTGCCCGTCCCCGCGGCCGGGCCCGCCCCGCTACCCGTCCCCGCGGCCGGGCCCGCCGCGCCGCTCCGCACCGAGCAGGTCGGGGAGGTGATCCTTGTCGGCTTCGACGGCTCGGCCGCCGCGACGCTCGCTGGCGTCATCGTCGGCACAGCGGCTTGGACATCCGGGATGGGCACGATCGACGAGACCCCGCGGAACGTGCCGCGCGAAGCCTTCGGGATCGGCATCGGGGCGTTGGCCGACGACGGGCCGGCGGTGACCAGCGGCGGCGAACTTCTCGCCGCCTGCGGCAGCGTCTTCGTCCGCCCGCCGCGCCCCTTCGGCGTCCCCGATTCGCTCGTCGGCAGTGGCGATCTCGTCCCCTCGATCCGAGTGGCGACAGGGCTGTTCTGGGAGGGGACACCCCGTGGCCACACCGGCTTCGAGGGCGCAGGCGCGGCGCCCGTCGCGCTCGACACGCTCCTCGGCATTCTCTTGGAGCGTGCGGGGGCCGAGGCCATCGCCGTGCTCATGGTCGCGGAGGTGCTGGGGCTTGTCGGCGCCGAACTGATCCGCCCCATCGCCGAGGCCACGGCCGATGATCACCCCGCCGCCGGCCGGGCCGAGGTCGCTGCCCGGTGGCTGTCGTTCTCGCGGGAGCCGTGCCACGCCGGCCGGACGGCACTCGTCGTCGGCATCGCCACGCGGGGAGCCCGCGGGGCGCTGGCAGATTTTGCCCGCCCGTTCGGCACCGTAAACGCCCACCTCCACGCCACCGTCTTCCCCCATCGCCCCATCCGCCGTGGCGTCACCGACCCGGAAACGATCGTTTCCGGCCTCGGGGGCATGTCCCCCCTGGCCGTCATGCATCTCCTCGCCGATCCGGCGCCGGTCCTCGGCAGCGGTCGCCCGGAGCTCGTGCGTGGCGCGTGTTGGTTTGCACCGCTCGAGGTCCGGGGGCCGCGCCAATGATTACCCTTCTGGCCACCTGGACATTCGGTGTCACGCTGGCGCTGGTCGCCCTCGGCGTGTTTGTGAGCTACCGGCTGTTTGCCTTCCCCGACATCACCACCGACGGCTCCTTCACCCTCGGCGCCGTGACGACGACCGTCCTCCTCGTCGCGGGGCACGACCCGGCCATCGCCACCCTCGGTGGCGCCGCCGCCGGAGCCGCGGCCGGAGCCTGCACGGGCCTCCTCCACGCGATCTTGCGTATCGAGCCGCTCCTCTCCGGGATTCTCGTGACGACGGCGCTGTCGAGCGTGAATCTCGTCGTCCTTGGCCGCAGTAATGTCCCTTTGGCCGGCACCGCGACGCTCCTCGATCGGGCCGAGGCGATCCTCCTTCCGGCGACCACGGCGGCCGGATTCGGCGACGCCGCGGCCGAGGCGGCCCGGTTGATCGTGATGCTCGCCGCGGTGGGGATCGCGGTCCTCTTTCTCTGGGCCTTCTTCCGCACGAATCTCGGCACGGCGATGCGGGCCGGCGGCGACACCGCGACGATGGCCCGGGCGCTGGGGCGAAACACCGGCCTCCTCACCGTCGCCGGCCTGGCGATCGCCAACGCGCTGACGGCGCTGTCTGGAGCGCTCGTCGCCCAGGTGCAGGGATTCGCCGACGTGCAGATGGGCATCGGGATGGTCGTGTGGGGAATGGCAAGCGTGTTCCTCGGGGCGGCGCTCGTGGGGCCTGTGCGGCTCGGTGGGGCGCTTGTGGCCACCGTCGCCGGCAGCGTCACCTTCCGCCTCCTCGTCGCCTCGGCGCTCCGTGCCGGTCTCCATCCCGATTGGCTCAAGGCCGCCACGGCGCTTGTCGTCCTCGCCGCGCTCGTTGCCCCCCGGCTCCTCACCCGTCGCCCGCAGGCCTCGGCCGCCCGCTGAATCCCCCCATGCTCGACGTCCGCCACGCCACCGTCGCCTTCTCCGCCCCCGGCGGCCCGCTCGTGCGCGCCGTCGATGATGTCAGCTTCACGATTCCGGCCGGGACGTTCGTCGTCGTCATCGGCACCAATGGCTCGGGGAAGAGCACGCTCCTCGGCGCGATCGCCGGCACCGTCCTCCTCGATGCCGGCAGCATTCACGTCGCCGGCCACGATCTCACGCGATGGCGCGAGAACCGGCGGGCGCAGTTTGTCGGGCGGGTGTTCCAGGATCCGCGCGCCGGAACGGCCTCGAGCCTGTCGGTCCTCGAGAACATCGCCGTCGCCGCCTGCCGTGGACGGCCGGTGGGGCTCAGCTGGGCCACGCCGCGTCGACTCCGCGCCGAGGCGGCCCAGCGGCTCGCGGCGATCCAGCCCGGACTCGAAAAGCGGCTCGATCAGCCGATCGGCTCGATGTCGGGAGGGCAGCGGCAGATCGTGTCGCTCGTCATGGCCACCTGGCACCGCCCCGAGCTCCTCCTCCTCGACGAGCACACCGCTGCCCTCGATCCGGCCTCCGCCGACCGGGTCGTACAGGCCACCGCGAAGCTCGTCCGCGACCAAAAGCTCACGGCCCTGATGGTGACCCACTCCCTCGAGTAGGCCGCTAGGCTTGGCGACAGGCTGTTGCTCGTCCACCGGGGCAAGATCGCTGTCGATGTGGAAGGGGGAGCGAAGCGCCGGCTGTCGCCCGAAGACCTCGCCGGCCGCTTCGACCGTCTCCGCCGCGCCGACCAGCTCGACGACCCCGCCGCCCGCACCCTCCGCGATCTTTACGCCTGATCGGCCCGCGGCTTCGGCCCGCTTGAAATCCCACAGCCCATGCTCGCCGCCATCCTCCGCCGTTGCCTCCCCACGCTCCTCCTCCTCGGCGGCGCATCGGCCCTGCTGTTGCTCACCGATCGGACCCGCTCTGCCCGCACGCTCCCGGCCGTGGCGGTGCTCCAGCAGACGAGCTCGACGGTCCTCGATGACGCGGTCACCGGGATGCTCGCCGGCCTCGCCGAGCGTGGCTTTGAGGATGGAAAGACCGTGACGGTGCGCCGGTTCAACGCCCAGGGGGACATGGCGCAGGGGAATGCCATCGCCCGCGAGATCGTCGGTGGCCCGTTCGATCTCGTGCTCACGTCGAGCACCCCCTCGCTCCAGCAGATCGCCAGCGCCAATACCCGCGGCCGACTCCGGCATGTGTTCGCTGCCGTGGCCGATCCCTTCTCCGCCGGCGTCGGGCTCGACCGGGCCGACCCGCTCATCCATCCGGCCTGGCTCGTCGGCTACGGCAGCCTCGCCCCGGTTGACTACACGTTCGGCGTCGCTCAGCGCCTCCATCCGGGGCTTAAAAAAGTCGGCGTCGCCCACAACAACGCCGAGAGCAATTCGCGCCGCTTCATGGACCTGGCGCGGGCGAGCTGCCGGAAGCGCGGCATCGAGCTCCTCGAGGTGCCGGTGGAGAACTCCTCCGGCGTGATCGAGGCGGTGCAGTCGACGATCGCCCGCGGGGCCGAGGCGATCTTCTGCCCCGGCGACACCACCGTCATTTCGGCGATCGACTCGGTGATCGGCACGGCAGCAAAGGCGGGGATCCCCGTATTCACCGTCAATCCCGGCAAGCCCGACCGGGGCACGCTCTTCGATGTCGGCTTCAACTTCCTCGAGGTCGGCCTCGTGGCGGGCCGGCTGGCGGGCGACATCCTCGAGAACACCGATCCTGCCACCGTGCCGATCCGGGAAACGGCCGGCGAGATACCCCCCTATCTCATGCTCAACCGGGTGGCGAAGGGGGTCGACCGGACAGTGTGGAGGATTCCCGAAGATCTCGTCGGCCAGGCGAGGTTTGTGATCGACGCCGACGGCCCGCACGAGCAGCCCGCGGCGATCCTCGCCGGCCCATTCACCGAGCCGGAGGAGTGATCGGCCACAGCCGCGCTCCCGACGGATTGAAGCGGACCACGGAGATGTCGTGCGTGGACCTGAGCCCGTCGGCCGCAAGCACCGCGGCCACCCCCTCGGCTTCCGCCTCTGAAGCCACGCAAGCCAACACCGCCGGCCCCCACGAGCTCTGCGCCGCGCCGCGGACCCCGAGGGCGGCGAGCCGACCGATCAGCGCTTCGATCGAACGGTGGAACGGCAGCGTGCTCGAGGCACTGGCGAAGGGCACTCCTGCCAGCCGACCGTAAGCCCCGAAGGCCTGGGCGAAAGCTGCGAACCGCCCTTCGAGCGCCGCCGGCACGAGTTCCAGCAGGGCGATCCGGGCAAGCTCCGCGGTGACGCCGCGATCGACCGGGGGAAGGGCAAGGAAGGCCTGGCGTTCGGCGTCGCCATGGAGCCCTTCCATCCCGCGCTCGACGACGAGCACGCCGCGCCACGCCGGTGGCAGCGCGGCCCTCGCCGTCAGCGGTGACGCTTCGAGCGGAGCCGCGAGCTTGTCGGCTCCGAGCCTCCCCGCCTCGACCAGGAGCCCACCGTTTGCGAATCCGTAAGCGCCGACGCTCGACCGCCGGCCGCGCCCGGCGGCCTGAGCGAGCATCAGAGCCTCGCGCGGGGCAAAGCTCCGTTCCCCTTCGGCTGGCCGCACCGCGAGCCCTTCGATCGCCGCCGCTACGGCAAGAGCCAACTGGGTGCCGCTCCCCAGGCCGACATGCGACCGCGGCGTGGCGACGACCTCGACGTCGAAAGCCTGGTCGCTTCGCAGCTTCCAGGCCGCGGCACAGTGGCGGGCAAACTCCACTGCGCGTTCTCCGTGCGGCCCCCGGCCGGCAAACTCCGCGGCTGAACGCACCCGAACGACGATCACCGGCTCGTCGAGCATCAGCCCCGTGCCGCCGAAGCTCCGCGCGAGCGGATCACCGAACGAGAACATGCCAAGATGGAAACGCGCGGGGGTGCGCACTTCGACGGCGCTCGGGGCCGCGGTCGGCGCCGATGCCGCGACTCCCGCGGCAACACGCTCGGCAAGGATCGAAAACGCCTCGTGTTCCTCCGGGCCACCGGTCTTCTCGACGAGCGTGCGAAGCTCGGCGAATCGGGCCGCGATCTCCGCCGCAGGGATCATGTGGAGACGAGTGACGAGGATCGCCGCTTCGACGACGGCGTATCGGGCGCGGACATGCCCCACGAACGGACGCCCCTGATGGATCCGCTCGACCCGAGCCACGAGTCGCTGCCGGTCCCCACTGCGATCGGCCGACACGATCCGGAACTCGAGCGCCATCGGCGCATCGGCTAGCCGCCATCCCTCAATGACCGCGGCGGGAAGCATCTCGGGGCGGGGCCCACCGCCGGCGACGGTGCGGGCCAAGAGAAGGGCGTCGTCGGTGAGCTGAAACACCCCGGCCGGCGTGGCGGCGAGGTTTCGGGCCGTCTGGCTCGTCGCAAACGGCTTGAGGACGAGCGTCTCGATCCGCCCCGCCTTGAGCTCGACAGGATCGACCTCCGGCCCCATCGCCGCCAAATGCGGCTGGCCGTCGGGGGAGCGGGTCGTGATCAAGCCTTCGAGGATCATGGGAGGAGAGTGTAGCCCGACGGCCCGGCGGGGTCGCAGCCCCCCGCGCTCACTGCCCCGACGATTGACAACCGCCCCCCTGGGCCGGCAACAATTCATCGATACAAACCTGTTCATTTCACCCCGCGAAACAACTCTCCTCTGGGAATCCCCCCATGCCCCGCTTCGCCCCGGCTTCGATCGTCTGCCGCCGTGCCTGCCTGATCCTTTCGATGGTCATCCTGACGGGAGCCGCCCTCCACGGCCGGGCCGACGAGCCTGCTGCCGACGCCGCGGCGGTCGATCCCGAGGCGGTCAAGAATCTCGAGGCGGCCTACCCGGCGGCAGCGGCTGGCAAGACCCGACACGTGATCCTCCTCCCCCACAAGGAGCGCGGCGCGGAGGACGACTTCAAAGTCGAGATCGTCGCCGGCCGGACGATCGACACTGACGGGGTGAACACCTACCGCTTCGGGGGCGAGTTTCGCGAGCGCGACATCCCCGGCTGGGGCTTTTCCTATTTCGAGGCCGATGCCCTCGGGGCTCCGCTCTCGACCCGGATCGCCCCCGCGTCAGGCACGCCGACCGTGAAGGCCTTCGCCCCCGGGCCGCGGATGCTCGTCCGCTACAACAGCCGCCTGCCGCTGGTCGTCTACGCCCCCGAGGGGACAGAGATCCGCTGGCGGCTGTGGCGGGCTGAAGGGGAGCCGCAACCAGCAGCGGAGCCGCAACCAGCAGCGGAGCCGCAACCAGCAGCAGCACGCTGAGCCGGAAAGCCCCGCGGGACCGCGGTCACTTCCAGGTCGAGTAGTCGGTGGGAACGAGGAACTCCGAGAGAACGCCGTCCTTCGCTTCGGTGAGCGAGCCCCCTGCCTTCTCCTCGGAAGCCTTCCGGGCCGCCACCCAATCGGGATCCTGGCGGAAGCTGTCGAACGATGCCTTCGCCGCGTCGACCGAGTCGTGGCCGAGGAGATAGATGAGCATCCGATCGGCGTGCGGCTGCCCCTCGGCCAGGTTCCAGTAGATGAG
>Ga0164295_10001710_pt1 | contig 18240 bp, 9 predicted proteins | sample GEODES006metaG_FD_111798 | JGI IMG/M metagenome (GOLD analysis project Ga0164295, IMG submission 111798) | Oligotrophic lake water microbial communities from Sparkling Lake, Wisconsin, USA - GEODES006 metaG | ecosystem: Environmental > Aquatic > Freshwater > Lake | place: USA: Sparkling Lake... | reverse complement strand
GGGGCTCCGCGACCTAGAGGCGCGGGGCGTGGGCGGCCTGAGCGGCGTCCGCGGCGTCGGCACCTTCTGCGCGTTCGACTGCCCCGACGCCGCGGCCCGCGACCGCCTCGTCGGGCGCGTGCGACACATCGGCCTCGAGATGGGCGGCTCGGGCGACCGCTCGATGCGCTTCCGCCCCGCGCTCATCCTCGCCGACCGCCACGTGGACGAGGCGCTCAACCTGCTCGAAGCCGGCCTGCGCGGCGGGTGAGTCGCGCGGAGCCACGGAGCGGGAGCGACGCGCTCCTATCTGGAGTACCGGCCTCGTATCAACTCCCAGCCATCATCCACCGCCGGGCGCCGTCCACGTCGAGCAGGTAGGCGGCGACGACCTCGCGTTGCACCCACGGGGGCATGAGCGGCTGGAACTTGCTGAGCCGGTAGTTGGGCAAGGACTCGGCGACCTCGGCCCACAGGCGGTCGTTGTCCCAGAATTCGGGTGCGCCGATGCGCGACAGAGCCTCTCGAAAGCGCTTTTCGTCGAGGCTTTCACCGCGCAGCTTCAACATGAAGTTGTCGGGGATGATCTTCCACTCGTGGCCGAGAGACGCGAGGGCGGCGCGCAACGTGGCGTTGATTCGACCCCCCGCGAAGGTCCACCAGCGCAGCTCGCCGGCGTCGGCGTCGAAGGCGATGCCGCCGCGCGGAGAGCGGACCTCGTCTCTCAGCGCTTCGCGGTGGGCCGCGAGGGCGGCGAATGCGTCGTCGTCTAGGTAGGGCGGGCGATCGTCGGCGAGGAGCACGGCGAGCATCTTCTGGCAGACCTCGAACCCGAGGAACTGCGGCAGAAATCCCCCCCATGTGGGCTGGCGACCCCGGGGCGCGGGCTCGACGACGATCCCGCGATCGTCGTGCTGCACGCGGACCACGGCCCACGCTCGGCCGCCGAGCAGGAAGCTGCTCACCCCGTCGACCAGGCGGTCGACGAAGTCCTGGCTGAGCGTGCCGATGGGTTGTCCGCCGGCACCGACGACCGCGTAGGTCTGCGGGCTGGAGAACACGGCGAACAGCTCCATGAAGTTCTTGCGGCCGAACCTGCGCTCCGCCTTCGACCCGATGACCAGGCGGCCGGACGCGAGCCGCAGGGCGTCGTCGTTCAGCATCCACTCGAGCAGCGCGTCGTACTCGGCGCGCCGCACGCCTTGGAAGTCCGGGACCCGCGAAAGGTGCGCCCAGGCGTCCTCGGGCGTCACGCCATCGCTCGCCAGGGCCATCGCCAGGAGCTGATGCAGCAACACGGGCCAGGCGCGGCGCTCGACGGCGATGGACTCGACCCAGCCGGCGCGGGCGAGCTCGATGAGCGCGATGGCCTGCAGCGTAGCTTCCACGGACTCGCAGAAGAACGTAGTGTTGGCAGCCTGACCGTCGCGCCGGCCAGTGCGGCCCATGCGCTGCAGAAACGAGCTCACGGTGTCGGGCGCATCGGCCTGCAACACGCGGTCGAGATCGCCCACGTCGATACCGAGCTCCAGGGTGGACGTGCACACGATGCAGGCGTCCCTGCCGTGTTGAAACCGCTCCTCGGCGATCTGCCTCTCCTCGCGGGACACGGCGCTGTGGTGCACGAAGACAGTCGTACCGGCCCGGCGCATGTGCTCGGCAACGGCCTCGGTGGTCGCGCGCGACTGGCAGAAGAATAAGCTCTTCTGGCCCTGTGCGACGCGCGCGGCGTCCCGCGAGAGCGCAGCCAAATCCGGGCGGTACGCCACGAGCAACTGCCGATGGCCGGCAGCCTTGGGGGGATCCACGACGCGCGCTGGGCGCTGCGAGCTGCCCTGCAGCCACTCGAGAATCACCGCGGGATTGCCCACGGTGGCGGACAGCCCCACGCGCTGGACATCGTGTCGCGACAGCCGGGCGAGCCGCTCGAGGACACTCATCAGGTGGGCACCGCGATCCGAGCCGACCAAGGCGTGGACCTCATCGATGATGACGATGCGCAGATCGGCGAACAACCGCGCGGTGTCCACGCGCTGCGAGACGAGCATGACCTCGATCGACTCGGGGGTCGTCATCAGCAGCTCGACGGGCTCCCGCAGGAACTTCTGCCGCTGCGGCGCGGGTGTGTCCCCGTGCCACACGAAGCGACCCAAGCCGACCATCTCGGTATAGAGCCCGAGCCGCTCGGCCTGATTGTTCAGCAATGCCTTGATGGGGGCGATGTAGAGGGCCCCGACCCCGTCGGACGCGCCTTCGACGAGCTGTGACAGCGTGGGAAAGAACGCTGCCTCGGTCTTGCCACCCGCGGTGGGGGCCAGGATGACGGCGTTCTCCCCCGCCAGCAACGCCGCGCCCGCCGCCTCTTGCACCGGTCGCAGGCTCGTCCACCCGAGCCGGGACACGATGGCCTGCTGCAGGCGCGGGGCGAAGCGCGCGAAGGTGCTCACCAAACGTCCTCGGCGGGCACGAGGGCGCCGTCGTCGTCGCCTGCGGCGTCGGCGCTCGATTTGCCGGAGAGCGCGTACTGCTCCTCGGCGCTGAGCGCGGTGGCCTCGAAGCCATAGGATGCAGCGGGTTCGTAGTCGTCGTTCTCCTCGACGAGGTCGAGCTGCGTGACGAAATCGCGCAGGAACTGACGCGGCACGACGCCGACGTCACCGTTGAAGCCGGCGGTGACGAGCGCCACGAGGCGGTCGACGAACGCCGCGTCGACCTTGCGCTCGAGGCGGGCGCGGTCGGTCGTGGGGTACATTTCGCGCAGCCGCAGGGCAACGGAGCGCAAGCGCTCGGCGTCGAACGGCACGAGCTCGAGCTGCGCCTGGCGAAGGCTGGCGATGTTGCCCTGCTTGAGGAACCGGACGCGCTCGTGCAGCGGCGCGAGGCCCGCGACGCCGTGTCGAGTGTCGAAGAACTCCGGCGTGCCCGTGACCACCCACAACAGGCCGGGATACGCCCCCGCGGCGTCAGCGATCTGTCGGATGCCATTGAGCGACTTGTGTCGCGAGTCCGATCGCATGCGCAGAATGGTCTCGGCCTCGTCGATGACCACCACGAGCCCGGCGTAGCCTGCGGCCTTGACGATTTCGAGCACGCCGCGCAGGTACTCGAGGGCATCGCGGCTCTCGATGTCGCCCTTGATGCCGGCGACCTTCTTGGCCGAGGCGGCCACGTTGCCACTGCCGCACAGCCACGAAATCAGCGCCCCGGCCTCGGCGGTCTCACCCCGCTGCTTGAGCTCGAAGATGGTCTGCACCACGCGGACGAAGTCCTGCGGCGCGCGCCCGCCCGTCATGGCGGCCAGGTCTTCGTCCAGGCGCTTCAGGACCTTGGTGTCGAAGGCGGGGTCGGCGTCGTCCTCGCCAGCAGCCACGAGGCGGGCCTCCACACGCCCGATCCAGCGGTCGAGAATGTCGCCGAGCGCCCCGCGCGGGCACGAGGCCGTGCCGAGCTCGGTGAGCACCTTACGGTACACATCGTCGAACCGGTGAAACTTCAAGTCGTTGTCGGACACCACCACGAAGCTGGTGGCGAACCCCTTGGCCTGCGCGTCGAGCACGGCGAGGCGCGCCATGAAGGTCTTGCCACAGCCGTAGCCACCGCGCAGGAACTTGATGCTGCCCTCGCCCTCGCGGACGAGGTCGAATTGGCGATGCAACTCGCCGCGGCGCTTCTCGATGCCAACGGCGAAGGCATCGATGCCGCGCTCGGGCACGAGGCCCTTCCGGAGCGATTCGAAGACGTGCTCGACGTCTCGGCGGGTCAGTGTGCTCATCCGGCTCCCTCACGTACGTAACGCTTGACCCCGGCGACGACGTCGATGCGGACGGCGAAGGGGGCCTTTCGGGCGAACGCCTCGAACTCGAAGGCGAAGCGCCGCAGGCCGCGCGCGCCGCCGAGCATGGCGGCGGCCTCGGACTCCGTGACTGCGCCATGCGCGGACAGGTGCGCGAACACCTGCCGGACGCCCGGCTCGGAGATTTGTTCGAGCCAGCTCGTGCCGACACCGACACCGACGCCGATGCTGGGCGAGCTCGCCGGTGTCGTCGGCGCGGGCGCGAGCTGGCCCGCCCGCGTCGCGCTCACGACGAAGCGCTCGGCCGTGATGGCCGGCGTCACGTTCGCCGCGGCGCTCGGGTGATGCAGCTCCACGAGCACCCGCGCGTCCACGCTGCCCGACAGCCGGAAGAAGACCTCGAAGCGTTCACCCACCGTGGCGGCGATCACGCCTCCGGCGAGGCGGGCCTTGCCGCGCGTCTGACAGATCTCGACGCCGATGTCGCTCGACGGCGGGGCGTCATGCACACGGAGCGCGAGCTCGATCTCTCGGGCGCCGCTGTAGTCGAGGGTTTGCTGCGCGAGGGCCTCGATGCGGGCCTCGATGCAGTGCATGCCCGCCACACCCTCGCACGCGGCGGCGCTCACGCCGTATTGCGCGTCGCTGGCGCCCGCTGCGGCCCGGTGGATGAGCGTGAGCACGGGGATCACGCGCTCCTGCAAGCTGTTGCCGCCATGAACAAAGCTCATGGTGCGCCGCCCGGTATCGAACACGGCGGTCGTCTCGGGGAACATCACATGCCCGTTCGCGCCCTCGTATCCGAGCTCGGCGAGCGCGACGCGGGCCTCGCCCTTGTGGTCGGCGCCGACGGGCGAGAATACGTGGCGGCGCTTCGGGTCGATGCGGCGGCCGTGCGCCACGGCGGACGCGGCGCTGTCGTCGAGCAGCAAGAAGCCGTGGTCGCTCGTGAAGACGAAGCGCCGCACGCCAGCGTCGCGGAGCAAGCGCCAGGCGGCACGCAGCTTCTGCATCACCACATCGAACATGGCGGGACCGGCGCCGTTCTCGCCGGCCGCGTCGATCTCTTGGCTGTGCACCACGACCAGGCGCGCCTGCGCGACGGTGCGCTTGAGCGTGGGTACGTCGCGGCCGACGACGTCTTCGAGCGTGAGCCACGGGCAAGTGGCCCCGCCGACGCGGTCGTGCATGGCCCGCTTGCGCGTCTCGGGGTCGAATACGCGGAACTCGCCGGTCTGGAACCCCAGCACGGGTCCGGTGTCGCCGGCCATGGCGACGTGCAAGCGCCCTTGCTTGTGCACCGGCGCCAGCGCGTTCATGCCGACCTCCGTCACGGTGGGCAGCTCGGCGAGGCGGGCCTTCAGGTGCGCGGTGGTGCTCGACGTATCCTGGAGCTGGCGATGCAGCGCCTCGCCCATCTCGTAGCGCAGCGCGTCGACCACGAAGTACGCGGTCGTGCCGGCCTCCTGCGTCAGCGGGCGCACGACCTCGTCGAAGAGCGTGCGCTGCTGCGACGACGCCGCGCCGACGAACCCTTGCGCGCGGCACAGGGCGTTGAAGTCGCGCGCCCAGGCGTCGGCCCAGGTGCGCCAGTGGCGGCGCATGGCGTCCAGCCGGGCGCGCAGGGTCTCGAACTCGGGCAGTTGCGGGTACAGCAGGGCCAGGCGGCGCTGCTCGAGCTGTCGGTGCGCCTGATCCACGGCGGCGCCGCGCTCCACGTAGGCCGCCACAGCGTCGTCGAGACCGGTGGCCGCGCCCAGGCTCAGCCGCGCGCCGGCGCGCGTGATGGCCTGCCCCAGCCGCGCTGCATCCCTCAGGAGTTGCCAGGCGGACATGCGGGCGGGGTTGTCCCGGAGCCAGAACGACGCGCTCACGGCCGCCTCGGGCTCGACGCGCCGCCCAGCCCAATCGGCGGCCTGCGCGAACTCTCCGTTTTCGATGGCGGCGAACGCGGCCGCCAGCACCGTGTCCTCCTCGAACCGGAACGTGTCCACGCTGCCGAGATCCTCGGCGCGGGTGGCCTCGACTTCGTCGGCCAGCAGCGCCTCCGTCGCGTCCGCGGCGCTCCGATAGAACCCCGCGTGCCGGTCGCGCAGGTGCACCGCGAGCGCGCGGCAGGCCTCGATGACGGCCCGTGGAAGCGCAGGCACCGCCACGAGCAGCGCGTTGACGGGCGGGCGTCGCAGGTCGTCGACGTACTCGACGCACATCGCCCAGCTCGCCACGGCGAACGCGATGTCTTTCGAGTGGGGTCGCGACGCCGGCAGCGCGAGGGCCTGCCACGCCGGCGGCAGGCCCAGCCACGCGTTCAGCCGGTCCCAGAAAGCGGTCTCGTCACCGTCGGCGGGCGGCGACCCGGCCTCGGACGCACCGCCGAGGCGCTTGGCCACGAACCCGTCACTCAGCAGGTCATCGAGCACAGCTGCGGGCGTCATCGTCAGCAGGTGCGCGGCGAGGCCACCCTCGGCGAGCTTCAGGAGCTCGGCGAGCCAGGCGTCCGCGGCGGCCAGCGTCGGCTCCCTGTGCGCCCTGAACGCGGCGATCTGTTCGGGCTTCACGCGCCCGGCGGCCGCGTCGTTGACCAGCGTGTCCAGGGCCTTGCGGTAGCGTGTCCCCGCCGCGTACAGCTCGAACAGCGGCGTCTGTTTGACGCTCTCTTCCGTGAACCCGGGCATGTGAATGACCACGGGCATGCGCTCTGTGCCCGCGGCCACGCCCTCGAGCGCTCGCATGAGCGCCAGGTGGCTGCCCCGGAATGCATAGACTGCGTAGGGCAGCGCGCCGCCCGCGCCGAGCACCGCGAGCCGGTCCACAAACTCGGTGTAGTGACCGTGCTGGTCGAGCCAGACGACGATGCCTTGTTTCCGAATCCAACCACGCACATCTGCTTCGAGCGCCGCGGACACCGGGCCGCCGAAGTTCGGTCGGACCGCGCTCATGCGTCATCTCCGGCCGCTTCGGGGCCGCTGAGTTCGGCCTCGATGGCCTCGATGGTCGGCAAGGTCGAGGCGAGGTCGGTCGGCAGCGCGCGCGTGAGCTCGTACTCGGACACACCGATGGGCTTGTCGAGGCCGCGCAGCGCGTACTCGGCGAGCACGCGCTTCTTGTCCTGACACAGGATGAGCCCAATCGAGGGCGCGTCGGCGGGGTGCCGCATCATGTCGTCTACGAGGTTCAGGTACAGGTTCATCTTGCCCGCGTGCTCGGCCTTGAACGGGCCGACCTTGAGCTCGACCACGACATAACACCGGAGCTTGAGGTGGTAGAACAGCAGGTCGACGAAGAAATCGTCGTCCTCGAGCGTGAGGCGCACCTGCCGCCCGACGAACGCGAAGCCCACGCCGAGCTCGAGCAGGAACCGCTCGAGATGCGCGAGCAGCGCGGTCTCGAGCTCCCGCTCGCGAAAGCCGGCGTCGAGCGCCAGAAAGTCGAAGACGTAGGGGTCCTTGAGCGTCTGTCGGGCGAGGTCGGACTGCGGTACCGGCAGCGTGGCGCTGAAGTTCGTCACGCCGGGGCCGCCGCGTTCATGGGCGCGCGACTTGAGCATCAGCCCGAGGACGTCGCGGCTCCACCCTTCTCGGGTGCAGGCGCGCAGGTAGAACCGACGCACCTCGGCGTCGCTGATACTCTGGAGAATCAAGATGTTATGTCCCCAGGGAAGCCCGAGCGCGGGGGCGTCCGGACCGTCGGCGTCGTGCGCCACGGCCTGTGGCCTGGTTTGGGCCACAGCCTGTGGCCCAAGTGAGGATGCCTCTCCGTCGGTCGCCAGCAGGTCTGGGTATGCGCGGTAGAACTGCACCATGCGCTTCAGGTTTCGCTCCGAGAATCCGCGCGCGTCGGGCAGCTCGCGTGCGAGGTCGGCGGCCAGCCTCGGGATCACGGCCGCGCCCCAGCCCTCGGCCGACTGGCGGGCCGCGAGCATCCGGCCAATCTCCCAGTAGAGCGTCAGCAGCGCTCGGTTGGCGGCGAGCGCCGCGCGGAGCTGGGCCCCCGCGATGCGGGCCTTCACCTGCCCGAGCAACGCCGCGTATTCAACGACGTCGGTCACGGCTCGTCCCCGTCGTCGTCGTCCCCATCGTCGGCGTCGTCGTCCCCGGCGTCGGCGTCGTCTGGACCGCCGGCTGTGTCGAAGAGCTCGGCGAGCGGCACCAGGTCGGCCAGGAAACGCTCGCGGGCGCGGACCCGCTCGGGGTGCAGCGCGGCGTATGCGGCGCGCGCCTCGGGCTCGTCCGGCGCGGTGATGCGCAGCTCGGCGCCCTGCTTCTCGGCGAGGCGCAGCTCCATCTGCCACAGGGCCTCGGCGTGTGCCGACCACAGGCCGCTCTCGAGCAGCGGCATCTGTGCAACGACCGCGCGGCCTCTGCCCCGGCCGCCGCGGCCCATGCGGCGCGCAGCCTCTTTCTCGATCGCGGCGAGGGCCGCGTCGGGGTGCTCGCGCAGAAAGGCCTCGCGATGGGGCCCGTCGCCCGCGTCGCCCGCGTCGCCCGGCCGATAGGGCGGCTCGGTGATTCGAAACTCGGGGCCGATCTCGTCCTGCAGGCGCAGCTCCCACGCCCACGCCCGCTCAGGGTGGTAGCGCCAGAAGCAGCCGTGCGCCACGCCCAGGCTCGGGTCCTGCTGGCACTTGGTGTCCACGCGCGTCGGCCAGTAGCGCATCGCCAGGTGCGCCCAGTCGTAATCCTTCTTGCCCGCGCTCGCGGCCAGCTCGCCCCACCACTTCTTGGGGTCCTTCCACTGCGGCTCGAGCAGCGGCCAGAGCGCGGCGCTGTTGATCATCACGCCGTCGTCCAGGTCGGGCGCGGAGCGGGCGTCCCGCTCGCGAGGCGGGCAGGCGGCGCCGCGAGCCCCCGTCGCGGGCGGCGGGCCGCGGTCGGCGCAGGCCTCGACCCGCTCGGTGAACTGGACGAGGTCCTCGCGGGCCCGGCGCAGGGTGTCGTACTGCCGCTCGGCGGCGCGGGCGGCCTTCTTGTCGGCGCCCTCGCGGGCGAGGCGCAGGTCGTTGAGCTCGCCCTCGATGCGCCCCAGGGTGGGCATCAGGTGGTCGGCGAGCAGCACCCGCAGGGTGGACTCGGTCGACCGGTGGATGTTGACCCACGCCACGAACGTGCGGTCGGCGGACGACAGCGGCCAGTGAATGGGCCGATTCTCGTACATGCCCTTGTGGACGTCGCCGAAGAAGTCGCGCGCGAGCCACGCCCGCAGGCCGCGCGGCGCGTCGAGCGCCCCGGCGTGCGCGGCCCACGCGGCGTGCAGCGGCGCCGCCGCGGGGTGGCCCAGGCCATCGCGCAGGTCCTCGGGCGCGAGCGTGCAGTCCAAGAAGAGCAGGCCATCGGGCAGCGCGCCGCTCAGGTCGGCCGTGGCGGGGTCGAGCACGCCCTCTTGGCTCGACCCCGCCGCGCCGAACCGCCCGAGCGCGACGCCGAGCGCGAAGGACACATGGTCCGTGGGCGGCTCGGGGTCGAGGGTCTCGACATACTCGGGCAGCGGCGCGCCCTCGGGGCGGTCGACGGCGGTCTGCGCCCACGCCTGCGCCTGCCGCCACGGCGACGGCCCGGGGCGGCGGAACTCGACAGAGGGCTCGCGGTGCGCCTCGTGCACGGCGAAGGCGGCTTCGACCTGCGCGAAGATGGCGTCGGCGCCGGCGATGGGGAAGAGCGGGAGGCGGTTGACGTCGCCGACTTCGAAGTGAACTCCGGGATTGAGTGAGGACAGGATCTCTCGGGCACGGGTACTGTTCATGGCACACACCGCGCCCGCGAGGTCGGTCGGAAATACGGATGAGCCCATGTTGCCGAAGACGCTCGGGAAGCGATGAACGCGGGCGCTGAAGTCCGCGCCGATCATGGAGAAGGCGACGCCGCGGCGGAAGTAGAAGTGGCTGTTCGCGATTTTCCAGTTCAGACCGGCCTCGCCGAAAGTCATGAGCTGCCGCCACTTGATCTCAGTGCCATGTGATGCCCACAGCACTGCCATCTCGGCCGGCTCAAACCACGACTTGCCAGCAGCGCCCTTGACGAGGAACGTCCACGCCGCTCTGCCATTCTCTGCGATAGTTCCGCTCGCGAGCTCGAACACTCGGCGGTGAAATCGAGTATTGTCACCGACGTTCGCTCCCATCTTCGCAGGGGCGACGGTGCCAATGAGCGGCGCGCTCTGATACAGGCGCAGCATCTCAGCATCCCACCAATACACCAGCGGCCACTGGGGCACGACCTTCAGCGCGGCGGGGTCGAAGGTGTGGCGACCCTCGTGACAGAGCGTCGCGGCGCGCTTGCGCAGCGTTCGCTCGCCGTCTCGCGAGTGGTCTTCGCGCGCGGTCGGGCAGAGTGCGTTCGACGAGCTTGCGGGCGTGCCGCGCACGAACGCGGAGACCGCGACGGACACGACTTCGTCGGGCACGTCCTCGAACGCGCCGCGGTCGAAATCTCCGAGCGCCCGCAGCCCATGCGCCCCCAGCAAGTGCTGCCGCAACCCCGCGAACTGCTTGATGAACATCCAGTTGCGCATCGTCAGCATCGCCGACACGCCCCCCGGCTTCACCAGCTCCAGGCCGCGCAGCAGGAACGCCGCGTACAGGTCCGCCTTGCCGAGCGGGTACGCCTGCTCGACATACTTCGTGTCGGCCATCTTCGCCGTGCCCTGGTACGGCGGGTTCGCCACCACGATGTCATAGGCCCCCTCGCGCACGAGCCGCACGAACCGCACGCCCGCCGCGAGCTGCTCGCCGCGCAGGCGCAGGCCGAGATCGTCGCCGTGCGTGTGCTTCGCCAGGAACCCGTCGAGGCGGTCTAGGAGTGTGGCGCGGGCCGTGTCCCGACCGATGCGCACGCGCTTGCGCTCAGCGCTGAACCCCGTGAACAGACCGCCCTGCTCGGGCACGGGCCGCCCGAGGGCGCCCACCGCCTGCTCGTGCGCCGTCAGCGCGGCCTCCACCGCGGCGTCCACGCGCAGCAGTGTGCCCAGGTGGTCCGCGCCGCGCAGAGCGTGGACCAGCGTGTCCGTGAGCGCGCCGGGCATCCCGGTTTCGCGCTCGACCTCGCGGCGCAGCTCGACCACGGCGGCGTCCGTGTCCGGCAGGCTCGACAAGCGCAGGTTCGCCGCGACCAGGTTCAGGCGCTCGGGCCGCGCGCCGGGGCAAAGCGTCTGCGCCTTCAGCCACAGGGCGGCCGCGGCGATCTGCACGGCGCGCGGGTCGAGGTCCACGCCGTGCAGCGTGTGCGAGAGCAGGCGCTCCACGATCGCCGCGTCCGTGAACGCCGGGTCGTCCACAGCGCCGGACGCGGCGGCCCGATGCCGCCGCTCTTCACACGCCATCGCGAACAAGAGCTCCAGGGCGACGACCAGAAAGTGCCCCGAGCCCACGGCCGGGTCGAGCAGCTTCACGTCCAGCACCGAGGCCGGGGCGCGGTCCGCGGCCTCTGCTGCGATAGGCGTCGGGAGAAAATAGGCCCATCGCCGCTCGGCCTCGGTGTCCAGCGGCATCAGGTCGGTCAGCGCGACGTCGCCCGCGGCGCGTCTCGCTCGCCAGTCGGCGCGCCGGGCCTCTAGGCGGTCGAGCGTGCCGTCGGCGACGACCTCGGGCGTCCAGTCGTTGCGGGCGCAGATGCCCAGAAACAGCGGCCCGAGCGTGTTCTGCAGCAACCAGTCCACCATGTAGCGCTCGGTGAACATCTGCGTCTTGCTGGCGATCTCGTGCGGCTCCACCTTGCCGCCGTCGTTGAGCTTGGCGTCCAGCGCCTCGCGCTCCGGGTCGTTCCAGTACTGGTACACCCAGCCCAGCGTCATGTCGTCCGACCAGCAGGTGTCGAGCGCGGTGTCGTTCAGCGCGTCGATGACGTGTCGGAGCGTGGCCGGCGGCACGGGCACGAGGTCGGCCACACCCGCCGGGCCGTACAGACCCGGCAGCTCCGTGGCGAGCTCCTCGAAGGTCAGGCGCAGCAGGAAGCCGTAGCCCTCCGTCTCGTCGTCGCGGCTGCCCATCTGACACAGCGCCGGCGCGAGCTGCCGAAAGTCTCGGTAGGCGCGGCTCTCCCACCCGCCCGTGACCAGGGCCGGCTGCCGCAGCGCCCGCGCGCCGCCCGCCTCCATCAGCCGGAGCAGCACCAGGCGGTTGAGCAGCGTGTACGCCGCCTGCTTCTCCGCCTCGAGCCGGAAAGCAGCCTCGCCGCGGGCGCGCTTGCCCGACGCCGCCTTCGACTGCTCCTTCATCCACGCCTCGAGGCGGGCGCGCCGGGCCCGGGCCGCCTCGTCGAGCCCGGCCTCGCGCGCGGCCACCGAGAGCCGATATGTCGTCTCCGTGGCGGCGTGCAGGTCCGTGAGCAGCCGCTCACGCAGCGCCCGAATCGTCGTCGAGAGCGCCCGCTTCGCGGCCGGGGTCATGGGGGGCGTGTAGGGCGTGGTCATCAGAGCAGCCTAACCCGCAGGCCGGCCTTGACGGGCTCCGACAGGCGGCGCTCGATCTCGGCGAGCAACGCTTGGACCTCGGCCGCCGTGGACAGCTCGCGGTTGCGGAGTTGCAAGTCGACGCGGACGATCGGCGGTGGGTCTTCGCCCCCCTTGTCACCTTCGTCGATGATGTCGTCGAACAGCTCGTTGGCCCGCGCCTCGGCCCGGGTCAGGGTGACCACGAACGGGTCGCGAAGGTCGACCAGCGTCGGCGCGAGGGCATCGACGCTGGTGCTGGTGACTGCCAAGGCGACGGGCCGCAGCACGTGATGCGCTTGGTCGGCTGTCAGCTTCTCGAAGCCCACGCGGGCCTTCAGGCGGGCGCGGGCGCCCTCGGCCTGCTGCTCCTGCCACTGCAGAATGCGGCCGCGCTCGGCCGTGTAGCAGGCCCAGATCTCGGCCACGTCCCCGGCGACGGCCCCAATGTCGCGCCACGGCCGCTCGCTGGCCAGCTGCTGCGCGATGCGCGCCTCGGCCGCCTCGACGTTCGTCGCCGACACACCGAGCTCACGGATCTGCGCCGTCAGGTGCACTCGCGCCGCGTCGGCGGCTCGCACGGCCCGAATGGCCTCGGTCGTCAGCTCTGCGTCGTACATGCGCACGAGCTGAACGCCGTCCCGAAGCGTGTCGAGGTGCTTCTTCACCAGGCGCACCGTGGGTTTGGTCTGCCGACAGGTTCGGATGCATTGCTCCAGGGCGTCGGACAGCGGGGTGAAGACCGCCGGCCCCTCGGGTGAATCGGGGAGCTGGTTCAAGCGCCCCTGCACGCCCCGCAGCCGTTGCGCGACGGCCGGAAAGTGCTGCGCGACGGCGTCGGCGATCGCGTGGTCCTCGCGGTCCATGCGATGTTCGAGGTGTTCCTCGAAGAAGCGGCAGATGCGCGCGCGCGCCTGAACACCGATGTCGTCCTCGCCACCGGGAAAGATCGTCGCGCGGCGAAAGTCGCGATCGCGGTCGAACAGGTCGCGCACACCGGCATCCCGCACGGCCGTCAGCTCGGCCCCGGCGTCGAGCGTGATGCGCACCCGCGACGCCCGCAGGAGCCCCGCGACGCAGGCCTTGACCACGCTGACCGTGTAGCCATAGGGCGGCCCGCCGAAGAACGCCAGCAGCGCGGTGCCGCTCAGCCCCCCCTCGGACTCGATGCGCTCCAGGACGCGCCGGGGGACCACGCCGGCGCACGTGGGCACGTAGCGGCCCGTATCGAGCTCCAGGATGCCAAGTTCGCCGGCCATGAACTTGGGCGACGGCCCCGACAGCTCCAGTTCGACGAGCTGCAGCAGCTCCGCCGGCTGCACTTGCGTCGCGATGAAGTGAGGGAAGAGCTCCGGCAGCACGCGCGCGCCGGCCGTGTGCAAGGCGCTCGCGAAGGCCCCCCCCTGCTCCTGCGGGGCCATGCTGCGGCCGCGAAAGTACATCCGGCCGGCCAGGAAGGCGGCGGCGACGGCCTCCTTGAGCATCGGCTCGAGGTCTTCGCTCCGGCCCTCCTCCTCGAGCAAGAGCTGCTTGCGCGTGCCGTTGAGGGACTCCTTGCGCGCGGCGTACTTCCTGACCATGGCGCGGGAGCGATGCAGCTCGCGGGCGGCGTGCTCGACCTGTGCGGTATCACCACAGAGCCACACGAGGCGGTCGTACAGCGCGCTCTCGCTGCTCCGCTTGACCCACGCGCTCTCGAGTCGCTCCTCCAACGTGAGGACGCGGAAGTCGACGCGGAGCGCGGCGTCGTCCTTCGGGTCGACGAGCACCGCGTCGTCGATGCGACGGCCATCGGAGAAGCGCCCCGACCACGGAAATGGCCGCCCCTGCAGCTTTGGCCGCTCCGGCACAGCGAGCAGGTCCGTGAGCGTCTTCTGGATGAGCTCGCCGATGGCTTCGCGTCCGACGCCGATGTCGGTGCGCTCGCGCTGCCACTCCTCGCCCGTCGACGACTGGATCTTGTAGCCCGTCTTCTCGGAGTAGCCGAGCAAGCTGCGGCGCCGCAGAGCCTCGAGCGCCTCCGTCACCGCGGCCACCTGATTGCCGCGGTCGAGGCGGTCGTAGAGACACTGCGACACGAGCTTCGCGTCCGTTGGCAGCGTCTCTTGAATGAGCTCGAGCAGGGCGACCGCCTTGGCCGCCCGAACCAGCAGGGCGTCCGCTTCGTCTGTGCATTGACTCAGCACGCGGGCCATCGAGGCCTGGACCTCGGACTCGAGCGCCGTGTGCTGCACCTCGTAGATCTGGTCGATCGTGACGAGCGCGCCGATCTCCTGGTCGGCGAGCTTCTGGTCGCGGAAGAGCTCGCCCAGCAACTGAAGCAGGCCACGAATGGCCTGGTCGTCGCCCTGCGCGCGGGCCGACCGCGTCCGCAGGGCGCTGGTGATCTGGAGGATGAGGTCGATCTGCCCGGGGAGCATCGGGTAGACCTCGACGAACTCCTCGGGTGTCACCGCCTCGCAGCCGAAGGCGTACAGGCGGAGGTCGGGCCGGTGACGTTCGAAGAGGGCGCGCAGGGGCGCCTCGGCCTCGGGGCGCTTCTGCAAGAGGCGCTTGTGCACGACGTCCCGGATGTTCGTGGCCGCCAGGTGCACGCGGAGCTTGGGCGGAAATCGGTCCTTGGCCCACACGAGGAACGAGTCGTCCGCCTCCTCGTCCAGCTTCTGCTGACCGAGGGCGAGCAGCCAGGCCTTGCCGCGCAACGTGGCCCCCAGCGCCGTCGCGAAGGCGCGCAGGCGGTCCACGCGGTCCTTGTTGGCCAGGACGTACTGCGACACCTCGTCGATGACCAGGAACAGCGTCGCCCCGTTGCCGCGGAACCGCAGCATGTCCCGGATCGCCCCGACCGCCTCTTCGGGGGACTCGGCGCGGGCGTGTGTGCCGCCTCGGCTGGTGAACCAGCTCATGGGGTCCGTGTAGCGCTCCGGGTACATCACGCTCATCACGAGCGAGAAATCCTCCTCCGCGAGCGCCTTGTCCTTCACGGCCCGCCAGGGCTTGCCCAGCACCTGCTCGGCCGTCTGTTCGAAGCGGCTCCACTCCCCGTCCCGCTCGAGGCGCAGCTCGAAGTCCGCGACGAGGGGCTCCGTGCTGCAGTAGGCCAGCCGGAGTTGCACGCGACGCACCGCCGCGGCGTGAATGTGCTCGCCGTCCCGCGCGATGCCGCCGATGTCGAAGACCACAGCCATCGGGTCGATTTTCGACCGCAACGCGTGCCATGCAGTGCGTAGATCGTTCGCGTTGGGCGACATGTCGCGCGCGAGCCAAGCGTCGGCGAGCTTGCCCCCCGTCGGCAGGTCCGCGCCATCGAGCGCGAGGCCGAACAACTTGGCGAAGCTCGACTTGCCCGAGCCGTAGAAGCCGGAGATCCACGCGTTGGGCAGGTCCGGCCCCCCCGGCCGGTCGAGCTCTGCGGCGATGGCCGCGAGCAGGCGCACATACTGCTCGTGAATGCCGCTCGGCACCCGCCGGTGGTTGGGGTGGTTCTCGGGCCAACCGCCCGTGATGATGTATTCGGAGACCTCGGCCGCCAGCTTGTCCGGCCCCTGCTCATGGAAATACACCACGGGTGGGATGTCCCGCGTGACATCGGAGAGGAAGAGTTCACGAATCGTCGCCATGCCAGCCCCCGCAATGCGGCTCAGGGATAAATCCGAGGTCGGTAGTCGTTGTCCGGCTCCAGGGCGCCCATGAAGGACAGCCCCGTGTGACCACGCCGTTCACCCGGGTAGAGCAGCACCACCGGCACGTGGCGCGTTTGCCCATCCAAGTGGCGCAGCAAGGCCGACGACCGGAAGAACGGAAAGAGTGCGCCGGCCCGACCGATGAGCGCGAGGGTGCGGTCGACGGCGTCCGGATTGCGGTCCGCGTGCTCGCGGATCACCCGCGCGCAGTCCGCCGCGATGCCGTCCGGCCCTTCGATGAGCGGCGCGAGCTTGGATTTCAGGTAGTTCAGGCCCCGCTCGGTGGCGACAGACGCCATCCGACGCTCCATGTCCTCGACGCGTGTGGTCCAATCGTCCCCCTGGGCCCGGATGCGGTCGAGCAGGAGCTTCTGCAAGCTGATCGAAACCACCACCCAGCCGTTCGCGACCAGGTCCGTGGTCAGCTGCTGAACCTCGCTTCGCAGACGGAACTCGTCCCCCGGCTCGTATTGGACGATCGCAAAACGGTAGTTGCGCATGGTGCTGATGCGCGGGCCGTCCTCGTGGATGAGGTCCCGACGCAATGCGCCAAAGGCCTCCTGCAGCGGGGTTCGGTGAAACAGTGGCAGATTCAAGGCTCGCCCCCGAGGTTCGCCGCCGCCCAGGCCGTCAAGTCCGCGTATCGCCAGCCGTATTCGATCAAGTCGCCCTGCCGATCGAAGCGCATACCGGGCAGCCCCCGCAGCCGCGACTCCAGCTCCGGGCCCTCGAGTCCGAGGGACCGCGCATAGGGATTGTCGAGCAGGCTGCCCTCGAAGGTCGTCTCGCGCAGCAGATACATCAGATACTCGAGGGCCTCGTCCGGCACGCGCGGCGCGCTCAGCGGGCGCGGGTCGCGGTTCGAGGCCACCAGGCCGGCGGAGTAGGCCGCCGACAGCAGCTTGCTGGCAAACTGGATTTGGGTAGCCAGCGTCCACCGGCCCGGCCCCACCTGCCCCACCCAGCCCACGACGAGGTCCCGCGTGACCGACGCGCGCGCCGACAGACGGCGAGCGGCCAGGTAGGCGCCCGTGAAGCGCCGGTAGAGCGGATCGGCGAGCTGCAAGTGCCAATGGCAGATCGCGCGGCGCGTGTCCGGCGCCATGTGCGGCCAGCGATGCAGCGCCGCCAGCGCGGAGGGGAACACCGCGAACCGGACGCGCATGTTGGCGAGCAGGACCTCGATGCGGGGCAGGCTCCGCGCCCCGAACCAGTAGGCGTCGAAGGCGCGCTGCGGGGTCGCGTCGTCGGATGCGGCCGGGTTGACCTGCGCCCAATAGGCCCGGGCATCCTCGACCTCGAGGGCGCACTTCATCAACCGCGTGTGCACCTCGGTGGCCTCCGCCGGGCGTGTGGTCACGGCGACCTCCGGAAGTGCGGCAGCGGATAGGCGTCCGCGGCGGGGGCGAACCCGGCGACGAGCTTGCGGATCAGGGCGTCCAAAGCGAGCGGCGGCGCGCCCGTCAAGCGGCGGCCCACCGGCGCCGGGCTCACATCGGCCTCGCCGTGACCATCGACCCACATCCAGAAGGCCTCGGGCCGCCAGCGGTCATATACGAGCGACAAGCCGGGCAGGGCCTCCTCGGGCGAACGCCCTGACCCCTTGAGCGCCTGCAGACGCTCCTCGATGCGCTCGTCGAGCTCGAATCCCAGGCTGAACAGCGACACGATCCGGTCGGCGTCGTGGTCCTGGCGGCGAAGCTCCGCGTCCCGACGCCTCGCCGCCTCGCGCGCCCCTTGCAGCACCGCCCAGGGCCACGTGGCCGGCAGCAGACGGCGGAAGAGGTCCTCGCCGCCAAACTCGGAGACGAGGTCCGAACGCCACCAACCGAGTCGGCGTTCCTCGCCCGCCTCCCCAGCCCAGCCGACCACCAGCTGCGCCGTCAGCGCTAAGTCGATGTCAGACGGCGGCACCGGCGCCCGACTCGCGCGCTCGCCGGCGTTCTCCGCTTCCCACCCGCTCATCGATCGCCTCCACCGAAGATGTCCCTGGCGTCGTCCGCCGCGCCGCCCGCCTCGACCCACGCGTCCACCTGCGTGAGCTTGAACTTCCAAAACCGCCCGACCCGACGCCCCGGCAGCGCCTTTGTTTCGGTCCAAGGGTGGCGACGGTACTACGCGGCCCGCGGCGGCTCAACGGGGTGAGAATCGGTCTGGATTGGTTCCGGTGGCCGACCACGGCGTTGTCGCATCAGAGCATGCGACTCCGCGCGCCTCGATGGGTGCCGCCGAGCTTGCGCAGCCTCAGTCGCCGTCGCGCGCCGGGTCCGGCTCCACCGGGAGCGTGTCGCCGTTCCACGAGAAGCCCTTGTCCCGGCTCGCGTAGACCCACTGCGGCCGGGCCTCGAGCTCGCGGGCGATTCG
>Ga0164295_10001709_pt1 | contig 18244 bp, 13 predicted proteins | sample GEODES006metaG_FD_111798 | JGI IMG/M metagenome (GOLD analysis project Ga0164295, IMG submission 111798) | Oligotrophic lake water microbial communities from Sparkling Lake, Wisconsin, USA - GEODES006 metaG | ecosystem: Environmental > Aquatic > Freshwater > Lake | place: USA: Sparkling Lake... | reverse complement strand
TTGTAAGTTTAGCTACATGCTTTAATTCTTGAAGATATAAAGCATGATTTTGTTTCATTTCAGATTCCATAAGCTCTATCTTTTTAAATATTTTCTTTTCTAATTCAAAATCTTGCTCTAATAAATTTTTTCTATAATCCGTAGATTTTCTGCTGTAAAGTAACAGAACTGGGGCTTGAATTGCTCCCATCAAAGCAAGTATGGTTCTCAAACCGTTAAAAGGGTAGGGATCAAATCTTAAGTTTTGATAAGGAATAAATTCGTTCCATAAAACACAGCCGACAACAATTCCAAAAAAGAAAAAAAGAGCCCACCATGATGTGGAAAACTCATAAAATCGGGAGCCTGATTTATCTCTAATTTTGCAAAATGAATCAAGTTTTTCTTTTGAAAGCCTCATGACACTTCCTAGTCAGGTTTAGAATCAAAAATGAAAGAGCATTTTTCATGATACAGGTTCGTCAGTATTTTGTAAATATTTTGTGACAACGATGTGACAAATTTGTTTTAGAGTTTTTCAGAGAAAACAAAAAACAAGCCTTAGAAAGCAAAATTAGCCTTATTTATAGGAATAGACTTCCTCAATGAAAGGTTCTTTGTTACAAAAGAGGTGGATTAATTTGCACTCTATTAATGTTTATTGTGCGTACACCACTTTAATTGTCGAGGAAATTCATGTCTTACCACCACAAGCAACTAGAACCATATTGGCAAAATCATTGGAAAAATAAAAATATTTTTAAAACTACAGAAGATAAATCAAAGCCAAAATTCTATGCTTTAGACATGTTTCCTTACCCAAGCTCTTCAGGACTCCATGTTGGCCACCCTATGGGTTATACGGCAACAGATATTGTGTCGAGATATTACAGAATGAAAGGATATAACGTCCTTCACCCTATGGGCTGGGATGCTTTTGGACTTCCTGCTGAACAACATGCTATTGATACTGGTGAACATCCTTCAAAAGTAACATATCGATCTATTAATAATTTTAGATCACAACTACAAAGCCTTGGCTTTTCTTATGACTGGGATAAAGAAATTGCTACATGTGATCCAAAATATTATCATTGGACTCAATGGATTTTTTCTCTTTTATATAAAAAGGGTCTTGCTTATCAAGCGGAAGTTTTTGTAAATTGGTGCCCCGCATTAAAAACAGTTCTTGCAAATGAAGAAGTCATAGATGGCAAAAGCGAACGTGGCAATCATCCTGTTTTCCGCGTTCCTATGAAACAATGGATGTTAAAAATAACCTCTTATGCAGATCGTTTATTGGAAGACCTTAATAAACTAGATTGGCCTGAATCTACTAAAGAAATTCAAAGAAATTGGATTAAAAAATCTGTTGGAGCAAAAGTAAAGTTTTCAATAAAAAATAATGACTCCGATAAAATAGAAGTTTTTACGACACGTCCAGACACTTTATTTGGCGCAACATATATGGTGCTTGCCCCTGAACATCCTTTAGTAAATAAGCTAACAACAACTTCGCAAAAAGATAAAGTAACTGAATACTGTGAAGTTACTTCGCGAAAAAGTGATTTAGATCGCACTGAATTAAATAAAGATAAATCTGGTGTTTTCACAGGCTCATTCGCAATAAATCCATTAAATGGCGATGCAATAGAAATATGGATAAGTGACTATGTTTTAATGGGATATGGAACAGGAGCTATCATGGCAGTTCCAGCTCACGATACAAGAGATCATGAATTTGCGAAAAAATTTGGTTTAAAAATTATACAAGTTATTCAATCACCAGATAAAAACTTTGATATTAAAAAAGAAGCTTATACTGAAGATGGCGTTATTATTAATTCCGATTTTTTAAATAATTTAAATGTTGAAGAAGCAAAAGAAAAAATAATAGAACATCTTGTTAAAAATAAACTAGGTGAACAAAGTATTACTTATAAGCTTCGTGATTGGATATTTAGCCGCCAAAGATATTGGGGTGAACCAATACCAATTTTAAAAGATTCAAAAGGAAACATCATTCGTACGTTTAATGAAAATGAATTGCCATTAACGTTACCAGAAGTAACAAGTTACGAACCAACTGGAGATGGAAAAAGCCCTTTATCCGCAATCACAAATTGGGTACAAAGAAAAAATGAAAAAGGCGAACTTGAATTTGTTGAAACAGATACAATGCCAGGAAGCGCTGGAAGTAGCTGGTACTTTTTACGTTATATTGATCCTTTTAATCAAAAATCAATTGGTGATTATGAGAAATTAAAATACTGGATGCCAGTCGATCTTTATGTTGGCGGCCAAGAACATGCTGTAGGGCATCTTTTATATTCTCGTTTTTGGACTAAAGTTTTATTCGATGCTGGAGTTTGTCCTGTTGATGAACCTTTTCATAAATTAGTTCATCAAGGCATGATATGTAAAGATGGTGCTAAAATGTCCAAATCAAAAGGCAATGGCATAAATCCAGACGATGTTATTCGTGAATATGGCGCCGATTCCTTGCGTGTTTATGAAATGTTTATGGGACCACTTACACAGACAAAAGAATGGGACGATAGCAACTTAGCAGGTGTGCATCGCTTTTTAAGTAGAATACAAAGATATTATTTATCAGATGACGGAAAAAGTTTATTAAATAATGAGCCAGCTTCTCAGCAGGATTTAAAAATTCTTCATAAGACAATTAAAAAATTAACAGAAGATATCGAAAATTTAAGCTTTAATACTTCTATTGCTCAAATGATGATTTTTCTAAATACAATAGCAGAATCTCAATGTAAAAATAGAGAAATTTTAGGTGAATTCTTAAAATTACTTTCTCCTTTTGCTCCTCACCTTGCTGAAGATTTGTGGTTTAAATGCATTATAGAAGAAAAAATGTTACCTGAAGATAAAAATTATAAATTTATCTCTTTAGAAAACTGGCCTAAATTTGAACCATCTTTAACTGTAGATAATGAAGTTAAAATTGGTGTTCAAATTAATGGAAAACACAGAGGAGAAATCTTAATTCCTATGAATGCTTCACAAGAAGAAGCCGTTGCAGCTGCCATGGAAAATGCAAATGTAAAAGCAACCCTAGAGGGTAAAACAATTAAAAAAACAATATTTGTTGCAAATAGAATATTAAATTTTGTTGCGGTTTAAAAAAGAGAATGATCTTTAATTTTTTATATTTATGAAATATCATTCTCTTTTTTATTTAAATTTCACTGAATTTTATAATTGGGTTTGAGTTGAATCAGGAGTTTCTACATTTAATAACTCTCCATTGATCCCATAATTGTATGTTTTTAAGATTTTTCCCTTCATGTCACTTAGTTCCACTCTCGAACCAGAATAGTAATTAATTTTGATTTTTTCAGTTATTATTTTATTGTTATTTAAATTAGCCTTAATTAAAGCATCTTTAATTGATACTCGATAAGAATTATGACCATGATATTTATTGTAAGAATAAATCGCACTATAACCATCTAAATAAGCTTTATAACTTATATCAATATCAATAACATTTTTATAAGCAATTAAATCTGCAACAACACTTTCCCCAGGTTTAAGTTTAATAGTTATATTACTTCCTGATGTTAATGTAACACTAGCAGTATTAGATCCTCCTGTGCCCCATTCCTTTGTAAACTCAATAGCGTTACTTCCACTTCCTCCTATACCCTCAAATTGAATATTATAATTTATAGATTGACTATTACTTACGGAATTCGAATTTGACCAATTTGTCTCTGTTGTCTGAGTTTTTGAAGTAGATATTTCTCCACCAAAAGTAGCCTCAATGCTACTATTATTCTTAAATATTTTAGATTCAACAATTTCTATTTCATTTTTGACTTCATTTATTTTAACATTTTCATATTCTAAATGCGTAATTACCTGAGACCATCCTTTTTCCTTATAAAGATCATTAATAGATAAAAACCAAGGGGGATAAACAGCGGGACTATGCAAATAGATATAAGCAGGCTTTTCTCCAATTGCTTTATCAATTAGATTTTCTAATTTCTTATTACTGTCTATTTGAAAAGTTTTTTCTTCATTTTTTGTAATAACATGATATAAAGGATCTCCAGACAAATAAACATGCGTTCCAGCTAAATTTGTAGCAGCAATAACAGCTATAGAGAATGGCATTTAATTTCTCCTCAAAATTCATATTATTTTATAAATGTTATTTTTAATTCTAATTATATTTTTCTAATTAGCAATTATTCTTGTCAAATTAATGTATACAAAATTAATCATGATATTTTTCTAATTTGACTAAAATTAATCAATATTTTCAGTGTTTAAAACCTCACCTAAAGAATTTAAATAATATAATTTTTTTACTTTTCCTTGATTATCTTTAATAACAACGGATGAATGAGAATAATATCCTATTTGTATTTCTTTTGTTATTTGTTTGTTTCCATGCCTGATTTCAATAAGGCATCTTTAATAGGTATGGACCAGTGCCTATGACCGTTATATGAAAAATAATAATTTAATGCTAAGTTTCCTTCTAAAACTGCATCGTAGTTAACAAGAATATCCATTGTTCCTTTATTAGCAATTAATTCTGCTGTTACTGTTTCGCCTGGATCCAATTCAACAGTCACGCCTGTTGCTGAGCCTATTGTTATTGTTTGTGACTGCATTCCTCCTTTTCCCCAAGTCCCTGTATAATTAAACCCCGATTCTCCACCTAATCCAATTCCATTAAATTGAATTCCATAATTTATAGCTTGGCTAAAACTTAGTGAATGTGTAGTCGACCAATTTGTTTCTACGGTATTTGCAACTTCACTTGAAATTCCTGCATTAAAAGTTGCCCTATGACTGCTTTTATTTGATAAAGTTTTTGTATCAATAATAATAGGCTTTGTTGTTATTCCTTTAATATTCGCATTTTTTACTTTTAATGTAGATTCTACCTGATGCCAACCATGGGTTTCATATATATCATTCCAAGATGAATCACTCCGCAAGTAAACTCTATTTGGTCTTTTTCCTATGTAATTTTCAGCAATATCCCTAAGAATATTTTCATTCCCAATTTTAAATGCAGAAGCTTCTTGATTTGTAATTACATGAAAATCATTTCCTGTTGCTGTCACACTTGATAATGATGCATTCATTCCCGCAATTATAAAAATAGATAAAGCCATTTTTTTCTCCAAATAAAAAAATAAAAAAATAAAAAAATGCAAAATTATTTTAGTTATTTAGAAAAATCTATTGTCAAAAAATTGCCTTAATTTTGAAATCAGCCCATCCAAGCTTCACGTGAAAAACGTGTCCACCAATAAATAAAAAATGAAAAAGAATATATAAAATAAAAAATTAATATATAATATTTATATTTAAAATTAAAGGCATTAAGCGTTTTTCCAATAACATAAAAAAACAATGGTAATGCAAAAATAAAACGAGAAGTACTAAAAAATAAATCATATGTTAAAAATTGCACTGCAGAGTGTGCGCAAGAAAATAATAAAGAAACCCAAAATATAGCATCAGATTGTAATTGATTTTTATCAGTAATTATGTTTTTTTTACTTATTAAAAATTTAATTATAACAGCTAAAAAAATGATAAGGGGAATCCAAAAAGCTTGAAGGTCCCAATTTAGAACATTATCGGATCCGCCTACAGAATGTGGATGAAATAATATGTCCCAATGCAAACCCAAAACTCTATTCCATTCATTTTGGGCTCTAAATGATGCTCCAAAACCATAACCTTTTGTATAGGCATATAAAGCAAAAGTAGAAAAACCAGCAAATATTGAAATTAATGAAATTCCAAAAGGAAATAAATATTTTTTTATTTTTACTTTTAAATATTTTAATATAAAAAATGTTAAAATAATAGATAGAAATAACTGAACAAATAATGGCCTAGATAAACCAATACAATAGCTAATAAGTATTAATAATAAATACTCTATTTTAATCTTTAATAATGATTTTTTTATTTTAGTATTCATTATTCTATAAATTAAAACAAGCCAAATACTAAACTCTAAGGTTGTTAAACTTTCAGAATAACCAAATGAGTGAAATATAGAAAGAGGATTAAAAACAAAACATAAAAATAATAATAAAGCCATTTTTTTTTCAAATACATTTTTAAAAAAAATCCATAAAATAGGTAATGATATAAAAAAAAGAATTAAAGCCATTAAATTTGCTATTAGCATGTAATTTTCAGTGTAAAAAATACGTGAAACAATTTGAATTAGAAAAGGCCACAAAGGAAACATAGCAAAACTACCAATTGAATTATACCCATTTTTTGCTATATTAACATATATTTCTACATCAAATAAACCATCATTAATATAAAAATATTTATAAAAACCGTTACTTTTTACAAGACCAATCATCAAAAACATTACAAATATATATACAATAATTGAATAGAATATGATTTTAAATGAAGATGCTTTATCTATTGAATTTAAAATCTTTTTTCTAAGCATTATAAATCTCCAAACAAATTTTAAAGTCTATAGAAAGACTATAGACTTTATTTAATGAAATCAAGTTATTAAAATTTTTAGTCATTTAGGTTTAAAAAAATAATTTTCAAGAAATCTAGCTACACCGTCATTGTCGTTCGTTTCTGTAATAAATTTGGCATGAGCCTTAGCTAGTTTTGTTCCATTGGCCATAGCAACACCATAGCCGCAATTTGCAATCATCGTTTCATCATTATCACCATCGCCAATAGCAATAAAATCGGATATATTTAGCTTATGGTAATTTGCATATTCTTGAACACCTAAAAATTTAGAGACTCCGATAGCATTTATTTCTAATGAATCTGATTTAGATAAAACAGAACTTAAGTGAGATAAATTTTTATTGAAAATATTTAAGAACTCTTTTAATATAGTTGGATTAGATACAAACATGATTTTTTCAGCTAAATCTGAATTAAAAGCATCTTGTCCAATGACATCAGGAGCAAATCCAATTATTTTTATTTCCTCTTTTGCTTTTTCAGTGTGAAAAGGGATAAGCCATTTAAAGCCAGAATAAATATGCATTGTTATTTCATTTTTAGGATTTAAAGAAAGATATTCTTTTAAAATTTCTCCAATTTTTAAAACATCAACTTTACTAATTGAATTTCGATAAAATATTTCATTTTCATTTTTTGCAATGATAGCACCATTTCCACCAATCATTGGGAATTCATTTAATCCAATTTCAGAAGCGATATTAAGTACAGAACGAATAGGGCGAGCGCTTGCTAAAACAATTTTTATTCCATTTTTATCCAATTTATTTAAAATATTTTTTGTATAACTAGATATTTGATGTTTGGAATTCAATAAAGTACCATCTAGATCAATTGCTACTGCTTTCATATTTTAAATCTTTCCTATTTAATTTTAATTTAAAGATTTTAATAATGATTTAAATTTTTCAACTTGCCTTAATGTACTCGATTCATTTGTATATAAATGAGCTTCTTGGATTGAAATCCATTTTAAATCTAAAGACTCTTCCGAAATAACGATATTCTCTTTTTCATCTGCAATCAATAGATATCGAATGTCATAGTGAAAATGAGCTGGCTCATGGTTTCTTTCAGGAATTAAATGTATGTCAAGATCAAATGGAATATGAGTATTTTTATTTATTTCATTATAATTATAGATGTTAGGAAATTCTAAAATATTTATAAAATTTAAATTTTTTAAACCTGACTCTTCTATTGCTTCACGCATAGCTGAGTTATGAATTAAATGTTCTCCATCACAATGCCCACCTAGTTGCAACCATTTTTTAAGTTTTGCATGGTAGGTAAATAGAATTTGTGTAAAATTTGAGTTTACAACAAAAGCAGAAGAAGTAACATGACCAAACAAATTTTCTCGCATAAAACAATTCGAATTATCTTGGATAAAACCACAAATTTGATCAAATGATTTTAATTGATCACAGTAAGAGTCAGGAATATCCTTAAAAAGATTATTTAATACCTTGTCTTTATAAATAGAAAGAGTTTCAAGAATTAAATTTCGATTTCCATAATTTCTGGAACTTAACATTTTTTACACCAAAACATTAATTCGTTTTAATTAAATTTTTTCCTAATTGAAAAAAATAAACCCAAACTACGGCGAATATAATTAAAAATCCTCCAAACAAAGACTTAGAGGTCATACTCTCGCTGAGTATCACATATCCAAAAAAGATAGCAAATACTGGTTCTAAAATATAAATGAGCGAAGCTCTTTCGGGCGTTGTTTTGCACTGATATTTTGCTTGCAAAACAGTTGTGCCAACCATTGAAATTGCTCCTAAATAAAACAAAGCAATATAAGCACCTAAAGTTGTTGGCAATAAATGCGATGACTTTTCTGCTAACGGGAGAAATGTTGTTGCTAAAATACACATAAATAATATTTCTAAAAATGCAAATATTTTACTTTTTTGATATTTTTTAATAAATATTTGAAGAACATGAATATGAATAGAAAAAGTAATTGCACATAGAATTGTCCAAAAATCACCTTTAGACAACCCTTCACCATCAAGGGGACTTGTTAAAAAAAACATTCCTACCAATGCAATTGCCATTGAAACAACGTCTTTAATAGTAGGAATTTGCTTTTGAAAAACGGGAGATAATAATGGAACAAAAACAATAGTTAAATTTGTCAAAAAAGCGCTTCGACCTGAATGAATTGTCTCAAGGCCAAAAACTTGGAATAAATGAGAAAAATAAATTAAAACACCTAAAACTATTCCTAATGGTAAATATTTTAAACAATCTTTTCTATCTTCTTTTTTTAAAAAAACAAAAGGCAATAAAACAAAAACGGCTAATAAAGATCTAAAAAAAACAAGAGCAAAAGAGCTCATTTCAGCAATGACCACACGAGTTATCGGAAAAGTTAAGCCCCAAATTACAGTTAATATGACAAGAGCAATTTCAGCCCGAAATCTTTGTGATGTATGCATTTTTTTTACCTAATTTTAGTTAATAATATCTCAAATTCAATTAGAAATTAAAATTATAATGGAGAACAATAAAATGCAAGATTAAATACAAAATAATTTTTTAATAAAACAATTCACAATTGTCTAAATCATATGTTAAATATCGTATGAAGATTGTTTCCGTATTCTTAATTTATAATAATAGGAGCTAAATCGATGTCTAACCTTGATACGCTTTTTAAAGAACATATTCAAATCCGAATGCGTTGTGCGGATAAAGCTTTAGAGGCTCTTAATTATCGTTCCTTAATTTTAGGTGCAGGAGAGCCTTTTGGCTATTTTGCAGATGATAACTATGCTCCTTTTAAAACAAACCCACATTTTGCACACTGGTGTCCAGCCGCAGGACCTCACCATGTTTTAAAATATGAAATTGGCAAAAAACCATTATTAATTTATTATTCCCCCGACGATTTTTGGCATTTACATGAAAGATTAGACAATCCATTTTGGGCTTCAAATTTTGATATTATTGAAGTTGGAACAAAAGAAAAAATTTGGGAATCGCTTGGTGATTTAACTTATTCTGTTTTCTTAGGTAACGAAACAAAATATGCCTGCGCAAAAAATATTAAAATAAACTGTGAATTAATGGAAGCCCGCTTAAATTGGCATCGTCGTTTTAAATCTGATTATGAAATTCATTGTTTATCAGAAGCCAATCGCATTGCTGCAAAAGGACATCTTGCCGCAAAAGAAGCTTTTTATAATGGCGAATCTGAATATGAAATTCATATGTCTTATTTAAAAGCAATGCAGTGCGTTGATACCGATTTACCTTATACTGGAATTGTTGCATTAGATAAAAATGGTGCCATATTGCATTATCACGGAAGAGACAAAAAACGGAATGGAAATGTTTTACTAATAGATTCTGGAGCAACTTATAATAATTATGCTTCTGATATAACAAGAACCTACGCAACAAATAATTGTGATCCTGTTTTTATAGAGCTTCTTGCTCAAACAGAAAAATTGCAAAAAGAACTTTGCCAAGCTGTAAAACCAGGTCTCTATTACCCATCATTACATGAAACATGTCATTTAAAAATAGCAGAAATTTTAGAAAATGTTGGGATTTTAAAAATTTCAGGTGACTATCAAACAGCCTTAAAAGATGGAATTACAAAAGTATTTTTACCACACGGACTGGGTCATATGTTAGGAATTCAAGTTCATGATATTGGTGGTAAACAGCTTGATGAACAAGGCAATCCAGCTCCTTTAAATCCATCTAATATTTCTTATCGCTCATTAAGATTTGTTGGTACTTTAGATCAATCCGTAGTTGTTACTATTGAACCAGGAATCTATTTTATTCAATCTTTGTTAAGCCAATTTAAAGAAACAAATAAACATTCAGATAAAATAAATTGGAGTTTAATTGAAAGGCTAATGCCTTTTGGAGGCATAAGAATAGAAGATGATGTTGCACCTATGGGTCATGCGAATCGTAATTTAACAAGAGAATATTTACCTTAATATTCTCTTGTTTTCACATTCCATTTTGAACACGATGAATTGTAAATGTAATCAAATTAACAATTTCTTCAATATCACAATTTCGAGCTAGCACATTAACTGGTTTTTTCATTCCTGTTAATATAGGTCCAATAGATGTTGCACCACCTAATTTACTCAAAAGTTTATAGGCAATATTACCAGAAGTTAAATCTGGAAATATAAGAACATTTGCAGGTCCTTTTAAAGTAGAAAAACCATAGGAGCGTTCAAGAAGCTCTGAAGATAAAGCAAAGTCTGCTTGCATTTCACCATCAATTTCGATGTCTGGTCTCAACCTTTTAACAATATCAGTTGCTTTACAAACTTTATCTGACTCTGGATGTTTTGTACTTCCAAAGTTACTAAAACTTAGCATTGCTACTCTTGGTAATTCATTTAAATATATTTTAGCCATATCATGTGTCTGAATTGCAATTTGAGCTAATTGTTCTGCATTAGAATTAATATTTACAGTTGTGTCTGCAACAAATATGCTTTTATCTTTCCAAAGTAACATATAAATACCGGCTAAAACTTTATCCGCTTTTGTTCCAATAATTTGTAACGCAGGCCTTAAAGTATCGCCATAATTATGATGAACTCCAGAACAAAAGGCATCGGCCTCTCCTGAGTCTACCATCATAGAAGCAAAATAATGATGATCTCCTGTCATAAGCTCGTAGGCACCCATTCTAGTGACACCTTTACGAGCTCTTTTTTCTAATAAAAGCGATGCATATTTCTCTGTTCTCTTATCGTCACTTGGATCAATTATTTCAACTCCTGCGAGTTGTTTTTCCAATTTAATTTCTTGAATTAATTGTTTAATTTTTTCAATATTACCAATTAAAATAGGTTCACAAATTCCTTCAGATCGAACAATCTCGGCTGCCTTTAATATTTTAGGGCTTGTTCCTTCAGGTAAGACAACTTTTAATTTTTTTCCGTGAGTTCTGTTTGCTACAACAACATTTCTTTTAATTTTTCTTGTTACCGATTGCAAAATACCCAAACGAGATTCGAGCTGATCAACATACTGTTCAAGATCAATATTTTTTCGTGAAACTTTAGTATCCATTGCCGCTTTTGCAACAGCAGGCGCAACTCTAAGTAACAAACGAGGATCAAATGGTTTTGGAATTAAATATTCTCTTCCAAATCCAAGTTCCGAACTATTTGCATAAGATTTTGTTACGCTTTCAGGGATATCTTCTTTTGCTAAAGCAGCTATTGCATGAACCGCTGCCATTTTCATTTCTTCGTTAATACGTCGCGATAAAACATCCATAGTACCCCTGAATATATAAGGATAACCTAGAACATTATTCACTTGGTTTGGATAATCGGAACGTCCCGTTGCAATAATAGCATCTTGTCTAACCGACTTAATATCCATAGGAGAGATTTCAGGATCTGGATTTGCCATGGCAAAAATAATAGGATCTCTTGCCATTGTACTAACCATTTCTTTTGTAACAGCTCCAGCGACACTTAAACCACAAAAGAAATCGGCTCCTTCAATTGCTTCGGCAAGGGTTCTTTTACGCGTTTCATTTTCAAATCGTTCTTTATATTTATTCATACCTTCAGTACGACCTTTATAAACAACTCCTTTTGAATCACATAAAATTAAATTTTCTTTTTTTAACCCAAGATTAATATACATTTGTGCACATGCTATGGCAGCAGCCCCTGCGCCATTCACAACACACTTTACATCGGAAATATTTCTTCCGGTAATTTCGCATGCATTTAACAAGGCCGCTCCACTAACAATGGCTGTCCCATGCTGATCGTCATGAAAAACGGGAATATCTAATTCTTCGCGAAGTTTTTCTTCTACTTCAAAACATTCTGGAGCTTTTATATCTTCTAGATTAATTCCACCAAAAGTAGGTTCAAGCATTCGGCATGCAGATATAATTTCTTCAGGAGTTTTTGCATTTAATTCAATATCGTAACAATCAATATCAGCAAACATTTTGAATAAAACAGCTTTGCCTTCCATTACAGGCTTACCTGCCATAGGACCTATAGCGCCCAATCCAAGAACAGCCGTACCATTAGTTACAACCGCAACAAGATTTCCTTTAGCTGTATATTCATAAACTAAAGAAGGATCTCTTGCGATTTCTTTGCATGGCTCTGCCACTCCTGGTGAATAGGCGAGGGTAATGTCTTTTTGATTTTTACATTCTTTTGTAATGCCAGTTTCAATCTTACCTTTACGTCCCTTACTATGATAATTAAGGGCGTCTTCTCTTAAACCCATGTTACCTTCCTCCTCTAATGCTACGAGATGATGTCATGGGAACAACCATATTTAGGGTATCCTTTTAGAATACGGCTTGCAATGTGATAAGCTAACACTATCCTTTAAAATTGAGCTCCGAAATTTAAAGAGGTTAATATATAATGAAGGTTTTACTCATAGATGATGATGCTGATTTATTGGAAATGACAGTAAAAAGATTTAAGCGTAAAGGCTATGAAGCTGAATTTGCTCAAAACCTTTCATCGGCAAGAAATATTTTAAAAAACTCGACAGATATAAATAGTATTGTTTGTGATCTTTTTCTATTAGATGGAGAAAATGGAGTCGATTTTTTTGAAAATGAAGTTAAATCTACATTTAAAGGAAAATTTGTATTGGCAACAGGTGATGATACTGCTGACCCTAGAATTGAAAAAAATAAACACGATAATAAAAATTTTACCTGTTTTCAAAAACCCTACTCAATTGATGATGTTATAAAATTTATAGAGCAATAAAATGGCTATTAAGTTAAAAAATAATCAAAAAATAAAAGAAGAATTAGGAAATTGGGTCAAACTAAATGATGCCGCACAAATTTTACAAGTATCTGAGATTACTTTACGAAGAAAAATAAAATCAGGTCAAATCAAATCTGAGCTTAGAGACGGAAAATACTTTGTACATATTAAAGAATCACAACTAAAAGAAAAAAAGAATGATATAATAAATTTTGAAAAGTATTTAAATGAAAAAGAAATTGAAATTAAAAATTTAAAAACTCAATTATATGACCAAAAAATTCTTATTGATGCCTTAGAAGAGAAATTAACTTTTTTATTAAAAAAATCACTATAGCAATATTATTGACTTAAATTAAATTATAAATTGAGTAATTTTAAATAAATTTCAATTTTACCTCGTTATTCACTAAATAAGTTGCAATAGTTTTAAATAACCATTAATATCTTTAACTATTAAATGGATAAATAAATTATCTATTTTTATATAATTTTCAAATTTAAAATCTATTTTTTAGAAGTGGTAATTCAAATGTGTCCCATAAAAAAGTTGGCTTATCTTTTTTTGACTTTTAACATAAATTCTTATGCTCAAGAACTAAATTCAAATAAAATCATACTATCGCTAGACCTTGAAAAAGCCATGGATATTGCAGAAAAAAACTCTTCAGAGGTAAAACTAACAAATACAGAGTTACAAAACTTTAACTCTCTACATACTTTATCCTTTTTTAAATTAGGCCCTTCACTAAGCGCCCAAGCTTCTACGAATTGGTATCCAAATCAAAATTCAAATTATAATTCATCCTCTCCTGACAGAAAAGCCGATGCATCTATAAGTTTAGAACAACCCATTACAGGACTTTGGCAAAATGCTTATAAAGTATCTGAGCTTTCTTCTAAAACCGATAGTGCTTCTTTTGAACTAAAGGGCGCTAAAATTAAAGCTCGTACCGAAGGTGCACAAACTTTTATCAATACCCAACAGGCATATAATGATTTAGAAATAAAAAAAGCTGCTTTCGAATATTCAACGTTACTTTACAAAGAGACAAGCATTTTATTTGAAACAGGAGACGAAAAAAAAGATAAAATTGACCTATTACTTTCACAAGCTAATGCAGCAAAAAGCGAAATTGCCTACGAAAATGCAAAAAACGAATTTCAAAATAAAGTAGCAGATTTAAAAAAAGCTCTTAATTTAAATGAATATGTTTCTATTCAAATAAAAAATGAAGATAAATCCAATTGGGAAAAACAAGAAAATAAAATTCCAGAATTAAATACACTTTTAAATCAAGGTCAAAAAAACAGAAGTGAAATAAAAAGTCTCGACTCTAAAATAAAAGCAACAAATTCAAATATTGCCTATCAAAATTTTAATTTTCTTCCTACAGCAAGCATTGTGTCTTCCTATTCCAATTCAGAATCTTTTGGAAATAACTCTAATACTATCGATCCCAACACGGGTACTTTTTCATCTGGTAATGATTTAAGCTTTGGATTAAAATTATCATGGACAATATGGGATTCCGGAATTTCACTGTCTAACCGTATTGAATCTGTGAATGAACTAGAAAAAAATAAAATAAATAAAGATAAAAAATTAATAGATATAACTAACGAGGTTATAAATGCATTTAATAATTTAAAAACGAGTATTTTAATTTTACCTCAATCAAAATTAGCGGCAGAAGTTTTAGAACAAGCCTATAAATTATCAAAAATAAAATACAAAACAGGTAATTTAACTGCCTCTGAGCTCATTAAAACACAAAACGAATTTATTAACTCTAAAATTGAATTATCTAAATTAAGAAGTGATATTGATAATAATTGGATTAAATTACAAGCAGCAATAGGAAAAAATCCTATCTCTTCAGACAAAAGGTGAAAAATGAAACTCACGAGTCATTTTAAAAATAAAATTATTTTTTTAATATTCTTTATTGCATTTGTATCATGTACAAAAAATGATAAAAACAAAGCATCTTTACCAGAGCAAAGTATAAACAAAGAAGAAAAAAAAGAGGAAAATCAAAAAAATTTAATAAAAGAAAAAGAACTACAACCAATTCCTTCTAAAAAAGAAGAAACAAGTACAATAAATACCTCTCTAGATTCCGAAAGTGTCCCAAGTATTCCTGCTTATATTAAAGCTGAAAATCAAAGTTCAATTGGTTTTTCAACTTCTGGAAGTATAACTCATATTTATTTTCGTTCTGGCGAAGAAGTAAAACAAGGACAAATTTTAGCTTCTATGGAAGATAACCAAGCTTCAATTGACGTAAAAACAGCCAAAATTGATGTCAGTTTAAAAAAACTAGCTCTTGATCAGCAAGAAAAAAATACACAAAGAATGGAAAAACAATTTAAAAGCGGCATTGTTAACTTAGCAACCTATGAAAAAGAAAAAAATTTATTAGAGTCTAAAAATTTGGAACATCAATCTGCTCAAGCTAATTTGGCTGGTAAAGAATTTATTTTAAAATCAACTAAAATATTAGCTCCCTATAATGGAGTCATAACAAAAGTTGAAAAATCTGTTGGAGATTATGTAGCTACAGGTACCTCTGTTTTTCAAATCACCCAAAATAAAAATTTTAAATTATATGCACAAATTCCTATTACTTATTTTAATCAATTAAAAATTGGAATGAAACTTGAAGTCCGCAATCCAAATACCGGAAATAAAGGTGAAGCTATTATTAAAAGAGTTGTTCCTGTAGTCGATTCTGTTTCAAAAACATTTGATATATATGCAGACGTTACTTCTTTTAATGATAAATTGGCCCCTGGTGTTTTTTTAGAAATTAAACTTAAAACAAAATAATAAAGAGCGAACCCTATGTTTTTATCAAATGTTTCGATAAAAAGACCTTATTTTGCTTCAATGATAAATTTAGTGATTATTATATTTGGCCTTATTTCTTTTTCAAGAATGGGCATAGACCGTGAACCTAACGTTGAATTTCCCTATGCATCCGTTTCTGTTACTTATAATGGAGTCAATCCTAAAACGTCTGAAGAAATCCTTTTAAAACCTTTAGAAGATGCTTTAAAAGGTCTACAAGGGTTAAAAACAATGTATGGCTCTGCTTTTCAAGGTGGCGCTAGTATTTTTTTAGAATTTAATCTTGATACCGATGGCGATAAAGCAGTAAATAATGTTAGAAATATTATTAGTGCTGTTAATTTACCTAAAGATGCTGAAAAACCTATTGTTAAAAAAATAGAATCAAATAAAAAGCCCATCATGGAATTAGGTATCACATCTAAATCGTTATCTACTCAAGAAATATCTCGTTTTACTTTAGATGAAATAAAGCCAAGACTACAGCGAATAGAAGGTGTAGGTGATGTTCTTGTTTATGGTTATCAAGATCGTGAAATACATATTAATTTAAATTCATCTTTATTAAATGCAATGCAAATTAGCCCAAGTAGTTTAAAAGGGAATATTGAAAATCAAATTTTAAATAAACCTTCTGGAACATTACGAAGTACATTCATAAACATGGGCATTTCCACTTATAGCATTCCATATACAATTGACTCCATCGCTAAAATACCTATCAATATAAAAGATAAACCCCTAATTCGTATTGAGGACTTTTCTACTGTAACAAATTCTTTAGCGGAAGAAACTTCTTATTCGGAATACAATGGCGTTAAAACAATTTCGATTGCAATTAAAAAAGAATCAAAAGGAAACATTCTTCAAATTGCAACTAATATAAAAAAAGAAATTGAAAAATTAAATAAAGAGAATACAAATAAAATAGAAATTATTACACTTAGTGATGACTCTTTATATATTAAAGACTCTTTTAATGCAGTTTTATTTGATATTATTTTAGGAGCTTTTTTAGCCGTAGTTGTTGTTTTTATTTTTCTTCATGATTGGAAAAATACGTTCATTTGTTCTGTGGCAATACCTGCTTCTTTAATAGGTACGTTTGCTGTTATTCATTATTTAAAATTTACCTTAAATGATCTTACTTTGTTAGGCTTAACACTTTCAATTGGTATATTAGTAGATGATGCTATTGTTGTTATTGAAAACATTCATAGACATAAGTTAATGGGTAAAAGTGCTATTAAAGCAGCGATGGATGGGTCTGCTGAAATTGGACTTGCCGCACTTGCCGTCACTTTAGCTATTGTTGCTGTGTTTGTACCAATTGCTTTTATGGAAGGTATTGTAGGACGCTATTTTTATGAATTTGGAATAACAGTCGCTACTGCTGTTTTAATTTCATTATTTGTTGCATTTACAATTGTACCTATGATGAGTAGTAAATTATTAAATGAAAATAATATTAAAAAAGAAAATAAATTTATAATATTATTTAATCAATTTTTTAATAAAATACAAAATAACTATCAAAATATTTTAAAAAGAATTTTAAATAGAAAAAAAACAACTATTTTAATTGGATTTATTATTTTTATATTGAGTGTTTTATTATTAAATTTTGTCCCAAAAACGTTCCAGCCTGATATCGATGACAGTAAAGTTTATTTTAATTTTTCTTTAGCCCAAGGAACACCACTAAGCACATCAATTCATAGAGCAAAAGAAATTCAAGAATTTATTCGAAAATACCCCGGTGTTGAAAACGTTTCTATGAACGTAGGAGCAGGTGAAACAAATTCAGTAAGCACCATAAATTTCACAATTATGCTTGTAAAACCAAATAAAAGAAATTTCTCTAAAAATGAATTTACGGATCATATTACAAATGATGCTAAAAAGTTTATTCGTAGCGATAAAGAAAAAATTGGTTCGGGAGATAGTTACAAACAAATTCAAGTGAATTTAATTTCTAGTAACAAAGATGCTCTAAACACTTATTCAAAGAAGTTAATTGAATTTATTAATACGATTCCTGATGCAAAAGGAGCGACTAGCTCTCTTCAAGATCCTGCTTATGAATTAAGAGTTTTACCTAATAGATTAAAAGCCG
>Ga0164295_10001707_pt1 | contig 18252 bp, 18 predicted proteins | sample GEODES006metaG_FD_111798 | JGI IMG/M metagenome (GOLD analysis project Ga0164295, IMG submission 111798) | Oligotrophic lake water microbial communities from Sparkling Lake, Wisconsin, USA - GEODES006 metaG | ecosystem: Environmental > Aquatic > Freshwater > Lake | place: USA: Sparkling Lake... | reverse complement strand
TCACTCGGGTTTGAAGCCCGAAGTCTTGATGATCGGCTCCCAATGCGCCAGTTCAGCGCGCTGCACGTTTTCAAGCTCAGCGCCAGTTCGGAAATGCGGGTGAGCCCACAAACGCAGACTCAGTTGTTCGCGTGCGTCTGGCATTTGCAAGACTTGTCGGACAGCTTCTTGCATTCGCTGGACTTCGCTGGCCGGCGTACCGGCTTTGGCCCACATCCCGGTCCAGCCTTCTCCCGAGGTGATGTCAATCCCTTGCTCGATAAAAGTAGGGATTTCAGGCATGAGCGGTGAGCGCTCTTTGGTGAAGACGCCAATCACGCGAAGCTTTCCGGCTTTGTGCTGGGCCATCATGCCATCCATCAAACTGATTGCGGAGGTGACATGGCCACCGACCAGATCCGTCACCATGGGTGGTGAGCCTTTGTAAGGCGTGACAGGTAAATCGATACCCGTTGTTTTGGCCAGTTGAACACCCAAAAAGTGGTTTTGACCCCCTGTGCCGGGTGTGCCAAAGCTGGCTTTGCCGGGGTTTCGTCGGACCCATTCGACAAATTCATTCGCATTCTTGGCGCCCGTGTTGATTGATACACCCATCCCCAAGGGGTAAGAGGCCAATCCCGCGACGGCCGTAAAGTCCTTCAGAATGTTCCACTTGATCTGCTGGCCGAACACCAGCATCTGGAAGGTGGGTGTGGCATTGGGCGCCACCATGAAAGTCAGGCCATCGGCCTGCGCGGCCAATAGAGCATCCGCCGCGATGCGGCCACCAACGCCAGGTTTGTTGTCGATGATGACCGGTTGCCCCAAAAGGTTAGGCAGGCGATCGGCAATGACCCGGGTGATGGCATCGGTCGCCCCCCCCGGTGGAAAGCCCACCAAAATCCGAATGGCAGGTCGGTTTTGTGCCGAGCTGGCTTGGGGTAAGCACAGCAGCGCGCAGCCCGATAAAAAAACGTGACGTCGTGAAAATTCCATGCTTGTCTCCTAGAAAAATCAAATATATGAGCCAGCCAGCATCTGCGTACCAGTCTTGCCCCTGGGTTACATCAAGCCTGGGTCAACGTGCGCCAGTTGGTGCCGGAATCCACCACACCGCCCACGGATTGAATGCCAGGGTAATTCAGCTCAGAGTGGTGTGCCAGCGTGGGTGTTTTGCCTTCCATGAACTCTTTGGCTGCCTTGATCAGCAACTGGCGTACACGGATCACGGCACCATCAGCCGAGCACAGTTGCTCGTCGGTGCGGTCATAGGTCGGGCCCTGGCTCAAAAACATCGCAAAGTCTTCGGTGCCCAGATGCTGCGGAAAGCCGGTCTTGTGACCACGCTTCATGAGATCTCGGTTCTGACCCCAGTTGTCTTTGGCCTCACCTGGCGGCAATGGCGGGTAGTTCCACACATCAGGCGAGGCTGACATCACGGTCATGCCTAGTGCACGGTGCGGGTTGTAGTGCACAAACCAAGCGCGGTGCGTCACATCATCCACCGGAGTGGAGAAAAATACCGTGGTCGGGCCATTGGCATCGGGCGGGCAAATGATGCCAAACCAGGGCATCACGAAGTTGTTGACCCGGGCATAAACCTTGTCATCGGGCAGGCTGCGCAATGCGGCATAACGGTAGCCATAGGGTCGATCTTCAAATTCGAGCTTTGGCGCCAGGGCCTTGGTCATCAGCATGCGTTCGTTGCCGCCGCCGGACGTCAGCTGGGTGGTCGATTCGTGCAGCACACCCACATGTGAAGAATCCATCGACGCCTCAACGCCCTGGACCCAATTAGTGGGCACTTCTATGCTGGTCACTGAGCGCTGGTGTACGGGCAAATCCACAAAAGGCAACGCAGGGAATGGCGGCGGTGTCTCGCCTGTGCCCAGCCAGACCCAGACGATACCGCCCCTGTCCACCGTGGTGTATCGGTTGATGCGCACATGCTTGCAGAATTGCGCTTGATCTCCAGCATGGTTGGGCGCTTCCGTCAACTCGCCCTTCACGTTGAATTTCCAGCCGTGGTAGAGGCAGCGGATGCCGTTGTTTTCGTTACGGCCCAGCGCCAACGAGGCTTTGCGGTGCGGGCACTGCTCGTCAATCACTCCTGCAGTGCCGTCGGTCACCCGAAAAGCGATGAAGTTCTGGCCCAGTAAACGGATGCGCACCGGGGCGCCATCGGCTTCCAGTTTGATGGAGGGCACTGCCGGCAGCCAGTAATGCTGGCGGATCATTTCGCCCATAGGGGCGCCATGTTCAACCCGGGTCAACAGTTCGTTGTCTTTTTTGCTGAGTGCCATGGTGTTTCCTAAGAGTCAGGGGGTCAGCACTGTTCGGTTGTGCTGAAAGCTTTGCTGTCGACACGGCGGTGGTTGCATTTAAATAAGTCGGCCTTTTGCGCCTCGGTCAGCCAACCGATGTTCTCAATCACCGGTTTCATATCTTCGCAATCGCGGCCACTGATCGGGTTGCGAGAGTTGCCGGTGCCAGGTTTTTCGGTGCCAAATAAAAAGTGGTCAATGCCTACTGCCAGTAGCGCGTCCATGTTGTCAAAAGCCTTGCGCAATTGCAAGCTTGGGTCGGCGGGTATTGGCCCCATGGCGGGATTCTTGCCTGAAATGCCGGAGGAGTAAATCAGAGGGCCTACCTGGGTACTCAACGAGATCGGGGCCTTGTGGCCAGCGCCGGGAATGTCGAGGGAGCGTTGGGATGAAGTCATGAAGAAGTCCAAAGTTATCGCAAGCTTGTTCAATGGTCCGCCGCATCACTTTCAAAGAAGCTCATAGGCATGCGTGCCAAAAACTCAGAAAATCCGCTCGAACCCGAAGGGACATGCAGCAACATCGCATGAGCGGCTAAGGATTCATCGCCTTCCTGAATGGCGCGAGCGACCTGCTGGTGCTCTTTCAGCGATTTGCTGATTTGTGTTTTGGTCTGAAAGTCACGAACGCGGTAACGCTGGATCTGACGGCGTGCGTTGCGAATCAATTCAGCCAAATAGGGATTGCGACTTCCTGAGTAAATAGTTTCATGAAAATAGGTGTTGGCCATGGAATATTCAGCATGTCCGCCGTGCACTGCGGCGTCCTGGCAACTTTCTATGGCCTTGTCCAGAGCCTTGCGCAACACATCATCAACACGGCGTGCCGCCAGTTTGGCGCACAGGGCTTCCAGTTCGCCCAATGACTCCATGATGGACCGAACCTGGCTGATGGTCAGGCGCGAAACTGTGACACCTTGTCGCGGCGCAATGCGCACCAATTCGCGTGCGGCCAGTTGTTGCAGAGCTTCGCGCACGGGCGTGCGGGACACATTGAAGCGCGCGGCCAATGCCCGCTCATCCAAGGTCGTGCCAGGTTGCAGGTTGCCGCTTTCGATCTCTTCTTGCAAAACATTGCGAATTTCATGGGCCCGTCCCCCACGTGGACGGCTTTCTTCAGCGATCAAGTTAACTTCTGAGTCGATGTTTTCGATAGAGGAGGAGTTGTCATGCGTGTTCATGGTTTTAATTATGCAACAAATCATTTGTGGTATTCAAATGAAAACCATCAAATCACGGCTGGTGTCGTTTTCAACCGATTTTTTTGGGGTTTACAAAAGCCTAAAAGCGCGTAAATGAACGGTATTTGCTAAATTTGTCTTTTTTAAAGGCATCAAAATCGATGCCATCGGTTCTCAGTGTAAACCCTGAAATCCCGTGAAATGCTCTTCTGGTGTATTGATATATATTTTTTGTATGCCAGAATCAAATTTAAATTAAAAAATAAAGCGCCGTGGTGTGCAAATTTTCCAATTCTGATTTGTTACAAGGTTTTTTTCCCATGACCCACTCGGCCGCCTCGCCTGCGGATGCCATGAATGGCGTTCAGGATGTACACCACATCATCCATCCACGTTCCATCGTGATCGTGGGGGCCTCTGCCGATCCGCGTTCCTTTGGCGGTTTTGTGCAGGGCAATCTGGAACGTTTTGGCTACCGTGGTGATTTGCACCTGATCAGCCGCAGCAGCGAGGAAATCAATGGCCGCCCTTGCCTCAAAACGGTGGACGAACTTCCTCTAGGCATTGATCTGGCTGTGTTGGCCATTCCCGAGTCGGGCGTACTGGACGCAGTGAAGGCTTTGGCTGCGCGTGATTGCAAGGCGGCCGTACTTTTTGCATCGGGTTACGCAGAGGCTGGAGAAGAAGGCCAGCACAAGCAATCTGAACTCGCACGCGTGGCTCAAGAAGAGGGCATCTTGCTGGTGGGCCCCAATTGCATGGGGTTCACCAACCTGGCCGCAGGCATTCCGGTCACATTTGAGCCCTTGGTTGCGCGCGAACCTGAAACACGACCCGGTGTGGGCGTGGTGGCGCAAAGTGGCTTTATGGCGGCCAACCTGCGCGATGCTTATTGGGCTCGAGGCGTGCCAGTAACCACCGCGTTTTCGACGGGTAACGAGGTGTCGGTATGCGTTGAAGACGTGCTGGCCGCACTGATCGGCGATACGCAAACACGCGTGATCACGGTGTATGTGGAGCAGATCCGCCGCCCACAGGTCTTTTTGAAACTGGCCGCCCGGGCGCGCGCTGCTGGCAAACCACTGGTGTTGTTGATGCCCGGGCGAAGTGCACGAGCCCGCGAGGCCGCGCAGTCGCACACCGGCGCACTGGCGGGTGACCACGCCACTGCCACGGCGCTCTTGCTGCGCGAAGCGGTTGTGATGGTGGAGTCGCTGGATGAATTGCTCGACACCACGGTGGTGCTGCTGCGCTACCCGCACCCACCGGTCGGAGGGACAGCATTCATGACGGGCTCAGGCGCGATGAAGAATATTGCGCTGGACTTTGCGGATGATTTGGGCCTGGATTTGCCTGAGTTGACGACCGACACAGTGAGCCAACTGTCGGCCATGCTGCCGGCTTATGCCGTGGCCGAGAACCCACTGGACTACACCACCATCGGTATCCGTCAGCCTGGCCTGATTGGCGAGTTGCTGCTCACCATGCTGGATGACGAGCGCATCGGCAACATTGTGCTGGCTATTCCAGTCGGTCCCACTGTGGCTCAGCGGGACAAAGCTGACCACATCATCCCCGCCATAGGGAAAGCCACCAAACCTGCCGTGCTGGTGTTGACCGGTGACAGCAGTCCCGTGGAGCCTTTCTTTTTGGCAGCGATCCAGCAAAGCGGCGTGCCCTTGTTCCGTTCGGCAGATCGCGCCTTGCGTGCTGTGCGCCGTGTGGCGCAATACGGTGAAGCCTTGCAGCGTGCGACCCGTGCGAAGACCACCACAACCCAGGCGATTCCGTTGCCCGGCGCCGTGCCGCCCAACGGCATTTTTGCTGAATACCAAGGCAAAGCTTGGCTGGCCAAAGTAGGTTTGGCGGTGCCGCATGGCGCATTGGCTCAAACGATCGATCAAGCCGTCAGTGTGGCCCAGCGGATTGGCTTTCCGGTCGTGCTCAAAGCGCAAGCCAGTGAACTTCCGCACAAGAGCGATGTGGGCGGCGTGCTGGTGGGCTTGGCAGACGAAGCTGCGCTGCGCGCCGGGTGGGAGAAACTGTTCGCCAACGTTAAACACCACCGCCCCGAGCTGGTACTGGATGGCGCGCTGGTCGAAGCCATGGGGCCGCGTGGGCTGGAGCTGGTGGTGGGTGCCAAACGCGACGAGGACTGGGGGCCCGTCGTACTGGTCGGCCTGGGGGGTATCTGGATCGAAGCACTCAAGGACGTACGTCTGATTTCTGCCGACATGGCCGAAGAGGACATCCTTGTAGAGCTGACCCGCCTCAAAGCCGCCATCATGCTGCAAGGCATTCGCGGTGCAGCAGCGGTCGATGTCAAAGCCATTGCCCGCGTGGTAGCACAAGTGGGCGCGCAAATGCTGGCCAATCCCAACATGACAGAAATCGATATCAACCCCTTGGTAGCCTACCCGCTGGGCTCGGCCATTCCCGTGCTGGCGTTGGATGCGCTGGTCGTGGCCCGCGTGAAGTGAGGCGGCCATGCAATTGAATTTCACCCCCGATCAAGAGGCCTTCCGCCTGGAAGTGCGCGATTTTGTCAAGCTTCATTTGCCGGTCAATATCCGCCGCAAGGTCGAGTTGGGCCTGCGGCTTGAACAGGCCGATTACGTGACCTGGTTTCGTCTCTTGCAAGCACGTGGCTGGCTCACGCCCGGTTGGCCGGTGCAACATGGCGGTCCCGGCTGGGACCCTGTGCAACGCTTTATCTTTGATGAAGAAACCCTCCTGGGCGGCGCGCCGCGCATCATCGCCAGCGGCATTCAGATGCTCGCCCCCGTTTTGCTTGCGTTTGGCACCGAAGCACAAAAGCAGCAGTACCTGCCCGACATCCTGAGCAGCAACACCTGGTGGGCGCAAGGCTTTTCCGAACCCGGTGCCGGCTCCGATCTTGCGGCGGTTCGCACCACCGCCGAGTTGGAGTCCGATGGCCAGCACTTTGTCGTCAACGGCCACAAGGTCTGGACGTCTTATGCCCACTGGTGCTCGATGATGTTTGCGTTGGTCAAAACCGACCCGAATGCCGCCAAACCGCAAGAAGGAATTTCCTTTTTGCTGATTGACATGAAATCGCCTGGCCTCACGGTCCGACCGATCCGTATGCTCGAAGGCGGTACCGATCTCAACGAGTGCTATCTGGACAACGTGCGTGTACCCGTGGACAACCTGGTGGGTGAGCTGCACAAGGGTTGGTCTTATGGCAAATACCTGCTGGGCCATGAGCGCACCGGCATCGCGGGCATTGGCTCTTGCAAGCAGCAACTGGCCCGAGCACGTGCGCTGGCTGAGCAACAAGGCCTGGGCGACGATCCCTTGCTGCAAAACAAGCTGACTCAGTTCGAGGTCGAGTTGATGGCGCTCGAGTTCACCGCCTTGCGCCTGCTCAGCGCCCACCAGCAAAGCAAGACCCCCGGCGTCGAAGCCTCGATGCTCAAGGTACGAGGCACCGAATTGCGCCAAGCGATTTACGAAACTCTGTTGGACATCGCCGGACCCGATGCCGTGCCGTTTTCAGCAAAAGCACAGTTTTTGGAACAGCTGGACGCCGCTGTGCAGGACGAAACCCTGGTCACGCTGGCGGCCAACTGTCTGGATTCGCGCAAGGTCACGATTTATGGCGGCACGAATGAAGTGCAGCGCAACCTGATCGCCAAAGCCACGCTGGACGCGTATTGAAAGACAGACATGGATTTTTCATTCAACGACGACCACCTGGCTTTGCGCGAAGCGGTGCAGCGATTTTGTGCGGGCGAATACCCTGCCGAACAACGCGGTAACGCCGCCACACCCGCGCAGGCACAGCGGCGCCGCGCCGGCATGGCCGAACTCGGTTTGCTGGGCCTGCCCTTCAGTGCCGATGTGGGCGGCAGCGAGCAAGGCGCGCTTGAAGTCATGCTGGTGTCACAAGAACTGGGCAAGGCCCTGGGCGATGGGGCCTTTGTAGCCAGCACCGTCATGGCCGGACAAGTGCTCACCCGTCTGGCCAGTGTCGCGCAACAACAGCAATGGTTGCCCGGTCTGGCCAGTGGCCACAAGCAGATGGCCGTGGCGGTGTACGAAGCCGGTGCCCGCTACGACTGGCAGCGTACCGCCACTCGGGCCACGGTTTCGGGTTCTGGCTGGGTGCTCGATGGCCACAAGACGCTGGTGTTGCATGGCGACAGCGCCGATGTGCTGCTGGTTGTGGCGCGCACCGCAGGTGGTGTAGCAGATCGCGCTGGCTTGTCGGTGTTTGCCGTCGATGCCACTGCCCCCGGTGTGACGGTGCAGGGTTTTGACACCTTGGACAAGCGCCGCGCCGCCCATGTGACGTTCAAGAATGTGCAATTGGACACTGACCGGCTGTTAGGACCACAAGGGCAAGCCGCTGATGCAGTTGAGGCAGCTCTGGATGCGGCCACTGCGGCCTTGTGCGCCGAAGCAGTGGGTGCGGTCGATGCGCTGCTGACCCACACAGCCGAGCACTTGCGAACACGCAAACAGTTTGGTGCCCCACTTGCTAAATTTCAAGTCTTGCAGCACCGAGTCGCCGATATCGCCATGGACTTGGAACAACTCAAGTCCATGGCTTGCGCTGCAGCCATGGCGGTGCAGGCCGATGATCTCGTTCAGCGCTGCCGTTTGGTGTCGGCTGCCAAAGTGCTGGCCAGCCAAAAGGGTCGCGAGATCGGTTTGGCCGCTATTCAACTGCATGGCGCCATGGGCATGACCGACGAATGCCGCGTGGGCCACTACGCCAAGCGGCTGATGGTGATTGGTCAGAGCCTGGGTGATGCTGCCTGGCATTTGAAACGCCTACGCGCGTTGCATCAGGTATGAATTTTCAACACGTCATTGCAAATTAACGGAGATAAAAAATGAAACGTCAAACAATTTTCAAACTGACGGCCATGGTCATGTTGAGCCTCGGTCTGGGTCAGACCGCGCAGGCCCAAGACAAAGCACCTGTCAAAATTCTGGTGGGCTTTCCGCCTGGCGGTTCCACCGATCTGGTGGCACGGTTGCTGGCAGAAAAAATGGCCGTCGTGCTTAAACAACCCATCATCGTGGACAACAAACCCGGTGCAGGCGGTCGTATAGCGGCGCAAGCACTGAAGGCCAGTGCGCCAGATGGTTTGACCTACATGATCGCCCCCAATGCCACACCGGTCATGCAAACCTTGCTCTACCCGCTGGATGTTTTGAAATACGACATGCTCAAGGACCTTACCCCCGTGGCGGTGCTGGTGTCTTACCCACTGGCCATTGCCGTGAATACGCAATCGGGTGTGAAGAACATCAAGGAATACGCTGCATGGGTCAAGGCCAATCCAAAGGAAGGCTCATTTGGTACAGCAGGTGCGGGCGGACACACCCACTTTTCAGGTTTGCAACTCGGCAAGGCCATCGGTCAAACTTTACAGGTCGTTCCTTATCGCGGCAATGGCCCGATGGTGATTGACCTGCTGGGCGGACAAGTGCCGGCGGGCATCATGACTGCAGGCGATGTATTGCAGCACCAAAAAACAGGAAAAGTGCGTGTCTTGGGTCAGTTTGGAGCCACACGTTCACCTTTGATGCCCGATGTACCTACCCTGATCGAACAGGGATACAACTTAGACACGGGGGATGCCTGGACGGGCATGTGGGCGCCAAGTAAAACACCTTTGGCTGAACTGGATCGGATGCAAAACGCACTGAAGCATGTGCTGGCGTTGCCTGAGGTGCGCGATCAGTTGATCAACAAAGCAACACTTAATCCCGACTTCCGACCTGCTGCTGAAATGGACGCCTTGCAGCGCAAGGAACTTGATTACTGGGCGCCCATCATCAAAGAGTCGAATTTCAGGCCAGAGTCTTGATGGCGCATTGACTTCAGTTACATGCAAAGGAAATTTGAATGAGCTTGAATGGAAAAGCCTGCATCGTTGGCGCTTATGAGCACCCGATTCGATTGGCTGAAAATTTGTCGGTGGTTCGTCTTCATGCCGATGTGGCCAAGGGTGCTCTCGAAGATGCAGGACTGACCAAGAACGACATCGACGGCTACTTTTGTGCCGGTGACGCGCCTGGCTTAGGCGCGACGACGATGGCCGAGTATTTGGGACTTAAATTGCGCCACGTCGATTCGACCGAGTGCGGAGGCTCTGCTCCTATCTTGCATGTTGCACATGCAGCCGAGGCCATTGCCGCAGGCCGGTGCAACATTGCACTGATTACTCTGGCGGGCAGGCCGCGTGCGCAGATGATGGCCGCTCAGGCCGCAGCCAAAGAGGGGCGGCCCGGCAAGTCGCCCTTGTCCCTGAAGCCACCAGACCCCGATGCGCCCGAACTGGCCTTCGAGTTGTCCTATGGCCCAGCCACGCAAAATCTCTACGCATTGGTGGCCAAACGACATATGCACGAGTTTGGCACTACCAGCGAACAACTGGCCTGGATCAAGGTTGCCGCATCGCACCATGCACAGCACAACGTCAACGCCATGCTGCGCAATCTGGTGACGGTCGAGGAGGTGGTCAACTCCCCGATGGTGAGCGATCCGCTGCACCGTCTGGACTGTTGCGTGATGAGCGATGGCGGTGGTGCCTTGATTGTGGCCCGCCCGGAAATTGCGCGAGAGCTCTCGCGCAAAAACGGACGCCCGCTTGTCATGGTGCGCGGCACCGGCGAAGCGCCTAAACATGGCATGGGGGGTCAAATTGATCTGACCTATTCGGCCGCTGCTTTTTCGGGCCCGGTGGCGTTTGCCGAAGCAGGGATCAAACCGGCTGACATCCAATATGCCTCGCTTTATGACAGCTTCACCATCACCGTGCTGATGCAGCTTGAGGACCTCGGCTTTTGCAAAAAGGGAGAAGGCGGAAAATTTGTGATGGACGGCAACCTGATCTCGGGGGTGGGCAAACTGCCCTTCAATACCGATGGCGGCGGTCTGTGCAACAACCATCCGGCCAACCGGGGCGGTGTGACGAAAGTCATTGAAGCCGTGCGCCAGTTGCGAGGCGAAGCGCATCCGTTGGTGCAAGTGCCCAACTGCACCTGGGCTTTGGCCAACGGCATTGGTGGTGCACTTGCTTCGCGCCACACCGCCGGCACCTTGATTATGGAAAGGCTTTGAACATGAGAAAAATTTCAGCCCCCCGCGTGCTGCCCGAGTCACTGCCGTTCTGGCAAGCCGCTGACGAAGGTCGCTATCTGATTAAAAAATGCAACAGCTGCGGCCAGGTGCACCATTACCCGCGTGACATTTGCCCGTTTTGCCTGAGCGCCGACACCGTCTGGCAAGACTCGCCCGGCACCGGTGTGGTGTATTCGTTCAGCACCATGGGCAAAGACGATGCAGCCTACACCATGGCTTATGTGACGCTTGACGAAGGCGTGACCGTTATGACCAATTTGGTGGACTGCGATCCAACACAGGTGACCATTGGACAAAAGGTGCGTGTGGTGTTTCAACCGACTGACGGTGGTCACTCAGTGCCCATGTTCACACCGGTCTGAAAGGGCTTGCATGTCCACTGAACGCAAGGGACTTCTGCCCGGATCTACCATTTTGGATGCCACGCGTGTGCGTTCAGGCCCCACGGCCGTCCTCACATGCGCCGATGTGGGCGCGCGGGTGATCAAGCTTGAAATTCTACCGGGAGCATCTTGGGGCGATGACATGCTCGGCGGCGATCACAACCGAGCGGATTATGAAAACCTGCACCGCCACAAGAAAAGTCTGACGTCCAACATGAAGGAGCCGCAAGCTAAGCTCATTCTTGAACAATCGTGAAAGAGGCCGATGTTCTCGTTGAAAACTACCGTCCGGATGTGAAGTACCGTTTGGGCATTAGCGTCGACGAGCTGCACCAAATCAACCCGCGCCTGATTGACGCCAGCATTTTGGGTTTTGGCCAAGCCAGGCCTTATGCCAATTGGCCTGGCTTTGACTCTGTAGCTCATGGCATGGGGTGGCCTGATGAACGTGACCAGTAAAACTGGCGAAGGCCCGATGCGTGCAGGTAGTCTGTTTGCCGATGGGTGCTCAGCACATTTCTGCGCCCAGGCCATCCTGGCCGCCTTGCTAAAGCGTGAGGTCAAAGATGAGGGCCAGTGGGTGCATACCTCTTTGCTTGAATCGCAAATTGCAATGCCCGACTTCCAAGCTGCACAGTGCTTAATTCATCACAAGCTTGCTCAATCTGGCGGTATCGAACACACATTGACCGTCCCAACCGGAGTATTTGAAACCATCGATGGTGACCTGAACCTGGCGGCCATTGGCCAGAACATGTGGAAGCGGGTGTGGGTAGCACCCGAGATGCCGCAGTGGATGGACGAGCCAGGAATGGGCATCGACTTGGGACGGGTGAAAAATCGGGCCGGTGTGAATGAGGCGGTGAGCGCCGTTTTCAAAAAAACCGCAGCAGAGCAGCTTGTAACGACACTTTGCTCAAAGCCGGCGTGCTCTGCGGGCCGATCTACAGCATCGACAAAATGTTTGAAGACCCGCAGGTGCAAGACTTGTACAGTCCAGCTCAGACCACGCAACTGCGTCAGCCATTTGTCGTTTGACACTGACGGCTTCGCGATTTCATATTGACCGCACGAAAGTTCAATGTATGGCAAAACTTGTCGCCGCATTCGGCTCATCCCACAGCATCATGCTGGTGTCACAGCGCGAAGACTGGCAACACGGCTTCAAGGTGATCGACACCAAAAACGCACATTACTTCGATAAGCAAGGCCGCAAGACGGATTACGCCGCGCTGTTGGCGGCTGCGCCACCCGGCACTGAAGCCAGGGTTACACCCGAAAAAATGAGCCAGCGTTTTGACGCGAGCCAGGTTGCGATGGACGCCCTTCACGAACGCATTGTGGCCGCCAAGCTCGATGTGCTGCTGATTGTGGGTGACGACCAGACCGAGCTGTTTCGCACCAGCAACAACCCGGCCATGGCGATTTTTTATGGTCCAACCATTCGCAACACAGCGCGCGAACCCGCCAGCCCCAATGACCCCTGGTCCAAAGCGGCACGCATGTGGCGTCACGAACCCGAGGTGGACCGCGACTACCCGGTCCAAAGTGACCTGGCCGAGTGGCTGATCCGCCAGTTGTGCGACCGAGACTTTGACATGACGGCGATGGACGGGATGACGCCTGGGCAGTCCGAGGGGCATGCTTTTCAGTTCGTTCACCGCAGATTACTCAAGGGCCATGAGCTACCGGTTATCCCCGTCATCCTCAACACTTTTGACCCGCCTAACCAACCCACACCGCGCCGTTGCGTCGCCTTGGGCAAGGCTTTGCGTGAACTGATCGGGCTGTGGCCACAAGATCTGCGCGTGGGCGTGATAGCTTCTGGGGGGCTGAGTCACTTTGTGGTGGACGAGGAACTCGACCTGCAAGTGTTAACCGCCATCCGTACCAAGGACAGCGTGGCTCTGGCCGCCTTTGACCCGCTGCGTCTGCAGGCCGGCAGCTCGGAAATCCGAAACTGGCTGGTAGTGGGCGAGATGGCCAAGGAATTGGATCTGGAATGGGTTGAGTATGTCCCGGCATACCGCAGCCCTGCGCTGACAGGAACGGGCCTGGCGTTTGCATCTTGGAAAACACTTTTTTAATACCAAATCAGGAACACACCCAAATGACCAACTTCAAGTCCAACGCCAACGCAGGCAAGATGTTTTCGCCGTCTCAGATGCCCTCGACAAATTGCAATTGACGGGCATGGCGACCGGCGGCCTTTGCACAGCAACGCGCCCTGTCATCAGCAGTTTCGCGGGTCGCGCAGTGACGATGAAGGCAGGGCCGGGCACTGGTTGAACACAAATGCAGTTCTTCAAATGACGGACAAAGCCGAGCCAACTTTCATCAAATTCAGGGAATCACCCTATTACATTCAAAATTGAATTCAATTAAGTTGAGCGGGTAAGGATCCAAACTCAAAGACAAACTTAGGAGATAAGCATGGAAGTAAAATTGCTGATGAAAGCGGCTGTGATTGCCTTATCGTGCGGCCTCCTTACCGTCGCCCCTGTAAGTGCCCAGGAAACAGTGAAAGTTGGGATGTTAATCAGCTATTCAGGCATATCTGCAAGTGCTGGCATCGCGTCTGATAACGTTTTGAAGATGTTCCAAAAGAAATATGGCTCAGAGCCTGGGGGTAAAAAAATAGAATTTATCCGCCGCGACACGACCGGACCCAATCCAGAGGTCGCGCGTCGTATGGCACAAGAGTTGATAGTTCGCGAGAAGGTTCAAGTCATCTTAGGTCCAGATTTCACCCCCAACGTTTTAGCCATAGCCCCTCTTGTGACAGAAGGCAAGGTTCCCGCCATCATTACTGGCGCTGCTACGCGGGGAATCGTTGGTGAGAAGTCGCCTTACTACTTGCGCACATTCTTCTCCATTCCTCAGTCTGTGCGCCCCATGGCGCAGTGGGCAGCCAAAAACGATATCAAGAAGGTCGTTATTGTGATTGCCGACTACGGTCCGGGCCAAGACGCCGAGCAAACGTTTACTAAAACCTTCACTGAAGCTGGCGGCGTAATCACCGGTGTCATCAAAGTGCCTGTTCGAAATTCAGAATTCTCAGGCTATATGCAAAAAATCAAAGATTCTGGTGCTGATGCCGCCTTCGTCTTCATGCCCATAGGGGAATTGTCGCTGGGATTTCTCAAGGCATACGCTGATGCAGGGCTGAAAAATACAAAGTTGAAACTGCTTTCCACAGGCGACGTGACGGATGAAAGTACCTTAGATGCTTCTGGCGACGCTGCATTAGGCGTGATCAGCGTTGGCCATTATTCACCTACTCACCCAGCAGCTACCAATCAAGCATTTGTAAAAAGCTATCTGGCGGAATTTGATAAAACACCGCGCTTAGGATTTGCACAAGTCACCATGTGGGACGCCTTGCAAGTTCTTTATGCGGGCCTTGAAGCCCAACGTGGGCAGAAATTCGATCCAGATAAGTTCATTGCTTCTGTCAAAGGTAAGCAGTTTGACAGTCCACGCGGTCCTATTTCACTGGATAAAACAACGGGGGACATCATCCAAAACGCTTACATTCGCAAAGTTGAACGTATTGGCGGAGTTTTGCAGAACGTTGAATTCGAAACCATCAAGGACGTACCTGCACAATGAGTTAGTTGATATCGATCCAGCATCAAAACAGATTCGATCCCCGACTTAACGCACCCCCAAGCAATGGTCTTTTTAACGACTTTGTTCAATGGACTGGCCTATGGCTTCCTTCTTTTCATCATGGCCGTCGGGCTTTCGGTGACGATGGGAATGATGCGTTTTGTTAACCTTGCGCATGTGAGCCTGTGTATGCTCGGCGGCTACGTCATGGTCACCGCAATGGAGCGCTTTGATATTCCATTTCTGGCGACTCTGCCACTTGCATTTTTAATCACGGGCTTATTTTCAATAGCGCTAGAGCGTTTGGTGTTGCGGTTTTTCTATGGCACGGATGACCTCACGCAAGTTTTGCTAAGTATCGGCCTCGTCTTTATGTCGATTTCGACTATCGCCTATTTCTTTGGTCCCGAGTACAAGCCGGTCTCGGTTCCAGTTTGGTTAACGGGGCAAATTGATATCAGCGGGCTGACACTTGAACGCTACAGAATCTTTCTTGTGTGTGTCGGGGTAATCCTCACCCTGCTTATCTTGTTCGGTGTGGAGCGAACCCGCTTTGGGGCGATGGTCAGGGCGTGCGTAGACAACCCCCGAGTTGCCTCAGGTTCCGGTCTCAACATGCAAGTGATATTTGCAATGACTTTCGCAGTTGGAGGCGGCTTGGCAGGACTGGGTGGGGCGCTATCGGCCAGTTTGCTGGGACTTGATCCCAATTTTCCATTTCGCTATCTCGTCTACATGTTAATCGTCGTGTCGGTTGGAGGCATGGGGACCATTGTTGGAACCTTAATCGCTGCGCTCGCAATTGGTGTTGCTGACGTGTGCACCAAATATTATTTTCCAGCCGCGGGGGGCTCAATCATCTACATTTTTACTGTCGCGGTCATGCTCTGGCGGCCTCAAGGTCTAATGGGTAGAAAGCTTGGTCATGCGTGAAACAGCAAACTTGTTTTTCAGGCTGCGTGTGCGATGGAGCGCTTGGGAAATTATCTTCTGGTTGGCTTGGGCAGGCGCGTTTTTTTATCCAGGAATCAACCTCGCCTTACTCGGTCAGGTATTGATATGGGGCCTGTTCGCCATGTCTCTTGACTTGGTTCTTGGCTATCGCGGTATTCCTTCACTAGGTCACGCTGCTTTTTTCGGAATTGGTGCATACACCGCAGGTTTTTTGGGTAAGTATGGTTGGACAGAGCCTCTGTCAGGATTATTGGCGGCTGGACTTGTTTCAGGGGCCGTTGGCTTGATGACGGGACGTATCGTCCGTGGTTTGTACGGTGTTGGCTTATTGATGGTTACCTTGGGCCTGAATTTGCTGCTTTATGACTTCGTAGACCGTTCAACAAAACTGACGGGTGGCCATGACGGCCTGCAAGATATTGTTATTGCGCCGGTGCTTGGTTTGTTTCGATTTGATATGAGTGGACATACAGCCTATGTCTATATTCTTATCGTGACATTTATCTTATTTTTCGGCGTACGGGCTTTGGTCAATTCAGCCTGGGGACTGTCCTTGATTGGCGCACGCGACAATTCGCGCCGCATGACTATGTTGGGCGCTCCAGTCGCTGGTGATCTGACATGGGCATTCGGTATCTCCGCCTTTGTTGCCGGTGTGGCAGGAGCACTACTGACCCAAACCACTCAATTCGCATCCCCCGAGATGATGTCCTTCCAGCGATCAGCTGACCTCTTGGTTGTGCTTGTTATAGGGGGAACGGCAATGCTTTATGGCGGGTTCTTTGGTGCATTGGTTTATGTTGTTTTGCGTGACCAGTTGGCTGCTCTCAATCCAATTTACTGGTATTTTTGGATTGGTCTACTGCTTGTTCTCATTGTCACCTTCTTTCGAACGGGTATCTTGCCAACCGCAAGTCAGTTTTGGATACGTCTTACAGCGCATCAATCCAAAAGAAATAAGTTGCCCGGGAGCACTTCTTTGTGAATATGCCTTTAGCCCCTGATTTTGTTTTGAAGACTCGAAACCTGAGCATGGCCTTTGGTGGCGTCAAGGTATTCAATAACCTTGATTTCGAATTGATGCGTGGCGACTGCCATGCAATCATTGGGCCGAACGGAGCTGGCAAGACAACCTTCGTAGCGATCATCACGGGCTTACTTTCACCTACAGGCGGTGAAGTCCTTTTAGATGGCCAGGATGTGACGCGTTACAGCGTAAAACAACGGGTGGCTGAAGGTATTGTGAGAACGTTCCAGATCAACACGCTCTTCGATTCATTAACTCCAATGGAATCTGTTGTTATCGCAATTTGCCAACGCGACAAAGTTGCGAAGCCCACCTTTCGCGCAGTAAAACACCTTCACTCGCAAATTGATGAGGCTTATGCCTTACTTGAAAAGTTTGGCCTTGCCGACGATGCAATCGTTGCCACGCAACTCCTACCTTATGGCAAGCAGCGTGTACTTGAAGTGGTGTTGGCTTATGCACTCAGACCCCGTGTACTCTTATTGGACGAACCTGCAGCAGGTCTTTCTACTTCGCAGGGGCGTGCGTTGTTTGAGCAAGTCGTCACGTTGGCCCAAGGAACAACCGTACTTTTCATAGAGCATGACATGAATCTGGTCTTCAGCTATGCAACCCGGGTATCCGTCTTTGCGGGCGGAACCGTTATTGCCAATGGGACGCCAGACGAAATTCGTGCCCATGCTGGTGTCAGAGACGCCTATCTTGGAACTTGATTAAATGAGCGATCTAAGTCAAGTTACACCTTTGCTGTCAATGCGAAACGTGAATGCAGGATATGGCGCTGCACGGGTCTTGCACAGTTTTAATTTGGACATTTATCCAGGCGAGACTTTGGTGGTTATAGGCAGAAATGGCGTCGGCAAAACGACATTGGCGGAAACCATCATTGGGCTCACAGACCATCATTCTGGTGATATTTATTTTCAGGGTAAGCAGTTACAAAAGCTACCCCCTTACCAGCGTAATCGCTCTGGGATTGCTTGGGTTCCACAGCAACGAGAAGTATTTCAGTCACTTACCGTTGAAGAGAACATGAGCGTGGTGCAAAGACCTGGCCACTGGGACATTGAACGTGTCTATGGTCTGTTTCCTCGTCTTCGTGAACGCAGGGTTAACTACGGCGACCAGCTCTCGGGTGGTGAGCAGCAGATGCTAGCGCTGGGACGTGCTCTTGTGACCAATCCTTCTTTGCTGCTGCTGGATGAGCCAGTTGAGGGATTGGCCCCAATCATCGTTATAGAAATGCTGCGAGCTATCGACCTCATGCGCATCGGCAGCAATATGAGCATTTTGCTCATTGAACAAAAGTACGAACTTGCACTCGCACACTCTGAGCGTTGCGTCGTGATTGACCATGGCAGCGTGGTGCACGAAGGGCCAAGCGCTGATATGTTGGCCGATAAAAGCCTTGTTGATCGGTTTTTAGGTTTAACCCAATGAACAACAATGAACAACAATGAACAACAATGAACAACAATGAACAACAATTAACGCCACTCATTACAGGCGAACCATGATCTCTATGACTCCACGTCCACGATCTATTGGAGCTGAAGGTTTTTCCCATGGCGCTGCCCCAATTCCAATGGGAGCGCGCGCAGTCAGTGTGTTTTTTTCGTCTGGAATGACGGACAAAAATCAAGCCACAGACAAGCTGCCAGAAGTCGCGC
>Ga0164295_10001706_pt1 | contig 18264 bp, 10 predicted proteins | sample GEODES006metaG_FD_111798 | JGI IMG/M metagenome (GOLD analysis project Ga0164295, IMG submission 111798) | Oligotrophic lake water microbial communities from Sparkling Lake, Wisconsin, USA - GEODES006 metaG | ecosystem: Environmental > Aquatic > Freshwater > Lake | place: USA: Sparkling Lake... | reverse complement strand
TTGGAACGGCCGGAAATCCAAAGGCCCACTGGCACCGCAGCGCGGCCGCTAGAGGCTCAGCGAGCTGCGCGCTGCCCCTGAGAGCCAGAGCGACAGGAAGCGACGAGGGCGGGATAGGCAACAACATTCTGCCACGAGCAAATCCAGGCTTTCTCGTGAAATGCTAGACGTCGTCTCTGAAACTCGCGATTCCATGAAAAAAAGGCGATTGCAGTGCTCGGGACGTCGCGTTGTTTTGGCGACATTGAGAATCTCGGCCCTCAAAAAGATTCCGAAGTGTAATGGACGCAACGCCGCCGATGCATCGCGGGAAGATGGTCGACCGCATTTCAGCAGAGCCCCCGCTGGCAAACAGAGTCCGCGCCGATTGCTCCCCGCTGCTGCGCGGCCGCCGCTGCAAACGAAGCAGCAGCAGTAATAGCCGCGGCGTGCTGCTTGCGTTTGCCGCTGTCTTGCCATCGTCCGCTGCTATGTCGTGCTTGAGCGGTGGGATGCTGCCAATTAGCGGACACACGCCGCCTCTGCTGCAGCAGCTATGCACACCAGCCCAGAGGTGTCGGCGGCGGCACCGCGCAGCGCGGTGCATCGTGAAGATTGACGATGACGAGGCTGAGCTGTGCCGCATCGATGAGGGCTGCATCTACTTTGTGACGGGCAACATGATGAAAGAGCGCGAGGTGAACGCCATCCTTTCCGAAGTGGATATGCCGTTCCGCGTGACCCATGTCGACATCGACTTGCCGGAGCTCCAGGGCGACGCGCTCGAGATTGCCCGGCATAAGTGCCGCGAGGCCGCCAACCAGGTGGACTCGGCGGTTCTTGTGGAAGACACCTCCCTGTGCTTCACTGCTCTGAATGGGATGCCAGGGCCGTACATCAAGTGGTTTCAGATGGTGCGCGCCGCAGCGTCGAGCCGATCGCGCGCGCGCGCGACGCCCCATTGGCCGCTCACACGCCCTGCTGTGTGTACTGCGAGCCGTCGCAGACCTTGGGCAACGAAGGTCTCTATTCCCTTCTCGCCGGACACACGGACCACAGCGCGTATTGCCAATGCATCCTAGGTTTCTCGGCGGGCCCGGGGGCCGAGCCGGTGCTCTTCGTCGGCCGGACGCCGGGTCGAATCGTTCCGCCGGCCTCGACGGGCGGCTTTGCATGGGACGCGATCTTCGTACCCGAGGGGCACACTGCACCGTTCTCATCGATGGCAGTAGGTGAGAAGAACCGTATCTCGCACCGCGCGCGCGCGTTGCGCCGCTTTGTCGACTACCTGCTGCAGCACCAGGACGCCGTCATCAAGGCCATCGAGAACAATGGCGAGGGCGCCGAGCTGCCGAGCTGTCGACGCTCACTGCACGAATACGGAGGCGCCACGAGGGACGCAGCCCCACCACCCAGCGTCTAGCTCCGCGAGCTGAAATGCTGATAAGGCGTTCTGCGCCTGGGGGCATACGCCTGAGCGCCCGCGCGCGCACGGATGATGACACATGCACGATGAGGTGAGCGTGGTGAGTGAGGCTTACTTGCGTCATGTTCGTGCGCGCCTCCCTTCACCCTTGTTCCGGAACGCGGTGGAGCCAATAAAGCAAAACGCAAAAGCCTGTGTCGCTGATGGGCCCCCGTCGGTCCCGGGCACTAGTGCCTCACCCCGCCAAAACCCGTGTCGCTGATACGCGTTCTGTGGTTTCGTCACTGAGTCCTTAACCTTTGTAAATTCTATCACAGTTCCCGCACCGCGCGCGGCCGGGGATCGCGCGCGATCGGCTGCCGGTCGTCGCGTGATGCATGATTTTGACGATTGTGAGGGCCGCCCGCCGCCTCGGACGGCGCGCTGCGCTGGGCGGCTGCGGCGCGGGTCGCCGACGGACGCGCCGCCGGTACTGCATACTGGCATGAACGGCCCGTGGACCCACGGGCACGAAAGTAAACCACATAACGAGGTACCGCAGCCGGCAAGCGGTACTGCGGTAGAAGAGTGAGCTCTCTGCACAGTACAGGTTGCCGCTGCGTCGCCTTTTCTCTCGCATCCCCAATTTGCCCCCATCCGCTAAGGTGCCTCATTGCATGAGCGAGCTTGACGCCATCCTCATCACACCCTAACACTCCCCGCCCGCTGCCGCGGGGTGCTGACCGACCGATTCCCCCTTGGCGTGCTGCCAGGTCGTGCCTTGCCCGGCTCTGGGCGCGCAGGGCCCGTCGAGCTCGAGCGTTTGGCGTGCTCAGCATCGCGAACGGCATCGAATGCTTGAGCAACTTCGACGGCCGACGCGCCCGTCCGAGCGTGGAAGCGCGACTTTTCCTCAAACTCACGCTGCGCCTCGTTGTTGGAAAACAGGCCAAGCTGAGTCGTGCTATCGGCGCCCCGACCGCGGTACGGGCTTATGCCAACCTCCTCGACGTAGCGAGGCACGTGGCCCTTGTATCCGGGTGTGACGCCGCGCTCCACGATGCCGCTAGTCGTCCGCGGCCTCACCGCTGCCGACCTAGCCTCCTCAAACGCCTTTTGCGCAACAGCCGTGCGGATCGCCTCGGCGCGCTTCTGTGCCGCTTCAAAGGCGGCTCTAGCAGCAGCGGGGACGACGCTGTGGTAGTCGGCACGCGCAGTGGTGAGGTGGTCGACCTCCGAACGCGCGGCGTGTCTCCCCTGCGCCCAGCGGTCGGGTGATGCATACCGCTGGACGCCGCCGTAGTTGGAGGTGCCGCAGTTGCGCAGCACGCCAGGTATGTGGCCCTTGTAGCCAGGCACTACACCGTTGACCTCGTCGCGGTACGAGCCCACGGTCTCGTACTGCTTGGCAGTTGCACGCGTGTCGCGCCACTCCTTCACGGGCGTGGGCAGCTTGTTTGTCGAGGTCGCGAGTATGTGCTGGGAACCTGCTTGCACGCCCGTGTAGCCTGGCACAGTGCTCTTACGTGGGTGCGGAAACGGGTGCTTGTTCCCGTCAGGTCCGAGGCCGTACGTGGCGCGCTCGAAGAGGTAGCTGTGTTCGGGCTTTGTGGTTGTGCTGGACGGCGGCCGATGGTTCGCGGGCCCCGGGCATGAGTACAAGAAGTTAGTCTCCTTGTCGAGCAGCGTCTGTACGCTAGACTGGGGGCGCGACACGGGGGGGTTCTTGCCAACATCCCACGAGTGGATGTGCGACTGCGACATTGAGCGAGTGTAAGGCCAGTCCACTTGTCGGGGCTGGCTCTGCGTCGACCTTTTGGGCAGCTCGAACGGAGCCCGTCGCGTGGCGTGCTTACCTTGGCGGCCAAGGCACTACTGATTGTCTCGCGGTCCGTGGATGATATTGTCGGTAATGGTTTGGTAGACGTCTCTACCACCTGCTAGCCGGGTTCCGCTTCATACCGGTAATCACAATCACGGGCCACCTCCCACACCCCGAGACCCGTGGCTTCCCCGTGGCCGACAAGGTCGCTGTCGAGCCGCCTCACAATTCGAAGCAGCATGCCACCCAAGCGCGTGAACTACTTCAACACCCTCTCCATGGCTGGCAAGCTCGATCAGCTCGCGCGCTGCCGCTTCATGGGTCGCGACGAATTTGCGAACGGCATGGCTGCCATCGCAGGCAAGAAGATTGTCATCGTCGGCTGCGGCGCCCAGGGCCTCAACCAGGGCCTCAATATGCGCGACTCTGGCTGCGATATCAGCTACACGCTGCGTAAAGAGGCCATCGAGTCCAAGCGTGCGAGCTATGTCAACGCGTCGTCCAATGGCTTCACGGTCGGCACGTACGAGCAGCTCATCCCGAGCGCGGACCTCGTGCTCAACCTGACACCCGACAAGCAGCACAGCTCGGTGGTGTCCGCAATCATGCCGATGATGAAGAAGGGCGCGACGCTCGCGTACAGCCACGGCTTCAACATCGTCGAGGAGGGCATGCAGATTCGGCCCGACCTGACCGTGATCATGGTCGCGCCCAAGTGCCCTGGCACTGAGGTGCGCGAGGAGTACAAGCGCGGCTTCGGCGTGCCAACGCTGATCGCCGTGCACCCGCCAAACGACCCGCGCGGCGAGGGCCTCGAGCTCGCCAAGGCCTACGCCGCTGCGACTGGCGGCCACCGGGCCGGCGTGCTAGAGAGCTCGTTCGTCGCCGAGGTGAAGAGCGACCTGATGGGCGAGCAGACGATCCTGTGCGGCATGCTGCAGTCGGGCGGGCTGCTCTGCTTTGACAAGATGGTCTCGCAGGGTATTGACCCGGGCTACGCCGCTAAGTTCATCCAGTACGGTTGGGAGACGATCACTGAGGCTCTCAAGCACGGCGGCGTGACCGGCATGATGGACCGGCTGGACAACCCGTCGAAGCTCAAGGCCTTTGAGATCGCCGACGAGCTCAAGGTGATCATGAAGCCGCTGTACGACAAGCACCAGGACGACATTATCACGGGCCACTTCTCGAAGACCATGATGGAAGACTGGGACAATGACGACAAGAACCTGCACAAGTGGCGTGCCGAAACGGCCGAGACGACCTTCGAGAAGACTGCGGCGGGCTCGATGATTATCTCTGAGCAGGAGTACTTCGACCATGGCGTGCTGATGGTGGCGATGGTGAAGGCGGGTGTGGAGCTCGCCTTCGATGCGATGGTCAACGTGGGCATGCGCCCCGAGTCTGCATACTACGAGTCCCTGCACGAGACGCCACTCATCGCAAACACGATCGCGCGCAAAAAGTTTTACGAGATGAACCGTGTCATCTCCGACACTGCCGAGTATGGTTGCTACCTCTTCGACCAGCAGTGCCGGCCACTGCTCAAGGACTTTATGGCCAAGCAGAAGATCGACGTCATCGGCACCAAGTTCAATAAGAGCGGGAACAATAGCGTCGACAACCGTACGATGATCGCCGTCAACGACGCCATCCGCTCGCACCCCGTCGAGGCGATCGGCAAGGAGCTCCGCGGCTACATGACAGGCATGCAGAAGATCGCGGTCGCAAGCTCGTGAGCGCGCATGGGTAGCGCATGTGGAGGCCACTGGCGATGATGAACAGATGCAGGGCTGCAGAGCTGGAGCTCCATGTTGGACACCGCGGCGTGCATGTGGGAGGGGCGGGGAGAGAGTGAGCATGAAGACAGGGTCTGGGATGTGTGTTTGGCGAGCAGGTGAGCCTGAGCGCAGAGCGGAAAGGGAAGTAAGCAATTCCAAACTTACTCGTCTCTTCCGATAAATCACGGAGGTTACTGACACGTTCATCTGTTTGAAATCGTTTGAATCGAAGAATCGATACAGTATTACCATGTTTGTTCACAGTCTTGTCCTCCCGTGAAGTAAATTCCGCGGAGCCACGCGCGCACGGACATTGAGGGCAGATCCCGCTGTTCAGCGGTGGTGGCTCCATGTTTTTCCACATGGAGTTAACCAAGGAGCTCCTGCTTTACCCGAAGCACTTCGGGCCCAACATTCGGAATCTCCTCCGGGAGAAGCTCATCTATACAGTGGAGGGTAGCTGTTCCGGGCAGCATGGCTTCGTCGTCGCTGTGACAGACGTTGTTGAAATTGGCAAAGGACGCATTCGCGAGGGCGGTGGGCTGGCCACCTTCCCGATACAGTACAATGCCATTGTGTTTCGCCCTTTCAAAGGCGAGGTATTTGACGCGATCGTCACCCAAGTCAACAAGCTCGGCTTCTTCGCGCAGGTGGGACCTTTGCAAGTGTTCGTCTCGAAGCACATGATCCCAGAGGACATGGTCTTCGACGCGCAGGGCGCCCTGCCGGCCTACGTTTCGCAAGTCTCGGACCAGCAGCCGCAGCGCATTGCGAAGGACTCGGAGGTACGACTTCGTGTGATCGCGACGCGTGTGGACGCCGCAGAGATTTTTGCCATTGGGACCATCAAGGACGAGTACCTTGGCCTGCTTGACTAACAATTGCGGCCTGCTTGGCTGGCTGGCTGCGTGCACTGTGCACGAAGCTCGTCCAAAGAGATATAGTTGTAAATTTCGGACCTGTGTGTGATCTTTCGCTCGCTACATAGAATTTTTTCCTTATAATTACGAGCTGCTAGTGCCGTAGTGCGTACGTGCGAGAGCGAAAAAAGCGAAGCGGTCGGAAGACGGAACGACTACAGTACTCGACAGTCGTGATACGGCGTGGCCGTGGCGACTGGACTCGCTTTCGGCGGGGGAAGTGTGGACGGTCGGGTACCCCGTCGCGGTGACCGGGGTGTTAACGGGGTGTACGCAGTTCCCGTTTTCGGCGCGCCCGCGCGCTTGTTCGTTGTAGGTTGTTCCCTTATGGCGTTGCCCGTCGGAACAGTTACCCGGCGTGGCCGGGTTCGACGCTCGGCCGGGCGACCGGTGGCGGTCCGGTGCTCCGGTCGGTCGACGTCGCGCGCGCGCTCTTTACTTGTCATCTCCACAAGTGCAGTTTTATCATCTCCACAACTATCAACTTAGTCACACATGTGTAATGCAGGGTACCCTGCAAGCCGCTGCAACAGACTTTGCGCCCAAGTGCAGTGAGCGCCGTGGTGAGCGCGGGGGTGCCCTGCTAAACTCCGCGGTGGGCGGCGTAGTGTGAGTGATGACAGAGTGACGAGACAATGTTATCATGCCAACTCGATGGTGGCTCGCGCCCCGGCCGCGTCACGTCGTCGGGACGCGCACGGCGCGTCGGCCTCGGTCAGATTGGCGCCAGATGGGGCCTCAGGCTGAGGTGCGCCTCGCGTAACCCGAATAAGCGCTCTCAAATCCAGAGAAGGGACTGCTAGATGCCTTTGCGGCGGCTTGCAGTTTCTCGTACGCAGCCTGGATGCGGCAGAACCGGTGTCTGGCGCGCTCCCGCTGGTCCTCTGTCGAGGAGGCATGCTTATCCGGATGCCAATTGAGGCATAGCTGTCGATAGGCCTTGCGCACCTCCGCCTCGCTCGCATCGCGCGCGAGGCCGAGTACCTCGTGTGACGACTTGCGCTGCTCGGCGCGAATCTCGGCGACGCGCTTCACCCACCCCTTGAGGGTCGCTTCGTCCGCCGTGGTCGCAAACTTGGTCTGCAGTTCTGTCAGGTCGGCGAGTGCACTCTCGTGGTCGTCCAGCTTGCAGTGGCATTCGGCACGATGGTCGAGAGCGCGCTGATGGGACGACTCTGCCGCGAGCACCTTGCTGAACAGGCGCAATCCCTCGGAGAATCTACCGAGAGCTTGGCTTGAACGGCCCCAGTTGAAGTTGAAGGTGGCCACGTTGGCAGGTTCGGGTGCCGTGGGCATCCGATCCATATCGATCTGGGCGCGCGCATAGCACTCACAGGCGGGCTCGTACTCGCTCGCCTTGTACAACTTCGTGGCGCGTGCCGCACGGTTCCAAAAAAGGAGCGATGGGTCGCCCAGCACTCTCTGCATCTCCTTCCACTTGAACGCGACCGCCACCTCCATGGGGGTGCGCCCCTTGCCGTCAGTCGAGTCAACGAAGGCCGAATTCCGCAGCAGGTACGTAGCTGCCTTGGGCTGGTTGAACTCGGCAGCGATGTGCAACGGACTTGCGCCATCGCTGTCGCGCCCGTTGACCGAGACAGCGACGGTGGTCACTAGGTGCTGCATGAGCGCGATCTGGCCGTGCCGAATGGCAATGTGCAGCGCCGACGTACGATGCACGTCCGCACCACCGTCGATGAGCAACTTGGCGATCTTGATGTGTCCGCCTGCAACGCTCGCCTCGAGACCGTCGCACAGCGCCTGCTGCGCACGCGTCTCCACAAGCTCGGTGACGCTCGTAGGCGAGAGCACGCGCTCAATCGAGCGCGTCTTCCCCTCACGGCACGCGCACACGAACTCGGTCATCCCGGGCAGCTCACGCAACTCGCCGAGCTCAGCAAGCAAAGCCTCGCACTCGGCCACGAGGTCGGAGCCCTCTCCGCTCGGCGCCGCGCCCAACGTGACCACCGCCGACGCGGCCGGCGCACTCGGCGTGGCCAACTCCGCGACCTCGCCACCCTCGCCACCCTCGGCCTCACCACCCACGGCGGCCTCGCCGCTCTTGCCCGCCTCGGCCTCGCTGCCCTCGCAGCTCGCCGCCGCCTTGGCCGCCCGCGCCTTGGCCCGATCCTTGAGCTTCTTGCGCTGGTTGCGCGTGAGCTGCTTGGCCTCGGCACCCTCCGCATCGTCACCGCCCTCCGCAGCCTCGCCACCCTCGCCACCCTCGCCGTCGTCGTCGCCCATGGCCTGTGAAGCGTCGTTTTCAGCAGGTGCGGGGAGCGCCACCGCCTCAGCAGGCGCGGCGAGTGTCGCCGCACTGGGCGGCGGCGGCGCAGCGGCGGCGGCGGTCGCCGCCGCGAGAGCCGTCTTGCTGAGCGCCTCGATCTTGCCACGCAGCGAGGTGAGTAGCAGCACCGTGCCGACCACCTGCACCTTGCACTGGCTGAGCTCCTCGTGCAGGCCCTTGACGCGCTTCGACTCGGCGTCGGCCTTGGCCGACTCCTCCTTGACCTTCATCTCGAGCTCTGCCGTCTTGGCACGCTCCACCTGCAGGCTCCTACGCTCGTCGGCAAGGCTCTTGCGCTCCGCGGCGATCTGCGCGCGCAGCTGAGCCTCCGAGCGCTGCTTCTCGAGCTCAAACTTGTCCGCAGCCGCGATCAGTGTCTGGCGCAGGGAGGCGGTATAGCCGTTGCGCGAGCGGGGGCTGTAGTCCTCCGTGTCGTCGTCGTCGTCGTTGTACCGCGACATGGCCACGATGTTTTGTAAAGTCCGCCGACGCACCCGCGGCGATTTTTTCTTGCGCCTGACGCGTCAAGCGAAGTACCGGTAAAGCGCAGTGCGAAGAACAAACTTTTTCCGCGCATGCCGACCGTCGCCAAACTTGCAATTTCGCGACAGTATAGCCGTCCACTTGACTTGCCTTGACTTGTCTTGACTTGACTTGACTTGCCGTCCACTTTCCATCTTTGTCTTGCTGGGTTGGGTTTTGGACGGTGCAGCCTCGTGTCGGGATGCCTCCTCGACGTCCGCGTCGCGATAGCGGCCATCCACTCAAGCAATTGGAGGAGCCGGTGCCCGAGCCGGAGCCCGAGCCAGTGGAAGAGGAGGTGGACCTCGAGAACTTACTGCCAACTTCGCCCATGCACTGCGTCGTGAAAGGCATGGACGTACCCGTTTACGTTGGCAACGCAGAGGCCCAGTTTCAAATCGAAGCCTTTGACGAGGAAAAGCGGCCGCAGCGCCTGGGCGGCGACATCTTCTTCGTCTCCGTGCGAGGCCCGTGCACGGTGCGTGCGCGGGTGCACGACCAGGACAATGGCGTGTACCATGTATCATGGACACCAAACATCTCTGGCACCTACCAGCTCTCCTTGTCGCTCTTTGGTGTGCCACTCACCGGCAGCCCGTACACAGTCAGCGTGCACGACCCGGCGCCCTTTCCAGCGCACTGCGAGGCGAGCGGCGAGTCGCTGTACAGGATCACGGCGCGACGGCCGTCCATCTTTGAGATCCGATTCCGCGATCGTGCTCAACGCGTCTGCCAGGCCGTCGACCTCGACGTGTTCGTGGTGCCAATCCCCGACGAGGCGACGTGCGTCGGGCACACAGCGTGGGACGTGGCGACGCAGGCGCCAGTCACCGTCGTCAAGGAGGCGATGAGAATAAAGGGACAAGTTTCGGAAGCAACGGACAGGACAGAAGCAACTGACGTCTATGGGAAGCCAAACAAGGCCACGAAGGCGAGGCGCAAGCAGGGTGATGGTGGCGCTGGGCAGCCCGTCACGCCGCCGGTCAAGGTGGTGACGGCGGTGGAGCAGCCCGCGGTGGAGCGCCCACCCTCGCCGCCGGGAGATCACGACGAGATGCACCTCGACCTCGATCTCGTCGTCAAGGATCAAGTGGCCCGTCGCTCACGCGCGTTTGCGATCCAGGTTCTCTCGCGTCCGCTGTACGTCTTCCGCGACGCACGGCTGCAGGACGGCCCGATCGCCATCCTTCAGCCGGAGCAGCTGGCAACCGTGCTTGAGGAGCACCTGCTGCCCGACGGCGAGGTGCGCGCGAGATTGCCGCCGCTTGCCACCGAGTGCCACAGAGTGCCACCGCCGATGGTCACTGACTGCCTCTTGTCGGTACGCCTTGCAGATGCGCGCGTGCGTAACGTTCGAGGAGGTGCTGCCCGATGCACCCGAGTCGCCTCGCAGCCATGCTTCAAAGGGATCGATGCGTGGCAACTCCCTCCACACACGTGAACCTTTGCGCACGCCAGGCGCGGGGCTTCCCCACAGAGGAGGGATCGTCCACGATGTGAACAGCAGCGTCCACGATGTGAACAGCAGCGTCCACGATGTGAACAGCAGCGGAAGCCGTGATGAGGCGGCGATGGGCGGCGGTGGCTCCGCCACACCACCGATGCCGAGCGGCGCTGAGCCGGCGCCGCTTTCGCCGAGCGGCGCTGAGTTGGCGCCGCAGTCGTTTCGAATGCCTTCACCATCGAGGCGTGCATCATCCGAGCCGTCGCGGCCGCCGTCGCCGCAGGAAGCAGCGACCGAGCCCACCGGCCGTGCTGCGACGCGCCAGCTTCCGCGATCGATTACCGGATGGACGGTGCTTCGGAGGCATGGCAAGCCACTCGTCACCAGCGCCGTGCGTCTTGAGCCTTGGGTGCGTGGCCTCCGATGACCTCCGATGACCTCCCGGATGGCCTCCGATGACCTCCCTGATGACCTCACTGTTGACCTCGCTGATGACCTCGCTGATGACCTCGCTGATGACCTCCCTGATGGCCTCCCTGATGGCCTCCCTGATGGCGTCCCTGATCAGGTACGGCAGCAGGCGAGCCTCCTTTGGAAGATGCAGCAGCTCAACGACCGGCTGCAGCGCCACCTGCACACGGAAGCGGCCCTCCTTGATCCGACCGGCGTCGGCTTCGCCTTCGGTGGCGTCTCCCCCGGCTTCATGCACGCAAAGGGGCAGCTGCACGAGGTCCATCGCGTCTCGTACTCTATGGATCGTGTGGGCAAGTACCTGCTACACGTGCGGCTACGCAAGCTCGCGCGCCCTGTGAAGGGCTCACCATTCGCACTCGTTGTCGCGCCCGGTGCGGCGCACGAGAGCACTACGTATACACGCCCTGAGACGAGCTCTCTCATTGGCGAAGTGGGAGTCGGCTTCACTGAAGCCACGGCGCGCGACGATACCCTCATCGCCTCTCCGTTGGGACTGGACCCCAAAGCCGAAAAAGACAAGGCGCTCAAAGCTGGCAAGGTCGGCGCCGCGCGCGCTGCCGGCGGCGAAGGGAACCACGCCTCTGGCCGACCGAACAAGATCAATAGCAGGCTCACGTACGGCGTGAGCATGCTGCTGAAGACCAACGACCGTGTGGGCAATATCTGCGACCAAGGGGGGGGGGTAGTGACGACGACGACGTCCTTCGGAGAGGCGATGAAGTGCACGTGCGAAGACAATGGCGACGGCACGTACCTGCTGGCGTGGCAGTCAAAACGCGTAGGCGTCGCCGAGGTCAAGATCCTCATCAACCGCAACAACATCCGCGGCTCTCCCTTTCAGATCACGCTGGTCAGCACCACGGTCGACTTGCCCAAGACGAATGTCACCTTTGAACAATTGGCCTCCTTGTCCAAGGTGGACCACTCTCATGACGCGCATGCAGTTGCAGGCCAGCCCGCCCCGGTCACGCTCAAGCTCATTGACGGCTTCGGCAATCCGTCCACCCCGGGTGACAAGTGGAAGGTGGGCGTTGCGATCACCAACTCGAAGAAGAAGGTGTACGACCTGGAGATGCATGACCACTTCTCGGGCGAGTGGGGCGCCGTACCGGGCACCTATGTGATCACGTACGTCGCCAAGACTGCGGGCAACGCGGATCTTCACTTATGGAGGGAGCCGCTCGATGGCAATCCTCAAGGGCGCGAGGCGCTGCCTCAATCACCCTTCTCCCTCTACGTGACCTCAGCTGCACCAAACTCGTTGATGTCGTATGTCGATCCGCAGTGGACGATTGCGGTCGTGGGCCAAGGCGCGCGCACCAAAGCATCCAAGGGAGGGGCAACGGACAAGCAGGAGCGCGACCGCGAGGCGGCCAGCGCCGCCGCGTCGAAGACGATCACCGCGGGCGACACTGTGAGCGTGCGTGCATTTGGCGTGGACGAGTTTGGCAACGCGGCCTATGTAGACACGGTGCAGATCAAGGCGCTCCTCATCGCGCCCAATCGCGAGCGCCATAACAAGGAGGTGAGTTTAGTCAAGGATTCGAAGGCGCAAAAGGACTCCAAGGGCGCCCGAGCACTCGAAGGGCAGTCCTCCGTCTACGAGATTCGTCACGAGACAGTCCATTCAGGCACGTACCTGATTCACGTCTCGCTCCACGGCGTCGACATTAAGAACTCGCCTATCTCCTTCGTGACAGAGCCGGCGGCGCCTCACCCACCACTGACAGAGGTCGCGGTGCCCGAGACAGCGGACGCGCATCCAGCCGGTGACGACGTGCCGCCGGCGACGGTGATGCTGCGCACGCGTGATAAGTTTGGGAACGAATGCAAGGCAGGTGGGCTGCGGATACAGGGTAAGCTGGTCCTCGTCAAGAACGGGGACGAGGGCGCCAACACAATCCTGATGCCCTCGAACCACTCGATCAACATCGAGGACCGAGGCGACGGCAAGTATCTGATGCATGTGACGGTCAATTTCTCGTCCACTGTGAAGCTCGTTGTCAACATGGACAAAGACCTACCGGGCACTTCAGGTGAGCTGCCCCCTATCCAGCTCGTCTTCGTTGACGAACGCTCTAGAGATCGCCGTCAACCTCGAGAGCGCCCCGGAGCTGGGGTATCCGCTGGAGCGCCCCGGAGCGCAACCCCGGAGCTGGAGCCTGCGCATCACAAATCCCGGCCATCGACGCCGGACCCGGGCGTCGAGCTCAGCGCCTGAGAAAAATGCGAGTATCGCTATGGGCTTTGAGCACAGTGAGACGCGCTTTTTGGACTTAGGGCGACCTGGATCCACTACTCAGGAGTTATACCGCATGGGCTTTGAACCACAGACAGTGTCCCGCCGTCCCAGGAGAGCCTGGGGCAGCGCAGTTCGAATACTGCTATTACCGGCGGGGCTTTAGCTTAGGTGTTAGTTCTTTAGGCTCTCTACAGCCTCGTATTTCACTTTTCTTGGTTTTCGCATGTTACGGTACCGTACGTCGCGGACGTCCGCGCGTTAGCATACACTGTTCTACTCGACCGGACGCGTGTGCGCCTGCGGGCCCGGGGGGTGTGCACCGACGTCGCGACCTGCCTCGTGCCGCGTGCCTGGGGCTTACCGCTTGGCCCGCCCCTGACGCTGACCGGTCGCGACCTTAGTATTGCGGCCGGCACCGGCGCTGCCTCGCCTCGGCAGAGCCACGGGGAGAGACCTAACGTCTCCGGATGTTGGCCCCAATGCCGGCGGCTCGTCAGGGGCAGGCCAACGCTCGAGCGCCATAAGCGGTGCGCGATGGTACGCTGCCCCTGGCGAGCGCAGGTGGTGCTGCTGCGCCGCGAGCAGGGCGGTCTGGCAGCCCTGCATCACAAAGTGTGAGCAGGGCAGCAGCCCGGGCAGCGGCGGCATGGCCTGCGCGGCCACGTCCTCCATGAGGTGGACCTCCTTACCCAAGCCGAGCACCACGGTCGTGAGGAGAGATCCATACGGTGGCGAGGGCTCGTTGGTGTAATGGCAGTAGGCGGCCCTCAGGCCGCGGAGCAGCTCGTCGGTGCTCGCAATGCCCTCCACATCCACCTTGGCCGTGAAGCGCTGCCCAGACGAGGTGTGCATGTACACGCTGGTCACGCGCTCGGGAGCGTGCCTGTACTCGCCGAGCTGTCGAATGGAGCCTGGAAGGGAGGACCTCGGAAGAGAGGAGTTTCGACCGTCCTTCTTGCGACCTGCTTCTCGACCACCGCTCAGGACGGCGCGGGTCGAAGGCGGCGGCGGCGGCGGCTGCACGCCGGCCATCGAGATCGAGTCGTGCGGGAACACGAGCGTGAGTACCTCCGAGCGATTCTCGTCAACATCCATGTACGCATCCGCGAACGGCTCAAACCACTTCTCGGCGGGTCCCTCGTCGAGCTGCGTCGCACGCGCGCGGTTGAGCATCGCTTGCACCTTCATGGCGGGGTGCATCTGGAGCCCCGGCTGTTGCTGCGTCAGGTCCACGTTCGACAGGTCCTTGACGACCGGCGGCGGCAGCTTGGGCACACGCAGCCCAGCCGCCGCGCTGCGGCTGCGGCTGCGAGTGCTCGTCGCAACTGGCATGCTGCCCTTGTCTTCGACTCGCTGGGAAGTCTCGTCCTCCTCCTCATGCTCTTCCTCGTCATCATCCCCCACGCTCCGTCCGACGACGCCGCTATTCTTCCTGCCGCAGCCCCGACGGCCCTTGCGATCGGCGCCGCCGTGCTCGGCATCCAGCATGCGGTTGTGCGAGCGGCGCATCGTTTGCTCCGTTGCGCTCGTAACCTCCGTGTCGCCAAGCCCCGAATATGTGTGGCACTGGCCGAAGAGGGACTCACAGCAATGTTCCCACAGCGGTTTGATGTGCCGCTTCCTGTGCCGCTGCCTCGATGTACGTTTACACAAGGCGAAGATGACGCCTGCCAGACACATGCCGATGCCAGAGTGCCGGAAGGACGAGATCCGTTTTCTCAGTTCCGTCATAGAGTGGACTTTTTTTGCATGCGCATCCGACGACTTCGTACATGTACAAGCAGCATTAGCTTGCTTGACTTCGTTCGTTTCAGCTGCTGCGCACTCGTCGTAATCGAGTCAACGAGACAGCAAGGCCACAGAAAGAAAACGCCTTCCGCTGAATGTCGTACGTCTGACAGATTTCTGTCAGGGGCAGGTGCTCACCGCCTCACACTGCTTGCGGGTCAACGCCTCACACTGCTTGTACAACGTGATACGGCGGAGACTCACGAATACATCGAACGCACATGTTTCCCCACAGGAAAGCTCTGCGTACCTATCACACACACAGAGACATACAGCGGAGGCCGGGGAGGCCATCCTCCACGTCACTCCACGTGAGTGTCCCAGTCCTTACCCAGTCCTCGGGGACTTATCTCACGGAACGCATTCCAAGGCCAGCGCCCGGAGCCGCGACCTGCACATGGAGTGCAGCGCTTCTTCTCTTCTCCATCTCTGCCCAGTGCAAGGGGTGCCGCATGACAGCCCGATCAAGATTTCTTCACTCGGTCCGAGTTCCCAAGCTCCGTTTCATAACCTCAGCGAGAGCACTGGCCTCGTGTACGCAGCCGCAATCGCCCGTGGACTCCTCTGACGCGCACTCTGCGAAGTAGCAGGGGCCGTCCAGGCGCGTCAGTGGAGCCAGGAGGCACAGCATTGCAGTTGCCACGCCTTGGTCCGCGTCCTTTAGCGTGGGCGCCAGCAGTGCGTAGTTCAGGAAACGCACTAGCGGTGCTGACTCGCGCATTATACGTGTCTGCACTAGGCCTGGCTCCACGGCAAAGGCGCGGCGGGAGCACCCAGAGAAGCGGCAGTTGAGATGGACAGCGTGCGCGATCTGGCAGGCCTTGCTGAGGCCGTAATCAACGTACGTGTCCCCAGGCGACTGCGGAGGGCAGCGGCGAGCGAGTCCCGCAGATGAGAGACGGTAGAGCTTGCTGCTCACGTTGACGATGCGTGCGTCGTCAGAGGCGGCGGGTAGGAGGAGATCCGTCAGCAGCGCAGGTGCCAGGTAATTGGTCTGCCACGTCACCTGAAACCCGTCACCCGTCGTCCCAGCAGCGCCGAACGCACCAGCGTTGTTCAGGAGCCCGTCGAAATGTGCGCCGCTTGAAATGAAGGCGTCAGCGAAGGCGCGCACGCTTTCGAGACGGGCAAGGTCGAGCACCATAACACGAGCGGTGGCGTCGGGCGAGGCTTCGGCGAGGAGTGACGCGGCGACGACTTCTCCAGCGGCTTTGTTCCGCACCGCAAAGACTACATGCGCGCCGGCTCTGAGAAGCAAGCGCGCGGCCTCACAACCGAGCCCAGATGTCGCACCGGTCACGATAAAGGTCCTACCTTTGGCCGCTGATCCGTGATCCATGATGACCCGAGAGCCTCGTGCCCAGCTGTTACCGGGGCGTGGCTCATCATCGGCCGCGCAAAGCCGCACGTACGCCCATCTGGCGAGGATTGCACCGCCCACCACCACGGCCGCAGCCGCCACATACATCCCTCTCCCCCCCTGCTGCATTGCCTTCATGACCTTCCCTGGACAAAAATGGCGATGCAACGAGCCCGAATGAACGACGGATATGTGCGAGATAGTGCGAGATTAGTGCGAGATCTCCGTCTTGGTTTCGTTTAATTTGGTCTTAATTTGGTATTCGTTTCGTCACTTGTTGGCAATGGAGGCTGGAGATCGTCGGCACGGCGAGCATGACTACATGTAGTCACTGAGTAAGCAAGCGCGAAGCGGCAAGCAATTTTGTGCAGCAATTTTGATGGAAAATGGGTCTCGATGTACCGATACTCCGTGTTTCCCGTGTGTCCGGTGTGTGTCCCAGCTCCCCCCGGTGTTACCGGGTACCGAACTTACTCCCCCCGGTGTTTTTGAACGGGCCGTCCCGATTTAGAAGCCGAAACATGCCGAAACTGCCTGAAAGTAGATGTCCTACCGGTGCCGAAGTCAATGCACCCGTCTCGCAGTGCGCTGCCCAGTCGCGCCGAGCGGCAGCAGCACAAACGGCAGGCGGACCCGACGCTGGTGACAGGCAGTGGGAGCAACCTCACCAAGGTCCTGCAGCGTGCGAGGCAGGATGGCCAGCTGAAGCTGCAGGGTCGGCAGCTGTCCTCGCTGCCCGATGAAATTTGGGACATCGCCACCGTCGAGCTGCCCGACAACACCAATTGGTGGGAGACGCGCGAGACGCTCGAAACCATCGACGCATCCCAGAACGAGATCTCGCGCCTCCCCGACTACTTTGCCAACAAGCTCGATCAGCTGCGCGAGTTGAACCTCGCGCATAACAAGCTCACGACTCTGCCTCCCGCGCAGAGCTGGTGTGCGCTTGCGGGGCTGGTCAACCTCTCCTTGGCTCACAATGAGTTGTGTGGTCTACCCGAGCAGTTTGGCCACGGGAACCTGCCGCCACTTGTGCGGTTCGACGTCACGCACAATTTGCTGCAGTCGCTGCCTTCGTCGCTCGGGATGCTCGGCGACCTGGTCGAGCTTCATCTCTCACACAACCGGCTCACGAGCCTGCCGGCCGGCCTGTGCGGGCTTGCGTCGCTCACGAAGCTGCAATTGTGCCAGAACCGGCTGTCCGCCCTCCCACCTGATTTTTTGGCATCGCCCCCGCCGCTGCACGAGCTCGATTTGACTGAGAATCGGCTGCAGAGCCTCGCCCTCGCCGTGCCCTCGTTGCACACCGTGCTGCTCGGCAACAATTCGCTGCATGCGCTCGAGCTGAGCGGATGCAATGCGTTGCAGGAGCTCTCTGCCCCGTACAACGCCTTCGGCACACTCCCATCGGGCTTGCCCACGCTGCCGCGTCTTACGACAGTCGACCTGAGCAACAACCGCATCGTGCGGATTGACGAGTTGGTGGACTGCGCGGGCCTGGTCCGGCTCGACCTCAGCTGCAACGAGATCAGCTTCGTGCCTCCTCGGATGGGAAATCTCAATCTCCATCGCTTTGCGCTCGCGGCTAACCCACTGCGTACCTTGCCCAACCACATACGCGAAGCCCCGACGCCGAAGCTGCTGGCACACTTGCGCGGCAAGATTGTCGACGAAGCTCCGCAGTGGGAGGGCGACACGCGTGGGCTCAGCACCACTGATCCGAGGCACGGGCGGCCCGCGAGCCGCGACGGCCGGCGTGCCGATCAGGGCAGCTCGATCATCACCGGGGTCACGCATGCAATGAGCCTCGAGGATGCTCTACAACCGCCAGAGTTCTTTGATAGGGGCCTGCCGCCCCTCGTGCCTACGACACGCGCGTGTGCGCCGCCCCGGCCCGACGAGTCGTTCGACCCTTACGCGACCACGGCGCAGCTGATGAGCCTGCAGTTGGAGCGCCAGCGCCAGCAGCAGGCGCAGCTGCTGATGGAGCACCAGCTCGAGCAGCAGCGGCAAATGCAAACGCAGCACCAACCACCGCCGTCGTCGTCGCTGCCACCGCCGCCTATCATGCCGCCTCCACAGCAGCAGCAGGCACCGTCAAGGCGCGGCGCCGGCTGGAACGCCCTCTACAACCAGCCGCCTACACGTCGAATCGGCGGCACTGCCGATGCGGCGCCCGGCGGCGGCGGCGGTGCGGGCGGTGGCGGCGGTGCGGGCGGCGGCGGCGGCGGCGGTGCGGG
>Ga0164295_10001705_pt1 | contig 18266 bp, 13 predicted proteins | sample GEODES006metaG_FD_111798 | JGI IMG/M metagenome (GOLD analysis project Ga0164295, IMG submission 111798) | Oligotrophic lake water microbial communities from Sparkling Lake, Wisconsin, USA - GEODES006 metaG | ecosystem: Environmental > Aquatic > Freshwater > Lake | place: USA: Sparkling Lake... | reverse complement strand
TTTTGACCAGCAACACCTCTTCTTTGTCTATCACCGCTTTGGCTGCGGGCTTAAAGCGCCCAGAGCGCTTTGCAGGTTTGCACTTTTTCAATCCTGTGCCATTGATGAAAGTGGTGGAAGTGGTGCCTGGGCTTGCCACTGCACCCAAAGTGTGTGAAAAGTTAAAAGCTTATGTACTGACCATGGGTCACCAAGCCGTGTTGGCGCAAGACACGCCTGGCTTCATCGTCAACCATGCAGGTCGCGGTTATGGCACAGAGGCTTTGCGCATCGTCAGCGAAGGCGTGGCTGACTTTGCCACCATCGACCGAATTCTGCGTGACCAAGTGGGCTTCAAACTCGGCCCCTTTGAATTGATGGATCTAACTGCTTTGGATGTTTCGCACCCGGTCATGGAGTCCATTTACCACCAGTATTTTGAAGAGCCACGCTACCGACCTAGCGTCATCACCGCGCAGCGTTTAGCAGGGGGATGGTTAGGTCGAAAAACCGGTCAAGGTTTTTACAGCTACGAGCAAGGCAAGGCGCAAATTACGCCTGAACAAATAACACCACCAAGCACCCTAAAACCGCCGGTGTGGGTTTCTGCCCGTTCGGCACGCCGTGCAGACTTGCTGCAACTGCTTAAAAACCTCGGCGCGACCATTGAAACCGGTGCTGCACCGTCTAACCAAGCTCTGTGTTGGGTCGCACCCTTGGGTTTCGATGTCACCACCTGCGCCATCTTGGAGCGTTTGGACCCAGCTCGAACCTTGGGCATTGACATGTTGATGCCAGACGATGCAACCCAGAGGCGTGTGCTGGCCACCAACCCTGCGACCCGCAGCGATATGCGCGACGCTGCCCATGCACTCATGGCCTCAGACGGCAAAGCGGTGAGCGTGATTCAAGACAGTGGCGGTTTTGTCACCCAACGCGTGGTCGCCACCGTCGTCAACATCGCCAGTGATATGTGCCAACAAGGCATTTGCAGCACTGCTGACTTGGATACCGCGGTAACGCTTGGATTGGGCTACCCCTTAGGCCCCTTGGCTTTGGGCGATCGTCTTGGCGCAGACAACTTGCTTGAAGTGCTGTTCAACCTGCAAACCGTCTATGGCGACCCGCGTTACCGACCCAGCCCTTGGCTGCGCCGACGTGGCGCTCTGGGTTTAAGCTTGAGCCATCTTTCAATTTAAACCATGACAGCACAACTCAAAAGCCACAGCCAAGGAAAAACCTTGGTCTTGACCCTCTCCAACCCCGAGCACCGCAATGCTTTAGACCCCGCCATGTACAGCGCAGGCGTCGAAGCTTTGAACGTGGCGGAAACCAACCCCGATGTGCGAAGCGTCATTTTGACCGGCGAGGGCAAGCACTTTTGTGCTGGCGGCAACTTGAACCGAATATTGAGCAACCGCGATGCCCCGCACGAACACCAAGCCTCAGGCCTTGACGCTTTGCACAGCTGGATTGAAGCCATACGAACCTTTCCCAAACCGGTTATCGCCGCGGTAGAAGGTGCGGCGGCAGGTGCTGGGTTTTCCTTGGTATTGGCGTGTGACATGGCTGTCGCCTCAGCTGATAGCCAATTTGTAATGGCCTATACCTCGGTGGGCTTGTCGCCTGACGGGGGTGGCAGTTGGTTTTTAAGTCGCGCCTTGCCAAGGGCCTTGGCCAATCAATTCATGTTGTTAGGAGAGCGTATTCCTTCGCAACGTCTGGCTGATGCCGGACTGATCAACCACATTGCGCCACCCGGTGAAGCCTTGACCCAAGCCTTGGCCTTGGCTGAACAACTTAACCAGCGTGCCCCCAATGCTTTAGCAAGCATCAAGGAATTGACTGAGGCTGCGTACAGCCAAGATGTCTTTGCCCATATGCGCACCGAAAAACAGCATTTCTTGAAAAACCTCAACCATGTCAACGCTGGCATCGGGATTCAAGCGTTTTTGGACAAACAAACACCTCAATACAAACCCTAGCGTTGTGGCTGGCGGGTCCCGTCGGCGACAAATTTCTCCCACTCGGTCACCGAAAAGACAGTTCATGGACGACCCTATCCTTACCATTGAGGAACGCGAAGCGATCAACACCGGTCGCTGGTTTTCCTCTCTTTCACCCTCACTTCGACACGACATACTTCGATGCGCTTTCGTCAAACGACTCAAAGACGGGGATTTGATTTCCGCCCGTGGCGACCCGCCCGAGGAGTGGATGGCCTGCGCCAAGGGTGCGGTGAGGGTCAGCAGCACCTCGCTGTCGGGCAAGCAAATCACCTTCACCTATGTGGAGCCAGGAATTTGGTTTGGCGATGTAGCTATCTTGGACGGCGACACACGCACCCACGATGTGTATGCCCACGGGGAGACCACCATTTTGTGCGTGGCCAAAGCCGATTTTCAGAAAATATTAGCCTCCCACGTCGAGCTTTACGACGCCATGTTGCGGCTGCAAGCAAGGCGTATTCGCCAACTGTTTGGCTTGGTCGAGGATCTCAACACCCTGCCCCTTCGCTCACGCTTGGCCAAGCAACTGTTGCATTTGGCGCGAAGCTATGGTGTGCCTTCGCTTCACCACGGCAGCGAAACACGTATTGGGCTGCATTTGGCGCAAGAGGAGTTGGCGCAACTGCTGGGTGCGTCGCGCCAACGGGTGAACCAAGAATTGAAGGCCATGGAACGCGAGGAGATATTGCGCATAGAGCCAGGTGGCTTGGTAGTGCGCGACCGCGAAGCCTTGTTGCGCATCAGCGCCGCGGAGTAAAGCCATGAGCGCATTTGACAATTTTGTGGGTACCCGTGAGGTCAGCGATGCCCACCGCTTCGACACCCAAGCGCTGATGCTGTGGTTGCAAGCGCATATGCCAGGTTTTTCAGGCCCCTTGGAAGTTGAAATGTTCAAAGGCGGGCAGTCCAATCCCACCTACAAGCTCATCACCCCCAGCAAAAGCTATGTGATGCGAGCCAAGCCTGGCCCTGTGGCCAAGTTGCTGCCCTCGGCCCACGCGATTGAACGCGAGTATGCGGTCATGAGCGGTTTACACGGTACCGGCGTGCCTGTGGCGCAAATGCATGTACTGTGTGACGACGAATCGGTCATCGGTCGCGCCTTTTACGTCATGGAGTTTGTGCAAGGACGGGTGCTGTGGGACCAGGCATTGCCGGGCATGACCGCGTCAGAGCGTCGTGAGATTTACTTGGAAATGAACCGTGTCATTGCCGCCTTGCATGCGGTCGATCATGTGGCCCAAGGTTTGGGCAGTTTTGGCAAGCCAGGCAATTATTTCGATCGGCAGATTGGCCGCTGGAGCAAGCAGTACATCGCGTCTGTCACCCAACCCATCTCCGAGATGGACAAGCTCATGGAATGGCTGCCAGCCCATATGCCTGCCAGTGCCCGTGCCGACCACACCTGCATCGTGCATGGCGATTTTCGCTTGGATAACTTGATTTTCCACCCCACGGAACCCAAGGTTTTGGCGGTGCTCGATTGGGAGTTATCCACCTTAGGCCACCCCTTGGCCGACTTCAGCTACCACTGCATGTCTTGGCACATCCCGCCAGGCAGTTTCCGAGGCATTGGCGGTTTGGACCACGCGGCCTTGGGCATTCCACTGCAAGATGAATACATCGAACTGTATTGCCAGCGCAGCGGTTTGACCTCGCTTGAAGCGTTAAAGCCCGATTGGAATTTCTACCTCGCCTACAACATGTTCCGAATCGCTGCCATCTTGCAAGGCATTGCCAAGCGGGTGGAAGACGGCACGGCGTCGAGCGAACAGGCCAAGGCCTCGGGCGCCGGCGCACGTCCCATGGCTGAGTTGGCTTGGTTGTTTGCACAACGCAGCGGTTCTTGATTTTCGACACCCATTAAACCAACGGAGACTCCTGATGAATTTCGACTACACCGACAAAGTCAAAACCATGCAAGCGCGTTTACTCGCTTTCATGGACGAGCATATTTACCCCAACGAAGCTCGCTTTTTTGCTGAAATTGCCGCCAACCGCGCTGCTGGCAACGCTTGGATTCCCACCAAAATAGTGGAAGAACTCAAACCCTTGGCGCGTAAAGCCGGTTTGTGGAACCTGTTTTTGCCCCATTCCAAGCGAGCACCCGAGGGTTTGAGCAACTTGGAATACGCACCTATGTGCGAAATCATGGGCCGTGTACCGTTTGCCGCCGAGGTGTTCAATTGTTCAGCGCCAGATACGGGCAATATGGAAACTTTTGAGCGCTATGCCAGCGAATCTTTAAAAGACCAGTGGCTAGAGCCTTTGCTGCGCGGTGATATCCGCTCGGCTTTTTTAATGACCGAACCCGATGTGGCTTCTTCTGACGCCACCAATATCGAGTGCAGTATTCGCCGAGATGGCGACCACTACGTCATCAATGGCCGCAAATGGTGGTCGTCTGGTGCAGGTGACCCCCGTTGTGCGGTTTACATCGTCATGGGCAAAACCGATCCCGACGCGCCTCGTCACTCGCAGCAAAGCATGATCGTGGTACCTGCCAATTCACCTGGCGTGGAAATTTTGCGCCCCTTGACTGTCTTCGGTTATGACGATGCGCCGCATGGTCATATGGAAGTGTTGCTGAAAAATGTTCGCGTGCCAGCGGGCAATTTGCTGTTGGGCGAAGGCCGCGGCTTCGAGATCGCCCAAGGCCGCTTAGGCCCAGGTCGCATTCACCACTGTATGCGCACCATTGGCTGCGCCGAGCGAGCCTTAGAGTTAATGTGCAAGCGCCTCAACAGCCGCACCGCCTTTGGCAAACTTATTTCCGCCCAAGGCGTGTGGCACGAGCGCATTGCCGAGTCTCGCATCATGATCGAGCAAGCACGTTTGTTGACCCTGAAGGCCGCCTACATGATGGACACCGTGGGCAACAAGATCGCCAAAACCGAAATTGCCATGATCAAGGTGATTGCACCGGTGATGGCCACGCAAATCATCGATTGGGCGATCCAAGCCCATGGCGGCGGCGGCGTCAGCGACGACTACCCCTTGGCCTATGCCTATGCCCATCAGCGCACACTGCGCTTAGCCGACGGCCCCGATGAGGTGCACCGCAACTCGATCGCCAAGCTGGAGTTGGCTCGCCACATCGCCACTTTCCCGCAAGAAGTGGAAATGCCCATCACCCGCGGCTCCTAAGCCATGAAAGCGCAAAACCCCATGATCGATGTCTACACATGGCCTACCCCCAATGGGCACAAAGTTCACGTCATGCTCGAGGAGTGTGGTTTTGCGTTGGGACGGGACTGGCTGGCCCATCCTATTCATATCGGGCAAGGCGAGCAGTTCACGCCTGAATTTTTGACCATCAGCCCGAACAACAAGATTCCTGCCTTGGTCGACCCCCAGGGACCGGACGGCAAACCCATCAGTTTGTTCGAGTCGGGCGCTATTTTGGTGTACTTGGCCGCTAAAACAGGCAAATTCATGCCCGCCAGCGACAGGGGCAAGTACGAAGTGCTGCAATGGTTGATGTTTCAAATGGGTGGCGTAGGTCCTATGCTTGGCCAAGCCCACCACTTTCGCATTTACGCCCCCGAAAAAGTGCCCTACGGCATTGAGCGCTACACCAATGAAGCGCGGCGTTTGTATGGTGTGATGGACCGACAGTTGGCGCATCACCCCTATATTGCGGGCAAAACTTACAGCATCGCCGATATAGCGATCTTCCCTTGGCTGCGCAGTTGGTCTAACCAAGGTATCGATTGGGCAGATTACCCTCGCCTCAAGGAATGGTTTGACACCGTGAGCGCACGTCCTGCGGTGCAACGCGGTTGCGCGGTTTTGGCAGATTTGCGCAAACCCATGCAAGACGACAAAAAGGCCATGGAAACGTTGTTTGGTAAGACCCAATACGAGAAGCGCTGAACAGATGGGCGAGAGTTGATAATAGCGATCAACTCCGCCCTAGCTGTTTGACCATGCGCCCTTTTTTCCTCCCTCCCTTTGCTGCAGTGCTGGCGTTTGTTTTTTTGCTGAGCGCTTGTTCGGACTCCAAGCCGCAGGCAGAGCCCAAATTCAAACCCATTCCTGAAAAACGCGCTGATGCCCAAGGTGACCCCGAGACCTTTGATCGGCGGGTGCAGGCGGTCATGAATGAAGGATCGCAAAGCCAAGAGGGCCTTGCCGAAGCGCCCAAAGCCGCTAAAGCCAGGCCACCCAACTCTGGCAAAGAGCCCATGGTCTTGCTTGACACCAACAATCGCCCCTTGGGTGAAGTGGTTCACCACAAAGACAAGATGGACTATTACGAATGCAAAGGCATTGTTGCGCCTTGGTTTCAAGAGTTGATCGTGGCGGAGATGAACTACTTTAATGAATTGGCTGACTTGCCTTTTGTGGATCCTCAGCACTGCATCGTGACCTATGGCACAGAAAAAAGCCTGACCCCTGGGCGTATCGGGGTGCAACTTTTTGAAACCCGCAAAGAATTTGACAAGTGTGTGCGTAGCGATTTCTGTCCCATCTTCCGCACTGTGAACTTTGTGCCCATCAACAAGTCTTTGATGCGCTCTTATTTCATGTCCAACACCAATTCAAAAGAAATTTTCCAGCACTGTGTCACCGACACAGGTAAATGGCACCGCAATTCCACCTGCTACACCATCGATTGAGCGCAAAAACGCCTCAAGACTTGGTTTTTTAAGTCGATTAACAGAAGTCAATTCTTTTTTTGAGCTATGAATACATTGCGCTTTTCAGTTTTATCCGTTTTGTTGGGCCTGCAGTGCTTGTGGTTAGCCCCTGCTTGGGCCAATGACCCGCCCCCAAAGCCAGCAGCAGATTCGAAGAGCGAACCAGCGAAGGAAGAAAAAGGGGGGCCTAAGGCTGATAAGCCCACCCGCACTTTTGAAGGTCAAGAGCCGCTTTTTTACTTTGACTCCAAACGCCGCCCCTATATTGAGCCCTTCCATAAAACCGAAGGAGAAGAGTATTTTGTGTGTCGTGGCGTGATTGGTGAATGGTTCCGCCAACAAATGGCTGAAGAAGCCAATATGCTTGCCGCCAAAGACGGGATGGACAAAGTCACCGGCTCCACCTGCGCGGTGCGCTTGGTAGCCACGAACCATGGCAAAAAATTGCCCATTGTGTCTGTCGAGTTGTATGTCAACTCCAATGTCATGAGAAGCTGCATATTGGGCGACTCTTGCCCACAGTCGCGAACAGTCATCATGTATGTTCTGGATAAAACCCTGTACCGCAGTTACTTCATCACCGACCAAGAGCGGAAAATTCGCCGTACCTACTGCCTAGACAACAAAAGCAAAATATTGGCCAAAAAAGAATGCTGGCACCATTTCTTTGACAAAGCGGCCAAAGACAAACCCAAAGACAAGCATTAAACACAATTAGTTTTTCTTATGGCTTATGAGTCCAAGGCTCTAAGCACCTGATACATACCCATTCAGATAATTAAATCATCTGAAAATTTAATAGTTTCAAGTACTTTAAGAGTAACGATCAGAGAAATTCATTTCCTTATAAATTTAAAGGTGCTATATTTCTAAATATGAAAATCATCAAAATTAATAGTTAAAGTTCGCGAATTTTTCGCACAACTCATTAAAGTAACTACCCTCCAAAATGACTACTCTCAAAAAATTCAATGACATCAGAGAGTTAAGTAACTCAGCCTCTTTTTATGCACTGGTCTGCATGGTCGTCATTTTTCTGGTGATTGTGTCTTACGGCTGGTCTACGATGCTCGCACCCATCATTGCCTTGCCTGCTGATTGGACACCTTATCTAGACCCCCTATTTAAGTTGATTCGTTACAGCGTTGGAATTGCGATTGCCATTGTGGGCGTCCTTCTCGGCAAGGCGGTCGCGGCTGAACAGATGCGAATTAATTCCGAAACCGATGCGAAATTCAAAAAAACATGGTGGGCCTATTTTGCTGTCTTGTTATTTATCAGCGCTCTAGGAACCATGAACACCATGTTCATGCAAACGCAGCAAACATCCGTATTGGGTGAAGTCATTTCACAAACCACCAAAAGCCTTCAAAAATTGAAAGTCAAGGTTGATGAAAACCTCACCACGCCAGCCTATGACCAACAAAGAACAGACGTACAACAACTCTTCAGTAATTTTGAAAAAGAGTTGCGAAACCCAGCCAATTGCGGAATGGGCGCACAAGCTAACAAACGTTTTCAAGAACTTCAGTCTGTTCTTCCAAAACTCAAACCGCTTGCGATAGGGAGTGGCGCCTGCAATAACGTCAACAGCTTGATTGACAACTACCGCGGTACGGTCAATAACCTTTTGGACGACTTACCCAACCAACAAATCAAAAAGCGCTACAGGCAAAGGGTGGCTATCACCGAAAAGATTGACGAACAAATTGTAAATATTGAGAACTTGAAAGTTCAAAATACCTCTTTGGATAAATCTGTTGCATTACCTGTTCTCAACGCATCTTGGAGTGTTTACGCTCAGGCCTTACAAGAAGCAGAGTTGCTGGCCAACGCAGAGTTTGGATTACCCCCAGAAATCGTGAGCAAGAATGCGCAGGGCATGGGCAACATTACCCAAATATTGCCTCTGCTGATTTCAAACCTTGACAATCCACTCACCTATTTGATTTTCTTCGCCGCTGTTATTTTTGATGTTTTGCTGATTCAATTTTTCTCTCGGTATTTGCATGGACTTGGTCTGATCAGAGAAGAATCCATTTACACGGCCCAATCAAACCTTACTTCAGGTAAAGCCAGCAACCTTTTTGAAGATTGACATCCATGAGCAGTCGTGACAACCAAGGGTCTTACTGGGGCTCTACAGAATCTAATCCGCCCAGCATGGGAAGTTCGTTTGAAACACCTGATACGTTTCAGCAGAGCACTTTTACGTCGCCACATCAATCAGATGAGTACGCTGAAAGAGCACAAGTTCAACTGTCCAAAGAACTTTCTGACAAAGGCTATCACCCCGTTCTGATTTTTGGAACCAGGGCATCAGGGAAATCTTCTCTGCTCGCATCTCTTTTTTACTACCTTCAATCTGATCCAGCGTCACCTGCAATTGCAATCAGGGGTGAATGGATCGTACCCATTGACACCCAATACGGGCAAAGTGTGGCCGATGCCGCATCGCATTTTTTAAATCATGTCATGAATGCGTTTCATGAAGGAAAGGCTGCACCAAGCACACGAGATGATTACCCTTATTACATCCCTGTGATCTTGAGGCCCAACAATGGGCAGCCTGAAGTGAAACTGGCTATCTTGGAAAGTCGTGGCGAATGGTATGCCATTCGGCGTGACTCAAGAGACTTGTACCCTGAATTGCGAAATGAAGTTTCAGATGTCTACAAGAACTTTGCCGACAGTATTTCGGTTTTGTTGATTGCACCATACGTCATTGGCGAAACACATGGCGAAGAAGGCCCCTCTGAATTGGCCAAAACAGAAATGCGTGAGAGCGATGCAGGAATTTTTGGGGCACTTCAAGCTTATCAAGAAACCAGACAATACCGAGATTTAGACAAGTATCTGTTTATCCTGACCAAATGGGATGAGCATGCGAAAGTGATCATATCCCCTGAATTCATCAAGCCCCCACGTGGCATGGTGTCGCATTTGATTGCAGAAAGATTCCCTCGCTCTTGGACACTGTTTCAAAACATGCAAACAGGAGACGCGCAATCGATGCAATACAGCTCTGGATTGATGAGTGGTACTGAGCGTATCGACATACCCGCGAATCTCAAACCCATCATGAATCAATTTCCCAAAATGCTTTGGCGATGGTTGTATACAAATGCATCAGGCTATGAACTCTTTGAAGACCAACTGAATTCCACTGTTGATGAAAAAGAACATTTAGGTCAGCAAATCATGGCGCTTTTCCGAAAATTTCTGACGTGAAATCAAACAAACAATAGAAGTGAACCAACCCGTGATTTTTCTCACCCTATTTGGGACTACAACTGGCCTTGAAGTCCTAAATTTTCCACTTTCAAATTCAGCTTTGCCTTTCAAAATTGAAGATTCATGGATTGAAGTATCTCCCAGTCATTTGATCATCAAGCCAGGCAAAGAGAGTTACGTCATCCTGAGAAGGTTTGTTGGTACGCAAACTCTGACATGGATTGGGCTCTACAGAGCTGCCAAAGAAATTGGTTATGAGCGGCAAGGAAGTTTCTATGGTTCAGGTGTGTGGCTCATAGACCGTGTCGTTGATGTGAAATTGGCCATCGATGTATTGCGGATGATGGCTGATCAAATTCAAGCCAAAGCCATGAATGGAGACAGTTTCGTCAAACGGCTTGCAGATGTTCGAGGCGACATCAGCCCACCGAGCCAAGTAGCTGCACTGTCAGACAACCCTGTAAAAATCAACTCTGGATGTCACCCCTCGGGAGAAACAGCTTTCATTAATGCTGGAGCCAATCCATTAGAGGTCATTGACTGGGCCCAGCGTGCTGCTTCAGCACAATTTTTGAACAGAATTTTCATTGGTTCGCAAGATCAATCGCCCGATGCTGGCGGCAGGGTTTCAACACAAGTTTTTCGATCACTTGCCAGTGCTATTGACAGTACTTTCAATCGAAAAACTTCTGATCTTCAAAAGAAAGTGTCAGAGCTTGATCTGAAAGTCAAAGAACTGAATCAACACCATACCAACCTTCATGATGACTATTTAAATATCCGCTCACAAATTGAAGGTGTAAGAGGCGAATTAAATTCAGCAAAGCTACAACTGCAAGAAACGAGTTTAAATCACCGCAGAGAGTTTACGCGTGCTGAACAACTGCAAACTCATCTCAACACCATACAGTCAAAAATCAACACAACGGTTACATCGGCACAAAGACCACTTGTAGAAACTCATCCAATTGCAGCGACTCAAGCCTTATCTGACGCCCCCCGTCAATCTCCCTCACCTCAAAGCAGGTTGCCATCTCATTCTGCACAAGGTCTAAAAAAATCTGACTCGCATTCACTCAAAGCTGGTCTGAAATTTGAATTGATTGACATACTGCTCTCATTTATTTTTGGGATGTGTTTAGCAGCAATCATTAGTTTTTTGCTCTATCCAAAGCAACCAGAAAATCAAAACACAACAACAGGTATGCCTCCAGCAGTTTCAAACTCACCAGGCGCTCCCGATGGTGCAAAATTTGATACACAGTGGCCAGATCCCTAAGTTAATTCCCCCATGTCTGATCAAGAGTCGAAAGAACCAATCTCCAAGCCCTATTCAAAAAACTGATCGATCGAAGTACCAAGAAAAGCCATCCCCCAGACCTCCATCATTTCATTATTCATGTACGCTAACAGATCCCACACCGTCACAAGATTTGAAACTTGGTTGAAACCAGGTATGTTTTATTTTTTACTGCTATTGCTTTTGATCCTCAATTGGTTTGTCTGGTTTCAATGGAAATCTGGGACTGAAGGCTATAACTCCGGTGTGATTGCTGTGCTTGAAAAAGAACGCGACCAACTCAAGGGTCTTTTAGAGCGACTGTGTGGAACAGATGATCGTGCTGGCGTAACACCAGATCAGCAATCAACACCCTTTGGAGAAGACACAGGTTTGGTCGGCATGATGGAGGCTGGTGTTGTGCAGGTCACGACCAACAAGGGGATTGGAACTGGTTTTTTCATCGACCCCAACACGATTGTTACCAATTACCACGTCATTGAAGGCGCCAACAAAACCAGCATTGCGGTATCCAACAAGACATTGGGTCAAAGAATTTCTGCAAATATTGTTGCAACATCAACTTCAGGTGGTGCCGATTTCGCACTGCTTCGAATTTCACAATCACCACCAAATATCAAACCTTTGGCCATTGGCAGCAAGCCTGCTTCTCTACAGCCCGTGATTGCCGTTGGCTTCCCAGCCTCAGGTATTGAACTTGATGCCAATCAAAATTTTCCCGCTCATATTTTCACACCAGGCGATATCAGCGCCGTACAACCACAGCCCAGTGGTGTTGATTTTGTGAGTCACACAGCGGACATATCAGGCGGGAACTCAGGTGGCCCTTTGGTGGACCGTTGTGGGTCGGTCCTGGGCGTCAACACCTTTGTCACAAAGGAAAACAGCGGAATTGAAAGTCGTCGCTTTTACGCATTGTCTGCCGACTCTTTGCGCAAATTTTTAGATGCCAGCAGTCAAGCCTATACAAGCGCTGCGGTTTGCCAACCCAAACCTGCCAATTGATCGGATAACAGCATGGCTCGACTTCCCATCACCACACAGCGTAAGGACATCGATGTCAGAGTTGTCTTGGGACAAAGTATTTTTGATCTTTACCAACAAATACAGCATATTGTTCAGAGAGAAACCCCTGCGCTTTCTCATTTTTTTGCACAGCCCATCATCAATGCTGTCAGAGGTGAAATCACCTGGAATACCAGAGCAGTTGGACCCATCAAGTCTGCCAAAGACTTCTCACCAGATGAATGGCAATCTGCTAGACAAAAACTCAAAGACTATCAAACACAACTCAACAGCTTAATTCAGGAATTTGAAAAGCCTGGAAAAAAACACACCACAGCATCTCAAGCATTGCGCTCCATGCTGATGACGCCAGATTTGAATGATTCCCTTTTTCAAGTCGGAAATGATTTGGTGCTGACCCAATGGGGCTGCTACAAATTTGGGACAGATGCTCAAAGTGCCGATCTGTTTGAGCAAATAGACAAACAAAAACCTAAAGCATTGCCACCAGAGGATCCTGCGTTGCAAGAGGATCCTGCGTTGGCAGAGGATCTGCCCCCTACCGATACCATCTCAAACATTCAAAACACTTCGGACTCGCCAAAATCTGCTGAGGAACCCTTGGTTGAAAAAGTAACGCCTCCTGACGAACCGTTGCCCCAAACTCCACCTGAAGATGACCCCCCGCCAGAAGAAATCATAGAAGTGCAAGAGAGTTATGTGGATGAAGTGGAGTCACCATTTTTCTGGCGCTGGCTGCTGCTGCTTATTTTGCTGTTGCTTCTCATCTTTGGATTTCTTTGGCACTATTGGGAAAAACACGGCGCTCAAAGTGAAGCTGCTTTGAAAGCTGAAGTTGCAGCGCTTTGGGACGCAGTGGATAAAAAAGCAAAAGAATGTGGTCTACCGCCTTTTCAGCGCCCTCCGCCTGCGGTAGTAAATGAACCCCCCACTGATGGGAGTCAAATCAGTCCAGACGAAATTAGAGATCGTCGTTCTGAAAATAATGTGAACCCCAATGCCAAAGTTAATGTTTCTTTGGCTTGGAGCAATCAATCCGATCTAGATCTTTACGTTCAACAACCAAACGGTGATTTGGTTTTCTACAAGCCATGCACTTCTAGCAATTGTGGCTTACTCGATGTTGATTCAAATCGCTGCACTGCGTTATTGCAAATGACTTGCAGTTTGACTGACAGACCTCTTGAAAATATTACTTGGAAAAATGAAATGCCTTTAGGCAAATACCAAGTCATGGTTGGTCTTTTCTCCATCAACAATCAGTCATCAAATATCAATCCCATTCCATTCACAGTTCAAATAACCAAAGATGGAAAACAAGAAGTATTTCAAGGGGTTATTGAACCTCAAGAAATCAAGTGCGAAGAGCGTTGCTCATCTCCCAAAAAACAAATTACAGAATTCACCATAGAAGCGTCCGCCCAATGAAGAAATCTGACCAAGAACTGCCTCGCTACAGAAAAGTTGTTTCGCTCATTCCCGGCGGGACCATGCAGTTTCTCGATCTGGGGTTTGACATTCGACGTTTATCGCGCATCAAAACAGAGTTTCTAGAAGTCGAGGTTCCTGCGTTTGACAACAAGGTCAATATTCATCTTAAATGCATGACACCTTCAGACGATGGTGAATACTATGTAGACACCCAAACTGGCGAGCCTGTTGTGAATCCCTTGACGGGAATGCCTGACGACACGATCACGCCAAGTTATTCAATCAGTAACGAAAAAGCATTGGCGCCGTTTTTGAACCAATGGGTGCCTTTGCCTTTTTTCAGAGCTGAAGGAAACATCGGTGCCCATGAGATGCGATATCGCAATGGCCCGACCGATTGGGCCAGAGCTCGCTTGGTATCACTTGCTGAACCTGACCGTCAAGGTAACACGCATCATTTGGTCATTGCATTCGATACGCACATTCAAACAGACATAGATGTGACAAGCGTCAGTCTTGAAGAAGGCTATGCATCTTTGGCTGAGATGGACATGCACGACGGTGCAGAGTTGTCATTGGTTACACAGTTCAAATCCTATGCTTGGTTTTTGAATTTGGATTGGATGCGTGATTGGTTGCGTGAGCTGTTTTATGAAACGCTGATTAAAAAGAACCCTAAAAGAGCGATTCGCGAATCTGACTTTGAGCACCGTTACGAGCATCTGGCACGCTACATCGCATTCATTGAATTGTTGGGAGCCAGCGATGTCATTCCTAAGGTCAAGTTGACAGACCCCAGACGACATCCAGACCCCATCGATGTCGATTTGGTGTTGGATATTGGCAATTCAAGAACCATTGGCATGCTGATTGAAAAAAGACCTGGTGAAAATTTGTCACTCGACAATGGTTCCATACTCGAACTCAGAGATCTGTCTCACCCGACCTTGAACCACAAAGATACTTTCAATTCCTATGTGTGTTTCGCCAAAGCACGATTTGGAGACCCCACTGGTTATGCCCGCGGTTCAGGCAGATATCGTCCTAGCTTCAGTTGGCCGTCGGTTGTTCGGGTTGGGTCTGAAGCTTCAAGGCTGGCTATCCATTCGCGTCGCGAAGAGGGTCAAACATCCATGTCTAGCCCCAAGCGCTATTTGTGGGATTTAAAGCCTCGCGTACAAGAGTGGCGATATGCACCAGACGCAAACGACCCCTCTTCGCCAGAAGCACCGGTTAACAGTGGTGACTTTGTGGGCTTTATCAATAACGAAGGCACGCCATTGAGCGCGTTTGAATCACGCAAATCAAAAATCGTTGAATTCATTCAAGGGCAAAGTGAATTTCCAGTCACTGAACCTAAATTTTCTCGAAGTTCAATGATGATGTTTTTGATTTCCGAGATCTTGTCGCATGCCTTGGTACAAGCTAACTCACCAGCGCAGCGCAATAACCGGCTCAATCCAGATATTCCTCGCCGACTTCGAAGCATCATCTTGACGACCCCCCCTGCCATGTCAGTGTCTGAGCGAATGCTTTATGAACAATGGGCCAATTGGGCTGTGGATGTCATTTGGAAAGCGCTTGAATGGCAAGACTATGAAAGCGCAGCCAACGACTATCGTTCAAAACCCAGACTCAGAATGAAGTTGGATGAAGCCAGTGCCACGCAACTGGTTTTTGTTTACAACGAAATCGAAAAAAGGTTTGCTGGAAACTCTACCCAATACCTTGAAATTTATGGCAAACACCGCGAGCGCTATGCCAAAAAACCTTGCTTGCGAGTTGCCAGCATCGATATTGGTGGCGGCACGACCGACATGGTCATCACCACTTATCTCACCGAGTCAGCAGGTGCCACCAATATTTTGATTCCGCATCAAGAGTTTCGTGAAGGATTCAACGTAGCTGGTGATGATTTATTGAAAGCAGTCATCGAAAATCATTTGGTGCCTGAGTTGACAAACTTTTTAGCTTTGCACAATCCATCGGTCAATAGAGAAACCATCATGCGCCGCTTGGGTAAAGATGCAGTTGATTTGACAGAAAAAGATCGAAATTTGCGGGCGCAATTTGCACAACAAATTTTGGCTCCTACTGCACTGGCTGTTTTTGCAAAACTTGAAAAAGTGCCGATGGAAGATCTGTCTTCCTATTCTGCCTTCCAACTTGATCTGCAAACAATTCTCAAAAACACTGAAGGAGTGGACCCCGAAGTTCTTAAATTCATTGAAAAGCTTGTAAATGTCAACAATGAAGCCAGCTTTGACTTTCTCAACTGGCAACCAGTTTTTGATCTGGCTGCTGTTGGTACCACCATCAGTGCAGCCATATCACCTTATCTGCAAAACATGGCTGAAGTTGTGAAATTGTCAGATTGCGATTTTTTAGTCTTGTCTGGCAGACCCTCTTGCTTGCCTTCCATTCAAGCCATTTTTCTCAAATCCCCTCCGGTACAGCCTTCGCGCATCATTGCGATGAGTGAATATCAAGTTGAAAGTTGGTATCCGTTCTGGACAACATTGGAAGGAAAAATCGAAGATCCCAAAACAACGGGGGTTGTCGGCGCTTTGCTTTACACAGTTTCAGAAGGAAATCTCAAAAATTTCCACATACGTACCACGGCCTTGAAACCTGCATCGACAATTAAATTCATTGGCTCCATGGGTGTTGACAAACAAATCAAAAATAAATTTTTACTTTTTGATGGTAAAGATGTGAGTCAACTAAAGGATGAAGAACTCACTTGCACCATCCCCTTCCAAACACAGACTTTCATTGGTTTTCGGCAAATGGAAGTTGAGCGTTGGAAGACCACACCTTTTTATCAATTGGTTTTTGCCAACCAAAAAGCTGCAGAAAAAGCCACGAGCAAAGGCCCTTACCAAATCACAATTTCTTACATCCGACGGTTTAATGACGACGATGAAATAAATCCTCATGCGGAGAATGAAGGTGTTCTGAAAATCGTTGATATTCTTGACAAGGAAGGTGCATCAATACCTAAGTCCGATCTGGTGCTTTCACTGAAAAGCCTTTGGGATGAAAGTCATTGGTTAGACACTGGATTATTTGAAATTAACTGAGGCAGAGCATAGTGACCCCTACATCATCTGACATCATCACTCAAAAAGCTCTCTCTGCCCATTCTGCATTGACGCAAGCTTTAGCTTGGGTTGTGAACTCCAAAGAAGCTGAAGTGGCTGGCAATCCTCGCCTCATTAAAAAGCTTCGAACCAGTGTCTACCAAAGCCGCTACCTAGCCGCAGCTGCCAAAGCCAAAATGTGCGTAGGCGTTTATGGCCCAAGTCAGTCTGGTAAATCCTATCTCGTATCTGCATTAGCGAGAAAACCTGGCGAGCGACTGGTTGCTGTTGTCGGTGAAAAGGATGTCGACTTCATTGAGTTGATTAACCCTGAGGGGGGCAAAGAATCCACAGGACTTGTGACTCGCTTTACATCGGATTCAATTTCAGCGCCCAGCGGCTTTCCAATTCAATTGAAGATATTGAGTGAATTGGACCTGATTAAATTATTTGTCAATTCATATGCCAACGATATCTTGCCAGACGAAGATGAAGAACTCCAAAAACATCAAGACCAAGTTCAACGGGTATTGAATGAGTTAGAAACAATGCCCCGAGGATCAAGCCCGTTGTCTGTTGAAGATGTCTACGACCTAGAAGATTATTGCAACCGCGGATTTTCAGCCAACCTTCGCATTCAAGCTCTGAAAAAAACAGATTTCTGGGCACGCGCTGCAGAGTTACTTCCATTCCTAGGGGAACCTGGGCGGCTACGCATGGTTCAAGTACTTTGGGAGGAGTTGCCCTCATATTCGCTTATTTTTGCAAATTTGATTGCTGAGTTAACCCGAATCGGGCATGAATCACAAGTTTATTGCTCCCCCAATGCGCTTTTTGAAATCAATCATGGCCATTTTGCGAGATCAGAGACCAGCATCATCAACGTCGCCACCTTGGACAAGATGGGAGCGCAAGCAAGTTTGCAAGTGGATGTCAAACTCTCAGCAGGTGCCACTGTTTCAATTTCTGTTCACAATCTCTGTGCGCTCACGTCAGAGCTCGTGATCCCCATGAGGAACAAGCCGCACGACATGTTTGCAAGAGCAGACCTACTCGATTTTCCTGGTGCAAGGTCCCGTAAAGGTCATCCTAAAAAAGACAAATCATTGGAACAGCCTAATGTGCGGGTTGACAATTTTTTGCGCGGCAAAGTTGCCTACTTGTTTGACAAATATTCAGCCAGTTTGGAATTGACATCCATGGTCTTATGTATCGGACCCTCCAACCAGGAAGTCGTTGGACTCGATGACATGATTGAAAGCTGGATTATCACATCGCATGGCGGTAAACCTGAGGAACGAGAAAAGCTCAAAACTGCTTTGTTTGTGGTCCTGTCGAAATTCGACATGGAATTTGCTGAAGGCGCGGGTAAAAGCCTAGATGGCTCGCGCTGGACCACAAGGCTTCAAGCCTCACTGCTCAATTCATTTGGTTCACATGCGCATAAAACCAATTGGGTGAAGAAATGGACAAGCCAGTCAGCTTTTAATAATACCTTTTGGTTGAGAAATCCCAATGCAGATCAATCTGGTTTGATTGAATATGAAGGTACACCCGGAAG
>Ga0164295_10001704_pt1 | contig 18271 bp, 18 predicted proteins | sample GEODES006metaG_FD_111798 | JGI IMG/M metagenome (GOLD analysis project Ga0164295, IMG submission 111798) | Oligotrophic lake water microbial communities from Sparkling Lake, Wisconsin, USA - GEODES006 metaG | ecosystem: Environmental > Aquatic > Freshwater > Lake | place: USA: Sparkling Lake... | reverse complement strand
CTTAGGGTCCTCTTTTTCCCAGATTCCTCCAAACCTCCATTTGCCTCACTCGTGTTCTTAGGGTCCTCTTTTTCCCAGATTCCTCCAAACCTCCATTTGCCTCACTCGTGTTCTTTAGGGTACGATCTTGATCTCGATGTTCATCGCATTCGAGGACAATAATTTTGTCGCCGAAGTCGTAGACGCGGTCAGGGCGTTCTTTGCCACAGATGCCATCATCAATCACAACATCGGTGCTATCACCCGTAAGTCCCCGTGAGTCCAGATATGCCATGAGGGCATTTTGTGTTGCCAAACGGGCTGAAGCAAAGGTGGCAGGATTGCAGCTTTCACATTTGTTGGCTGTTTAAAATGTAGCTGTTTCGGAATACTAACGGCTGTTTTTAAGGAACAGTCGGTAAAGTATCAGCAGAAATCCACACCACATTTGCAGGCACATCATCAATAAATTCCTGTTCCCACCATTTTTTGAATTGCACCCCATGTACTTTTATCAAGTTCAGACGGAATTGAGCATCAACGCATAGCACCCACGGCCCTGGACTAAAACTCCGAACGTAGTGTGTCCCATTACCAATGTCGATTAATGTATGCCATCCGAATCGCCCGTTGCACTCGTGACTATCATAAAATTCCTCTTCACCATCTCGGCTAATGGATTTGCGTGTATGCATCTCACAATCTGGACACGATTGATCCTTGTGTTGTACATATCGGTCAAATGTGCGAAACCGAATTTCACATTCATCACAATAATATTCGTCACTATCAATGTGTCCGTCAGAATCAGAATAACTCATACATGCACAATAGCATTGACTTCATGTGTCATTTTTTGTGGTTTCTCAAAAATCCAAAAAAAACACACGGTCCTTGCATTAATCGTCATCGAACAAGGGATTTGAGAATTTCAGGAGTTTTGTTTTTCACAAACACAACAGCATCATTTGTTTGCTTGATCGCCGCAATGCAAATGCGCGGTGTTTGCTCTAAAACAAATTCAAGAGCGCATCCATCAACCGACACTGCGCTCAAACACATGTCCTCCGTTTGATTCCGCGCAAACTTCAATGCCAACGGATTTTGCTTAACCGCAAGTAAACAAATGTCGTATTTATCCTGAAATTCACGGGGGATATGATACAACGTGAGCCCGTCGGGTCGAACCGCTGCCGCACACGTCGGTTCTGTGGTGGGTTCGTGCTTAAATAAAATGCCGGGAGTGAATCCTGCAGGGGTGCCGCGCGGCGTTGCTGCGGGAAGACACAAATCTTCCGTGGGGTTTTTCACGTAATTTATCCGTTGCCACGGATCGCAGCAACACATTGTTCAAACGTTGGATTTTGCACAAATTCGAGTGCTAACGGGTTTAACGCCACATCACACAACTCAGGCGTTTGGTCTGCGATAAAACAGATTAAAAGCCCGTTTGTTTGCACAACCTTCAAGGGATCCAGTGCAGCGATAAAGGCCTCTAGCGTTTATCGCTGCATTTGTCGCATACCGAAAGGGTTGTGTCATTTTAACGTACGTCGGAAATGCGAGTTTACCGTCGTAATCACGAGCGTCGAAAAACGGCAGCGTTAATTTCGCGATGTGCGTGTGACGTGGTTTGATGAATGAAAAAATGTGCTCATTGTCCGTGAATTCGATTGTACATGCCAAATCGTTCAAGGACTCACCATATCGCCCGTCTGACGGAAAATAAAAGCAAGACATTATGGGGGCTCAAGGATGAAGTATCCGCGTCATTTTTAGCGCGTCATTTTTAGCGCGTCATTTTTAGCGACCATTCATTAAAGTAACTGAATTTAATCCTTGCGCACAAATAATTCAAACACATCATCCACAATTCGCTGTGTCAATGCATGTGCTTTAACAATCAGCATTGCTCCATTCGTTGTATCCAAAATATCATCGTCATCTTTCGAAATTAAATTCATCACGAACGCGGTTTTTGAAACAGTGTATGATGAATTTGAAACAGTGTATGATGAAAATTCAAATCGCGGTGCCATGACATACACGGGTTTAAAGCGTTTGAAAAATGCAGCAGACGGACGAAAACCCGCGAGAAAAACACCACAAGGTTCTTTAATTTCGGGAAATGTATTAGCATTTGCGATATAAATCACAACAGTTCTTCGAGCACCAGACCACTGAAATCTAAGCTCAAGTCTATTGTTTTGAATTTCAACGAATGTAAATTGCAAAACGCGAGCAAGTTGATTGAAAATGTTCACGAGTTCAATGGTTGCTGCAGTTGCTGCAGTTGCTGCTTGTGAACCTGGATAAAAGGAGCGATCGACGATGTCAATACCGATGATTCGCCGTGCATTGGTCATAGCAAGACATCGAAAAATATCGATTCCACATCCAGGATACACAACGCATTCCGTTGTCACCATATTGGAAAATGCGGTCATTGTTTGCAAGCATGTTTCTCGAATCGTGTTTGAATCTTGGCGTAAAAACGGAACAAGAGTTTTACTTTCAAAAACAATTTCCTCACCGTCGCTATTTAGAGATGACATCGTGCGTGTTGCAATACGCGTTGCTTCTTTTAAAAACAAACTATTGTTCATACTCTATTTAGTGTAGTTAAAAACATGTCTAATATCGAAAATTCATGCATCTACGTACAACCAAAAATGTTAATTTTCACACGGTTTAAATGAAAATTAACATTTTATGTTCGAAACCTTTTTGTAAAATGCTTCGCAATCACTCGTCATCGACGATGTTAATCTCAATGTCGGGCAGTGTAATCAGGGATGTTACCAATTGTTCATCTGCAGGCGGCAATACAGCTGAAACGGTCAAATCCTGTGTGCTACAGCCTTGCATGTCTTTGCGGTCAAGAATCTGTTTGATTTCATCTTCCGTCAACTTCGGAATCCGTTTGAGTTTGTCGAACGTGCGGGGTTCAGGCGCTTCGCGAGTGTACTGAAGGAACGCGGCTTCATCCAACAATACGTGTGTAAAACTCGTGCCAGCTCGTATGGCCTGTCCAAGCATGATGTTTGCACTTACGCCAGTACATGAATCAAGTTCACCAAATAAGGCAGCCTTAATCATGAGTTGTTCAGCCTGTTCAAACGACGCCTTGATAAGAACACCCGTCTTCTTTTTGTTGACACCGTAGCGATCCGCGGGCATCAAACGACCCTTGTTGCACATGGCATCACACAGCAATGCCACATGCCGTTGGTTCACCGGCTCTCCTTGTTCGAAAATCGTGAAAATCTCGCGGAAAAGGACTTGCCGCGCAGCCTCAATGCCCAGATTCTCATACACGTCGTGAATGTGATTGCTGAGAACATTGAGACCATCCACACTCGGGTGATTCATTACATCCAATAAATTAGAACCCAGCGTATCCAAGACGAATTGTTCGACTTTTTCGTATTTTTCGGAGCCAGCGGCCTTTTCATACATGGATTCCTTTTCGTCTTCGAGCTTGCGGAATGTCACGGACCGCAAACCAGGGAGTCCGCGAATCAACACCTGAGTCAACAACTTGTTCTGCTGCTGCTTGATGTTGTCAAGCTCGTCCACTGCCGCAGCGCCCTTCTTTGCGGTGGGCTGAAGAAAGCGCATGCGCAGAATCAGACGGCTCGCATTGTGATCCGTAAATGCAATGGGAATTTGCCCTTCAAACGCACTGCGAAGTGTAAAGACGATGTCCTCGATTGTAATGTTCTTTGCAAACATCTTTTCGCGATCCAATTCAATGCGGACAATCCATGGACTCGGACTCTCATTCTCTTGGGTTTGTTCAAATTCTGCGAAAAAGCGCAGCCATTCCACGTCTTCTGTAATTAACGTGGACGCGTCGCGCGGATCGTAATAAATGCGGCTTGTAGTTACCAAATCCTTGAGGAGCGTGAATTCAAAGTCCTGTGCCAGCCTACGGGCTTCATCCTGTGAATTGCGCAAATCGGGGCGCAAGTGAATCGTCAAGCTGCTGGCCTTGGGATTCTGCGTCACCATGAGGAGCTCCTTAAGACGGGGAACACCACGCGTCATGCCGGCTTTTGAACTAAAACCTGACAAATGGAATGTGTCCCTCATTACAAGCTTGTTTCGGAGCATAAAATTGCGCGTGCCCTCAACCGTCACGTCATACACCCTACCCCCCTTGGGGGAGCATTCGGTGATTTTTTTGACTTTATCGAGAATCGTGTCATTGAATTTGTCGAGATGCGAAGATTTTGCACATCGAGCCATGAGGAGTGAATCAGAGCTTGAATGACTCACGAATCCCTCAACAAATGCGTCTGGCGCCTGAATCACCCAGTTTGGCAGCGTTTTGAACATTGTCGCCATGAATGCGTCATCGCACATTCCAAACATGGCACCTCCGTTGGTTCCCGTTGCAACATATTTTCCACAGAAGTTTCCAAACTCACGGGTCAAAGGAATCCCAAACATCTCAGTTACCACCCCCAACTCCTCCATCGCCAAATTGTTGGCAACCGGCAACAAATCACCAACCTTCAAATCCGACCCGTTTGTGGCCACAAGTGTGCCACCCTCAAACCGTAGGAATGAACGTGCTTTGGTTGCGCGCACTATACATCCACTTTCCGTTTCCACCTCGAGAATGGTGTCGCTCCCATCCTCATTTACAACCGGATGTTTGGTAATAGCTTCAAGCCGTGTCCATTGCATTCGTCCATCTGCGTCGCAACTGACCGCCTTCCAATCGTGTCCGTCACCCTCAAGCGAAACATACAGCTGTTCGTTGGGCAAGTGCTGAATTCGCGCAGGGTCGCAATCTGCGATATAATTGTCGATAAACTCACCAATGCGCGGTGTCATCAGCTGTCCATCGCATGCAATCACAATTTCCGTTTCCCAATCAACCGAATTGAGCGTCAATTGTGTCAGCGGCTCACCAATCGACTGTGCTGCGATGATACCCGCCATTTCACCCGGCACAACCCACGATTTCATGTGTTTGACCACAATTTGTTCCGCCAGCCAATCGAATGCCGCCTCTGTGAATCGCTGCTGGAGGTCCGACGGATTCAAATAAAATCGCAAGAGCGATGCCCACACACGGTTGTGCGGATTGGTGCGTCGGATGATTGAATCGATCGCGTCGAGCACGTGTCCGCCAGACACCGGCGAATCATTTTGCTGTTGTTGAAGATTCATGTTAACAATCGCGTCGGCAATAAGTCGCTGCAAATTGACTGCGGACTGAACACTCGATTCAACATGACCATTCCACACCTTTTGAACCAGAATATCACGGTCCTCAAACACACGCTTCAGGTGCGCCTGTGCACGAGCTGCATCCACATCTTGCACCGTAAAACGCGCGCGAATCTCTGAATCGGAGAATTTGCCCAACGGAAGGGATTGATTCTCAATTTTGGTCGCACTGGTACGATCATCACCGTATGCAAACTGAACAACGAGACCACCCGAGTCGCGCACGGAACCGTCGAAGAACACCATCAAATCTTCCATTGTCTTGATGAGTTTGCGCTGCATATAACCCGAATCAGCCGTATCCCGCACGACAAGTCCACTCGCCAGCGCGAAATTCAGCGTCGCCGGCACAGTCAAATCGTATAGGCGCATTCGCGGATCCGTCACTGCCCGCTGTTCAATGGATGTAATGGTTGCCCGCTGCACGCCAAACGCCTCCTCTGTAAAATAACCAGCACGCACACATTCACCGCGCGAAAGAACACACACGGCGTCACCAACATGCACGTCGGCCGGTGCACATTCACGAAGGATTCCGTCGGACCCGTAAATGCACAGCGATTTGTTGGCTGAAACGGTGACAGCGGCACCCGTTGACGTGACAATGTGAAACAGCACATCACCCGGATCATGTCGCGTAACGGCTGTGATTGGCTCAACGGATGCACGACTGTGCACATCTGCCGTCCAAATCGCGAATCCGGTCGTGGGGAGCAATTCCAAATTTGCCGGCTGACTGTGTTGAATTGTGCTGGGCGCGGCGGCCATAAGACCATCCACCCAATCACCAATGGTTGTCGTGAACCACCGACCTGTTGCGGTTTCCACGAGCGAAATTTCCGTGTCGCCGGTAACGGATTTAACAGCCGTATCAATGAGACCTTCACGTCCTGTCATGGCGTGAAAGAAGAATTCGCTCGGCTTGAGGCCACGCACAAACGACCGCTCAATATAGCCTCGCGCTTCCGCTCCATCGTCGTAGCGCTTGAAATGCGGAAGAGTTCGGTCTTGAAATCCGTAGCCAACCCGTTTGCCCTCTATAGCCTGTTGACCAAGCAGCGACAACATCTGAGCCATGTTGATGGTTTTGCCCTTGGAACCGCATTTAATCATGTTGATCATACGGTTGTTTGATGTCAGTGCCTTGATACCAATATCGCCAACTGCCTCGGTGGTCTTGTTGAGAGCCTGAAATGCCAAATTCTCAAACTCTTCCTGATTGGTGCGTCCCGTCGTGTTTTCAAACAGGCCCATGTGTACGCGCAACTGAAGACTCTCAAGCTGGTTCTTGGATTCGGCGGATTTAGCTGCAATTTCCAACATGGTTGCAGGGTCCGCAATTAAATCGCTCAGTCCAACGGAAAAACCGTAATTCTGCAAATACGCGGCCACCACGGCTTGAAGACTGTCAATGAAATCGACCGTAATGTCGGGTCCAAAGTCATTGAACATTACAAGAATTAAACCCTTGTCGAAAATGTCGCCATCGAGAATACCCTGTTCAATTACGCCGTCACGGATAACCACAAAGTTGTCGCTTTTGGGGCCGTCCTCTTTTTTCCACGCTTTGTTTGGCATGGACAAATGAATGGACGGCAACAATGCACTCACCACTTGGCGTCCAGACCAACGGGGAATGGGCGACGTTTGCGCAGGCTCGGGAATAACGCCGTTCCAGCGTTTTGCGTGAATGAGCAAATTCATGTATTCCCGCAGAGAAAAGAACTCTGTTGGACGCGTTAAACGATTGACACCCACCAGCGTATCTTGCACAATGCCAATGAGAGCCTTGCTCTGACGAGGCCCAATCATTTGTTTGGCAACAGCAGGAATTTCGCGCAATTCGACGCTGGTTTCAACACTTTGAGACGCGTGAAGATTCATCTCGTCGCCGTCGAAATCGGCATTGTATGGTTTGGTCACACTCACATTGAGGCGAAACGTCGAACCCGGCAGAACGCGAACCTTGTGGCACATCATGGACATGCGGTGAAGGGACGGCTGACGATTGAAAAGAACGGGGTCTCCATCCAGCATGTGGCGATTCACCTCGTCCCCCTCGTACAGCACAATGGTGCTTGTGTCCACGTGTTTCAAACTCACGGTGCGTCCGTCCAAACGCTTGATGGAGCGCGCCCCCGGATACACGCTTGGCCCGTTGCGAACCAGTGCATACAGGTGGTCCAAATTGTCTGCCCGAACTGTTTCGGGGAATGTGAGATTCATGGCGATTTTGAAGGGAACGCCGAGTTCACCCACCGAAATGTTCGGGTCGGGCGTAATAACGGAACGAGCAGAGAATTCGACACGCTTGCCTTGAAGATTGTTGCGGATTCGTCCTTCTTTTGTTCCGAGACGCTGCTGTAGGGATTTGAGGGGACGTCCGGACCGTTGTGCGGATTGTGCAACGCCCGGAATGTTGTTGTCGACGTAGGTCGCCAGGTGATATTGCAGCAAAACCGTCCACTCGGAAACGGCTTTGCTTCCTTTTTCCATCAAATCCGCCAACTTGATATTGGTTTTGATGATGTCCACGAGCTTTTGCGTCAAATCATCCTCGGACTTTTGATTGTTGTCCTGGAGCACCGATGGACGCACATGCGGTGGCGGAATCGGAAGCACCGAACACATCATCCAATCGGGACGACACCACAAACGGCTAAATCCCATAAAATCCACGTCTTCATCGCTAATGCGTCGAAGCAGCCGATACACGTATTCGGGCTCCAGAAAACGACGAATGTTGCCACCTTCACTCTCATTGTCCGTCGGAGACATGTTTTTCCATTCGGCCACGATGCGGCAAATGTCTTCCACGACATATTTGTCGGGCTGACGGGCGCCACAGCCATCCTCCGTTGACTCGCCGCAACGATTAATTTCCTGACACGCTGCGAACACGACATTCCAACGGTTTTCACCCTGAGCACGACGCAGGGTTTTTGCCTTGTCTTTGTTTATCAAGAGTTTCGCGCATTTAATGCACGTACATCTCAGAATTTTCACGATTAGATTGAAAAACTGATAAAAATAAATAGGACGTGCGAGTTTGTAGTGCCCAAAGTGTCCCGGGCAATTGTGATTGTTTTGCTGACAGGTGCGACAAATCTTTCCGTTTTCGAGAACGCCCAAACGGGGGTCTGCAAGACCGCCTACTTTTCCGTCTTGTGTGCTGTGACTGGTAATTTCCACGACGGATCGGCTAATAATCTCATCTGGACTGAAAACCGCGAACTGTATGCCTACGACAGATTCAGTTTCGGAACTGTGCGTCAGTGCCGGCATACCTGTTCTTTAAGAAGGGTTTTAGATGAACAGACCGCGAGTCATTTTTGGGGGTCCAATCCCCAAAAGTGACAGGGTACAACTTAAAGCCGACGAATACTTAGGGCGTTTAGGATGAGTTTGCGGGTTGTTATCGGACCCATGTTTGCAGGAAAAACGTCGGAAATCCAAAGTGTTGTGCGCCGATTCAATTGTTTGGGGAAAACGGTGCTCGTACTAACGGCAAGTATTGATGACCGATACGGGACAGCATCCGTCATCAGCCACGACCGTTCGTCAATTCCGGCGACGGCAGTGGATATTCATGGCGGGTTGCGCGCGGTTGTGTCGAGTCCCGAGTTTCTTGCGGCAACCGCGATCGTGGTGGATGAAGCGCAATTCTTTGTGAATTGTTTGGTGGAATTCGTGCGAATTGCAGTCGACGAGTATGGCAAACATGTGACGGTTGTTGGATTGGATGGGGATGCAAACAGACGGCCGTTTGGTGATGTGCTTGCATTGATTCCGTTGGCGGATTCGGTGGAAAAACGGACGGCTCTGTGTTTAAAATGTGGGGATGGAACCGTTGCGCTGTTTAGTCGTAAACTTGTTGCAGACGAAGAGGCGTCCGAACAGGTGTCTGTGGGTGGAGCGGATAAATATGAACCCGTTTGCCGAAAGCATTTTCATTGATTCAAATGGCAGCAAATGGCAGAGCAATGGACTTTACAATGGAAGCAATTGGTCTGTTTTTTGGCGCGGTTCACTTGGCTGCATCGTATTATGCCGTTGCGATTGCGAAATGTACGCCCTTGCAGTATTTATTGTTAGTTCTTGTGGTTGCACTTGTTGACACGCAAGTGGTCAAATATTTTAACCCGGGATGGAAAACGCATTTTTCCGAGCTGTACACCGATTTTGAAAAAGCGCAATTGGAATTGTTTTTGTTTACGGTAGCAATATTGGGATTTGGATTTGCAAGTCACGCAATTGTGCGTAAGCAATATGGAATGGGTGTATTGTTGGGTGCGATAGCAATCCACATGTTTGTTGGCGCGATAGCGTAGATTAAACGTAGCATCTGGGGTCAAAGATAATACAATTGGCGAATTTTTGTAAAGAAAACATTTACGAAAATTCGATGAAATCGACAACGGAGCTTTCAGATGCACTTGGAGAATCGGCGACATCCGTAAGTACCAAACGGATCCAAACGGAGCAGATACTTGAGAAGAGCCCATGACATGTCGTAAGCACCAAACGGCGCCTTCAGATGCAGACGAGTCCTACGACATCCGTAAGCACCAAACGGAGTCATCAGATTCATACAGACACTTGGAGAGCCGACGACATGACGTTAACACCGAAAATGCAAACACTTTGGAGAGCCCACGACATCCGTAAGCACCAAACAGAGCCTTACAGATACACTCACGTTGGAACGACATTCGTAAGCACCAAACGGAGCCCCGAAGATACACTCACTTTGGAGAGCCCACGTCATCCGTAAGCACCAAACGGAGTCTTCAGATGCATGCAAACACTTGGAGAGCCGACATCATGATGAACACGGAGCCTTCAGATAAATCAACGACAACATCTCAAAGAATTCTGTTTGTACAATGGCGCAAAATTATGCCACTGTACAAGTAGAGTGCATGGAACCACAAACATTACGGCAAGAATTGACACTAAAAGGGCTGCGTGCGTTCGCAAATTTACCCACACCCTCCCGAGAATTGCGACGTTTACTCGTAGATCCCAAACCAAACAAAGAGTTCATGCCATTTACACGCAATAGTATGATTGTGCCAAACGGGTCCGCGAATGTCGCTGCATTGCGAACAAAATTCGCGAATCCGATTAAAAGCGAAGGTTTTTACACATGGGTACACAAACAGCAAGCATATATAGCAGGGCTATCAAACCGCGATAAAGATATTCTGAAGAGTTACACAAACATCGGTGACACGCTCGTAAATAATTTTAGCCGAGGCACACTGCGTGATCTGACGGAATTGTTTACAGACGTGTTTAAATCCGTTAAAGACGCTGACAGGCTTCAATTCTTGGCATATTATCTGCAAGACCAAATGGATGAGTATTCGTCTAAAATTGATTTAGTTGGAATTCATCTATGGGACCCACGAGAGGTAATTTCACTTTTTAAACGGAACATCGAATTTTTCGCTCAACCTGAGAATATTGCACCGTTATTGGCACAATATCGACGCGACCTAATACGCATACTTACGGAATCCCCGCGTCTTGAAGAGCCCTTGGTTGTGTATCGCGGGTTTCAGTCTGAGTCGCACTTAGATGGTCTCGAATTTACCGACCCATCGTTTGTGTCAACCTCCCTGTCAATAACGGTTGCGTCCACGGGATTTGCAAAACAGGAATTAAATGCACATTTAAAAGCACTCATTTTGGGTGGCGTCTATGAGATTACAGTGGGTCCAGACATACCGTGCATTTTTATGCCACCCATTTCGAGATATCCGCTTGAAAATGAAATTGTGCTTGCACCCGGGTTGCACTTTTCATTCGATTCAACTGTACATCTCAAATATCGGTCAATGAATGCTAAACGGAATGGTATTTCAACTCGAATTGCGATCATTCATACGGAGGTTCGAGCAGATGATGAAATTAAAATGGAAGGGGGTGGGCGAATGAGTGGGCGAATGAGTGGGCGAAAGGGAGGGCGAAAAACTCGAAAAATGGCGAAACAACCGAAAAAATGTTAAAGACAATTTTCACGCGTTGCACTCAAAGTGTTGCACTCAAAGTGTTGCACTCAAAGTGTTGCACTCAAAGTGTTCCAAAAATTGACACACACATTCAGTCGCTAGGAAGTACCATGGACGTCATCTGGCCCCTTGCAGCTTTGCGAACAATTGCACGAACATTAACACCCATCGCATTCGACGATGCGGTTCGAGACGCAACGTTAATGAGACTAATAATTGAAGATGGCGCAATTGTTGATCACGATTCATTCATGAATGCATGTTTGCATGGTAGCACGGAAACCGTTCGTTTGCTTCTCGAGCCAGAAAGAGGTATGAATCCAGCTGCAAACGACAATTATGCACTTCGAGTCACAAGTTACACCGGCCGTACGGAAATTGTTCGCTTGCTCCTTGAGTTAACATTTGACCGTGGAGTGGATCCAGCTGCCGAAGACAATGCCGCACTTCGAAATGCGATCATTCGCGGGCACACGGACATTGTGCGTTTGCTCCTTGAACTTCCGTTGGAACGTGGAGTAAATCCTGCAGAAGAATACAATGCAGCACTTCGAAATGCGTGCTACTACGGGCGCATGGAAGTTGTCCGTTTGCTCCTTGCACTGTCGCTGGAAAGAGGAGTTGATCCAGCTGCACGTGACAATGCAGCACTTCGGATTGCAAGCCAAAATGGACAAACAGAAATTGTTCGTATGCTCCTTGAACTGCCGCCAGAAAGAGGAGTTGACCCAGCTGCATGCGACAATGAAGCACTTCGAGTCGTATGTCAAACCGGCCAAACAGAAATTGTTCATATGCTCCTTGATTTGCCGTTGGAACGTGGGGTGGATCCGACAGCACGCGACAATGCGGCACTCCGACATGCAAGTCTTAACGGACATACGGAAATTGTTCGTTTGCTCCTGGAACTTCCGTTGGAACGTGGAGTAAATCCTGCTGCACGCGACAATGCAGCACTTCGATATGCCAGTAAAAATGAACATACGGAAATTGTTCGTATGCTCCTTGCACTGCCGCCAGAAAGAGGAGTGGATGAAGCACTTCAAAAAGAAAGCGCAGAAGTATGCTCATGGACCGTGGTTAATTTCTACAACTAAGGACCAAACAACAACTTTTGTTTACCAGTTCTTTGCAGTGCAACAGGTGGTGGCGGAAGTGGAATTTGTTTACTCATTCGAATTTGATTTGTAGCAGCAATTGCAGACTCAATTGTTAATGTTGGTCGCAAATTGTTTCGGTTATTGTGATTGCGACTGAGATTGCGATTGTGACTGCGTGTTGCCTTCTCTGAATTTCTGTATGTATTTCGATTCCGTCGCGGCAAAAGACGGGGAAAATTCATGCCCGAATGGTTTGCACCCCATGGTTTAAACCATCGCGCACCGCGAAACAATTCACCACTGTCAAATTTTGCAGTAAATTCCATGAATTCAACGAATGTGAGCGGTGTTATGCTACCATTTGCAGCAATGCAAAAATGACCCGGAGCATACATATCTGGAATTGCAGTGTTAATGAGTATGGCAAATTGTTGAGGGGCTGCATTCCCTTTGCTCACCATGCCCTTTGAATGAAATTCCATCTATACTTTACGCGTTTTTTTGTAACGACGACGACCTCCACTGACGGTACACCGACTGCAACCAACGTTTTCGGGTGAAGATGACATTCTTTGCCGCATTGGGCGTAAACGAGGTTCCAACATTTCTGGAAATATTAATTGTGGACGCGGTGACGTAGCTGCTGAAGCGGGTGAAGCAGCTGCAGCAGATGCCACAGCCGCATTATGCGCAGCAACATTGTTTCGTTGTCGTTGCAACCATTCAGGATTTCGATATGTGTGGCGATTTTGAATTACAGGCTCGTCGTGTGACCACATACTGTTCGGAAAATTTTTGCCGACAAGTGTATTCCAATTCCTTCTGAACCAAATTGCGCCCAAAAAAGGAATTTCATTGTCGAGACCGCGCATAAATGCGGTTACCATGTCGGATGTTAACGTTACATGTGTTGTTCTTGAACGGTGTTCGTGTTCAAACAAATATGCCAAAATGAATTCATGTCCGGGCTTTTCAAACAATCGAAATTGTCCGATGTCGCCGGATTCAATCATTGAAAATGTACCTCTTAAGCGCTCTTTTGACATCTTTATTTATTGTGTAGAAAATGAACCAGGACAAAAACGTTAAGGAACGAACAAATCATGCTGAAATTGAACGGTAAATCAAGTGACAAATGAACAGATGAGCGTTTGATTAACACATCTTTCCAACGGCAATTCAAGGATCAAACGAACAATTTCTGTGCAGCGTTTTGTGCGAGGTTTTCCGCAAACAGAGCAAATGCGAGGTTTTCCGCAAATAGAGCGAATGCGAGGTTTTCCGTAAATAGAGCAAATGCATTGTGTCTTCAAATGGGATGTCGATAAGCATATTGAGGATTCCCATTTGCACTTCGGATTCGCAAATTCAAGCTCTGGCGGCAGCCCAATTTGAAATGCTATTGCTATCTCTGGATACTCAACGTTCTAACGGCAAATCAAGGAACAAACGAACAATTTCAGTATAATGTCCATGGTTAGTCCAATTCAGCGACACATCTTTTCAACGGCAAATCAAGGAGCATACGAACAATTTCTGTGTGCCCGTAAAAATTTGCAGCTTGAAGTGCTTCATTGTCGCTTGCTGCAGGATTCACACCTCTTTCCAACGGCAAATCAAGGAGCAAACGAACAATTTCTGTGTGATTGTTCCAACATGCTGCTCGAAGTGCCCAATTGTCGCATGCGGATGGATTCACCCATCTTTCCAACGGTAAATCGAGAAGCATACGAACAATTTCAATATGCCCGCGATTACATGCATTTCGAAGTGCTTCATTGTTTTCTGCTGCCGGATCCACTCCACGGTCCAGCGGCAAATCAAGGAGCATACGAACAATTTCCGTACGGCCGGTGTAACTTGCGTCCTGAAGTGTCCAATTGTCGTCGATAGCCGGATCCACTCCTCTTTCTAACGGCAAATCAAGGAGCATGCGCCCAATTTCCATATGCCCGCGATTACATGCATTTCGAAGTGCTTCATTGTCTCTTGCAGCTGGATCCACTCCACGGTCCAACGGTAACTCAAGGAGCAAGCGAACAATTTCCGTATGTCCATGTATGCATGATTCAATAAGCGCTGCATTGTCTCGTGCAGCTGGATCAACTCCACGGTCCAACGGCAAATCGAGAAGCATACGAACAATTTCTGAGTGTTCGTGTATGCATGAATCAATAAGCGCTGCATTGTATCGTGCAGCCGGATCCACTCCACGGGATAACTCAAGGAGCAAGCGAACAATTTCCGCGTGCCCGTATTCACATGCAGTTCGAAATGCTTCATTGTCGTTTGCTGCTACATCCGAATCAATGAGCATACGAACAATGTCAGTGTGTCCGCACTTTATTGCCGAATGAAATATGCGGTCATCAACTGTTACACCACATTCAAGCAACAACTTCAAACGCCACACATCGCCAGACGCAACGACGTCGTCCAATGGGATTGACGCCGGCGTTTCTGCAATTGCGCGCAAAATTTTGAGACCATCGTTTGTACAATTCATGACAGAGCCAATTTCAGCATCTGTGTTGCATCAATTTTTACGAACAGCGTTCGTGAGCAAACGGACAATTTCCATGTGCCCATGTTTGCTTGCCAACCGAAGTGCGTAATTATCGCATGCATCCACGCCTCTTTCTGGCGGCAGCGCAAGGAGCAAACGAACAATTTCTGTGCATCCATAAAACCCGCATGCGTTTTGAAGTGCTGCATTGTTGCGTGCAGCTGGATCCACTCCACGGTCCAACGGCAAATTGAGGAGCAAGCGAACAACTTCTGTATGGCCACTTACGCATGCGTATCGGAGTGCTTCATTGTTGTTTGCTGCTGGATCCACTCCACGGTCCAACGGCAATTCAAGAAGCAACCTGACAATTTCAGTGTGTCCGTTGTAACATGAGTTTCGAAGTGGGTAATTGTCCTCTGCTGCTGGATCCACTCCACGGTCTAGCGGCAGCTCAAGGAGCAAACGAACAATTTCAGTGTGTCCGTTGTAACATGAGTTTCGAAGTGGGTAATTGTCCTCTGCTGCTGGATCCACTCCACGCTCTAACGACAAATTGAGGAGCAAACAAACAATTTCCGTACGACCATTGTAACATGAGTTTCGAAGTGCTACATTGTTGCGTGCAGCTGGATTTACTTCACGGTCCAACGGTAACTCAAGGAGCAAGCGAACAATTTCTGCGTGTCCGCGCTTAATTGCCGAATTAAATATCCAGTCATCAACTGTCGCACCATTTTCAATCAACAACTTCAAATGCCACACATTGCCATATGCAACGACATCCTCCAATGTGATTGACGCCGGCGTTTCTGCAATAGTGCGCAAAATTTTGAGACCATCGTGTTCCATGCCAGAGCTCCAGCCATATGTGTTGCATCAATTTTTACGAACGGCGTTCGTTGGCGGTCTCCAGATCAAGAAGCATACGAACAATTTCTGTGTTGGTAGCCGCGATCCCAATGTTTCCAGTCTAATTTTTATGCTAAAAAGCGAATGATGCGGCTAACATCGCGGAACTATGCCATGGTCGCACCACACGAGTGTCGTCATTGTAGTCAATTGCAGCGGGATCAACACCTCTTTCCAACGGCAAATCAAGGAGCAAACGAAAAATAACTGTGTGTCCATGGTTCGACATTGTCCATTGCAGCTCGATCAACACCTCTTTCCAACGGCAATTCAAGGAGCAAACGAACAATTTCCGTGTGTTCCCATTCGCGTGCACTTCGGAGTGCTGAATTGTAGTATGCAGCTGGATTCACACCTCTTTCCAATGGCAAATCAAGGAGCATGCGCACAATTTCCGTGTTTCCGGTGCAACATGCCTGTTGAAGCGCTTCATTATTATTTGCTGCGGGGTTCACGCCGCGTTCCAACGGCAAATCAAGTAACATACGCACAATTTCCGTGCGCCCGTCCCAACATGCGTGTTGAAGTACGAAATTGTCGCCTGGATTTACTCCTCTCTCCAACGGCAAATCAAGGAGCATGCGGGCAATTTCCGTTTGCCCATCCTCACACGCATATCGAAGTGCTTCATTGTATCGTGCAACAGGATCCACACCCTTTTCAAACGGCAAATCGAGAAGCATACGAACCATTTTCGCGTGCCCGTGTTCACATGCAGTTCGAAATGCTTCATTGTCGTTGGCTGCTATATCCGAATCAATGAGCAAACGAACAATGACCGTGTGTCCACGCTCAATTGCCAAGTGAAATATGCGGTCGTCAACTGTTGCACCACTTTCCATCAACAACTTCAAACGCCACACATCGCCAGATGCAACGACATCCTCCAATGTGATTGACGCCGGCGTTTCTGCAATAGTGCGCAAGATTTTGAGACCATCGTGTTCCATGACAGAGCCAATTTCAGCATCTGTGTGGTATCAATTTTTACGAATGGCGTTCGCAAGCAAACGGACAATTTTCGTGTGCCCATGTTTGCTTGCCAACCGAATTGCATAATTATCGCGTTGCAGCTGGATCCACGCCTCTTTCTGGCGGCAGCGCAAGGAGCAAACGAACAATTTCCGTATGCCCGCGCTTACTGGCATATCGAAGTGTTTCATTGTTTCTTGCAGCAGGATCAACTCCTCTTTCCAGCGGCAAATCAAGGAGCGAACGAACAATTTCCGTGTGACCGTATTTGCTTGCAAACCGAAGTGCTGCATTGTTTACTGCCGCTGGATCAACTCCACGGTCCAGCGGCAAATCAAGGAGCAAACAAACAATTTCCGTATGCCCGCGCTCACTTGCAATTCGAAGTGCAGCATTGTTTTTTGCAGCAGGATCAACCCCACGATCCAGCGGCAAATCAAGGAGCAAACGAACGATTTCCGTTTTTTTTCTGCTGGGTTGCAATTCGAAGTGCCAAATTATCAAATGCGGCTGGATTCACGCCACGTTCCAACGGCAAATCAAGGAACAAACGAACAATTTCCGTATGCCCGTGGTAGCACGCATTTTGAAGTGCCCAATTGTCATGCGTCGCAGGATTTACTTCTCTTTCTGGTGCCAGGAGCGAACGGACAATTTCCGTATGCCCATGTTTGCTTGCGAGTTGAAACGCTCGATCCATTACAGCAGAATCCACGCCTCTTTCTGGTGCCAGGAACACACGAACAATGTCCGTGCGACCTTCAGCGCATGCAGTTTGAAACGTGTCTGGATCAATTATTGCACCACTTTCAAGTATCAGCCATACCAGCCACACATTGTCAGACGCCAAGACATCATCCAATGTGATTAACGCCCGCGTTTTTGCAATAGTGCGCAAGATATTAAGTGAACAATCTGACACATTTTCGACACCAACGTCCTTGAGCAATTCCATGATGGTGCCCAACCTGCTCCATGTGGTGTCAATTTTACTACGGGACGAAGATTTTAAATAAATTAACGTTCGCATCACTTTTCAAGCAAACACTTTATTTTTATTGTAAACCTGACAAACGAACAAAGAACGCGCCGAATCAAAAATGTAAGGTTAAAACCCTAAAAAATGTGTTGATGACTCGCTCATTGTTCGAAAACGCCAATGTTTTGAAGTAATTGCACGATGTCTGTGAATCCCTTGGCGGTTGCGATCGTTATCAATATTTCAAGAGTGGAAGAATCTGGTGGCCGAAACATGCTTAAGAAATGGCGAACAATTTCCGTATGCCCGTGTAAACATGCGAGTGTAAATGGTGTAATCTCGACTCTGTAAGATTCGAACGTCGGAACACAGGCTGTAAGGTTTAACAAATTTCTCCTTGAATGTATGTCCGGAACGAGACCAAGAAACAAACGGACAATTTCCATATGCCCAAATTTACATGCAAGTTCAAATGCTGCAGGATGATTCACTCCTCGTTCAAGGAGCATGCGAACAATTTCCGTGTGGCCACGCGAACTTGCATTTTGAAGTGCTGCATTGT
>Ga0164295_10001703_pt1 | contig 18274 bp, 19 predicted proteins | sample GEODES006metaG_FD_111798 | JGI IMG/M metagenome (GOLD analysis project Ga0164295, IMG submission 111798) | Oligotrophic lake water microbial communities from Sparkling Lake, Wisconsin, USA - GEODES006 metaG | ecosystem: Environmental > Aquatic > Freshwater > Lake | place: USA: Sparkling Lake... | reverse complement strand
TGGAAGCATCACTCTAGTCGGCATGAAGGAAACGCCGCTTCCGGTGAAGCCACCGAAGATTCATTGGCCAAGTTATCTCAAGAGTCTCTGGATTAGTCCAAAGGAGTACCCCGACTTCGCGTGGGTCTGGATCACCCGCGCTCTTGTCATGCTCGGGTTTTACGCCGTACTCCCGTTCCTCAACTACTATCTAGTTGACGTCATCGGTGTCAATCAAGATGAAGTGGGCGTGGAAGTTGGGAAGCTCATTGCCCTCATTCTTGTTTTCGCCAGCTTCAGCGGAATCTATGGCGGCCAACTGAGCGATAAGATCGGCCGAAAACGCGTCGTCTACGTGGCCAACGCTGGAATCGCCGTGGTCGCGATCTTCTTCATCTTCTGCCAAAACATGACCCAGGCGATGATAGTCGGCTCGTTCTTCGGCTTCTTCTATGGAGCATACGGCAGTGTTGACTATGCCCTCGGCACCGACGTTCTGCCGAACAAGGCCCACGCCGGAAAGGACATGGCGGTTTGGCACATTGCCATGACGCTTCCGCAGTCCTTCGCCAGCCCCATTGCCGGTGCCCTCATCGCCTCCTTCGGCTCAACCACGCTGATGCACAAGGGTGAAGAGGTTGTCCGCTACACCAGCGCGGGCTACTCGGCGGTGTTCATCCTGTGCTCGGTCACCTTCGCCGCCGGAGCGTTCTTGCTCAAGAACGTCAAGGGAGTTCGTTAGTCCGGTCGATCCAAAGAACGCGCCAAGGCAAGCATTCTTTGACCGTGCAAAGCTGGTACCGAACTTGAAGTGTGTAGGTCCCCAGCGGTAGCGCGACCTCAAGCTCGTCTTCGTTCTTGTAGATAATCACCGGCAATTCGCCGTTCACAAATCGGGCCGTTTGCTCATACGCAATCAGGATGCCTTTGCCTTCGGCCTCGCGATTAAGCTGGTAACCCTCTGGCATAAAGATGCGAAGTTTGTTTTCGATAATCCTGTAGGTCACGTCAAAGGAGCGATTCACACCAAGCGCTTGGGCTTCCAGCATCGTGGTTGCGATCGCCTCACATGCCCCCGGCGCTTTATGGACCCAATCGCACAACCGAGAAAGATGAAACGCCGCGCGTTCGGTCTGACCTACCCGCAGGAGTAACCGAATCGCCGTCGCATTCGCGCTGGGAATCGGCGTGTCAAAGACCGGCTTGCTGCGAGCAAACAGGTCCATGCTGTCATTTCTCGCCAGCCAGAACCCACCAAACTCGGTGTCCTCAAACTCTCCGAGTTGCTCAACAAGGAGCCGTGCGGCCGCATGCCATTTGCTGTCATTCGTAGCTTCAAAGAGATCCAAAAACGCCATGCCCAAGTGCGCAACGTCGTCCAGGAACGGATTCCCTTCCGGACCTACCGAAGTCAATTGGTGGCAATCTAGGTTCTGCCGCCAAACTTCCGCGCAGCGCTCAGCCAGCTCAATCTCGCCCGAAGCAACGAGCCCAGAAATAACCAGCCCGTTCCACGCCGCGATGCGCTTATCATCGCGGTTCGGTCTGGGTCGCAGGTTGCGGACCGGAGCTAATCTGTCCAGGACGGGTGGTAGCTGTGCTGGCAACGGATCGGGACTCGCAAACAGGTTCCGGCCAGAAATCTCCCGCGTTGCTTCTTCGTCGTAGTTCCCCTCCGGTCGAAGGTCGAAGTGGGACCGCATGAGTTCAACTTCCTCCGCGGTCAGCAGCCCACCGAGTTCATCAAAAGTCCAGGTGTAAAACATCCCTTCCTCGGCATGTCCACCCTCCACCTCGGGCGAATCCGCGTCCAGCGCACTAGCGAAAGTGCCGTCTTCCATCTGCATTTCAGAAGTCAGCCAGGCAACGGTCTTGGTCCGGGCGCGGACGAGTTCAGGATCGGTTTCGTGTCCGAGCTCCTTCAACAACAAAGCGTTGTCGTAGAGCATCTTTTCAAAATGCGGTAGTCGCCATTCGGCATCGGTCGAGTATCGGTGAAACCCTCCGCCGACCTGATCAAAAATTCCGCCGCGAACCATCCGCTGCAGAGTGAAGCTCCGCAACGCCTGCACCTCAGGATCACCGGTTAGTCGAAAGAACTCCAACGCACTATGCGGAGGGAACTTCGGCGCGGACCCAAACCCGCCGTGAGTCTCATCGTAATCCTCCCGCAATCGGTCAGTGGCGTGCTCACTTCTCCAATACTGCAGAAATCGTTCCACAACTTTCGGCATTCGCGAAAGGGCATCCTCAACGCCTTCGCTCAGTTGCTTTGCGGTTTCCAGAAGCGCTGGCCGGTTGTGCTGCCACGCCTCCGCAACCCGATCAATAATCGTGCGAAATCCCGGATACCGGTCCCGATCTTCTTTTGGAAAGTAAGTCCCGGCAAAGAAGGGTTCGAGCGACGGGCTCAGAAAAACCGTCATCGGCCAACCACCCCGGCCAGATGTCAGTTGAACGGCCGTCATGTAAAGGTCATCCACATCCGGCCGCTCCTCTCGATCGAGCTTGATGCAGACAAACGCGGCATTTAGCTTCGCCGCGATCTGTGGATCATCAAACGACTCGTGGGCCATCACATGGCACCAATGGCAGGCGGAGTAACCGACGCTGAGCAGGATTGGAACATTGCGCCGCTGCGCTTCCTCATGGGCTTCCGGTCCCCAGGGCCACCAATCGACGGGTTGGTCGGCATGCTGTCGCAAGTAAAGAGAGCCGGAATTTTGAAGTCGGTTTGGCAAAGGCTATTTCCTTGAAATGTCGCGCCAGGCTTCCCTGTACTTTGTATGGACGTAGCGAGGAACCAGATAGATTGACGGTGCCCGTTCGGCGGGTCGTTGGGCCTCGGTAAAGGCCATTTCGTACCCGACTTGCTTCGCCAGCTTCGCCGTCCGATCATCGTACTTGCCGTTCGGATAGGCCAAGTACAACGGAATCTTAGGTCCAAGTTCGCTGCGAAGCCGCAGTAAGGAAACCATGTACTCGGACTTCACCTGGTCGTCTGTGAGTTTAGTGATGTCTGCCGGGTGCGAGGAGGTCTGGCTGGCGACCGTTACCCCGGCACGCTGACAATCCCGAAGCTGGTCCCAAGTCATCTTCGGCCGGCCAATTTTCACGCCGACGTAGCCGGTGTGCACAAACATTGCCACTGGAATCTTGCGCTTCCGCAGTTCGGGTAGGGCGTAGTCGTAAAACCCACGATAGCCGTCGGCAAAGGTAATCACAACGGTTCGCGGAGGGATCGGTTTGCTGGTGATGGATTCCTTGAGATCGGTAACAGAGCTAAACGTCGCTCCCTGTTTCGTCAGCCAATCCAACTGCTGCCGAAACTCATCCACCGCGCAATCGAACCAAACCGAGGACTTTGTGCGTTTTGGAATGATGTCGTGATACGTCAATACCACGGTGCGGCTTGGCTTTCCCGGCACGATTTTCGGGACCTCGTAAGCAACCGTTAGACCTAACAACGCCGCCAGCATTGCCCTATCATGGCCCATCCGTTCGTATACTGCAACGGTGGATGTTTCCGTAGCCGCTCTATCAGATTACGCGCTCATTGATCAGCAGGAGAAGCTCAGCATTCTCGGTATTTTCGGAACTTTGGGTGCGATGGCCGAGCCCGTGACCCATCCGAAGATGTGCCTTGTCATGGTGTTCCAAGCCTCCCGAGGCGACTACGGCCGCGTGCGTGAGTGGATTGTTGAAGTGACCGATTCCGATGGCCGCCCTGTAAGTGGTCGCATCGGTGGGGAAATCCGCATCGATGGTTCGCCCGAATTTCCGCCGATCGCGAACATCATCGTCAACTTCGACAACTACACCTTCCCGAAGTTCGGAACCTACAGCTTCACGATTTTCATCGACGGTGATATCAAGAAAGAACTGAGGCTCGAAGTTCGACAGGTCGGAAACGAACCGACCCCGCAACCACCCGAAATCCGGTAGCTACGACTTTCCGCCCGTCGTAGCAATGCCTTGAATAAAGGTCTTTTGCGCGAAGAAGAAGAGCACGATGATGGGGATCGTAAAGATCGTGCTCGCCGCCATCAGCTGGGCCCACTTTCCGCCATGCAAGCTCAAGAACTGCTGCAAGCCGTAGGCCAAGGTGTAGCTGTTTGGGTCATTTAAGTACAGAAGCGGTCCGAAGAAGTCGTTCCACGTACCCAAGAACTGGAACAACGCGCACGTAGCGAGCGCTGGCTTCGAGAGCGGCAGAACGAGCTGTGTGAAGATGCGCCACTCCGAAGACCCGTCAACTCGCGCCGCTTCCGCCATTTCGGCGGGCAGAGTCCGAAAGAACTGGGTTAACAGAAAGATGAAGAACGCTGAGCCAGTGAACGCGGGAACGATGAGCGGCAGAGGCGTTCCGTACCAACCCAGGTTCCGGAAAATCGTAAAGACCGGAATCATCGTGACCTGCCCTGGTAGCGCCATCGTGGCCACCATTAGGGCAAACCACATCTCCTTGCCTTTGAAGTCGATCCGGGCAAACCCATACGCGACGACCGCACTTGATCCAACCGCCCCAAGAACGGTCAACAGGCAGAGAATCAGCGTGTTCCGAAGATAGATTCCAAAAGGCACGGTCTGCAGCGCTTCGGAGTAGTTCTGCGGGTGCATTGGGCTCGGCCAAAGGCTGCTTATCTGGAAGCTCTGCATCCCCGTATTCGTGTAAATCTGGGTTTCGGCCTTAAACGAGGTCGAAATCATCCAGATCAACGGCAGGATTGCCGGAATGGAAAGGCAGATCAGCACGATATGGATAAGGAGTCGGTTGCCTTTTTCCATCGATTACTCCTCGTATCCCAGCGCTTTTCGCTTGCGCTGTTCTTCTGCTACCGTGTAGCTCAACTTTTCCAGCGCGGACTTTGGTGACAGTGTCCCGCGCACTGCTTGATCTTCCGCCCTACCAATTTGGTCGTTCAAAAATTGCAGGTACGGAACCGGCGGCATCGGCAAGCAATTTTCGCTCGACAGAATATCGATGAAGCCTTGAAACTCTGGACCCTGCTTCAACCATGCCTGGAATGTCTTCGTTTCAACAAGATCCGGAAAGAGAGGTAGCCAGCCTCCATCGTTGAAGCAGCGGGCAGACGCTTCCTTATCCGCGAAACCTGACCAAAATCGAATGAAATCCCAAGCGCCTTCCTTTTGTTTTGCGGAAGTTGGAATGACCATGAAGTTCCCAGAAATGGTGCCACCCATCCCCCGCCCGTTTTTTGCCGGCGGAGGGATGGGAATCACCCGATACTTCATGTCCGGTCGGTACTTTCGAATCTCTTCGACCCGCCATTGTCCATCAATCGTGATCGAAAGGTCGCCCGTGATGAAGGGCCAGCCGCCCGTATCGGAACCGGTGTTTAGCCCTGCCTGGAAGCGAGTGACGCGTTCGAAGCCGATCTTCCGGCGTTCTTCCGTGATGAACTCAAGCGCTCGCAGGTTTTCAGCCGTATTCAGGCTGAGTGATTCAGACACTGGATCATAGAACCCCGGTCCAAAGTTGTAGGCCACAAAGGAAAAGCTGTTGAGCAGGAACCCAAGTCTGGTCAAGTTCCCGTTTGCGTCAGTTTTGTTCAGCCGATTCCCGAGTTCACAGACCCCCTCAAGTGTCTTCGGGAAGTCCTCGACGTTCAAGCCGAGCTCTTTCAAATGCTCTTCGTTAACGTACAGAGCATAAAGATCGCTGCCGATTGTGACGCCGTATGTCTTGCCTCCAAACCGACCCGAGTCACGAATGACCGGATAGCTTTCATTCATGAACCGATCCTGGTCAGCGGGAGACATAACCTCCTCCAACGGAGTGAGCAAACCGTTTGAGGCCAGCGATGGGATCGCTCCGTTCCACATCGACATCACATCCGGTGGGTTTCCACCGATGATGCCTAGGGTCAACTTTGCATCGGCGCCAGAGCCCGGCACAGAGAGTGGAACCACTTCGTACTTCGTCTGCGATTGGTTGTAGCGCTCAGCAATGTCGGCGACAACTTTGGCCCATTCGCCGCCCCAACGATGCCAAAACCGAACTTCGATCCGATCCTGATACTTTCGCTGACTCGGAGGCTTCTGGCTAAAAACGAAAGCACCAAATCCGAGGGCCAAAAGCAAGAAGGCGACCCACTTCAGGTTCTTAACCATAGTGCACCCACTTCTTTTGCGATCGGAAAACGATGGCTGTGAGCGTCACGACGATCAGGAAGAGGATCCACGCCATAGCACTGGCGTAGCCCATGTCGTAGTACTTCCAGGCACGGTTGAACAGGTAGAGCGAATAGAAGAGAGTGCTATCCTGCGGGCCGCCGTTCGGCGTCATGACGTATGCCTGTGTGAAGTACTGGAACGCGCCGATCACGCCCATCACGAGGTTAAAGAAAATGACCGGGGACAGCATCGGCAGGGTTACATGTCGCAACCGCTTGATCGGCGTTGCGCCATCGATGATCGCCGCCTCGTAAAGGTGCACTGGAATGTCCTTGAGTCCGGCAAGGTAAATCACCATCGAGCCACCAACGCCCCAGAGACTCATGATGACGAGCGCCCAAAAAGCCCAGAACGGGTCATTCAACCAAGCCGGACCTTGAATCCCAAAGTTTCTCAACAGGTTGTTGATCAAGCCCGTTGTCGGATTCAGGATCCACAGGAAAACGACCGACGTCGCAACGGTAGGCACGATTGATGGCAGGAAGAAAATCGTCCGGTACGCGGCAATGCCCTTCACTTCTCGGTTCAAGAGCAGCGCCAGGCAAACTCCGACCACCACGGCAAGCGGTACGTGAATGACCGCGAACTTCACCGTAACGAGCGCAGACTTCCAGAAGAGTTCGTCCTGGGTCAGAAGCATCTGATAGTTCGCGAACCCAACCCACCTCGGTGGCGTGATGATGTTGTATCGGGTGAACGAGAGGTAGATGCTTTGCAGGAACGGGATGAACGTGAAGACAAAGAATCCGATGAGCCACGGCGCGATGAAAAGGTAGCCGGTGACGTTATTGGTTCGACCTGGCTTCATTGCGGAATCGACACTCGCGGAACTATGTTTTGGGGTGGTGGGCGGTGAGGGGCTCGAACCCCCGACATTCTCGGTGTAAGCGAGACGCTCTACCAACTGAGCTAACCGCCCCAGTGGAGAGAAATTATAGCTTGGTTTTTTCCATTTGTCACCGTATAATTAAAACCGCAGGGATATGCGACTACTCGTCTGCTTTTCGCTAGGGATGGCGGTGGCGACGGCTGCAGCACAATTGCAGCCCGCAGAGGTTCAGTACATCGGCGCGGAAAAACCGCTTCGTGGATACCGTCTTGGCGACGAATGCTTCGTTCCAATCGAACTTCTCTCATCCATCGGTTGGGATGCAACCCTTCGAAGCGACAAAGTCACCCTGACCGTTGCTGGTCGAAAAGTTGAGTTTCCCCATCGAACGTTTGCTGGCAGCCAATCTATTCCGTTTCGCAAGGCAATGGCGGAGTTCGGTGGAGAAACAGAATGGGACCGCATTGGGCGAGTTCTAAAGGCCGTCGCGGTCGGTAAATTTACGGGCGGACAAATCAAGTTTGCGTTACCGGTCTCCTCGGTTACTCTGGACGCCGGCAAGATCCTGGAGATTCGGGGAGCCAAAATCGTTGCCAGTCCGGTCCAAATTCCGAAGGGACTGAAGATTCAGCAAGGTCCCGACGGCGTCCGAATCATCTCCAGCCAATACGCCTGGGAAGTTCCGAACGGATCAGAGCAATTTAGCTTCAGCCTGCCTGCCGCTCCAATGACCAACCCATTGCCGGTCGTCGAGAACTCCGGTAGCCCTGTTGGTACTCCGCCTCCGGTAACCACCGAGCCGATTCCGATTGTTCCCGTGGAGGCGCCGATTGCTCCTGGCTCGGATATTCCGCTGGACTTGATTGTTCAGTCAGACAACGCGACGTCAAGCATCATTCAGCTTCGCACCGTAGTTCCCCTCGCTTCGGCTCCGCAACTCCGGATGATCGAACCGAACGTTTTCGAACTGGTTCTCCCAAGCGTGGCGATCTCCGTCACCAACCCAGACGCCGCAAAGACATCGGGCGTGACCAACGTGTCCGTTACCAAGGAAGGGACAAACTCGGTGATCCGGTTTATTCTCGATCGTCCGATGGGCTACGAAATTTGGACCGATGCCGCCGGTGTAAGCATTCAGCTCATCAAACCTGCGATCGGAAACGGCAAACTCGCGGGCAAGCTCATCGTTGTTGATCCTGGACACGGTGGAAAAGATGGTGGTGCCAAGTCCGGCGTCGCTCGAGAAAAAGAACTCACCCTCAAGGTGAGCCTCGCGTTGGCCGAACAACTCAAGGCCGCGGGAGCAACCGTCATCATGACCCGGCGTACCGATGTCTTCATCGGCTTAGCCGAACGGGCTGAGGTTGCGAATCGAAACAAGGCAGATTTCTTTATCTCGGTTCACATCAACTCCACCGCCAAGGCTTCAACCAGCGGCTCGATCACGTTCTTCCATGGCCCGAGTGCGGTGAAGGAACTTTTGGCCCGGTGCCTTCAACAACAGCTTGCTAAAATCAACGGACTGCCGAGTATCGGCGTCTGGAGTGATAAGCGAATCTATAACAGTGGATTTGCGGTTTTGAGAATGTCAAAAATGCCCGGCGTGTTGCTGGAACTCGGATTTATCAATCATCCAAACGACCGTGCTCGCATGCTGCAAGCCGACTTCCCTTCGTCGGTGGCCAGCGCGGTTGTGAAAGGACTCAAGGTGTACTTAGGCGATGGCAAATAACTCTGGAGCAAATCGAGGCGCAATCATTGCGGCGTTCATGCTGTCAGCGGCCGGCCTAGCGGGAGTTGCTACCTACGTGATGCAAACTCCGCAAGCGCAGAGAGTGCCGGACGACATGCGTCGCACGGAGGAATCACGAACGAACGCCCAGCCCGACACTCCAGAAGTCGCGCGAATGCAGAAGGTCCGTTTCGTGAAGATGAACGGAGAGAAGCTCGAACTCTCTGACCCGGTGGAAATTCCGGCGTCGAAGGGTCCTGCTCTCTACAGCACCAACGAAACGATTAAAGCCCTGGGGCTGAACGACATTCGCTGCCTTGGCATCGACATCGACCACGGTGTCGCGGAGCTCAACATGAATCCTGCGGTCGAAAGCGGGTTCGGCAGCATGGCGGAGGCCGAGTTTATCAACGCGCTCGCCATGAATCTAGGTCAGTTTAAGAACATCGATTCCTTCCGAATCACGGTCGAAGGAACCACCATCGAAAGCCTTGGGCACTTTGAGATTGAGAATCCAACCAAGGTCATCAGGGCTAGCGAGACGGTTTCGGAACCCGCTTTGCCGAAGACGACTTCCCCTTAGCTCCACCGAAAGACTGGTGAAGCGACCATCCGATGAGTCCCAAACTGATGGCGACCCAGGAAAATGCCCATATCGGCGCCGGCAGACCCGTGACTTCCTGAAGAATCGTCGCATCCGAGGTACCACCGGTCCAACCGCTCATCTTGAAAACGGTCAGCACGCTGGTGATGCTGTTTAGGCATTGCTGGACACCGATGAACTGAGCAGCGTAAATCGGCAAATCGTTCTTGGTGTTTCCCAGCACCGCACAGATTCCGGCAATCACGACCCCGCTGATCATGCCAACTGGGTTACCGCGAACTAGCGCCAGTAGCGAGATAACGAGCAGAAAGCTGGTGCCAAGCAAGGCATGCTGCGCGCGCTGGACCGTTGTGCTGTACAGGATCAGCGCCGCGCCGAAGATGCTCGCTCCTATGTAGCCGGCGCTCCCGATAACAAGGATATTCCCGCCTCGAACCGGCGTGGTCCCCGAGCCATCCGGAAACACCTGGATCATTTCGGGCACTCCTCCCGTACCAAGCGCTGCACAAGCATGGGCGAGCTCATGGATATGCGTGTTGAGATAGAGCAACGGAATCAACAGGGGCCGAAACGGTCCGAACGACATCAACACCAAGGTCAAAATCGCGGCAACAATCAGGGCGCGCTGCGCGGTGGTTTTATTCGGCATGGTTCGCTCCGGCGTTCATCGGGTCCGTTTGTGGGTTGCGTCTTCTTTCAATCGCCACCCACAGTGAATGTACGGCAAATCCCACCGCAATCCCAACGCACCATCCCCAAAGGACCTGCCCAGGAAAATGTGCCCCGCAGTAAATTCGGCTGATTCCCGTCAGAAGCGCGATGGCGATCCAGGGCGCACCCCACCACTTGAGATTGAGCGTCATCGCTACCGCAACCGCGGCCATGTTTGCGCTATGGGCGCTCGCCGTACCCATGCTGTCCGTTCCACCGACCCGCATGATCACGTCGGGCAGGACCTGAAACGGTCTCGGATCGGGAAACTGCTGCTTGAGAACGTCCGTGATCTCGTTTGCAATCGGAAACGCCACAAGCGCCTGTATTGCCGCCAAGCGCGGTTTTCGAGCCCGAAACATCATTCCAAGCAGCAAGGCGACTAGAAGGATCTTGACCGCAGGGTAGTTCGTGGCCTCACTTAGAAACCGGAAGAATGTAGCGAGCGCTTCGGGCCATTGATTCACCCAATAGAATAGGGGGAGATCGATGCGCTGCATCATCGGATGGTATCTCAAACGTTATAGATAGCTATGGGCCAGCTCAGTCGTTTCCTTGCAAGGCAAATATGGATTGCCCTTGTTTGGTATATGCGGCGCCCACCCATCAAGCGGATGCGGAGGCAAGTTACCGGACTGATGCCGGGCCAATTTGGCGAACGTGCCCGTCAATCCCTGAGTCGCCAAGATCGCTTTGCCCGAAAGTACGGCATTCTGATGCTCACGTGGTCGCTGAACCTTTTGTTCGCCAGCTTGTTCGTCACGGGCACCTACATCCTAATCACGACGGCTTCCGAGAACGGATGGCTGACCGTCCCATCGGCAGAGGAACGCGCTAATTTGCGCTGAACCGGGACCAGTCACCGACGAAGAGCACTTCCTCTTCCAACTCGACGCCATACCGATCTCGAATCGTTAGCTTCACATGCTCGGCAACCCGCCGGATTTCCGTCGCGGTTGCCCCGTTGACGTTGAGGATGAAGTTCGCGTGGCGATTACCGACCGCCGCGCCGCCGATCCGAAATCCTTTCAGTCCAACCCGCTCTATCAAAAAACCGGCGGGAATGATGCCTTTCTCTTTCAGCGGCGCCGGCAGATCAACCAGGGTTCCAGCGAGGGCGAAATCGGTGATGTTCTTGAAGAAGCTTCCGGCACTTGGCGATGGAGGCTGCTTTGAGATTCGCTGCCGCTGGTACTCCCGTGCCTCATCGTAAGACGCCTTTCGCGGGCCGCGCGGGAGCACGAGCCGAATCGCCAACACCACCGCATTCGTGACCTCGCCGGTTCGTAGCACGGAGTCGCGGTACTTGAAGCCCATCCACTCCGCCCCCACCGTTTCACGTTTGCCATTCCAAACCACGTCAAGTTCGCGAACGAACTCACTGATATTGCTTCGGTACGCACCGGCGTTGCTTACCAACGCGCCGCCGATGCTGCCCGGAATCCCGACCGCAAACTCAAGTCCTCGATAACCCAGCTGCACCGTTTTCAGGAATAGGTCCTGATAACCAAAGCCCGTTTCCACCCAAACGGATCCTGCACCGTCGTCTACAAATGACCGTGCGAGATTTCGGATCACTATGCCAGGCACCCCGTCGTCCGAAGGCAACATGTTGCTCCCCCCCCCGAGCACCGAGATCGGCCAGCCTTCGGCTTGAGCAATGAGAGCATGCATCGCTAGCTGATCCCGGCTTGTGGCCGATACAAATCGTTCCGCACAACCACCCGCCCGCAAGGTCACGTATGGCTTGAGAGAAACGTTACGAAGCACCAGGAACTCCCGTTGCCGTCTTGTACGGCTTCTTCGGCGTCGAGATGTTCGGCTCCGCCATGTATTCCGGAAGCAGCGCTTCGGGAGCCAGGAGAGGCAACCCAGCCCAAAACGTGGCCAATCGTTCAGCGCGCGGGAAATCCGATGCTCGATCCTCCGCGCCGTACCCCCGGCTTTCGGCTGGCAATTCGTGGGTCCGACGACTTTCCTGCCCCGGCTCGCGGAGCCAAAACTCGGCCTTCCTCGTTGGGACAAAAGCCATTTCGCCCCGGGCGATCAGGTCAAACGAAGATGCACCAAGACATCGAACACCTTGAGCAAACGCGAAGCTCTTCGCCAATACGATGCCGACCCGCACTCCCGTAAAAGATCCGGGCCCCAGGTCTGCCGCAAACAGCTTTGCGGACCTGAGCTCCGCGCCTGTCTCTTGCAATCCTTGCATTAGAAGCCGCAGACAAACCGCTCCGGCATTTCGGTTCGCGGCTTCGCTCGCCGCAAACAGCACGTCTTGCCCCGAGATCAGGGCAACGCTCGCTTCCGGGCTAGACGTGCTAAAGGCGATGATCACGGGTTCGAACTGAGCTTCAGCGAGTTCAGCAAACGCTTAATCTCCCGCTGTTGTCCTTTCCACTTGTTAAGATCCGAGCTCTCTGCCGAGATCAGTACATAGAAGTCAGAGCTCTTCAAGTAAGCGTCGTAAGCCGCGATTTTCTGGTCCTCTTGGTTGATTCCAACCCGGAGTACCGAACCCACTGTCCCGCCGGCCGGAGTCGCCTCAGCTTCTACATCCTCTCGATAGCTCACCGTTTTGAACAGCGGAAGTCGGTCCGAAGCCTTGCCCATCAAGGCTCGCGATGGCTCAAGGCTATCGGCGAGGAAGTTGAGCTCAACCGTAACCCGAAGGTTCTGCTTCTTGAAAAAGAATTCGGCCTTCGAGCCGTTAACGTTCTCAAGTTCCCAACCCGACTCCGCAAGGATGTTTACCGTGCGCTCAGAAACCGACATCGTGGCAACCGGCTTCGCGTTCACTTCAGATGGCCGGGGAGCGCCGTCATCCAGCACGCGTCGCGCGGGACGAACTTGAACCTGTTTCTTCGTTGGCGGCGGCGCAGTCGGATCCTCAACCGGCAATGGGTCGCCGTTAATCGTTTTGAACGTCTCCATCACCTTTTGCCACTGGAACCAAACGTTCTCAAACGAGGTCCCCGGTGCGCGCAGGTGGAATAGGAGCTTTTGGGAAGTTCGGCTGTAGAACAGTCCCGACACCTGCGTGTAGGCAACGCCCTTCTCGCTGTATTCAAGCTGGGTCAGCAAGAGTGGAACGCCCAAAACCTGCTGCTCCCACTGTCGGTTCACTACTCGCTTCTGCAGTTCGTTCGACGTCCGCTGCAAGCTCTGCCAAGCCTCCGTGTCGCCGCGGAAATTGGCCCGGATCAGCTCAAGCTGGCCGCTTCGATCGGCGGTATCAGCAGGAATTCGAAGCACCGTTCGACGTTTGTCGCGCTTTTCGATCTTCCAACTGGCGGGATGCGAAAATCCCAAATTGAGGTCTTTGTCCGCGTAAGGGACAAGCTCTGGCTCCTGATAAAGCGCAAAGGTGAGGCCGAGGGCCAACAACTGCATAAAAACATTATGCGACCTTCAAGCCGGGAGTACCAGAACGAACCGGGCCCCTTGTCCCAGAACGCCCTCTTCCGTGGCGTTCCCGCCGTGCGCTTCCAAGATCCCCTTCACAATGCTCAGGCCCAAGCCCATGCCCTTCGCGCGACCCGAGTAGAACGGCTGGAAGATCGTTTCTTTCCGCTCCGGCTCAATGCCCGGCCCGGTATCGGCAATCACAATCCGCACGTATTCGCCGTCCGGCGTGAGCTGTGTCGTGACCGAGAGCTGACCATCCGAAATGTGGTGCAAGCTGTTCTCAATCAGCTCCGAGATCGCCCGCCGCAACCGGCGATCATCCGCCAATACCGGCGGCAATTCGTTCAAAGTCAACACAAGCTGAATCGGACTGCGCTTTGGGAAAACCTCTTCAACCGTTTCCCGAACCAGTGCGTTCATATCAATCGGCTGCTTCTGAATCTGCGTCGCCGATACGAAGTCGCGGAAGTCGTTGAGGATCTCCTCGACCCGCATCACGTTCACCGAAAGGCTCTTCTGTAGGCTCCGAATGCTCTCGATGTCGAGCACCGGCTCGGACGCCAAGAACCCAAGCTCATTGACATCGCCCTTGATGGCAAAAATGCGGTTGCCGATCATGTGCGAAGACTTCGCGCTCAGCTCGCCCCAAGCGATCATCCGCTCACTGCGAACGATCTTCGACATGATCTGGATGTTCTCCAGGCCCGAGGCAACCTGTTCCGCAATCGCCTGAAGCAGCCGCTCATCCATGTTCGTAAACCGGTTGTCTACAAACGGGTTATCGCTCCGACGTCGCAGCGCGCGGATGACGCCGTGGATATGGTCCCGAAACATGATGGGAACCGCCAAAAAGCTCGCAATCTGCTCGCTCGGAATCTCGACGTATTTCCCTCTCCAACGAAGGTCCGTCTGTGGGTCGTCCAGCAAAATCGGTTTCCCGTTCTGCGCTACCCAACCCGTGAATCCCTCGCCTTTGTCGTAGGTCAGCTGTCCAATCTGGTCCTTAAGGTGGCCAATCGTTCCGCGCAGGACAATCTGCCGGTTGTTGGCATCGAATAAGAAGATGCTGCACGAGTGCAGTCGAAGCGTCTGCTCGGCAATCTCGATGACCTGCTCGATCAGATCCGCCTCATCCATCACCGTATCCAGCGAATTGCCGATCTGGATCAGTGCTTCTTCGCGTCGATTCTGGTCAATCCGGTCGATCAGCGAAGCGCAGATGGTCGCTGCACTTTCGATGATCGTCTGATCCGAGTCGGAGAACGCGTGCTCATGGTCTGACTCCACGTTCAAAACTGCGCGAAGTCGCCCGCTGATATCTCGCACCGGAACCGCCATCTCACTCAAAGTCGAATCAAACAGGGCTCGGTACTTTGGATCTTCGCGCACGTTTCCGGCAACCACGCTGGTCCCTGTAGCTGCAACCCAACCGACAATTCCCTCTTTCAGCCCCATGTCCAGCGGCAAGTGTCGGTTGCGCGCCACGCTTTCCCAGTCGCGTCCGCTGCCGTAACGCACCGTCAAGTCGCCGACTTCCTCGTCCAACACCGCCAGCAACGAATGACTCGCGCCAACGAGGCCGATGAGTCCGTCAAGCAGGCCCGCGATCGCCTTCTCGGCATCGGGTTCGCGCAAAGTCTCGGCTACAAGTCGGGCCAGGCGTTGTTCTGGGAGCACATTCGAAAGTATGTCTCCCATAATCAGAATCAATGTACGGCCTTGCAATGGAGCGGGAGATCCGAGAACAACCGACGGTTCTACAAAATGGACCCTCAACCTACGCGCCAGTTCTGAGCCAAATTCGAGAGCAAGGGCCGTTCGAAATGGTCCTTCTGGCCGCCCGCGGCTCCTCCGATAACGCCGCGCTCTACGCTCGCTACCTCTTCGAGGTCAAGCTCGGGATCCCGGTTTCCCTCGCTGCCCCAAGCGTTTGGACCCGGTTCAATGCATCCGTCCGCTACCCAAAGTGCCTGGCCATCGGAATCTCACAAAGTGGCGCCGCTCCCGATGTTTCCGAGGTCCTCGAACACCTGAAACAAGCCGGACACACTACCGTCGCTATCACCAACACCGCCGGCTCGCGACTCACTTCGGTCGCTGATTACAGCGTTCTGATCAATGCAGGTGAAGAGAAATCGATCGCGGCAACAAAGACGTACAGCGCAACCTTGCTTGCCCTGTACGAACTCGTGCGAGAACTCAGCCAAGCCCTTCCGGCTCCGACACTTCCAGATGCAACCTGGGTCGAAAACTGTTTCGCCGAAGCCCAAATCGCAAGCGGACCGGTCGTTCGCAGTTCCCCAAACTTCTGCCTTGCTCGCGGATATGGGTTCAGCACCGCGATGGAAACCGCTCTCAAGCTCATGGAGTGCGCCCTCATTCCGGCCAAGGCCTACTCCTCCGCTGACTTCGAGCACGGCCCGAAAGCACTTGCCGGTCCAAACAGCGTGGCAATCACCTTCGATGGCGCAAAACCGCATCTCAGCGAAAACGGCTGTGAAGTCATCCAAGCCCCGTCGAACTCCGCGCCCGAAGAGATCAAGCCGATTTGGGACGTGGTCTTCGGCCAGTGCTTAGCCCTTCAAACGGCCCGAGCACGCGGCCTCGACCCCGACGATGCCCGGTTCCTCCGCAAAGTCACCAGAACCCTCTAATCCTCGGGATCGGTGGTGACGAACGGACACTGATCCCAGACCGTTTTCACCTTCAGCGCCCGTTGCAGCAAAGTCAGATACCGTTGGTTCGTAACCGGAAACGCCCCGAGAGATACCAAATGGTCGTTCATGATCTGTGCGTCAAATAGGACAAACCCAAGCTCCCGGCACTTCTCCACCAGGTGGTACAGCGCGACCTTGCTGGCATTCGTCTCGCGATGGAACATCGACTCCGCACAAAACACCCCGCCCAGCGCAATTCCGTACACCCCACCGACTAGCCGCTCCCCGCTCCAAACCTCGCAAGAGTGCCCCCAGCCTTGGCGATGGATCTCGGTGTAAACCTGAATGAACTCCGGCGTAATCCAGTTGCCGCTTGGCCGAAGACAATGCTCCATCACTTCGGTAAACGCGGTATCAAACGTAACCCGAAAGCGATCCTGCTTTAGGACCTTGGCCAGCGACTTGCTGACGTGGATCCCTTCGATCGGAAATAGGCACCGCGGATTCGACTGGTACCACTCCACGACGTTGTCGTCGTCGCTCATCGGAAACGCCCCTTGCTCGTATCCAAAACGGATCAGCCAGGGGGTCAGGGGTCGTTGCCGCACCCAAGCATTATAGGGATTGGCGGCGAATTTCTGCCTCGGTAATATGTTCCCGAAATGCACGCACGAGAACTACTGATGAAGCAGATTGAGGAAACCGGCAACATGCTGTTCAAAGCAGTGGACGGAGTTGACGAGGCCCATTACGACTACCGCGTTCACGAATCCATGATGTCGATTCGAGATCACGTGCATCACCTGTGCGAAGCCTACGTAGCGTTCCTGGCTCACGCCGATGGAAAGGAGCACTCTTGGGGCTCTTACGATCTCCCGGACAAGTCGCGCGCAAACCTTCTCTCCGAGTTCGTTCGACTTCGAAAAGAAGCCACCGATGCCATCCACGGCAACGCCGAAGTGCAGATTCTCTTCTCCGGTGCCGCCTACATCGCCAACCACGACGCCTATCACATTGGCCAAATTGCCGCAACGCGCCAAGCCTTTGATCCAGAGTGGACCAGCTATTCCCTGTACAGTTGAACCGTTTTTGAACCTGTAGGGGTGTGATTTGGAGGTCGCTCGGGTATCCTACGGCCTCCAATACACACGGACGCGGTTGCTGAGACCAGGTCCTGAGGTGCTTGCGCCCCAGGTAATTCGAAGCAAAAATCCACCGCTCCGGAGGAATAACCTGGAGGTTACAAGAAAATATGGTCCAACTTAGCATGAAGGAACTGCTGGAATCCGGCGTTCACTTCGGTCACCAAACTCGTCGCTGGAACCCAAAGATGAAGCGATTCATCTATGGAGCTCGAAACGGCATCTACATCATCGATCTTCACCAGACGATCAAGCTCTTCGAAGACGCCCTCAACTACGTCCGAAAGCAGATTGAAGACGGCGGAACCGTCCTCTTCGTCGGTACGAAGAAGCAGGCTCAGGCCGCTATCAAGGAAGCTGCCGAGCGATCTGGCCAGTACTTCGTTTGCGAACGATGGCTGGGTGGCACCCTCACCAACTGGAAGACAATCCAAGGTCGCGTTAGCCGACTCAAGGAACTCGACCGAATGGATGCGGAAGGCTATCTCGATCGATTGCCGAAGAAAGAAGCCCTGAAGCGACGACAAGAGCGAGACGAGCTGCAGCGATACCTCGGCGGAATCCGGAACATGACCGCCATGCCGACGGTGATGTTCGTGGTTGACCTCAACAAGGAATCCATCGCAGTCAAGGAAGCCAAGAAGCTCAACATCCCCATCGTGGCGATCGTTGACACCAACTGCGACCCTGACCTTGCCGATGTGATCATCCCTGGAAACGACGATGCAATCCGCGCGATCCGATTGGTTACCCAAAAGATCAGCGACGTGATTCTCGAAGCCCGACCGCTAAGCGATGCGCTTACGGAAGGCATCTTCAGCGATTCCACCCCGCTCGACGAAACCGATCCGGCGTTCGACTACGTCCCGCCAATCGACGACGAGCTCCTTAAGGCCTTTGGCGCAGACACGGAATAAAGAACATGGCGAACTACACGGCAGCAGACGTTAAGAAATTACGTGAAGAAACCGACGCACCCATGATGGAGTGCAAGTCGGCTCTCGACGAGGCAGA
>Ga0164295_10001702_pt1 | contig 18276 bp, 16 predicted proteins | sample GEODES006metaG_FD_111798 | JGI IMG/M metagenome (GOLD analysis project Ga0164295, IMG submission 111798) | Oligotrophic lake water microbial communities from Sparkling Lake, Wisconsin, USA - GEODES006 metaG | ecosystem: Environmental > Aquatic > Freshwater > Lake | place: USA: Sparkling Lake... | reverse complement strand
GAGTCTTCGGTTTCGCCCGAGCGGTGCGAAATGACAGCGGTGTAACCGGCACGCTTGGCCATCTCGATGGCGGCAAAGGTTTCGGTCAGCGTGCCGATCTGGTTGATTTTGATGAGGATGGAGTTGGCAATTTTCTTGTCAATGCCTTCCTTTAAGATCTTGGTGTTGGTGACAAACAGATCGTCGCCTACCAGCTGCACTTTTTGGCCCAGACGCTCAGTCAGGATCTTCCAGCCGTTCCAGTCACCCTCGGCCATGCCGTCTTCGATGCTGATGATGGGGTATTTGTCGACCCAGCTGGCCAGCATATTGGTCCACTCGCTTGAGTCCAGGCTCAGGCCTTCGCCGGACAGTTCGTACTTGCCGTCCTTGTAAAACTCGGAGGCTGCGCAATCCAGGCCCAGGGCAATTTGCTCGCCCGCCACGTAGCCGGCCTTGTCAATAGCTTCCAGAATCATCTGGATGGCCGCCTCATGGTTGGGCAGGTTGGGTGCAAAGCCGCCTTCGTCGCCGACGGCCACGCTCATGCCCTTGTCGTGAATGATTTTTTTGAGCGCATGAAAGATCTCGGCGCCGTAACGCAGCGCTTCGCGAAAGCTGGGCGCGCCGATCGGGATGATCATCAGCTCTTGCAAATCCAGGTTGTTGTTGGCGTGCGCGCCGCCGTTGACCACGTTCATCATGGGCACGGGCATTTGCATGGCGCCCATGCCGCCGAAGTAGCGGTACAGCGGCAGGCCGGCTTCTTCAGCGGCGGCCCGGGCCACGGCCATGCTGACGGCCAGCATGGCATTGGCGCCCAGTCGGGACTTGTTGTCGGTGCCGTCCAGGTCGATCAGCGTGCGGTCCAGAAAAGCCTGCTCGCTGGCGTCCAGGCCCAGCACGGCCTCGGAGATTTCGGTGTTGATGTGCTCGACCGCCTTGAGCACGCCCTTGCCCAGATAGCGGGACATGTCACCGTCGCGCAGTTCGATGGCTTCACGCGAGCCGGTGGACGCACCCGATGGCACGGCCGCACGGCCCATCACGCCGGACTCCAGCAGCACGTCGCATTCCACCGTGGGGTTGCCCCGGCTGTCGAGGATTTCGCGGGCGACGATGTCAACAATTGCACTCATGGGGTTCTTCTTTCAATCCAAAAATAAAAAATAAAAAATCGAGGAGTCCGGTCGGCTTAAGCCCCGAAAGTGTTCTCTAAATAACCGTTTTTCTTGGTCACGCGGTCCAGCTCAAGCAGTGTTTCGAGCAGGGCGCGCATGTGCTTGAGCGGCACGGCGTTGGGGCCGTCACTCATGGCTTTGGCCGGGTCCGGGTGCGTTTCCATGAAGAGGCCGGCAATGCCCACGGCCACGGCGGCACGTGCCAGCACCGGCACCATCTCGCGCTGACCGCCGCTGCTGGTGCCCTGCGCATTTCCAGCGCCGGGCAGTTGCACCGAATGCGTGGCGTCAAACACCACGGGTGCGCGGGTCTCGCGCATGATCGCCAGGCTGCGCATGTCGCTCACCAGGTTGTTGTAGCCAAAGCTTGCACCGCGCTCACAGGCCATGAAGCGGTCTTCGTCCAGGCCTTTTTCGCGTGCTGCCGCGCGGGCTTTGTCGATGACGTTCTTCATGTCGCCCGGGGCCAGGAACTGGCCCTTCTTGATATTGACCGGCTTGCCCGACTGCGCCACAGCGTGAATGAAGTCGGTCTGGCGGCACAAAAAAGCCGGCGTTTGCAACACATCGACCACGGCCGCCACGGCAGCAATATCTGCTTGTGTATGCACGTCGGTCAGCACAGGCACGCCAAGTTCGCGCTTGACCTTGGCCAGAATTTCCAGACCGCGGGCCATGCCGGGGCCGCGAAAGCTGGTGCCGCTGGAGCGGTTGGCTTTGTCGTAGCTGGACTTGAAAATAAAGGGAATACCCAGCGTGGCGCTGATCTCCTTGAGCGTGCCGGCAGTGTCCATTTGCAGTTGCTCGGACTCGATCACGCAAGGGCCGGCGATCAAAAAGAAGGGCTGGTCCAGCCCGATGTCAAAGCCGCACAACTTCATAAAGCCCCCACGCTTTTTGTTGCGCGCATGCTAGGCCACTACCTTCAGGGTCTTGCCGGAGCTTTGCTGGTCGAGTGCCGCCTTGATGTAGGCATTGAACAGTGGGTGGCCTTGCCATGGCGTAGATTTGAACTCAGGGTGAAACTGCACGCCAACATACCAGGGGTGAACCGGTTTGGGCAGCTCGATGATCTCAGTAAGTTGCTCGCGCTGGGTGAGCGCAGAAATGACCAGGCCGGCCTTGCGCAGTGCGTCCAGGTAATTGACGTTGGCTTCGTAGCGGTGGCGGTGGCGCTCGGTGACCACGCTGCCGTAAATCTCGTGGGCCAAGGTGCCTTTGGCAACATCAGAGCTTTGCGCGCCCAGGCGCATGGTGCCGCCCAGGTCGGAATTTTCATTGCGCGTCTTGATGGTGCCGTCCGCGTCTTTCCATTCGTTGATAAGGGCGATCACCGGGAAGGGGCAAGCGGGCTCGAATTCGGTGCTGTTGGCGTCTGGCATGCCGGCCACATGGCGGGCAAACTCGATGGTAGCGACCTGCATGCCCAGGCAAATACCCAGGTACGGCACTTTGTTTTCGCGTGCAAAACGCGCTGCACAAATCTTGCCCTCAACGCCGCGCTTGCCAAAGCCGCCGGGCACCAGAATGCCGTCAAACTTGGCCAGTTGCGAGACATTGTCAGAGTTGATGGTTTCGGAGTCTATGTACTCGATGACGACCTTGGCGTGGTTTTTCATGCCGGCATGTCGAATGGCTTCGTTGAGCGACTTGTAACTGTCACTCAAATCCACATACTTGCCGACCATGGCGATGCGCACTTCTTTTTGCGGATGTTCGGTTTCGTAAACCAGATCGTCCCAGCGTTCCAGCTTGGCCGGCGGTGTGTTCAGGCGCAGTTTGTCGCAGATCAGGCCGTCCAGGCCTTGCTCGTGCAGCATGCGGGGTACCTTGTAGATGGTGTCCACGTCCCACATGGAGATCACGCCCCACTCGGGCACGTTAGAGAACAGCGAGATTTTTTCGCGCTCTTCATTGGGAATACGGCGGTCGGCGCGGCACAGCAACACGTCGGCCTGGATGCCGATCTCGCGCAACTGCTTGGCCGTGTGTTGGGTCGGCTTGGTCTTGAGCTCGCCGGCGGCAGCGATCCAGGGCACATAGCTCAGGTGCACAAAGGCGGTGTTGTTGGCGCCCATGCGCAGACTCATTTGACGCACCGCCTCAAGAAAAGGCAGGGACTCGATGTCGCCTACGGTGCCGCCGATTTCAACAATCGCCACGTCGACTGCTTCGGGCGTGTCATAGCCGGCACCACGCTTGATGAAGTCCTGGATCTCGTTGGTGATGTGCGGAATCACCTGAACAGTTTTGCCAAGGTAGTCGCCGCGGCGCTCTTTTTCGAGCACGCTTTTGTAGATTTGGCCGGTGGTGAAGTTGTTGGACTTGCGCATGCGCGTTTCAATGAAACGCTCGTAGTGGCCTAAGTCCAGGTCGGTTTCTGCGCCGTCTTCGGTGACAAAAACCTCGCCATGCTGAAATGGCGACATGGTGCCCGGGTCCACATTGATGTAGGGGTCGAGTTTGATGAGGGTGACTTTGAGGCCGCGCGATTCGAGCAGCGCAGCCAGGGACGCAGAGGCGATTCCCTTGCCCAGGGAGGACACCACACCGCCGGTGACGAAGACAAATTTGGTCATGCCATGAACGAACCAGAAGTTCGCTGAGGTGGAAACGCTGATTATAGGCGGGTCAGGGGCCTTGCTTGCGATCTAGTACATTGCGCATCATGAGTATCCATGTACCCCTTGATCCGCCCCTGCCTCTGGGCGGCGATGCCGGCGAACTGGCCGGCAAACACATTGTGTTGGGCCTGTCTGGCGGCATTGCCTGCTACAAGGCTGCCGAGCTTTGCCGAGCCCTTGTCAAAGCAGGGGCCACGGTGCAGGTCGTGATGACCGATTCGGCTGCGCAATTCATTACCCCGGTCACATTGCAGGCCCTGAGCGGGCGGCCGGTTTTCACCAGCCAGTGGGATGCGCGTGAAGACAACAACATGGCGCACATTAATTTGTCGCGCGAAGCCGACGCGATTCTGGTGGCGCCTTGCAGCGCCGACTTCATGGCCAGATTGCTGCACGGCCGCGCTGACGATCTGCTGGCCCTGATGTGCTTAGCCCGCCCCATCGACTCGGTGCCTCTCCTGCTGGCCCCGGCCATGAACCGCGAGATGTACGCGCACCCGGCCACCCAGCGCAACCTGGCGCAGCTGCAGGCTGACGGTGCTGTGGTGCTGGGCGTGGGCAGTGGCTTTCAAGCCTGCGGCGAAACAGGTGACGGCCGCATGCTCGAGCCTGAAGAGCTGCTTGAAGACCTGATCGCTTTTTTTACACCCAAGTCCCTGGCCGGCCAGCGCGTGCTGGTCACCGCCGGGCCGACCTACGAAGCCATTGACCCGGTGCGCGGCATCACCAACTTGTCTAGCGGAAAAATGGGTTTTGCCGTGGCCCGGGCTGCGCACGAGGCTGGCGCCGAGGTCACACTGGTGGCCGGGCCGGTGAGCCTGCCCACGCCCCGCGGTGTGAGCCGCGTGGATGTACGCTCTGCCGAGCAAATGGCGCAGGCTGTCATGGCCAGTATCGAGCAGGCCAGCGTGTTCATCGCCACCGCTGCGGTGGCCGATTGGCGCGTGGCCAGCGCGGCGACGCAAAAAATCAAAAAAGACGGCAGTGGGCAAGCGCCTTTGCTCAATTTTGTAGAGAACCCGGACATCCTGGCGCAGGTGGCAGCCTCGGCCCGTGCCCGCAGCGGCATGCTTTTTTGCGTGGGCTTTGCTGCTGAAAGTCATGACCTGCAGGCCCATGCCGAAGCCAAACGCATCAAAAAAGGCGTGCCCTTGCTGGTGGGTAACATCGGGCCTGCGACTTTCGGGCAGGACGACAACAGCCTCTTGCTGGTCGATGCCCATGGCACGCAAAGCCTGCCCCGCGCATCCAAACTCCATCTGGCCCGCCAGCTCATCTCTCAAGTGGCCAGCCGACTCAATGCAAACCGCACATCATCATGAAAATTGACGTCAAGATCCTCGACCCGCGCCTGAACGACAACTTGCCCGCTTATGCCACCCCGGGCAGTGCCGGTCTGGATTTGCGCGCCTGCCTGAGTGAGCCGCTCACCCTGGCTGCCAACGCCTGGCAATTGATCCCCACGGGCATGGCCATGTATTTGCAGGACCCGGCTTATGCCGCCTTGATCCTGCCGCGTTCGGGGCTGGGTCATAAACATGGCATCGTGTTGGGCAACCTGGTGGGACTCATTGACAGCGACTACCAGGGCCAGTTGATGGTCAGCGCCTGGAACCGCAGTGATGTGGCCTTCACCATTGAGCCGATGGAGCGCATCGCGCAACTGGTGATCGTTCCTGTGATGCAGGCTCAGTTCAATGTGGTCAGCGAGTTCGTGGCCAGTGAGCGTGGCGAAGGCGGTTACGGCTCAACCGGCAAGCGTTGAGCGGTTCAAGCACCTGCGCTGTCAGTGCAGCGTGTTGTTGCCCGTTTTGTGGCCTGTTAAAAGCGAAGTGTCAGCTTCGAGCTTGAAAAAACCGGTGCCCAATGTGCCTTGGCCGACTTCTTCTTCAGTGGCCTCGCGCACGGCCTCTACCTTCAGCGACAAGCGAATGGCGATACCCGCCAGCGGGTGGTTGCCGTCCAGCACCACATGCTCGGGGTAAATGTCGGTCACGGTGTAAATGAGTTGGCGCGGAGTGTCCGGGCTGGTGCCTTTGGGCAGGGCCTGACCGTCAAAGGTCATGCCTTCTTCCAGCTCAGCCGGGAACAGCTTGCGCGGCTCCAAAAAGACGAAATTCTCGTCATAGTCGCCAAAGGCCTGCTCTGGTTCCAGGTGCAGATCAATCTTGGCGCCAAGCGCATGGCCTTGTAGAGCTTCTTCAATTTTGGCCAACAAATCCTGACCGCCCAGCAAAAACTCAACCGGTTCGTCGAGCTCGTCAAGAACTTCGCCAAGGGTGTCTTTCATGACCCAGGTCAAGGACACAACGCATTGTGGGGTGATTTTCATCCGACAATTGTCCCATGGATACAACTCAAGCTCTGGCCCTGCTGGGCGGTCTTTCGGCCCAGCAATTCATGAAACGCCATTGGCAAAAAAAGCCCTTGCTGGTGCGCCAGGCCATCGCCGGCTTTCAACCGATTCTGAGCCGGCCCGAGCTGTTCGCTCTGGCCGCTCAAGAGCGTGTGGAGTCTCGCCTGGTGATGCAGAGCGCCAGCGGCTGGCGCATGAAATCTGGTCCGTTTGCGCCCCGCAGTCTGCCTGCGCTGAGCAAACCGGCCTGGTCTTTGCTCGTGCAGGGTGTTGATTTGCACGATGCACGCGCCCATGAACTGCTGCAGCAATTCAGGTTTGTGCCAGATGCGCGCTTGGACGACCTGATGATCTCCTACGCCAGCACCGGCGGCGGGGTCGGACCGCACTATGACAGCTACGACGTGTTTTTGTTTCAGGCCAGTGGCCGGCGGCGCTGGCGCATCGGCAAGCAGACCGACTTCACGCTGCAAGAAGGTGTGCCCCTGAAGATATTGCAAAACTTCAACTACACCGAAGAGTTTGTTCTGGAAGCCGGTGACATGCTCTACCTGCCGCCGCGTTACGCGCATGATGGTGTGGCCCAAGCCTGTGCGGGTGCAGACGGCAAACCCGAAGCCTGCATGACGTACTCGATCGGTTTCAGGGCACCGGGCCAGGCTGAAATAGCGGGTGCTTTATTGCAGCGTTTGGCTGAATACTGTTCGGATGACGGCGAAGCGCTGGCCACACCCAGAATCTACAAAGACCCGAGTCAGCCGGCCACCGCTCAACCGGCAGCCGTACCGCCAGCGCTGACAGACTTTGCCCGTGCCTCGGTGGACGCGGCCCTGAAAGACCCTTTGGCGCTGGCTTGCGCTTTGGGTGAGTACCTGACTGAGCCCAAGTCTTCAGTCTGGTTTGAGGGCGGCGCGTCACAGGCCGTGCCCATCGGTTCACAAGCGCTGGCGCTCGATTCACGCACCCGCATGATGTACGACGACAAGCATATTTTTATCAACGGTGAGAGCTACCGAGCCCAAGGTGCTGATGCCCTGTTGATGCGTCAACTGGCGGACCAGCGTGCACTGAGCGTGGCGCAGTTGCGCAAGGTCAGCCGCGATGCCAAAGACTTGCTGTCCGATTGGTTGGGGGCGGGCTGGCTGCACACGGCGAAGCTAAAAGATCCGCCAGTTTGAAGAGCAGGACAATTCGAAGTGTCTTTTTTTTGCACTACTTTGGTGAAAACTCAAGCAGCTCGGCTTTGTAAGCATGGGTTTATACGGATATACTTTGAAGTTAGGTTGGAGGCGACAACTTTCCCACCTTAAACATGGATTAACTATTTTCGGTTAGCCATTTTGAACACAGTCTCAAACACTTATCAAGGAATTGAAAAATGAACAAGTCACTCGTTTTGGCAGCTATCGTTGCAGCTTTCACCCTGGCTGCTTGCGGCAAGAAAGAAGCCGCTCCAGCACCTGCACCAGCTCCAGTTGCTGCACCAGCTCCAGCTCCAGCACCAGCTGCTGACGCTGCTGCTCCAGCTGCTGCTCCTGGCGCCGCACCTGCTGCTGCTCCAGCCGCTGCTCCAGCTGCTGACGCCAAGAAGTAATTCTTAGCGACGACTTAAAAAGCCGCCCTAGGGCGGCTTTTTTTCGTCTTAGCAGCCTAACCCTTGACGTCCAGCCAGCCGGTGCCGCTCTGGGGGCTGGCAACAGACAGCTGAGGACTTGCTTGAACATGGGCACCGACGCCGGCCAATGCGCTCAGCGCCAGCTCCGGGCGGTTGTTTTGTACGCTTAAGTGCGCTGCCACCACCTGGACCAGCCCCGGGTGAGCAAGCGCGTGTGCAATTTGCGCGGCTGCCTCGTTGGACAGGTGACCATAGGGCCCGGCTATCCGGTTTTTTAGGAATGCGGGGTAAGTCGATTGGGCCAGCAAACCGGCATCGTGATTGCATTCCAACAGCAGGGAATGGCAGCCGGCCAGGTGGCTCAGCACATGCTCGCTCGCGTGGCCCAAATCAGTCAGTACGCCGAGTTTGAACTGGCCGTCTGTGCAACTCAGCTGCAGGGGCTCTCGGGCATCGTGAGGCACCGTAAAGGGGGTCAGTTCAAGTTCGCCAAGATCGATGGCCTGGCCGTCGGCGGCAAGCCGCAGCAAGCCATCAAAGTCCGGTTTGCCTAGGGCCGCGTAAGTGCCCCGGCTCATCCAGACCGGCACGCGGTGCCGCAAGGCGAACTGCCTGGCGCAACCAATGTGGTCGGCGTGCTCGTGGGTGATGAAGATGGCGTCAAGTGACTGCGCGTCCAAACCGGCCTGCTGCAGACGCTCGGACAGTAGCTTGAGCCCCAAGCCACAATCGATCAGTACTTGCACATGCCGGATGCCGTTTGCCTGCACCAGTGTGGCATTGCCCGTGCTGCCACTGCCCAGGTTTTTAAACCGCAGCACCCGTGCAGAAAGTTGAGGTGTTTATTTCAGATCGTCGGCAAGCACTTTGAAAATGCGCTGAGCATTTCCGGTGGTGTCGGGTTTGCCGTCTGCACTGAGCACCGTCACGGAGGTCGTATCACCTTTGGCCGTCAACACGATCTGGTACTTAAGGGGAGCAGGAGTGGCTGATTTGCTGCTGAACAGGTTACCAAAGAAGCCGCTGGATTTATTGTCTGACAAAGGCGCTACATAGCGCACAAAGTAGAGCCCCTTGCTGCGGTCGCGGTCTTCCACCGTAAAGCCGGTACGGTCAAGGCCCAGTCCGACTCGTCGCCAGGCGCGGTCAAAGCCGTCGTCGACCAGCAGAACTTGCTGGTTGTTCACGGTTTCAATACGCGAAGTCTGACGCGCCGCATCCACGGCGATCAGGGCTTTGGATTGATCTGGCGAGACGCCCAGCTGGACCATCAAGCGGCGCAAAAATTCGGCCTCCAGTTCCGGGTCGGCCGGCCTGGCTTGCCAGACAGTGGAAGTGCTGGTGCCGCTGGAGTTGGTCACCACTTCAATCATGCCGCGGTGGCTGATGAAGATTTCGGTGCCGCCGCTGGCCGTGCGCTCCAGGCGGGTGCGGAATTTGTCACGCTCACCGGTGGAGTAAAGGTTTTCAAGCACGCGGCCCAAGGTGTTACGGATGAAGTCTTGCGGCAATTTGGCGCGGTTCTCAGCAAAGTCGGTTTCAATGATGCCCAGGTCTTGCTGATCAATGGCCAACTGAAAACCGCTGGTTTTCCAGAACTCGCGCACCGGCTCCCAGAGCTTGTCCGCCGGACGGTTGACCACCAGCCAACGCTGGTTGCCCGAGCGCTCAATGCGCACATCGCCCACACTGCCGGCGGCGATGCTGACCTGGCCAACACGGCTGGCCCTGTCGCTTTGGAAGGTATTGGCCGTCACGGCCACGCCAGGCACGGCGTACCGGTTGTCACGCGTGAGCTGGCTCAGGTCCGGCGGTATGTCCAGCGACGGGCCTTTGGTGGCGCCCGATTTGTAGTCGATTTTTTCACCGACCAGGGTGTCATTGATGGTAGAGCAGCCACTGAGCACCAAACTCGATAAAAGCAGCGCTACAGCCAGAACAGAGGGGGTCATGCGGATGCTCGGGTTCATGTGAGTCTTCAATTTATGTCCTTGAGTTCAGATCAGGCCGCAAACGCGCAAGGCGTTTTCGACGGTGGCTTCGTTGGCAGGCTCGAGCTGCGTCATGGGCAGGCGCAGGGTCGGACCGCAAAGTTTCATGCGAGCCATGGCCCATTTCACCGGTATCGGGTTGGCTTCAATGAACAAGTTTTTGTGCAAGGGCAGGAGTTTCAGCTGAATCTGCATGGCGCGCTGAGCGTCACCCGCCACGGCAGCCACGCACAGCTCGTGCATCAAGCGCGGCGCGATGTTGGCAGTCACACTCACATTGCCCTGGCCACCACACAGCATCAGCGCTACGGCAGTGCCGTCGTCGCCGGAATAAACCGCAAAGTCTGCTGGTGTTTCCTTGATCAGCCACTGCGCACGCTCAATATTGCCCGTGGCTTCTTTGATGCCGACGATACCGGGCACCTGGGTCAGCCGCATCACAGTCGGGTGCAGCATGTCAGCCACGCTGCGGCCGGGCACGTTGTAGAGCACCATGGGCAAGTCAACCGCTTCGGCAATCGTCTTGAAGTGCTGGTACTGGCCTTCTTGCGTTGGCTTGTTGTAGTAAGGGACCACCTGCAATTGGCAGTCGGCGCCTACTTTTTTGGCAAATTTGGTCAGCTCGATGGCCTCAGCCGTTGAGTTGGCGCCGCAGCCGGCCATGATGGGCACCGCCTTGGCACCGTGGCTGCGCGCTTGCTCGACCGCCACGCGGATGATTTCGCAATGCTCTTCGACATTGACCGTCGGCGACTCGCCGGTGGTTCCCACCACGCCAATGCAGTCGGTACCTTCGGTGATGTGCCAATCCACCAGCTTGCGCAAAGTGGGATAGTCAACGCTGCCGTCTTCATGCAGCGGGGTGGCCAGGGCAACGATGCTGCCGGTGATTTGTTTCATGTGAAAAGGACCTTGACCTTGCAGGCGGGTTGGCGCCGCGACGAGCGGCATGTTTCAAGGGGCATTCTACTCAGTCAGCGACACGGCAAAGCCCTGCCGCCGGCTCAGGCAAGCCGATGTGGAGCAGGCAGGTCGGCTGGCAGTTCGCGAACTGCGGCAATGCGCTGGACAAAGCGGCCTGTAGACCCCGGCAAACCAGTTTCAAAACCATCTTCATAGGCCACGGTGCGCAGTGACTGGCAAAGCTGAAGCAGCTCGCCGGGCTGCAAGAGAAAATCCGGCCGCGAGGGTTTGCCCACGGTTTCGTTACCAGCGGCAAAGGTTTCGTAAATGAGCACGCCGCCTGGCGCCAGACTGGCCAGCAGCGTTGGCAGCAGGGGGCGCCACAGGTAGTTGGTGACCACGACGGCGGCAAACTGCCGGCCGGCCAAAGGCCAGGGGCCGGTTTCAATGTCGGCCACCAGTGCCTCGCAGCGCTCTGACCCCAGGCCCAGCGCCGCAATGGCCTCGGTCGAGCGGTCCAGCGCCACCACCGGGTGACCGCGCCCGGCAAACCAGCGGGCATGCCGGCCGCGTCCGCAGGCCACGTCCAGCACGCTGCCTCCGGTTGGCGCCAGGTGGCTCCAGCGGCGCACCCACGCAGAAGCCGGCTCGTCGCCATGCAGAGTGGCGGGCGTCATCAGAAACAGGCCCAGAGCTGGTCGGCCATCATCACCAGAAAGGCCGGCTGCGTGTACAGCGCAAACACCGCCAGGGGCGCTGCAATGGCCAGGGTCCACATAGCTACTTTGCGCATGGCTTCAGGCACCTGCACCAGCGGACGCCGGCGTGCGGACAATCGGGGTTTCGCGCACCGGCAGGTTCACCAGTCCGGCAAAAATCCCCAAGGCAATCGACAGGTACCAAACGATGTCGTAGCTGCCCGTTCGGTCATACAAATAGCCGCCCAGCCAGACGCCCATGAAAGAGCCGATCTGGTGGCTGAAAAAGATGAAGCCGCTGAGCATCGATAAATGCTGAATACCGAAAATCTGCGCCACCGCCGCATTGGTGGGCGGCACGGTGGACAGCCACAGCGTGCCCATGACGGCCGAGAAAATGTACACACTCAGCGGGGTGAGCGGGGCGGCGATAAAGATCGCAATCACCAGCGCCCGGGCAAAGTAAATGCCAGCCAATATGTTCTTTTTGGGCATGCGCTGGCCCAATGCGCCGGCTGCGTAAGTGCCAAACACATTGAACAGGCCGATCAGCGCCAGAGCGTAACTGGCCACTTCGGGCTGCAGGCTTTTGTCTTTGAGGTAGCTGGGCATGTGCACGCCAATGAAAACCACCTGAAAGCCGCACACAAAATAGCCCGCCATCAGCAGCTGAAAACTAGGGTACTTGAAAGCCTCTGCCAGGGCCTGCACGATGGTCTGCTCGCGCTTGACCGGTGCCGCACCCGGCGTGGTTTTTTCTCGCAGACCGAAGGCCAGCGGCACGATCAGCAGTACCGCGGCGCTCAGCGCCAGCAAGGCCTCTTTCCAGCCCAGGCTGCTGATCAAAAAGCCTTCGGTCGGCACCATCAAAAACTGCCCGAAAGAGCCGGCCGCCGCAGCCACACCCATGGCCCAGGAGCGTTTTTCGGCCGAAATATTGCGCCCGATCACCCCGTAAATAACCGCGTAAGTGGTGCCGGCCTGCGCCGCGCCAATCAGCACACCCGCTGACAGCGTGAACAGCATGCCGGTGGCCGCCAGCGCCATGCCGGCCAAGCCCAGCGCGTAGAGCACAGCCCCGGCAATGATGACCCGAAAGGCGCCGAAGCGGTCGGCGATCATGCCGGCAAAAATGCCAAACAAGCCCCAGGACAGGTTTTGCACCGCAATGGCAAAGGCAAAGGTTTCCCGCGTCCAGCCCTGCGCCTGCGTGACCGGCTGCAACCACAGGCCAAAGCCGTGGCGTATACCCATCGACAGGGTGACGATAGCCGCGCCGCACACCAGCACCTGCCACATGGAGAGTTTTGGCGCCTGAATATCCGGCGTAACAGCCTGGTTTGTTGTTGATGTCATGGTGCAACTGTAACGATTAAGAGTCGCAAGCGCTGAGGCAAAACATGCCCTTAACTGTGTTTGTGTACAGTGGTTAAGGGCTTACCGGACTACAATCCGCGCAATTCACCTCACAGCCATGGCCACCAAACTACCCACCGACTACTCCGAAAGTTCGATCCGCGTGCTCAAGGGCCTAGAGCCCGTCAAACAGCGCCCGGGCATGTACACCCGCACCGACAACCCCCTGCACATTCTGCAAGAGGTGCTCGACAACTCGGCCGACGAAGCGCTGGCCGGCCACGGTAAAAAGATCAAAGTCACGCTGCATACTGACGGCTCGGTCAGCATCGAGGACGACGGCCGCGGCATCCCCTTTGGCATGCACCCTGAAGAAAACGCTCCGGTCATCGAGCTGGTGTTCACCCGCCTGCACGCCGGCGGCAAGTTTGACAAAGGCAAGGGCGGCGCTTACAGCTTCTCCGGCGGCCTGCACGGCGTGGGTGTGAGCGTGACCAATGCGTTGTCCAAGCGCATGGAAGTCTCTTCGTGGCGCGAAGGCAAGGCTGCGCGACTGGTGTTTTCGGGTGGCGACGTCATTGAAGCGCTGCAAATCCGCCCCGCCGGCGATGGCGACCGCAAAAGCGGCACCGCCGTGCGCGCCTGGCCAGACGCCAAATATTTTGAATCCTCGGCCCTGCCCATGGCTGACCTGACGCATCTGCTGCGCAGCAAGGCCGTGCTGATGCCCGGCGTCAGCGTCACCCTCATCAACGAAAAAACCAAAGAAACCCAGACCTGGCTTTACAAAGGCGGCCTGCGTGACTACCTCACGCAAACGCTCACGGGCGACCCGGTGATACCGCTGTTTGAAGGCGAAGGCTTTGCCGACGCCGCGCACGACAGCTTTGCCGAAGGCGAGGGCGCCCAGTGGTGCGTGGCTTTTACCGAAGACGGCCAGCCGGTGCGCGAAAGCTATGTCAATTTGATTCCCACCAGCGCCGGCGGCACACACGAAAGCGGCTTGCGCGACGGCCTGTTCACTGCTGTCAAAAGCTTTGTGGACCTGCATTCGCTGCTGCCAAAGGGCGTCAAGCTGTTACCTGAAGACGTGTTTGCCCGCGCCAGCTACGTGCTGTCGGCCAAGGTGCTGGATCCGCAGTTTCAGGGCCAGATCAAGGAGCGCCTGAACTCACGAGACGCGGTGCGCCTGGTGTCGAGCTTTGTGCGCCCCACTCTCGAGCTCTGGCTGAACCAGCACGTCGAGTACGGCAAAAAACTCGCCGAGCTGGCGATTCGCGCCGCCCAGTCGCGCCAGAAAGCCGGCCAGAAAGTTGAAAAGCGCAAGGGCTCGGGCGTGGCCGTCTTGCCCGGCAAATTGACCGACTGCGAAAGCAAAGACCTGGCGAACAATGAAGTGTTTCTGGTTGAGGGCGACTCGGCCGGCGGCAGTGCCAAGATGGGCCGTAACAAAGAAAGTCAGGCTATCTTGCCGCTGCGCGGCAAGGTGCTCAACACCTGGGAAGTCGAGAGGGACCGGCTGTTTGCCAACAACGAAATTCACGACATTGCAGTCGCCATTGGCGTGGACCCGCACGGCGCTTCCGATTCGCCCGATATGAGTGGTTTGCGCTACGGCAAAGTCTGCATCTTGAGTGACGCCGACGTGGACGGCTCGCACATCCAAGTGCTGCTGTTGACGCTGTTCTTCAGGCACTTTCCCAAGCTGATTGAGACCGGCCACCTGTATGTGGCACGGCCGCCGTTGTTCCGGGTCGATGCACCGGCGCGTGGCAAGAAACCGGCCTCCAAGGTTTACGCGCTGGACGAGGGCGAGCTCAATGCCATCCTCGACAAGTTGCGCAAAGAAGGCGTCAAAGAAGGCGCCTGGAGCATCAGCCGCTTCAAGGGCCTGGGCGAGATGAGCGCCGAGCAACTGTGGGAAACCACGCTCAACCCCGACACCCGCCGCCTCATGCCGGTTCAGCTGGGCAATGTGGATTTTTCAAGCACTGAAAGCCTGATCACCAAGCTCATGGGCAAGGGCGAGGCCGCGGCCCGCCGCGAGCTGATGGAGTTGCACGGTGACGCGGTGGACATCGACGTCTGACGCGGATTGCGCCATGAACGCCTTCAAGCCCCTGATAACGCCCGCGCTGCTAGCAGCCGCGCTCGCCGGGCTGCTGTGGGCTGGCGCTGCGCAGGCGCAAATCTGGGCTTATATCGACGAGCGTGGTGTCGCGCATTTCTCCAACGCCAGACTTGACGAGCGCTACGAATTGTTTGCTCAAGGCGGCAGCGTTCTGGAAGTTCTCAGCAGCCCGCCAGCCGCCGCGCCGGACGCACCCCGGCAGGCGCGGTCGGAGCCGGCTGCAGCCACCCCGCCTTCAGCCAGCCCCGCGCATTCGCGCCTGATGCACTACCTCACGCAGTCACCGCGTTACAAGGCCGTACAACACTTGCTCAAAGAAGCGGCCCAAACGCACCGCCTGGAGCCTGAATTACTGCAAGCTCTGATTGCCGCCGAGTCGGGTTTTGACGCGCAAGCCGTCTCGTCCAAAGGCGCGGTCGGGCTGATGCAGTTGATGGCGCCCACCGCCGCACGCTACGGCGTTAAAAGCGACCGCCGCAGCAGCATTGCTCAAAAACTCACCGACCCTGCCATTAACCTGCGTGCCGGCACGCGCTACCTGCGCGACCTCATGGCGATGTTCCCGGGCCGGCTTGATTTGGCCCTGGCCGCCTACAACGCCGGTGAAGGCGCAGTGCAACGCGCGGGCAACAAAATACCCAACTACCCAGAGACGCAAAACTACGTCAAAACCGTGCTGCAGCTCTACGCATTTTTAAAGCCCCAAGTGCTGCAGCAGGCCGATGTCCCGCCTGCTGCAGCTGCGGCCGGTGCGGCTGCCATGGCCGGTGTCGCCGTCGTGCCTGGCCGAGTGCGCATGGAAATGGTGGGCGGTGCCTCTGGCCGGGGCAACATGCTGCCGGACGCCGGCCCGCAACTTTTGCTGCGCTCGGCTCCTGTGATGACTGTTTTGCCTGCTTCCGGCACCAGCCCTTAGCCGTCCCTCAAGCCCTCTTTTGCCCCTCCAACCGACCTGACACCCCATGGATTTATTTACCCCCGACGCAGCCCCCGCAGCCCCCGAGCCGGCTGACCAAGACTGCCTGGCGTCATACGCCCAGCGCGCTTACCTGGAGTACGCGCTCAGCGTGGTCAAAGGCCGCGCCTTGCCCGATGTGTGCGACGGCCAAAAGCCGGTGCAACGCCGCATTTTGTACAGCATGTCGCGCATGGGCCTGGGCTTTGGCGGTACCAATGGCGCCACCGGTGCCAAGCCCGTCAAAAGCGCCCGTGTGGTGGGTGACGTGCTGGGCCGCTTTCACCCGCACGGTGACCAAGCCGCCTACGACGCGCTGGTGCGCATGGCGCAAGACTTCTCACAGCGCTACCCGCTGATCGACGGGCAGGGCAACTTCGGCAGCCGGGACGGCGACGGCGCTGCCGCCATGCGCTACACCGAGGCCCGCCTGTCGCGTATCACCAGCTTGCTGATGGACGAGATCGACGAAGGCACAGTTGAGTTTGTGCCCAACTACGACGGCTCCACCGAAGAGCCCGCCCAGTTGCCGGCGCGCTTGCCCTTCACGCTGCTCAACGGCGCCAGCGGCATCGCCGTCGGCCTGGCCACCGAGATCCCCAGCCATAACCTGCGCGAAGTGGCCGACGCCTGCATCGCCCTCATCAAAACCCCCACGCTCAGCGACGAAGCCATTGCCGGCTTCATCGCCGGGCCCGACTACCCGGGCGGCGGACAAATCATCTCCAGCGCCACTGAAATTGCTGCCGCCTACCGCACCGGCCGCGGCTCGCTCAAAGTGCGCGCCCGCTGGAAGATCGAAGACCTGGCCCGCGGCCAGTGGCAACTGGTCGTCAACGAACTGCCGCCCGGCGTCAGCACCCAGCGCGTGCTCGAAGAAATTGAAGAGATCACCAACCCCAAGGTCAAGCTCGGCAAAAAAGCCCTCAGCCAGGACCAGGTGCAGCTCAAGCAAACCCTGCTGGCCGTGCTCGACGTGGTGCGCGACGAGTCCAGCAAAGACGCCGCCGTGCGCCTGGTGTTTGAGCCCAAGACCAGCCGCATCGAGCAAAGCGAGCTCATCAACACCTTGCTGGCGCACACCAGCCTGGAAAGCTCCTCGCCCATCAACATGACCATGGTGGGGCTGGACGGCCGGCCCACGCAAAAATCACTCCGGCAAATGCTCAGTGAGTGGATCTCTTTCAGGCAGACCACCATCGAGCGCCGCTCGCAGCACCGCCTCGACAAAGTGCTGGCGCGCATCCACATTCTTGAGGGCCGGCAGCTGGTGCTGCTCAATATTGACGAAGTCATTGCCATCATCCGCCAGGCCGAAGAGCCCAAGGCCGCGCTGATCGAGCGTTTCAAGCTCAGCGAGCGCCAGGCCGAAGACATTCTGGAAATCCGCCTGCGCCAGCTTGCCCGGCTGGAAGCCATCAAGATCGAGCAAGAGCTCAGCAGCCTGCGCGAAGAGCAGGGCAAGCTTGAAGAAATTCTCGGCAACCCCACGGCGCTGCGACGCCTCATGGTCAAAGAAATTGAAGCCGACGCCAAAATCTTTGCCGACCCGCGCCGCACCTTGATTCAGGCCGACAAAAAAGCCGTGCTCGAAGTCAAAGTGATCGACGAGCCGGTGACCGTGGTGGTCAGCGACAAAGGCTGGGTGCGCTCGCGCAACGGCCAGGGCCATGACGCTGCCAGCTTCGCCTTCAAGGCCGGCGACGGCCTGTACGCCGCCTTTGAATGCCGCACCGTGGACACGCTGCTGGTGTTTGGCAGCAAGGGCCGCGTTTACTCGGTGCCCGTGGCCGCGCTGCCCGGCGCACGTGGCGACGGCCAGCCCGTCACCACGCTCATCGACCTTGAAGCCGGCACGCAAGTGGCGCATTACTTCGCCGGCCCCGCCTCGGCCCAGCTGCTGTTGGCCAGCTCGGGTGGCTACGGCTTTTTGGCGAGTGTTGACAACATGGTCTCGCGCAACAAAAGCGGCAAAGCCTTCATCACCCTGGGCGAAGGCGAAACCCTGTGCCGGCCCTCACACGCCGCAGGCACATCCGGTGCGCAGCCGCTGCCAGAGGCCACTCACGTGGCCTGCGCCTCCACGGGCGGCCGCATTTTGACGTTTGACATCGACGAACTCAAGCTGATGGAAAAAGGCGGCAGGGGCTTGATGCTCATCGACCTCGAAGCCAAAGACCAGCTGGCCGGTGCCGCCGCCTACACCCGCAGCATCAAGATCGCCGGCATCGGCCGCGGCGCCAAAGAGCGCGAAGAAACGCTGGAAATCCGCAGCCTGAACAACGCCCGCACAGCGCGGGCCAAAAAAGGCAAGGTGGCGGATTTGGGGTTCAAGCCGACTGGGGTGGTGCGGGTGGAGTGAGTGGTCTGCCCGAGAATAGTCTGTCAACAGCCGTTGTGCAGCTTCCACTTTTCTTCGTGTCCCAATTGCTTGGCGAACTCGGGAACGCGGCAGCGTTCTTCTGGCGCCTGGCTGGCGTTGACCAG
>Ga0164295_10001701_pt1 | contig 18279 bp, 12 predicted proteins | sample GEODES006metaG_FD_111798 | JGI IMG/M metagenome (GOLD analysis project Ga0164295, IMG submission 111798) | Oligotrophic lake water microbial communities from Sparkling Lake, Wisconsin, USA - GEODES006 metaG | ecosystem: Environmental > Aquatic > Freshwater > Lake | place: USA: Sparkling Lake... | reverse complement strand
GCAATCGCTTCATCTTTGTGCATAGAGCGAATGACTACGGGTACATTTTCCCTGATTTTTTCATTCACTATTTTTTCAACGGCCGCTATTTCTTCATCGGTTACTTTGGCGAAATGTGAAAAGTCAAAGCGAAGTTGTTCATCATTAACAAGGCTTCCTTTTTGAGCCACATGCTTTCCTAATGTGTTGCGCAAAGCAGCATGCATCAAATGAGTTACACTATGGTGCACCGAAATTGATTTCCTCCTTGCAGCGTTCACTTTGGCTACTAAGGGTCCGTTTATTGAACTGGGTAGCTGATCTGTAAAATGTATGATTAAATCATTCTCTTTTTTTGTATTGGTAACTTCAATAGTCTCTTGTCCAAAATGAAGTGTACCAGTATCACCTATTTGACCACCACTCTCAGCATAAAATGGAGTGGCTGCAAGAATTAATTGATAAAACTCTTTTGACTTGGAGGAAACTTTGCGGTACTTAATGACTGAGGTTTCAACTTCTAAGGAATCGTAACCTAAAAATTGATTAGAAGCATTTTCAACAAGGGTGATCCAATCTTCTGTGTCAAGGACTGCTGCAGATCGACTACGGTTTTTTTGCTGCTGCATTTCTTTTTGAAAACCAGGCTCGTCTACTTTTAAATTATTCTCAGAGGCAATCAGCATGGTTAAATCAAGGGGGAAACCAAAAGTGTCATATAGTTCAAATGCAATAGCGCCCTCAATTATTCTTGTAGATTGAGATTGCTGAATGGTTTCATCCATTCTTTTTAACCCTTTGTCAAGTGTTCTTAAAAAAGCTTCTTCCTCTTCTTTTATTACTTTACTTACAAAATCAAGTTGATGTATTAACTCTGGAAATACCTTTTCAAATTGTTTCGCTAACAAAGGCAGTAGTTGAAATAAGAGCGGTTGCTTATAATCCAAGTAAGAATAATAGTAACGGACAGCTCTTCGTAAAATTCTTCTTATCACATAACCAGCGCCTGTATTGGAAGGTAGCTGACCATCGGCAATGGCAAAACTAATAGCTCGAATATGATCAGCGAGTACACGAAATGCAACTGCTCCTTCCCAACCACTACCAATAGCATTCTTTCCAGCAGCCGATTTAGAGGAATCTGCAGAAGTGAGCGTAGGGTCGTAAATTTTTTCAGTTATTTTTTCTATGGTCTTGATGGTGCCAGTAAAAATATCGGTATCATAATTACTTGTTTTACCTTGCAATACTCTTACAAGTCTTTCAAATCCCATACCGGTATCAACATGTTGGGCAGGAAGGGGTTCTAGACTTCCATCTTTCTTTCGATTGAATTGGATGAAAACGTTGTTCCAAATTTCAATTACCTGAGGGTGATCATTGTTAACCAACTTACTACCTTCAACCTCTTTTCTTTCTTCAGTGGATCTGCAGTCTACATGAATCTCTGTACAAGGGCCACAGGGACCCGTTTCACCCATTTCCCAAAAATTATCTTTTTTGTTACCCAATAAAATTCTTTCTTCAGGAACAAATTTTTTCCATTCGTTGAAAGCTTCTTCATCTTTAGGCAACCCTTCTTTTGAATCTCCTTCAAAAATGGTTACATATAATTTATCCTTGTCTAATTTATATACTTCAGTAAGTAATTCCCAGCTCCAAGCGATGGCTTCCTTTTTAAAATAATCCCCAAAGCTCCAATTGCCCAACATTTCAAACATGGTATGGTGGTAGGTATCTACACCTACTTCCTCTAGATCATTGTGTTTGCCACTTACTCGAAGACATTTTTGGGTATCAGCAGCACGTTTAAACGGGGCAGGTTTATTTCCTAAAAAGTAGTCTTTAAATTGATTCATTCCTGCATTGGTAAACAAAAGGGAAGGGTCATCTTTTAATACGATTGGTGCAGATGGCACGATGGCATGCTCCTTACTTTGAAAGAAATCAAGGAATTGTTGCCTTATTTCGGCAGCTGTTAGTTCGCTATTCACTGAACCAGATGTCTTTTTTTCTTCATTTTGGGACATATACCTATCAATTTTTGGATTTTTTTTGCAATAGTTCCTTCTATCTTTGCTCTTCGAACATTTGTTCGGCGCAAAGGTAAAGAATTCAGTGTTGAGTTGATGAAGGGGTGCATAAATTGTACTAGAGCTGCGATTATTTAAAGATTAAACGTAAATTCATTTTTCTAAAAAATTACAAACTCTCAGAGTTTGGGGCAATGAAAAAGATAAAATATTTTTATAATACCAATACGCTTCGCTATGAAAAGCTTGTAACCCCTCTTCGGGTGTTGTTACTAAGGGTATTTGCTTTTTTTTCGGTGCTACTGGTTAGTTCCGCCCTAGTAATATGGGTTTATACCAAATTTATCCCAAGACCCTCTGATAAAGAATCAAATTTGCGATTGGAATTGATGAAGGATAATTATTCTATTTTAAACGAAAAGGTAAAATCACTTCAGGAGCAAATGGCGGGACTAGAAAAGCGGGACAATGAGGTTTATCGATCCATTTTTGAGGCAAAGCCGGTGCCAGATAGTGCTAGAGCCAAGCTAACAGAAAAGAAAAAAGAGGTAGACAAGGTAAATGTGATGAATGATGATTTGTTGGGCAAGGATATAGCAGTTTCATTAAATAATATCAGTGCAAGAATTGTTTACCAAATTAATAGTTACAAGCAAATTGAAAAGCTGATTAATAATCAGGAAAACAAAATGGCTAGCATTCCGGCTATTCAACCGGTGAGTAATAAAGACCTGACTAGAATTGCAAGCGGATTTGGCTATCGAATTCATCCCATTTACGGAATTCCTAAAATGCACGAGGGGATTGATTTTACTGCTAGTCAAGGTACACCAATTTATGCTACTGGCGATGGGAGGGTAACTACTTCAGGTAATGCAGCTGGTAAAGGTAACCATGTAATTATCAATCATGGTTATGGGTACGAATCGGTATATATGCACATGGTACGTATAAAAGCGAGGGACGGCGAATCGGTAAAAAGAGGACAGATTATTGGATGGGTAGGCAGCTCTGGTCTAAGTTCGGGCCCTCATTGTCACTATGAAGTACATATATTTGGCCGGCCGGTTGACCCTGTATACTTTTTCTTTAACGACCTGAATGCAGAACAATATGATCGCTTACTTAAACTCGCCTCCACTGGAAGTGCTAAAAGTTTTGACTAATTTTAAATAATGGCATTTAATCAAATAGCACTAGACTTTGGGGATTTGCCTCAGAAACCCAAGCCGGAAAATATTTTAATTCCGGAGAATAAAGTATTGCCTAAAAAAGAGATACTTCCTGCAATAGAAGACTCGATTCAATTGGAAGAATTCCTTGATCTCGAGGCTTTACCTGAAGTGGAGATAGTGACCGAAATGGAAGTCATTTTAGAAAAAAAGGCGGATTCTCCACAACAAAAATTGCCACCAAAATTTTCTTCCAATAAGCAAGCAATTAAAATCTCTGTCGAAAAAACAAAGTCAACTCGAGGAAGAAAGAGTGTAAAGGAAATGAGTGAGGGAGTAGCATTGATTGAGGTGCCAGAAGATGATATTTTATTTCAAAAAATGTATTATACGATTGGAAAGGTGGCTGATATGTTTAAGGTTAATCAATCGTTGATAAGGCTATGGGAAAATGAGTTTGATGTTTTAAAACCAAAAAAGAATGGGAAAGGCGATCGTTTATTTAGACCAGAGGATATAAAAAATATTCATCTCATTTATCATTTGATGAGAGAAAGAAAATACACGATGGAGGGGGCAAAAGATTTTATAAAAAATAATAAGAAGGCAACTGAAAAATTTTCAACCATTCAGTCGTTGAAAAAACTGAAGGAATTTTTATTAGAGATGAAAGCTAGTCTCTAGCATTTTCCAACGCCTAAATCTAATTCCAGTAAATTAGGTACTCAATATTTAGTTTACTTTATCTGCAGCAAAAGATAATTCAATCTTTAACTCTTCTAGTGTTTCTTTTATCTGCAATTGGATGTTTTGTTTCAACGATTCAATTTGAACAACGGGGGTTATTGGTGTTAGGTATTCAATATGAATTTGAAGTCCAGTTTTGGTTATTTCTTTTAGATAAACAGCATAAAATATCAACGCTGGACTAAGTTGTTGTAGATTTGATTTTATTGTTTCAATTGCTTTTTTAACATCACTAGAATTAGTTTTTTGTGAAAGCTCAATAATTATTTCATCTCTTCTTTCTGTTCGCATACTGAGGTTGTCCACTATGCTATCTACCATCTGCTTATTCGGAACACTCACGAGTGTTTTATCGGCAGTACGTATTTTAGTACTTCTTAATCCTATTCGCTCAACATTGCCAGTTATAGATTGTATAGTAAGATCGTCTCCGGTTTTAAAGGGCTTATCAAAAAAGATTATAAAGGAGGCAATGATATTCTCTAAACTTTCTTTTGCAGCAAGGGCGAGGGCAGCACCTACAATGCTAAGGCCGGTTAATAGGTTTCCAATATTTTGCCCGAAAGTGAATTTTAGTAACAATAGAAAGCCTATAATCCCTAATATCACTTTTAAGAAATCTCGAAAAAATACGATTAACTGATCATCACTTTTGTCTTCGTTTAAACTTGCTTTCGACTCTAGTACAAGGGAAATAAAATCTATTAAACGAAGTTGTAACCAAGTAAAAACAAGCACAATAACTGTAATACCAGTTCTTTCAAATATCAATTGGGTGTTGATATGATATAAATTAAAAAAGAATGCCGATGGAAAATTTAATTTATCAATACTGAATACAGCAATAAGCGTGAGGACAAACCATTGTAGAGGGGCTAGTAATAAATCTACAAAACTTTTTTTATCAACCGATTTCCAAGTCTTATAAACCATCCGATAAAGCAAGGAAGCGAGATAACGGGACACATATTTTTTAAGAAGCAGCGCTAATAATATTACACCTGCCACCGTTAACCATTGACCAATGGTGTTGTCTAAATAAATTTTCTCTAAAAAATCCATGCAATAAATTTAATTGGGATACAATTGTAATTGGGCAAATTAAAAAAAATATTCGAAACAGATACTTTATTGGGTATTAAATTAATCCATCTGGCCTTGTATTTCTAATTGTTATTATGAATTAGTTTCTAGAGATTTAAAATATTTTAATTCAATATTTACACCGTCAAATACAGCGTAACTATTGTAATTAATCCATTCTCCTAAATTAATATATCTACTCTTTTCATCAAGGGCAAAATCAATGGGCAAGTGTCGATGTCCAAAAATAAAATAATCATAGTGTTCTTTCGTTAATACTTCTTTGGCATAGACGATAAGCCATTCGTTTTCTTCACCTAAAAATTTTTCTGGCTCGCGCGAAGCAGCTATTCTGCTTTTTTTAGAAAAGTACTGAGCGATTCCCAATCCAATCACTGGGGGAATTATTCCAAAAAGGGATTGGCAAATTTTATTTCGAAATATTTTTTTCAAAAATTTGTATCCTTCATCTCCTGGGCCCAAGCCATCTCCATGCCCTATTAAAAACTTTTTACCACTAAATTCAAAAGTAGTGGGCTCAAAATATACAGGGATATTTAATTCGGATTGAAAGTAGTTGCGCATCCACATATCGTGGTTGCCAACAAAAAAGTGAATTGGAATTCCTGCGTCAGTGAGTTCAGCCAATTTCCCTAAAATTCTAACATAACCTTTGGGCACCACATTGCTGTATTCAAACCAAAAGTCAAACAAGTCACCTACAATAAATATTTCATTAGCATCCTCTTTTATACCGTCTAAAAACTGCACGATTCTTTTTTCTCGCTGAAGACTGCTGCTAGCATCAGGAGTTCCTAAATGAAAGTCGGAGAGGAAATAAATTTTTCTTGCAGCTGTTGTCGTCATTTATGGAAATGCGTTTGTTAAAAGTAAAGCTATTATCCATTATTACTTGTTAAAAGAAATAATGGTAACGAAATCAATCTTTAGCACTAGTATTGTCCACCAAAAACAAATACACTTCTTTTGGTCCGTGAACTCCTGTTACCAATGTTTTTTCAATATCTGCAGTTCGGCTAGGGCCACTGGCATAGGTTATCAACGATGGAAAATTATCGGCATATCGATCTTTAAGTAATTGCAAAGAATCTCTCAGGTCGTATACCAATTGATTCGTATAAGCTATACAAATATGAATGGGAGCGTACACACTCACCGTGCGACCGCTTTGTTGTGCTGCACTCATTACAATGGTACCTGTTCTGGCTACCAAGTATTCACATCCTGTAATCGATGCATCGCAACCAGCAAGATGAATGGTGTTGCTAAAGGAATCATTCCAAGGGCTTTCACAACAATATATTTTTGTCCATTCTTTTTTAGTAATGAGTTGTTGCAACTGTTGCAAGAGGTCAGCTTCATTTTCACAATAGGCAAATTTCCCTTGAAGTTGGGTAAATACTTTTGCAAACAAAATCTCCAATTCTTCTTTTGCGGGTTGGTGTAAAGAAGATACTCCTTCGCTTTGGGGAAATGGCAAAGGCACTGGATTACTCAGTGCCTGCCGTATTCTTCTTAATATGTTTTCTTTTGCCGCCGATGTGCCCATGGCAATCTTAAATTTTTGGAGGATTTACAAGTTCTTCTGGTAATGAAGAACTTGGTTCTTCGAGTATGGTTTCTTCTTTGGTTTCTTCAACTACTGGAATATCCAATGCCTTTTTTTCTTCGAATGCTCTTTTGCCAATTAAATTTTCTACATCACTTTTGAATAGCACTTCTTTTTTAAGCAATTCTTTCGCTAATAATTCCACATCTCCTTTCTTTTCAGTTAGAAGATTCTTGGTTCTGATATAAGCGTTTTCAATCAGCTTGCGTACTTCTTCATCAATCATTTTTCCGGTCTCTTCGCTAAATGGTTTAGTGAAAACATTTTCTTGATTCGGATCGTAGTAACTAATATTGCCGATTTTATCATTCATTCCATATACTGTAATCATGCTGTAGGCAATCTTAGTTATTTGTTGCAGATCATTGCTAGCGCCCGTGCTAATTTTTCCAAAGAAAATATCTTCACTTGCTCTGCCACCGAGTGTCATACAAATTTGATCCAAAAGTTGATCGGTATTATATAGGTATTGTTCTTTTGGCGTGTATTGCGCATAACCAAGTGCTGCAGTACCTCTAGGTACTACCGTTACTTTTAATAATGGGTACGCATGCTCAAGATACCATCCGCAAATAGCATGTCCTGCTTCATGATAAGCAATAATTTCTTTTTCTTCAGGAGAGATGATTTTATTTTTTTTCTCTAATCCACCGATTACCCTGTCAATGGCATCCTGGAAATCACTCATATCAACAGAGTCCTTGTTTTTGCGTGCTGCAATTAGCGCAGCTTCATTACACACATTGGCGATATCGGCACCTGCAAAACCTGGAGTTTGCTCAGCTAATTTAAATATGTCAAGGGTAGTCGAAATTTTTATTGGACCTAAATGAACTTTAAAAATAGCTTCTCTTCCAGCTAAATCAGGACGATCAATAGTAATCTGTCTATCAAATCTACCCGGACGAAGTAATGCAGCATCAAGTACGTCTGGTCGGTTGGTAGCAGCTAAAATAATGATACCAAGATCCGTTCCAAAACCATCCATTTCTACTAGTAATTGGTTCAAGGTATTTTCTCTTTCATCATTGCTCATCATCATGTTCTTTCCTCTTGCTCTTCCTATCGCATCTATTTCATCAATGAAAATAATGCAAGGTGCTTTTTCTCTTGCTTGTTTGAAAAGATCTCTAACTCGACTTGCTCCAACACCTACAAACATTTCAACAAAATCACTACCACTTAGGCTGAAAAATGGAACCTGCGCTTCACCTGCAACAGCTTTGGCTAATAAAGTTTTACCGGTACCTGGAGGGCCAATTAACAAAGCTCCTTTGGGTATTTTACCACCTAAAGCGGTATATTTTTTGGGATTTTTTAAAAAGTCAACAATCTCCATTACCTCTACCTTAGCTTCATCTAGTCCAGCAACATCGCCAAAATTTATATTTACTCTAGATGCCTTGTCGAAAAGAGTAGCTTTTGATTTACCAATGTTAAAGATTCCACCGGGTCCTCCGCTACCACCACCCGGACCACCTACCTTACGCATCATCATTACAAATAACAATCCGATCAATAAGATAGGAAGTAGCGTAGATATAATTTGGCCAAACAATTCTCCTTCATCTGTTGGAGAATCTGCTATCTGTGTAATTGCTGGGTTTTTTGTATAAAAATCCTGCATTTGAGCTGCAAATGTTTTATCATCAACTATACTGAAATACAGCTGGGGAGCGGGCATCTTGATGGCATTGTCAAATTGCTTACCAAAAATTTCTTTGTAAAATGGCTTGTTTTGTAAGCTATCCTTTTTAATGAATATTCTAACAATTTTCTTGTTGCGGATAGTAGTAATTTTCTCAATATCCCCTTGCTTAATGAGTTCGGTGAATTTCACCTGATTGGTTTCTACTCCTGTTCCAGTGGCGGTTCTCAAAAAGTTATAACCTATTATCGCAGCAAAAACAATTCCATATATCCAGTAGATATTAAATCTATTTTTGTTTTTTGACTGGTTCTCGTCTCCAGTAGACGGGGTTCTACCCGATTTTTTGTTGGCTCCTGATTTTTTATCTTCTGACATAGCTGATTGCTTACAATATTTATTGATGTTATGCTATTGGATAGCTTTTATTACTTGTTTGAATCATTGTGTTCGGCGGCTACTGAATCACTCCACATTTCTTCTAGCCTGTAAAATTTCCTCGGTTCGGGAAGCATAATGTGAACTACCACATTTACGTAATCAATCAAAATCCATTGTTGCCCTTGACGACCTTCATGTTTGTAGGCGGACTCTCCACATTTCTTTTTTACATCCTCTTCTATAAAATCAGCAATTGCTTTTAGTTGATTGGGATTACTAGCTTCACAAATGATGAAAAAATCAGAGACGGCTTCAGATATTTTGCGTAGGTCAAGACTTATGATGTTTTCTCCTTTTTTTTCTTTGATGGCTTCAATAATGGCCTTAAAAATTTTACTGTTTTTAGTTAGCTTTTTTACAGTACTTTTTGGACGATTGGCTAACATTTTGAGATTATTCAAATTATATGCTGTTTTAGTTTACTTTCCATGGACAATCTTATTAGACTTACATTTTACTATTAACTTTTGTTTTTTGATTTACAGTGGTTAGCTTGCAAATATGTTCAAAAGTACTATTTCTTTACCAATCGATGCAACATGCCAAAAACGGGTTCTTCCATTGTAATTTTAAAGCAAGTTGATAGTACCAACAACTATGCCATGGCAAAGGTTCATGCAGGAATGACGAAACATGGAGATTCTTATTTTACAACCGAGCAAACTGCTGGAAAAGGTCAGCGTGGAAAGCAATGGGACACCGCAAATGGCGTTAATATTGCCCTAAGCCTTGTTCTGGAGGTTAAATTGTTAAATGCTTCACAACAATTTCAATTGCTAGTATCGGTTGCCTTAGGTTGTTACGATTTTTTTGCTCGATATGCTGGCCAAGAAACTAGCATAAAATGGCCCAATGATATTTACTGGCGTGACAGAAAGGCAGTAGGGGTGTTGATTGAAAATGTCTTTCAAGGTGGTAATTGGAGTTTCGCTGTAGCGGGTATCGGAGTAAATATCAATCAAACAAATTTTGATACCAGTCTAAAAAATCCAGTGTCATTAAAGCAAATAACGGGCAAAACCTTTGATCTTGAATTGCTAGCAGAAGAACTGAAAAATGATGTACTCGTTCGATATGATTCTATTAAAAAAGAAAATATAGACTCGTCTTTAGCGGAGTATAATTCACATTTATTTGGTCTCAATAAAAGGGTTCATTTAAAAAAGGGCCCCATTCATTTAGAGACCACTATTCTGGGGGTGTCTTCCTTCGGACAATTAATAACCTCGGATGCTCAACAAGAGCGGAGGTTTGATTTTGGAGAAGTGGAATGGGTGATATGAGGAGTGTGATTTTTTGAGGTCCCGAAATATGTCTGATGTCTGATTTTTTGACATCAGACATCAGACATCATCTCTATTTCAATGCTGCTAAAATTTCCTCTGTATGATTTTTTGTATCAGGCTTTTCAATTATTTTAATGATTTTTCCAGCTTCATCGATTAAAAATGTGGTACGAGTGATGCCCATATAAGTTTTGCCCATGAATTTTTTCTCTCCCCAAACCCCATATTGCTCAACTATTTTTTTGTCTTCATCTGCAATCAATGGAAAAGGAAGCTCATATTTAGTTTCAAATTTTTTGTGCGTTTTAACAGCGTCAGTACTAACTCCCACCACCGCAAATCCTTTTTTGAGTAGAGCAGAATAATTATCTCTCAGGTTGCAGGCTTGAGCAGTACATCCTGGAGTATCATCTTTAGGATAAAAATAAAGGATGATTTTTTTACCCTTAAAATCGGTAAAGGAAATTTTGTTTCCGTTTTGATCTAAGCCTTTAAAGGCCGGCGCTTTTTTTCCTGTAGTTAATGTAGTCATATTATTTTGTTGAATGGTGAATGGTGAATGGTCAATGGTCAATGGTGAATGTCAATTTATTTAGCAGCGTTAACTTTATTGGTACTTTAAATTCGAGTTTAGAATAGCGTTCATTTTAATGGATCTTTTAAATTCGGGTTTAGGAGTTTAGTCTAGAGCGTTTTTAATATTTGCACTTTTTGATTCGGGTTTAGAAGTTTAGATTTTACACCATTGACCATTCACCCTCTCGCCGACTTTTCATTGCTCAATTATCTTTGCTCTTATCTAGTAAAATGATACGTTCTCTCCGATTTATTTCCTACGCAGTCTGCAACACTTATTTTTAATTCATGTGGACCGGGCGGACAATGTTCATCTAACCTGTAAATAAATACAGCTCCTTTATCATTGGAAAATCTTATCCATTTTCCATCTAGCAAAGCAGTAAAATTTTTCAATTCTTCTGTGTCATCTTTTATTACAAATGCTAGGCGATTTTGTTTACTAATATTCATACCTTCTTTAAATCCAACGGCTGTGATACTGGGCGGAATGGTATCTTCTATCAGCTGATAATTTCCAAACGCTCTAAAGCTAGCTCGGTACCAATCTTTTTCATATCCAGTTTTTCCATGCTCAGCTTTTGAATAATCATTTTTATTTCTCCAAAAGCGATGCATTACCATTTTATTGGGATAGGTGGCTGCTGGATTTTTTATGTTGATTGCAAACATGCTGTGAACGGGAATATCGCCATTGTGTATTTGATAAATAGGGTTCCCTTGGGTAGGTATAATTTCCTTGAAAGTAAAACGGATAGAGTCATACAAAGCATTTTCGGGCAGATAAAATCTTACTTGGCCATTTTCAAATACATTGATAAAGCCTGGTCGAAATTCATTTTTTTGTCCATCTGATTTTGCAAGCGTTTTTTTATCTTGTTGTTTTGGACCGATATATTTAACATTCAATTGTAAAAGGGAAGTATTGCCATTGGCATCCTTTACTGATATCTTAATAGGATGTACTAAACCATCTTCAATATTGACAACCCCATTTCCAAATTGATTATTATAAATGCCGTTGGGATAGCCGGGAAGATACCCCAGGTGCTGAACATAGGAGCCTCCGCTATTGTGTAATTTGTAATCAATGTGCGCATTCAGATACCTTGTTTCATCGTAGGTAATACCATCCATCTGGAAGCCAGCCAAGGGTTTTTCATTTTCGGAAAGTATCGCCTGAAAAATGCCATTTTTGTTGGTAGATCCAGAATAACGATCATAAGCGGTAATGGCAAAACTGATTTTAGGAATGTTTATATTTAAAATCGAAGGGCTGGTTGTAAGCACTCCGTTTATTTTTTTTACTGAATAAAATCGTGGAGACTGCTCATAGGTACTGATCGTTCTATCGTAAACGGCTACACGCAATATATCTGGAGCAATACCATCCTCCAATGGAAACCCAAATAATAGCGGATTTAGTACCTTATCAGTTTTAGTTTCTCTAATTTCAAAATGAACATGCGGTCCCTGCGAGCCTCCCGTATTTCCACTGAATGCTATGAACTGACCCTTTTTAACAGGAAACATTCCCATAGGCAGGTCTAAAAAAACATCCCAGCTTTTTAATTGAAATTGTTTGTTGGTGATGTATTGCTCTAGTGAAGGGTAGAAATCATTGAGATGGGCATATAGAGTGGTTAGTCCATTTGGGTGATTGATATAAATGCATCTTCCAAATCCAAAAGGCTCAATTTTTACCTTAGCGACATAACCCTCTGCTGCTGCCATAACGGACCTATTTTCTACCTGATCTGATTTACAATCTAAGCCCATGTGATAGTGATTGGGTCTTAATTCACCAAAGTTGGCTGCCAAAGCTATCTTGGCGTCTACCGGCCAGCTGAAATACCCTTTTGGGTAATTTTTTGCTGGAAATAATTGAGAATAGCAAACCAAATTCATTAGCAAAAGACAAACAAGAGAAAACTTCATTGGTAATATTTTGAAATATTATAATAGAGGCAAATTTAATCCATAAATAATGCATTAAAAGTCGGTATTTTTTAAAATTAGGTTCAAAATCAAATTAATGAAGATTGAGCATTATTCTAAATTTACTTATCTGAATAATAGAAGGGTTTGGTGTGCAAAAATTATTATGAATCAGTTGGGTACAACCTTCCTAAAACTGTTCTTTTTTCTTTACTTTTGCGCGCTACATTAGAAGCAAATTATAATATGCCGATAGACAAATCAATCAAATCAGTACTAATAATTGGATCTGGCCCTATCGTGATAGGTCAAGCCTGCGAATTCGATTACTCTGGTACACAAGCAGCTAGAAGTATTCGCGAAGAGGGTGTTAAGGTTATATTGATAAATAGCAACCCAGCCACTATCATGACAGACCCTATGATGGCAGATAGAGTCTATCTATTGCCGCTTACCGTTGAAAGTATTGAGCAAATTTTGGAAGAAAATCAGATTGATGCGGTTTTACCTACGATGGGTGGTCAAACAGCATTGAATCTTTGTAAGGAAGCAGATGAATTGGGCGTATGGGAAAAATTTGGCGTTCGATTGATTGGTGTTGATATCAAAGCAATTGATAAAGCAGAAGACCGCGAAAAATTTCGCAACTGGATGATAGAAATGAATATTGCTGTTTGTCAGGCAAAAACTGCTAACTCATTTTTAGAGGGCAAAGAATTTGCTCAGGAAATTGGTTTCCCTTTAGTGATACGTCCTTCTTTTACTTTAGGTGGAAGTGGTGGAGGTATCGTGTTTAAAAAGGAAGAATTGGATGATGCGCTAAATAATGGATTGACAGCTTCTCCTATTCATGAAGTATTGGTTGAAAAAGCAGTATTGGGTTGGAAGGAGTTTGAACTTGAATTATTAAGAGATCTAAATGATAATGTGGTGATTATTTGTGGGGTTGAAAATTTCGACCCTATGGGAGTGCACACCGGCGACAGCATTACGGTAGCACCTTGTATGACATTGAGTGACACGGCTTATCAAGATATGCGTAACACAGCGATTCGTATGATGCGCGCCTTGGGAAATTTTGCTGGTGGTTGCAATGTTCAATTTGCATTGAACCCGCAAACAGAAGAATTGGTGGTGGTGGAAATTAATCCTCGTGTAAGCCGGTCTTCTGCATTGGCTAGCAAAGCGACGGGCTATCCAATTGCAAAAATAGCTGCTAAACTTGCGCTAGGATTTAATCTAGATGAATTAAAAAATCAGATCACTCAATCTACCTCGGCTTATTTTGAGCCAGCCTTGGATTACGTGATTGTAAAAATACCGAGATGGAATTTTGATAAATTTAAAGGCGCCAATGACACCTTAGGTTTTCAAATGAAAAGCGTGGGCGAGGTAATGGGTATCGGTAGAAGTTTTGCTGAAGCAGTTCAAAAAGCTTGTCAAAGTTTGGAAAACGAAGCAGTTGGTTTAGGTTACTACGGAAAAAGTTTAATGCATGCGGATGAATTGATTGAGTATATCAAAATACCAAAGTGGGATAGAATATTTAGGATTAAAGATGCATTGATGGCGGGTGCAAGTATCAAGCGTATTTGTGAAAGTACAGGTATCGATCGCTGGTTTATTTATCAAATTCAAAAAATTTGTGAATGCGAAAAGAAGATTGCAAAATGCGATCTGAAAACGCTGCCAGATGAGCTGTTGACGGAAGCGAAATTATTGGGTTTTAGTGATGAGCAAATCGTTCGCATAATGAACGAAGAAAATAGTGAACTGATTTATGAAAGAAGGAAAGCCATGGGCTTGACTAGAGTGTTTAAAATGGTGGATACCTGTAGTGCAGAGTTTGAGGCTAAGACTCCTTATTTTTATTCGACCTTCGAAAAATTGCCAGCTAATCTTCCAGAAAATGGAGTTCAAATACTATCAAACGAATCCAAACTTTCTGCTAAGAAAAAAATTATTGTTTTGGGTTCTGGTCCAAATAGAATTGGCCAGGGTATTGAGTTTGATTATTGTTGTGTTCATGGTTTATTAGCAGTAAAAGAAGCAGGGTTTGAAGCGATTATGATAAACTGTAATCCTGAAACGGTGTCTACAGATTTTGATATCGCAGATAAATTATATTTCGAGCCGGTATTCTGGGAGCATCTTTGGGAAATTATTGAACATGAAAAACCAGAAGGGGTGATTGTTCAATTGGGAGGACAAACTGCCCTTAAGTTAGCAAAGAAGTTACATGAAAAAGGCATCAAAATAATAGGTACTTCATTCGATAGCATGGACATCGCTGAAGATAGAGGAAGATTTAGTGATAAATTAAAAGAGTTGGGAATTCCTTATCCTAAATACGGCACTGCCTACAATACAGACGAAGCAATTGAGGTAGCTAAAAGTGTAGGCTATCCTGTGTTGATTAGACCAAGTTATGTAATCGGTGGTCAGCGGATGCGAATTGTATTGAATGATGAAGATCTAGAGAAAGGTATTTTAAGTTTGATCAAACATTTACCGGGGAATAAAATTTTAATCGATCACTTTTTAGATCGTTGCCAAGAGGCAGAGATAGATGCAATTTTTGATGGAGAAAATTTCCATATCATGGGAGTAATGGAACACATTGAGCCAGCGGGTATTCATAGTGGAGATAGCAATGCAGTATTACCAGAATTTAATTTATCTCCATTGGTAGTTCATACAATGGAAGAGTATGCAGAAAAAATAGCTCGAACTTTAAAGATTAAAGGGTTGATCAATATTCAATTTGCCATAAAAGATGGCAATGTGTTTGTGATTGAGGCGAATCCTAGAGCAAGTCGTACTACACCATTTATTGCCAAAGCCTATCAAATTCCTTATCTAAACATCGCTACTAAAATAATGCTGGGTGTGGCTAAGGTGACAGATTTTACCTACAAGAAAAAATTGATTGGTTTTGCCATCAAGGAACCAGTTTTTTCTTTTAATAAGTTTCCAGGTGTAAGTAAGGAGCTTGGTCCAGAGATGAAAAGTACAGGGGAAGCCATTCGCTTTATCAAAGATCTTAAAGATCCATACTTTAGGCAGTTATACAAAGAACGCAGTATGCATTTAAGCAAGTAATTGTAAATATTTTTTTAAGTTAAAGCGAATCCATTGATTCGCTTTTTTTATTGCAAGGGCTGATTGAAAAGCCAATAGTATTTGGTGTTTTTTATATATATCTTAGGGCATGTCTGTAATATATTCCGTACCCATTTGGCGAAAAGCACCTTTTATAAGGTTGTTGCTACCATTGGTTTTAGGAATACTTTTACAATGGTATTTTTCTATTCCAGTTAACAGGTCACTGATTGCTTTGATTTGTTTTGGAATTGCCTATTGTATTTTTTTATTTTTCCCATTAGTACTTCGGTATAAATTCCAATCTCTTCAAGCCATTATTATCAACTTACTGCTGGTCTGTTTGGGACTTCTGATTACTTGGCAAAAGGATATTCGAAATAGTAATGCTTGGATGGGGAAATACTATCAGCAACAAGATTATTTGGTGATTCGTATAGACGAGTCGTTGCAACAAAAAGAAAAATCATGGAAGGTTTATGGTCAAGTAGAAAAAATTATTCAAAAGGATAGTAGTATCAATTGCAAAGGAAAACTGCTATTGTATTTTTCTAAAGACAGTATCTCTTCTCAATTGAAATATGGAGATAGAATAATAGTTCATAAAAAATTGCAAGAAATTAAAAACTCGGGTAATCCTGGAGCGTTTAATTATCAACAATATGCCGCGATGCAATTGGTCTTTCATCAGCTATATTTAAATCCCAATGATTGGGTTAAGTTGGAGGGAGAAAATGTAAACCAGTTTAAGCAATTTATCATCAATGCTAGAAATGAAATTCTATCTATTCTAAGAAAAAATTTACCTCCGAATAAAGATGAATTAGGTATTGCAGAAGCCTTGCTCATCGGTTATACCAGTGATTTAGATAGAGATTTAGTAAAAGCTTACAGCAATACAGGGGTAGTCCATATTATTGCTATTTCGGGTATGCACTTGGGATTAATTTACATTTTGCTAGGCTGGATTTTTTGCAGAATACCGGGCTTAAAAAAATCAAAAATTTTACAGCTGTTATTCATGTTGACATCCCTTTGGTTATTTGCAATATTGACTGGAGCGGCTGCTTCTGTTATTCGATCAGCTGTGATGTTTACTTTTATAGCTATTGGAAAAACTGTTTCTAAAAAGTCCTCTATTTTTAATTCAATGGCTGCTTCTGCATTTGTAATGCTTTGTTACAATCCCTATTTTTTATGGGATGTAGGATTTCAATTGTCTTATTTAGCGGTGATCGGGATTATTATTTTTCAAGCCACTTTTTATAACTGGATCTATTTTAAAAATAAGGTCGCAAATGAAGTCTGGAAAATGATGGCTATTTCTTTAGCAGCGCAAGTATTTACTTTTCCTATTTGTATTTATTATTTTCACCAGTTTCCTAATTATTTCCTCATCACCAATATTATTGCAGTGCCTTTATCAAGTGTTATTCTGTTTATGGAGATAAGCCTGATATCATTGGCGTGGATCCCAAGGTTGAGCGAATGGCTCGGTAAATTGATAGGCGGAATGTTGTGGCTGATGAATCAGACTATTCTTTGGGTAAGTCAATTACCTTTTTCTGTTTGGGAAAAAATACCAGCTACCTTGGCCTCTACGGCTTTACTTTATTTAATAGTGTTTTGCTTGAGTACTTGGTTGATGAAAAAAAGTAAAATTGCTTTTCGGTTTTCATTAATTACTTTATTGGCTTTTACCCTGCTTCAGTCTTATGGTGAATGGAAAATAAAAAATCAACAGAAGGTGATTGTTTACAATATTCCCCAGCACCAGGCGATTGATTTTGTAAAGGGCAATCAATTTAAGTTTTTGGGTGACAGCGGAATTTTAAAAGACCAAGCATTGCAAAATTTTCATATACAACCTGCCAGGGTAGCTTTACAATTGACAAAACCATTGGATACTTTTTCTGTTTATCATTTACCGCCCCTATTTTATCAACTTGGAAACCAAAAAATAGTCTTGATAGATCGGCCCATGCAATTGGGATCATTGGTTTCAAAGATTGACGTAGATATGATCATCCTCTCTAAAAACGCAAAAATTGTTATTTCACAGTTAGCCAGTGTTTTTAACTGCGAGCAATATGTTTTTGATGCTTCTAACAGTTTGTGGAAAATTGGTCAATGGCAAAAAGAGTGCGAAGAACTACATTTGCCCTCTTATTCAGTTGCTGAAAAAGGAGCTTTTGTACTAACTGAAAATTAGCAGATCATAAATAAAATAATTTCTAGATTAACTTAAATATACAATTCCCACTTACCATGCAAAAAAAAATCAACTCAGCACTTATTTCTGTTTTTTATAAAGATGGTTTAGAGAACATCGTTCAACAGTTGCACCAGTTAGGAGTAGTTATTTATTCAACTGGAGGAACTCAAAAATTTATTGAAGATTTAAAAATACCCTGTGTAGCGGTTGAGTCCTTAACTACTTATCCTTCTATTTTAGGGGGGAGAGTAAAAACTTTGCATCCTTCCGTATTTGGGGGCATCTTAGGTAAAAGGGGGGATGCAACACATGTGGAAGAAATGAAACAATTCAATATACCTGAATTGGATCTAGTAATTGTTGATCTGTATCCTTTTGAAGAGACAGTGAAAGCCACTTCGGATGAAAAGTTAATCATTGAAAAAATTG
>Ga0164295_10001699_pt1 | contig 18299 bp, 16 predicted proteins | sample GEODES006metaG_FD_111798 | JGI IMG/M metagenome (GOLD analysis project Ga0164295, IMG submission 111798) | Oligotrophic lake water microbial communities from Sparkling Lake, Wisconsin, USA - GEODES006 metaG | ecosystem: Environmental > Aquatic > Freshwater > Lake | place: USA: Sparkling Lake... | reverse complement strand
GCTGGACCATTCAGAGTGATGCGCAAAGTCTGGGTATCCAGAGCTTTCACGCCTACTGCTGAGAAGTCGCTCAGCTTGCCCTCATTAAACTCCCGAGCATTCACCATCGGATACAACATCTCTGCATACTCTGCACCAAGCTCTGGGGATAAGATCCGCTGAAACGCATAAACAAAGTCATGGGCACTCAATTTCACGCCATCACTCCACTTGGCCTCAGTGCGTAAATGAAAGGTCCAGATGGTAAAGTCCGCCGAGGACCAGTGCGTGGCCACACCAGGTCCATTGGCATCTGGGTTTTCCACCGTGGTAGCCACCAGCCCCTCAAAGAGTGCATCGAAGATATGATGCTCAGGCACCCCTGTTGCCAGATGCGGGTCCAACGTCGCAGGCTCCGCACCATTGCCCATAAGCAGACGACCTTCTGAACTCGCTACATCAATCCGAAGCTGACGGGCGGACCTTTGCTGATGAAAGCGTAGCAGACCCACAACCAAGACGGAAAAAAGGAGAAGGCGCAGAAACCAAGCAGGCAATACCATAGCCCCCAATTGAGTCTCCCCAGTAGCCTTGTCAATGCAACAGGGCAGGCAAAGCCTATGTTTGAGAGCGGGCACATCCGCGCTGCACATACGCTTAGAGAGGTTACACTTTCTCTAATGCCGCCAACCGCTCCACTAAGGGTGGATGACTGTAATGCAAAAACACGGCTAGAGGATGAGGCTGAGGATGGGCTAAATGATCGCGAGAGAGCCGCTTCAATCCATCCATCAAAGGGATCGGAGTGCCGACGGCGGCTGCCGCAAAAGCATCTGCCTCAAACTCGTTCTTTCGGCTTAAGGCCAGCCCCAAAAGACCTGTCAGAATTCCCAGTGGTTGGTAAAGAATTCCAAAGAGCACCAGCCCCATACCAACAGGTGAACCAGTAACACCAAAGGCCGAGAAAAAGCCTGGAGATTTCAGCACCCAACTCAGCAAAAACAGCATCAGTCCCATTTCAGCCAACCCGACCACCAGCCCCATAGGCACATGGTGGCGTTTATTATGGCCAATCTCATGCGCCAGCACGGCCACAATCTCGTCCGTGCTGTGACTGGCAATCAGAGTGTCATAGAGGGCAATTCGACGCGTTTTACCAAAGCCAGCAAAAAAGGCGTTCGCTTTCGAAGAGCGCTTAGAGCCGTCCACCACGCTGACTTCCTTCACGGGGAAATCGAGCTTCTCAGAAAGAGCCAAAATAGCATCACGCAGTTCACCCGTTTCTAAGGGTTTAAAGTCATGAAAAAGTGGCATTAGAACTCGCGGAGCCAGGAAGGTCATGAGAACACTGAAGCTAACCATGAATAACCAAGCATAAAGCGCTGCTTGAGCCTGGGTCTGGAAGAACCAGACGATCACCCAAGCGACAGGAAGACCCATGACAGCCATGAGCAGTATGCCCTTGAGTTGATCTTGAATGAAAGTTCCAGGCTTAGTGCGGTTGAACCCATGCTTCGCCTCCACCCCAAAAGTATCCCAGATCTCGAAAGGCAGGCCGATCAACATCTGTGCCATCAAAGCGAATAAGATGACAACCACGCCGGTCTCGACAGGTCCGAACAGAAGGCTACTGGCCCAAGACTGCAACCAACCAAAACCACCGCCCCACCAAAAGAGAATCAACGCCACGAGAAAGGCCGCATCTTTGGAGAAATCCACCTTCTTGCCATCAGTGATATACTCCTGCAATTTTTCGCGAGTTTTCTCTGGAAAAACCTCGGCTAGCGCTGGGGACAACGGGCGACCCAAGCGGGCCAAATTTAGGAGCGTAACAATCAACTCGAGGTGAAAGACTCCCAATACACCGAGAACGGCCGCGAAAAACCAAGGATTAGAAAACGTCATAGGTCAGAAAAAAGGCTCAGTGGAACACACGAAAAAAGCAGGCGGTCTCCCGCCTGCTTTTGGAATGATTGAAATGAAGTTCGAATTATTCAGCTGCTTCTTCGACGAAGCGGACAACATCACCAACAGAAATGAGCTTTTCAGCCTCTTCATCTGGAACGTCGATTCCGAATTCCTCTTCAAAGGCCATGACGAGCTCAACGGTGTCGAGGGAATCAGCGCCAAGATCTTCGATAAACTTTGCTTCCAGAGTTACTTGTTCTGGGTTAACGCCGAGTTGTTCGACGATGATGTCACGGACTTTGTCTTGGATGTTATCTGCCATAGTGTATTGGGGGATGGGTGCGGCGGAGAGTTAGCGGCTGGATTCTCTTTGGCAAGAAAGAATTCCTTCTTTTTTGACTAGATTCGTAAAGTGCAGAAACAGAAGCTTTAGACAGAGTCTGTGCTTGCCTCTGTCGAATTTTCGACAGGTTCGGCCTGCTTCTCGATCAATTCACCTTTGAAGTTGGCCATCAGTCGATCCAAAACAAGTCCCGCACCCGCGTATTTCAAATCATCAATAACAACCTTGGAAGCTGTTCCGCCTTCAGGTTTGTGCCAGACGTAGGCAAGCGCTTTATTATCCCATTTTCGCTTATCAATCCGGAAAGCATCAGCAAAGAAAACCTTCTTCTTTTCAGGGGTGATGAAGTGATCAGCTTCAGCACACAGGACTTTGTTTTTATTCAAGAGCATCAGACCCGCCACAAAAAGTCCGACTAGCAAAGTTCCGCCACCCCAATAGAATTGATCTTGGATTTCCTCGGGGGTGTAACGATGCGGCTTCTCTGGCCAGCCATTTTTCGCGGCATAAGAGATCCAGCGCGGCGGCTCGGCATCACGGCCAATCGGCCAACCTTGGGATTTGGCACTTTCAGTCCATGCCTCAAGTTTGCCGGCAGCTTTGGCCTCATCAAAGGTCTTCAAGACCTTTTCATCAAACCACGTTTTTTTATCCGCGATTTCATTAGCCTTAGGATAACCAAACTTCCCGTCATACAAGAAATAAAGTCCAAAAAGGGCGATCATACCGGCCATCATGCTCATACGCTTGAAATACCAGGGCGTGACTGGGCAAAGGATAGGCTCAAGAGAAGACGGCGTGGGAATCGATTCCATGTCTAATTCAAAGCTGGAGCCTGCGCGCTATGCAACCCTGGATTTCAATTAAAATGAGTCATTATTGCTCATTTCCAATCTGCTTGTCACAATCTCTCTGATTGACGCTCCACCCAGCGCCATGCAGATTTGGTTGCATGACTGATTCTCAGACACTAGCGCTAGCACTCATCAATCAATATTATGCGGTCTTTAATTCGGGCGATAGGGCTGCGATGCTGAAGTTGCTCACTGACGATGTGGTGCATGACATCAATCAAGGTGAATCTCACGTGGGCATCGATGACTTTCGAGCCTTCCTTCAACGCATGGACCGCTGCTATGCCGAGAGGGTCGAGGAGCTAGCGGTCTTTGCCAATGCAGACGGCACGCGTGGTTCTGCAGAATTCTATATCTCTGGCACCTACCTCGATACGGACGAAGGGTTACCACCTGCTAAGGGGCAAGTCTATCGGCTACGAGTCGGAGCATTCTTTGAAATTAAAGATTCGAAAGTGGCGAGAGTAACAAATTATTACAATTTAAAGGATTGGCTCGAGCAAGTAGGCGCAGTCTAGTCAGCCTCTGATCTTCATGTCTGAATCCAACATCACCCACCACAACTCACATTATGTGCGGAGGAATTTCCTCTGCCATGTGCTGGAAGGTGGGTTTTACATGGGAGGCACCGCTTTTTTAGCCCCTGAAAGCGTCATGCCAAAGATGGTTCAGACCCTCGGAGGCCTGCCATGGGTCATCGCGGTGATGCCAGTGCTGCTGCCAGCAGCCTTTGCCTGCGCCGGCCTTTTTATTGCACCTGTCGTGGAGAGGCTGCACCGTTTCAAACCCTGGGTTCTGGGCTTTGGACTACTCCAGCGTCTGCCTTACCTGATCACAGGTCTCATTTTAATGTTTGCCACAAACCTGGACGGAAGCTGGCTACTTCCGCTTGTGGTTCTGACACCCGTGGTATCAGGCCTCATTGGCGGCGTGACCGTCGTAGCATGGATGGAGATGGTCACTCGGATGGTGCCAGAAAAAGTCCGCGCAGCCGGCTGGTCGGCCCGCTACATCATGCAGGCAGTCATCGCGGTCGGCGCAGGAACGATGATCCACCAAGTGCTGACCTATATCCCAGGGCGCATGGGTTATGCTTGGCTGCATTTAACGGCCTTTGCACTACTCTTTATCTCTTGGCTGGCGCAGCTTCCCATGAAGGAGCAGTCGGGCCATCCTGTGGCCCCGAGACCAACCATCCCTTATGCTCAATATTTGCTTGAGTTGCCTGCCCTTTTCAGACAACAGCGCCACCTCAAAAAGCTCGTATTTGCCCGCTTTTTTGGGAACGGCTTCTTGATGCTCGTCTCCTTTTTGACCATCCACGCTCTACAAGTCACCGGACGTCCTGAGGCAGATGAGGGGAGCTTCGTCACCTGGCAGGCGATCGGCACTGTTCTGGGCAGCCTGCTAGCAGGCTATGTCGGTTACCGCAGCGGTGGAAAGGTTCTGCTGCAAAGCTCCCGCGTTGTCTGTGTGGCTCTGTGCCTTTGGGTTGGATTGAATGAAACCTTCTCAGGCTTCACCGTGGCTTATTTCGCTCTAGGATTCGGACTATTCCTAGATCGGGTGGGCGACCTGACGCTAGCCGCAGAGCTATGCCCTACCGAACGTCGTTCGGCCCTTCAGGCAATCCTAGGATTCTTCAACGTCTTCTCACTTTTGCTCGCCACTACCCTCAGCGGTCAGGTCTATCGCATCACCCAATCCTTCCATGCAGTTGCGTGGCTGGCTGCAGTCTGTGCCGTGATTTCAATGCTACTCCTCGCTCGTATCCCTGAACCAAGGAATCAAAAACGCAGTTAAAAAAGCTCTGTCTGACCGCTGAGCGGCGGAACCAGCCCTAGCTTCCGGTACGCTGCGGGCATGGCCACACGACCACGAGGCGTGCGCTTGATAAAGCCTTGCATAACGAGATAGGGCTCATGCACATCCTCAAGAGTGGATGCATCTTCGCCAACGGCTACGGCCACACTATTGAGCCCGACAGGTCCACCATCAAATTTATGAATCAGCGCCTCTAGGAAACGCTTATCCATTTCATCAAGGCCTGTCTCATCAATGTCGCGCATCGTTAAAGCCTGACTGGCTACAGATTGCGTCACCACATTTTGCGCCTTGACTTGAGCAAAGTCACGAACCCAACGCAGCAAATGATTGGCGATGCGGGGAGTGCCCCGAGAACGCTGAGCGATCTCACGTGCGCCGCCATCCTCCATCGGTACCGCCATAAGCCGGGCTGAACGCATCAGAATATGCTGCAATTCATCCACTGTATAATAATCCAACCGATTCGGAATGCCAAATCGAGACCTCATTGGCGCCGTCAGCATGCCTGCTCGAGTCGTCGCCCCGACAAGTGTGAAAGGCGGTAAATCAATGCGAATCGTCCGCGCCTTTGGCCCCTGATCAATGATGATGTCGAGCCGGAAATCCTCAATCGCCGGATACAGATACTCTTCAATGCTAGGGTGCAGTCGATGAATCTCATCGATAAAAAGAATATCTCGCGCCTGAAGATTCGTCAAGATGCCTGCCAGATCCCCTGCCCTTTCGATTTGGGGACCACTGGTCGTGTGCAGTTTTGAACCTACTGCACTGGCGATCAGGTTTGCCAAAGTCGTCTTCCCCAATCCTGGTGGCCCGCAAAGCAGCGCGTGATCCAGTGGTTCTCCGCGCATTTTAGCCGCCTCAACCATGACGAGAAGCTGCTCTTTCACCTTCGTCTGACCATGAAAGTCATCGAAGTCCGCCGGGCGCATGGCGAGGTCAAAGGGTGTGTCGGCTTCGTTTAAGTTTGGATTCACAGGCAGGTCTATTTCTTAAACCCAGACTTCCCATCCTGCAACGAAGGAGAATCTAAGCCCGCCATTCAGCCTTTTTTGATGTTCTCTAAAAGTGCCTCGGCGCAAGCTTGTGAAAACAGCGGATCATTGATTTCCACATTCATCTCAATGACTGGGATGCCTGAACGCAGATGTGCCTTCAACGCCATAAACAAAGTCTGATCTGCCTGGGAATCATGGAACGGTTTGCCTTCCGCACTGATGACACTAATGGCCTTCGTCGGTAACAGAACGGTCACTGGTGCTGTGTAAGCATTGACCTTTTCAGCAATCATCTTGCCCAGCTGCGAGCACTCTTCGGCCGACGTGCGCATCAGGGTTACCTGCGGATTGTGATGATAAAAAGTGCGCCCTTCATACTTAGCAGGCACTGTTTGGGGCTCGCCAAAGTTCACCATGTCAAGGCAACCAGGCGTCACAATAGCAGGCACACCAGCTTTTGCTGCACCATCTAGGCGGTCTGGCCCAGCACTCAGCACACCGCCCAAAAGTTCGTCGGCCCACTCCGTCGTCGTGATATCTAACACGCCTGAGACCAGGCCACTTTCGACCAAACTTTCCATGGCTCGACCGCCATTACCCGTAGCGGCAAAGATCAGCACCTCGTAACCTGCAGCCTCCAACTGCTGCTTCGCCTCGGTCACACAAGCCGTCGTATTGCCGAACATACTGGCTACAATCAAAGGTTTATCCGAGGTCGGTTGAGACTTCCGCCTTTCTGCTGCGGCCACCATGCCACAAATAGCACCCGCAGCGTTTTCAAAAATCACCCGCGTCAGACGATTGATTCCTGCCACGTCAGCGATCGCCGGAATCATGACAATATCCTTCGTGCCCACATAAGGAGCTGTATTGCCACTGGCGAGCGTGCTCACCATCACCTTCGGAAAACCAATCGGTAAAGCACGCATCGCCGCAGTGCAGATCGCCGTGCCACCACCACCACCCAATGAGATGACCCCTTGCACCCGCCCCGCCTCCACCAGTTCAGCTAGAATCGCAGTTGCCCCGCGAGCCATTAAAACAACGCACTCCCCCCGATCCTGCCGTGCCAGCACTGCCTGCCAATCGCCTCCCGCCGCAGCCGCCACCACCTCTGCTGAGATGTCAGGCTGGAGACTCGGTGCCAAAAGACTGCCTGCATTGATGAGCAGTGTTCGATATCCAGCTGCACGAATCTGATCCGCGATGAATTCATGTTCAGGGCCCTTGGAGTCAAATGTTCCTAAAATAGCAATGGTTGGCATAAGCATTCCATTAAACGAAGTCCTCCACCAAATCTCAACCCCTGTTCTCCACCAGCACCTCACTAAAATGCACCCAAGGACGAATTTCTTGAATTGAATTGCCAGAGAGAACTCACTTTCATAAGTCTGTCTAATGCCAAAAACGCGAAACTTCTTATCCCAGTTTTTGACCCTCCTTATTCCATGGATGGGCCTTGCTGAGCAGGAGGATGAATCAACGATTCCCAAAGCCTTGGTGGTATCTACAGCCGCAGAAGTGACTGAAATCGAACCTGCTTTCATCTTAGCCCCGAAGATAGCTGGCCATCTTTTAAAACTGCCCCTCAGCGCAACAGTATTTGATGCTGAGTTCCTAAGTTCCGCCATGATCCGGACGGTCAATGAAGTGGCCATTTACGCACCCAATACGCTTTTTGCCGAATCCAACTCACGAAGACTTAGTCTGCCCTATGTGAGAGGTATTGGCGGATCTGGTTTAAATTCAGGTGTAACAACTTTTATCGACGGCGTTCCGCTGTTTCATACGAGTTCGTCTAGTCTTAGCTTGCTGGACGTGGCACAAATTGACCTTACAAGAGGCCCCATGGGAACGATGTTCGGAAGAAACACCGCAGGGGGCGGCATCCATATTACGAGCAAACAACCTTCCCGAACCACGTTTGGGGGTGAATTCCAAACAACCTTCGGAAACTACAATCTCTGGGATTTTCGAGGCAGCGTTTCAGGACCTCTCATTCAAGATCATTTGGGCTTCAGTTTAGCAGGTGGACTCACTGAACGAGATGGCTACAGCAAAAATACACTAACTGGGCAGGATGCAGACAATCGCAGTGCTAAATTTGGCAAAGCCCAGTTTTTGTGGGCACCGGATGAAAGGCTTGAAGTCCGTCTCATCATCGCTGGTGAATCAGATCGCGACGGCGAACCAGTCTTTACCGATTTAAAAGCTCTACGGCAGAGACCTCATGAAACACAACAAGATTTCAGAGGGCACAGCTCGCGAAACGTGATCATGCCGACGCTGCAAGTGATCTACCATGCCGATGCTTTTGATTTTACATCGACCACTGGTTATGTCGGCTGGAAAACAGATGAGGCTAGCGATCTAGATTACACAGCAACGCCATTAGTGACGCAGCTGAATCAGGAGCAAATGCGCACATGGACACAAGAGTTCCGCTTTGCCAATCCACTCAATCAAACCGTCACGCTGAATGAGGAACTGAAGCTGAGCTGGCAAGCTGGCCTGATGCTATTCCATAATGACTACTGCCAGAACATCCAAAATAGCTTCCCCGCACTCCCGATTCCATACCCGCGATCTGCACAGACTGAGCTGACTCAACTAGGACTAGGAATTTATACTCAAGGCACCCTAACGTGGAAAGAACGGCTAAGTCTAACAGCTGGACTGCGCTGGGACTATGAGAAAAAGAAAGTTGATTCCCAGACCTCCGGCATCAGCTTCGTCAGTCCGGCACGGCAATTGAAAGCTAACCAGTTATTCAGCCAGGTGACACCACAAATGGCCATCAGTTACCAATTGAACCCATCCCTGATGACCTACCTAAGCCTAGCCAGTGGTTACAAGGCAGGCGGCTTTAACAACGTCGGACCCGCAGAATATGATGAAGAGCGCAGTCGGAGTTATGAAGTCGGTTTAAAGGGGCGCGCTTTGAAAAACAAACTTTCATTCGCTGCGGCCGCCTTTTTTACGGACTGGCAGAATTTACAAATCACCCAAAGCATCAGCCCCAGTCTGAGTGCTCTTCAAAACGTGGATAAAGCTACATCACGTGGCTTGGAAACAAGTCTAGCGCTGCGGCTAAGTTCACGCATGACATTGTTCGGCAGTGCCAGCTGGCAGACCACACAATTGGCAAAATCAGCCTTAGAGAATGGCGTAACTGTCGGCAACAGCCATTTACCCTACGCTCCAGAGTACAGCTTTGCTCTAGGTACTCTTTTCAACCAACCGCTCTCGGCAAGATTGAGCCTTTATGCCAGGCTCGACATTCAGAACATCGGCTCTTTTCACTACGATATTCAAAATGTCTTCACTCAAGACGCTTACACGCTTGCCAACTTTAGATTGGGTCTACGGCAAAACGCTTGGTTTGTAGAATCCTTCATCAACAATGCATTCAATACTGATTATATCCCTATAGCTTCGACTAACAGAGTTGGCGAAAATGGAGCACCTCTGACTTTTGGCATGCGCGCAGGCATCCGGTTCTAGGTTTAGTGATTGCTATTCCCTACATAACCGTCTAAATTGAAATTCTCTTATGAGAAACATCACCACATCCACGCTCAAAGGCTGCACTCTAGCCGTCTCCCTGCTATCTTTGGCATTCAATGCCTCTGCTGGAACTGCCCCAACCATTCAAGAATGCGCCACCTGCTCCATCACGGATGCAGCAGTGTCTGCTGTGAATAGCAAAATCGACTTCCATTATGGATCGGTCAATGACACCTACACTCGCGGTGTCGGTGGTGCCCTCTCTCTGCCAGTCGGCAAAAGCTTCGGTGTCCAGATCGACGGCCTTTATGCCCGTGCTGCTGAATCCGACATTTATGGTTATGGCGCTCACTTCTTCACCCGCCGTCCATCCAAAGGCCTTCTCGGTCTGGCAGCAGGTGGGCTGACCAGCACTGATTTCAATGACGTCGTCGTTGGCGTCGAAGGCGAATACTACCTCGATAACATCACCCTCGGTGCTTTTGTTGGTTACAACCACTTCGACAATCACTTCGACAATCCAAAGCTCGGTGGTCGCTTGGCCAATGAGACCAATTTTGTGGCGGCACGCCTCTACGCTGCCATCTACCCAATCGATGACCTGGTTGTCCGCATCGGTTATGAGAATCGCTTTGAGCGCAACTTCTACACGGCACACCTCGAATACCAAACACCCGTCGCAGGTCTGGCTCTCTTCGCCGATGGCGCCCTGGGTGACGCTAGTTTCTACAGCCTCGTTGGTGGCGTTCGCTACTACTTCGGTGCTAAGAAATCTCTCAAAGCTCGCCATCGCCAAGACGATCCACAGAGCCTTCCAGGCAGCAACCTGCCCACAAGTATCGCTGGTGGTCAAGGTGGCTCAGCGGCACCGGCTGGAGAAGTTCCGCCAACCTAGTTTTCCATCCAGCAACATTTATCCTAAGGCGCCCGGCATGACCTGCCGGGCGTTTTTTTATATGCCTGTCACTCAATCGGCATCGGCTTCCTAACCTGCCACTGCTTCTCAGGGAGTTTCAAGAGCTCAGCGATCCCTGTTGGGTAACTCCAAACAGGATCATTGGCAGCGTAAACGATCACCCTTGTTCTTTCTGCTGCCATAGCTACGGCTTGAGGAAGATCCAGATGTTTCAAAATATTGAGATACGCTGGACCTGACTCATGACTGTTGGGCATTTCGTGTAAATCTAAACGCGAGATCCCTTCCTCAAAGAGTGAGGCATAGACGGCATTCGCCGCCATGTTCCGATGCGCTTGAATCCAAAGCGGCTTTTTTTCCATACCCGAGATCCGCTTCAGTGCCTGCACACTCCGCCGGATGTCCCAGACACGCATCGAATCCACCGTTTGCCCCAACAGATAAAACCGCCGCAGTCTGTGCGTCTGCTCCTTTTCGCTGCCAGTCCATTCCGTGCTGCCGATCCCACGCGGACAAACATAGGCCATGCCCCATTTAAAGGACTCAAACATCTTCTTCTCACTTTCAAAGGCTTGATCGTCTGGCTGTACACTCGGAACAGTTTCCATCAGTTTAACAAACCGAGAGGCATAAATCCGACAGAAATCCTGCCAACTCTTCGCATCCAGAACATTCAGTGTGACAAGCTCAAGATCCTCCAATCCTAATCCAGCACGATGGGTGAGGAACAGGCGCAGACGAATACCAGGCTCAGACTCAAAATCATAGATCGACATCTGAATCCCCGCACCATCACCGACACCTTTTTTACTGGGCTCTACAGCCGCGACCTTTTGCGGCCAAGCAGCAAATACTTGAGATTTTAATGCCTGCATCCAACCATCTCGCTGGATCTGCCAGGACTCTTTAGAATTAGGCAATAACGGAACTGCGGCCTTAGCGACAAAACTTTGATCAATCGACGTATTTTTCTCGTCTTTCGGCAGTTCTTGGAAAACACGAAGTTGCTCGGGCTCCAATGATTTCACTGCCCCCTCATCCAGTATAGCCATGGGGTCAGCCCCTTTGAGATGTCGCTCAAACCACTGGAAAGCTCCATTGTTCAGCGGTTGTAAATCTTTATGTGGCCCTTCGGCTACTTGTAGCCCGATCTGATTCTCTGCTCCGAGCAACGAGTAAACGCGACGCACGTTTTGATAGATCTTGAAAACACCGTCGATAGGAAAAATCAGATCTTTGTCCGTGTTGCAGATCAGCAGTGGGCGAGGTGCAACCAAGGCCACGAGTCGATCAAAGTCCCAGCGGTAGGTGTTCACATAAAACATGCAGTCGCAGTGACCTTCAATGCATCCGTCAACGACATGATTGCGCATCGTCGTCACTCCAGCCGTTGGCGCGGCCGCCTTGATTCGTTCATCCAGGGCCGCAACCCACCATGAGTAGGCGCCTCCGCCACTGCGTCCGGTCACACCAAAGCGTGTCTTATCCACCTCTGGTCGCGTTTCCAGAAAGTCCAGTCCACGAATACCAGCCCAAGCCTCTAGACCAGCTGGCGTGTAACCACGAGAAAACCACCACCAGCGCCCTTTGCTATAGCTACCATGATGCTCCCCGCGAATTTCTCCGAGCTGCACGGTATCAAGGATTAGACAGACGTAACCATGCCTTGCAAACCATACCCCGTGATGATGATACCCTGTCTTGTTTCCATAACTGACGCCATCCTTGACCACATTCGCATGGCCACACAGGTAGAGAATGGTCGGAGCTGGCATATCGGTCTTCTCAGGAAGATAAAGATTCGCCGTCACATACAGACCAGGCACCGCCTGATAATGCATATTTTCCACCCGATAACCGTCGCCGAAGAAGCCGCCTGTCTTGGTCGCCATCAAGGGTGAACGCTCAGGCATTGGTGAAAGGCCCAGCATCTCGGCCAATTGCTGACGATAGAGGGGTGCTTGCGCTTTCCAATCAGCCGCCGTCTCAATGTCCTTAAGGCCACCAGTTTGCTCGATCTCCAGCGCCTGCCGCTCCCAGTAACTCTGTAACATTCGATTTCCAGCCACGTCCGCTGTATTCTCAGGTGAGACAGCCACAACGCTTCCAGTGATGAGAACAAGGTAAAAGAACAATTTCATCCCAACCATACGTCAAAATAACGGCAGGCTCTTTCTTGTTCACCCATTAGACAAATTAAAAGAGAAGTTGCCAGAATCTGGAGCTGTTTTAAATTCATGACTCCATGGTTCAAACCACCGCAAGCATTGCTATCCGAATTACAAACGGGCTCCCCCGCGCCTAACGCAGCTGGTGGAGTCCGTCATGGAAGATTGTCGGAGTGCTTTGTATGAATTGCCCGACTTTCTCAGCCGAGAGCGTTGCTGAGCTGACTTTATTCGTCGCTTCATTGTTCTATTCCCTTTCCATCTACCAAGCCCTTTGTTAACCATTCTTTCATTCTTTTTCATTTCTATGTCAGCTTCAGTTACCATCTACGATACGACCCTGCGCGACGGCACTCAGGGCACGGGTATCTCTTTCAGCACACTGGATAAGATCCGTGTCGCCGAGCGGCTCGATGAGTTTGGTGTTCACTACATCGAAGGAGGCTGGCCCGGCTCAAACCCGAAAGATGCAGCTTTTTTCCAGGAAGCAGCCAAGCGCACCTGGAAGAATGCCAAGATCACGGCATTTGGCATGACCCGCCGTGGCAAAATCAAAGTCGAAGAGGATGCTCAGGTGCAGATGCTTTTGGATGCAGAGACACCCGTGGTCACCATCGTTGGCAAAACCTGGCCTCTGCATGTCACGGAAGTTTTCCAGGTAAGTCTGGAGGAAAATCTGGCCATGATTTCAGATACCGTCTCCTATTTGAAAAAGCATGGCCGTGAAGTGCTTTACGATGCCGAACATTTCTTTGACAGCTTCAAAGAGGATCCAGAATACTCACTGAAGACCGTCAAAGCTGCTTCAGATGCAGGAGCTGACTTAATCGTTCTCTGTGAGACAAACGGCGGTGCTTTGCCTGAGTTCGTGGAAGAAGTGACCCAGAAGGTCATCGCTCATCTTGGCAAGCCAGTCGGTATTCATACCCATAATGACGGCGGGGTTGGCGTGGCTAATGCCCTAGCGGCTGTGCGAGCCGGAGCCAATCAAGTACAAGGCACCATCAATGGTTATGGCGAGCGAGTGGGAAATTGTAATCTGATCACCATCATGCCAACGCTTCAGCTGAAAATGGGCATTGAGTTGGGCATGGATCTGACCCGTCTGCGCGAACTGGCCTACTTTGTTGATGAGCTGGCCAACGTGCCGCATGATATTCGCGCTCCTTATGTCGGACTAGCTGCATTCACCCACAAAGGTGGGCTGCATGTTCATGCAGTCCAAAAACTGGCCCGTACCTATGAGCACGTGGACCCCGCTCTGGTGGGCAATGAGCGCATCATCACCATCTCCGACATGTCTGGTCAAACCAATGTCCTCATCAAAGCGCAGGCTATGGGAATGCCATTAGCCAAAGGATCACCTGATGTGCAAAAAATCCTCGCTGAAGTCAAACGCTTGGAGAGTGAAGGCTATGAGTTTGAAGCCGCTGAAGCTAGCTTCGAACTCCTCATCCGCCGTCAGCTCGGTCATGCAGCAACGTCTTTTCAACTCATCGAGTATCACACGACGCATCGTCATCAACCTGGCAGCACCAGTGAGACCACAGAAGCGACCGTCAAGCTCTTGGTCAATGGCAAGGCTGAATACACCGTAGATGAAGGCGACGGCCCGGTGAATGCTCTGGATAAAGCTTTGCGAAAAGCGCTTCTGCCACATTTTCCACAGATCGCTCAAATGCATCTCGAAGATTACAAAGTCCGTATCATTGACAGCGGCAGCGGCACCGCGGCCAAGACCCGCGTGCTTGTTGTTAGCAGCAATGGCAACCGAACCTGGGGAACTGTCGGCGTCTCCAGCAATGTGATCGATGCCAGCTGGGAAGCTCTAGTGGACAGTTTGGAGCACTTCCTCATGAAGTCGGTTTAACGCTAGCTCCCATGTCCCAACCAGCCCGTTACATCATGATCGGCGGCTTCCTCGGAGCCGGCAAAACCACCACAGTCGGCAAGCTTGCCAAATATCTGACCGATCGAGGACTACGAGTCGGCCTGATCACCAATGATCAAGCCGGAGGTCTGGTTGATACGAAGCTTCTGCGTGGGCAAGGCTACGCAACCGAAGAAATTGCTGGGGGCTGCTTTTGTTGCCGATTTAACACGCTCGTCGATGCAGCCAGCAAGCTAACCAATAGCACAAAACCAGACGTCTTCATCGCCGAGCCCGTGGGAAGCTGCACCGATCTTGTCGCCACAGTGACCTATCCTCTGCGCAGACTGTATGGCGATGCCTTCACTGTCGCACCGCTCAGCGTGCTTGTCGATCCAGTGCGTGCTCGCCGGGTCTTCGGGCTTGATGCAGGGGGCACCTTTTCCAGCAAAGTGGCCTATATTTTCAAAAAGCAGCTCGAAGAGGCCGACATCATCGTCATTAGCAAAAGCGATCTTCTTTCCGAAGGCGAACGCAAGGAGCTTCACGCCGTGCTCGCCACTCAGTTTCCTCTGGCCAAAATTGTCACGGCCTCCCCTCGTGCTGAAACTGGCCTTGAAGAACTCTTCGCCAGTCTGATGACCGGTGAACAGGCAAGGCGGAATCCCATGGCCGTCGATTACGAAGTCTATGCCGATGGCGAAGCTCTGCTTGGCTGGCTCAATGCGACGGTAACTCTAAAAACTGAAGATGAATTTGAAGCCAATGTTTTTCTCAAACAGCTTGCCACAAACGTGCAAGGTCGGCTGCAACTCACTGGAGTCGAGATCGCCCACTTCAAAATGACCTTTAGTCCTGATGATGGAATCGCAGGAGAACTAGCCAGCATCAATTTGGTGCGTAGTGACTACGTGGCTGAACTCGGCATGGAACTTGATGAACCATCAAGTGGAGGTCAACTCATCATCAACCTGCGTGCTGAAGCAGATCCGGCTTCACTCGTGGAAGCTGTAAAAGAAAGCCTAGGCCAAGTCACTGCCAACTTCTTCGGACTGCAAGCCACCCTCGACCACGAAGAGCACTTCCGCCCCGGCAAGCCGACACCGACTCATCGGGACATTTAAGTTCCTCATCAACCCAAAGATACTGTTTGCATTGCAGCATCTATTTGGTTAAATAGCCAAATAGATGCCTTTAGCTACTGCCAACACTTCCGAACGCCGCAGCGCAGTTATCAAGGCCCTTGGACACCCCTCGCGCTTACTCATTGCAGAGTCACTCATGAATGGTGAGCAGTGCGTCTGCGATTTGAAAGAACTTGTCGGTTCAGACATGTCCACCGTTTCAAAACACCTGTCACTCATGCGCGAAGCCGGTGTTCTAAACTGCGAAAAGCGCGGATTAAACATCTACTACTCACTCGCCTGCGACTGCCTGGGCGAATTCCTCCGCTGTGTGGACAAACTGGCCTGCGGAGGCAACAAAAACACCTGCTGCTAAACATTCCATGAACATCTCTGAACTCATCACAGCCCTTCGCTCACAAGCCGAAAAACCGATTCAATTCATGCTGCCCGACGGCGGCCTCATTGCACCGCACTTTCATATCACGGAAGTTGGACATGTTTTAAAGCGCTTCATCGACTGTGGCGGCACTCGGCGCACACAGGAAACCTGTCTGTTACAAACCTGGGTTCATGATGATGTCGAACATCGCCTGATCGCAGGCAAATTGGCCAACATCTTCGATCAAGCTGGCGATGTGCTTCCACATCACGAGTTGCCTGTCGAAATCGAATACGAAGACGGCGTGGTGGCGCAGTTTCCTATCGAAGGAAAAGTCGTTATTGGAGACACCCTGATCTTTCGTTTAGGCACGAAACACACCGACTGTTTAGCTCGCGGGATCTGTATTCCCGGAGAGTGTGCGCCTGCGCCAACGACAGAACCAGATTCCTGCTGCACTCCTGGCTCTCAATGCTGCTAATAGTCCCATGAACAAACCACTCGTCCTCATTCTCTGCACCGGCAACTCCTGCCGCTCCCATCTTGCTGAAGGCATTCTACGGGCCGTCGCGGGTGATCTTCTCCAAGTCGCAAGCGCAGGCTCTAAGCCTGCCGGCTACGTTCATCCGCTTGGCATCGTAGCCATGCAGGAAATCGGCATTGATATCAGTGCACATAGCAGCAAGCACATGAATGATTTCCTTGACCGTGAGGTGGAGACCGTCATCACCGTTTGCGGCAATGCCGATCAGGCCTGTCCCTTGTTTCCTGGGCAGCTCAACCGCCACCACTGGCCTTTTGATGACCCCGCCCATGCCACTGGCAGCCAAGAAGAAATCTTAGCCGTTTTCCGACGCGTCCGGGATGAAATCAAAGCGGTCTTCACGGCCTATGCAGACGGAAGACGCGACCAAATGAAACGTCATCCCGAGGCTTAGGCAAGTCGCATGAAACCGCTTCAAACTGCGCTGATCGGTGAACTCATCGGCACTTTCCTCATGGTTTTCTTTGGCTGTGGCTGTGTGGCAACAGCCATCACGACTGAAGCGCAATCTGGAATTTTCCAGGTCGCTATTGTCTGGGGCCTTGGCATTGCTATTGCGATCCACTGCACAGCAGCCCTATCGGGAGCGCATCTGAATCCAGCCGTAACGATAGCAGCAACCGTCTGGCAGGGATTTAACAAAGGCAGAGTCTTGCCTTATATTTCCGCGCAGATGATCGGTGCCTTTTTGGCTGCCTGCATTGTGTATGTGATATTTGGCGATGCCATTCAGGTCTTTGAATCCACGAATCACATCGTGCGAGGACTGGCTGGCAGCGAAGCCAGTGCGGCTGTTTTTGGAGAGTTCTTTCCCAATCCTGGCGGCAACCCCCTGTCCGAAGCCGCAGCCATCGTCAGTTTTTGGCGCGCTTTTGGAATTGAGGTCATTTGCACTGCCGTTTTAGTCCTGGTTATCTTCTGCGTTGAGGACCCAAATAACCAGGAGCGCCCCCAGGGATTAGCACCAGCCTACATCGGTCTAACCGTCACACTACTGATCTCATTAGTCGGTCCGCTGACCATGGCATGCTTCAATCCAGCTCGTGACTTAGCGCCCCGTCTATTTTCATCCTTAGCTGGCTGGGGAAGTATCCCCTTCACTGCCAATGGCAACGGTTGGCTCGTCGTTTATCTTCTAGGTCCGATTTTGGGAGGCCTCATTGGCGGAGGAGTTCATCGTCTCCTCCTTCAAGTCGGATACAGGGCCTAAAAAAAGCAGTCCTCCGCTTAAAGTACTGCACTTGGCACTCGTCAAATGAAGTCGCTCTTGAGTTCCTGAGTCTGCACGCCTTTCTGTGGGCTCTCTTTTCATGTCACGCATTCCCGAAGAAACCCTGCAACAAGTGCTCGCTGCCACAGACATCGTGGATCTGATCGGGCGTGGGGTGAAATTGCGCCGTGCGGGGACGAACTGGGTGGGACTGTGTCCGTTTCACAATGAGAAGTCGCCCTCCTTCAATGTGAGACCGTCCACCAATTCCTACCATTGCTTTGGTTGTGGAGCGGGTGGAAACGCCTTCCGCTTTGTCATGGAGCATGATGGTCTGACCTTCATGGAAGCCGTTAAACGTCTAGCCGAGGCAGCTGGCATCCGTATTCAGGATGAAGTTTGGGACGCCAATGCTGAAAAGGAGGCCAAGATTCGCACGCTCATGATCCGCGCCCATCAGGAACTGGCCGCTTGGTATCACCAGCTACTCATGAAAAGCCCCGTCGCCGAAGAGGCTCGGGCTTATCTCAAAGGCCGAGGCATCACCTCAACCGTCGCCAAAAACTGGATGATCGGCTATGCACCACCTGATGCCATCTCGCTCAGGCAGTGGGCAGCTAAACACAAATTCGGTCAGGATTTCCTCGTGGATGCAGGCATTCTCGCCTT
>Ga0164295_10001698_pt1 | contig 18299 bp, 17 predicted proteins | sample GEODES006metaG_FD_111798 | JGI IMG/M metagenome (GOLD analysis project Ga0164295, IMG submission 111798) | Oligotrophic lake water microbial communities from Sparkling Lake, Wisconsin, USA - GEODES006 metaG | ecosystem: Environmental > Aquatic > Freshwater > Lake | place: USA: Sparkling Lake... | reverse complement strand
TTGTTCGTCGCTTCGGGATTGACCAACTTGCCATACGCGTATTCATTTGTGGAGTCGAGCACGCCAGCGGGTAGAGCCGCAGCCGGGTTCGGTCCGGGCGCCGGCTCATTAGACAACTTAGGAATGATGATGGCGGCACCCACTATGGCAACGACCACAACAGCAATGGCTGAAGCACCAATGATGCGCACAGTACGCTCGCGGCGCTTCTCCTTGGACATCGCAGCCGCACGGGCCTCGGCCGCCTTTTGACGGGTGTTGTCGCGGTCCTTGCTCATCTAGTTCCTGCCCTTCATGTGTGTGAGGTAACGGTACGCACCCCTGCGGCCAGATCGCGAGCCAGGGAGCCCGCGGCCGCTACGGCCCCGTCTCCAGCCTCGAGTACTGCTCGAACAAATGCTGATCCGACGATCACTCCATCGGCGAATGCTGCGACCTCCGCCGCCTGCTCAGGAGTGGACACGCCGACTCCCACGCAGATTGGCTTGTCCGTGCGGGCTCGTACACGCGCAACGATCTCGGCGGCGGATCCCGACAGGGACGTTCGCATCCCAGTCACGCCCATCGTGGAAGCCGCGTAGACGAAGCCCGAGGTAGCCCCTGCCACCACGTCGATCCGGGCTTGCGTAGAGGACGGAGCCACCAGGAAGATGCGGTCGATGGAGTGCCGGTCGGTTGCCTGAATCCACGCTCCTGCCTCCTCCGGAGTTAGATCGGGGGTAATCACACCGACACCACCCGCAGCCGCGAGCTGCGCTGCGAACTCTTCGACGCCAAACCGCTCGATGGGGTTCCAATAGGACATCACCACGGTCGGTACGCCCGTCGCCGCGACCCCAGTCACGACACTCAAGACATCCGCCGGAGTTGTGCCATTACTGAGAGCTATTTCGGCCGCCTGCTGGATCACTGCGCCGTCCATGAGCGGATCGGAGTACGGGAGACCAACCTCCACGATGTCCACTCCGTTGTCGACCATCGCACGCAGGATGTCGATCGAGGCCGCTACCGTCGGAAAGCCCGCTGGGAGATAGCCGATAAGCGCCGCCCTGCCTTCTAATCGAGCACGTCCAAACGCCTCATGGAGCGAACTCATCCGCGGCCCTCAGCGGCCTCGTTGACATCTGCTAGACCGAACCAGCGGGCGGCAGTCGCTACGTCCTTGTCCCCGCGGCCCGACAGGTTGATCACGATGATGCCCTCGGGGCCAAGTTCACGACCCACGCGGATGGCGCCCGCAATAGCGTGAGCTGTCTCGATGGCAGGGATGATCCCTTCGGTCTGACACAGAATCTCGAAAGCCGCCATTGCTTCATCATCATTAATGGGGATGTAGGTCGCGCGGCCCGAGTCGTGCAGGAATGCATGCTCGGGGCCGACCCCGGGGTAATCCAGCCCAGCACTGATGGAGTGTGACGGAACTGTCTGTCCCCATTCATCCTGCATAACGTAGGTGCGGGCGCCATGGAGAACACCCGGCGCACCACCGCTAAAGCGCGCCGCATGACGACCGGTTTCGACACCCTCGCCACCGGCCTCGCATCCGACGAGTCGCACACTTTCATCGTCGAGGAAGCCGGAGAACAGTCCGATCGCGTTCGATCCGCCTCCTACGCAGGCCATGGCGACATCGGGGAGTCGGCCAGTGAGTTCGAGAACCTGCTTGCGGGCCTCAATGCCGATCACAGATTGAAAGTGCCGCACTATGCGCGGGAAAGGTGCCGGACCAGTCACAGTGCCGAGCAGGTAATGGGTGCGGTCGACTGTCGAGACCCAATCGCGCATGGCCTCATTGATCGCATCCTTGAGCGTCTTGCTTCCCGCAGTCACTGGAATGACTTCAGCCCCGAGAAGTCGCATTCGCACAACATTGAGGGCTTGGCGTCGGGTGTCTTCCTCGCCCATGTAGATCGTGCAGTCCAAACCCATCATGGCAGCCGCTGTCGCCGTTGCGACGCCATGCTGGCCAGCGCCAGTCTCGGCAATCACGCGCTTCTTACCCATTCGCTGAGTCAGTAGCGCCTGGCCGAGAACGTTGTTGATCTTGTGAGATCCGGTGTGATTTAAGTCTTCGCGCTTGAGCAACACGCGCGCGCCGCCGCATACCTCGGAGAATCGCCGTGCGTCCGTGAGCGGACTAGGTCGGCCGGTTACCGTGCGCTGGAGGCGCTCCAATTCGGTGGTGAATTCTGGGTCAATCAGAGCCGATTGGAATGCCGCATCGAGTTCGTCGAGGGCCGCCATCAGGGCCTCCGGCACAAATCGGCCGCCGTAGTCTCCGAAGTGCTTATCGTCAGCCATGGGAGGACCTCACTGCCAGTTGTGCACCCGCCGCCACGAGATCGTGGACAGCCTGCCTTGGATCGCCACCCTTGACGACACTCTCGCCCACCAACACGGCGTTGGCGCCGAGCGCCGCATAGGTGATCACGTCGTGCGCGTCGCGGATTCCGGACTCGGCGATCGTGACACACTCAGCCGGGATGCCTGGCGCGATGCGCTCGAACGTATCGCGATCTACTTCAAGGGTCTTTAAGTTTCGAGCGTTAACGCCAATCACTGTCGCTCCGGCATTCACCGCACGGGCTACCTCGTCGCCATCGTGTACTTCGACGAGTGGCGTCATACCCAGGGAACACGTGCGCTTGATGAGGCTCACTAACGCTTCTTGATCGAGAGCCGCAACGATGAGCAGTGCGAGATCAGCACCATAAGCGCGCGCTTCCCAGAGTTGATAGGAATCCACGATGAAGTCTTTTCGAAGGACCGGGACCGCAACAGCTTGTCGCACCGCGGCAAGGTCTTCGAGACTGCCGGCAAAACGACGCCCTTCAGTAAGAACAGAAATGCAGTGGGCGCCACCCGCTTCGTAGGCCAGAGCAAAGGTCGCAGGATCTGCAATGTCGGCAAGATGGCCCTTGCTCGGGCTAGCGCGCTTGACCTCGGCGATTACGGACACGCCTTCGCGGCGCAGGACTGCTGCTGCGTCGAGGGCCGGCGAAATCGCATCAACGCGGGCCATGAGCTCTTCGAGGGGCGTGACCGCCATGCGTGCGGCGAGATCCTCGCGTACACCCTCGATGATCCCGTCAAGCACCGTCGTCACAGCAATCCCATCCACTTAGAGAGCCTTCAGCGTAACCGCAGATCACCCAATGTTCGACCCGAGGTACGGCACGAGGTTGCGCACGACACCAAAAACGATGACTAACGTGATCAACGTCGCAAGAACCGGTGTCTGCATCTTCTGCCAGCGGGGGGATGGTTTCGGCGGAGCGCCGGTCCATCGACGTGATAACCAACGGGCCCACACCACCACCAGGATCGGCACGGCAATCACCCACAGCAGATTGTGATCCATGGCGCCGGCGACATTGCCGTGTAAGAGGTCATGAGTCGCGCGGAGTCCGCCGCAACCGGGGCAGTCAATTCCCAGCAGAGCTTGGGTGGGACACGCCAAATAATGACCGGGTTGATTCGGATCGACGAGCGCGATGTAGATCGCCGCCACCACTGACCCAGCCCCGAGCGCCAATGGCGGCCACACGCGCCTCCAGCGACTCGGGTTCACGTACGTCAGCCTACGCCGAAGTGCGCGATGGAAGTCGAACTGTGAAGCGAGCTCCACCTTCCGGTGCGATCCCTGCCGAAGCCTGGCCACCCAGAAGTTCAGCCAAGCGCGCGACTAGGGCTAGCCCTAGTCCACTCCCCCCCGCCCGGATCCCTCGATAGCGCTCATGCAGCACCCCCGGCTCGAAGGCGTCCACACAGTCCTGCTCTGTGAGCCCCGGACCAGCATCGCGCACCTCCACGACCACCCACCCGGGCTCGGCTCGAAGTGCGAGAACCATCGACTGCCCAGCCGGGGTCACGCGCAACGAATTTTCGGCGAGGTTGTCCACGATCTGTCTGATTCGTACGCTGTCCGTCACGACCGGCAGCGTTCGTGGGCCCACTTCAATAAGCACGGTGACACCAACGTGCGCGCCACGATCGGCCCACACATGACCTGCTTCTTGAATGAGATGGACCAGATCAACAGGAGCGCTTGTAACGCGAAACGTATCCGCTCGAAGTCTTGCGAGATCGAGCAGATCTGTGACGAGTCGATCAAGACGAGCGGATTCTTCACCAATGACCACGCCGGTCCTGGCCGCATCTGTGGCAACGCCGTCTGCAAGCGCCTCTGCGTAGCCGCGAATGGCCGTCAGTGGGGTGCGCAGTTCATGCGATACCGACAACAGGAATTCTCGTTGCCGCGATTCCGACGCCGAGAGTTCGCGTGCCAGCGCATTAATGGCCTCAGCAATCCCTACCACTTCAGCCGGTCCATCGACGGGCAGGCTCACATCACGATCGCCCGCGCCCAGTCGCTCCGCCGCTGTGGCGACTCGCCTGAGTGGGCGCGTGATGCGTCGAGCAGCGATCACGCCCACGACTACGGCGATAACTAGACCCACGAGTAACGCAAGTGAAATGCGCAAGAACAATGCGGCCACTGGACCACCAGAAATGGACGTGGGCTGTACCAAGAGCACTCCCCGGCCATCACCGATCGGACGTCCCTCCACATAGACACGTCCGCTGCTCGCTTCGCCGACAGATGACACCGATTGACCCGATGTCACCTCGGCGACCTCGAACTCAGTTACGCCATCTGGCGGAACACTGTTTGCACCAGTGACGACATAGGCGTCGATGCTTCGATCTTGGAGTTGCTCGTAGAGCGCCGGTGGAACGATTGCCTGACCACCCTGATTGATGACGGCCACTGCAACGAGATTGCTGAGCCCGGCGAGTTCGGCGCGAGCAGTGGCCTCTGCGCTGCCGCGCACCAGCGGGAGAGCGATTAACCCGGCCACCACAACTACGACAGCCGCGACTATGGCGCTGACAAGGACGATTCTCGCCACGATGGAGGTGTTCTTCACGCGGATGAACTTTCGACGCAATAGCCCACCCCGCGCACTGTACGAATCGGATTCTGCGGCCCTAACTTGTGCCGCAATTGAGCCACATGAACGTCAGCCGTTCTGGTGCCCACATCTGGCGGGTACCCCCAGACCTTGTCGAGCAGCTCTTCGCGAGTCACCACGCGATCCGGCCGCGCCATGAGGTAGGCCAAAAGGTCAAACTCGGTGGTAGTCAACGACACCTCCTGCCCGTCAAGCGTTACGCGATGGGCGACCCGATCTAGAGTCACAAAGCCCACGGAGTATCGCTCGGTCGGGCCGCTTGCACGACGTACGGCCGAGCGCACCCGAGCCACAAGTTCACGCGGGCTGAAAGGCTTAGTGATGTAGTCATCGCCGCCGAGTTCGAGACCACGAACCCGATCGATCTCCTCGTCGCGTGCCGTACAAAACAATATTGGCACCCAGTTGCCTTCTTCACGAAGACTGCGACACACCTCAGTGCCATCCATACCGGGCAGGCCTACGTCGAGAACAATTGCCGCCGGACTGAGTGAACGCGCCGCGATGAGGCCTGAATATCCATCGGCTGCACGGTGCACCCGGAATCCGGCTTTGCTCAGATATAGGTGCAGCAGATCAGTGATGCTCGTCTCGTCTTCGACGACCAGCACCAACTCTTGAGCTTGCGTCGTCACGGCATCCTCCGTCAGGACGCGGTAGGAGCTTTCTTCTTGCCGAGGCCCATTGCCTGCATAACCTTGCCGACGATCGCGCCCAGAAGAAGAACGCCCACGGAAACCCAGAACGTCACCCAGCTACCGACAAATAGGCCAACGGTGCCGATGATGAAGGCAGCCGTGACGATAACCAGAACCGTCCAAGCCGCTGGAGTATTACCGTGATCATCGTGAGCAGACATGTGCCCTCCCTATCTCCCCACTATCTAAGCAGGCCGGGCACCGGCAGCAGCAGATAGGAGGGCCGAGAGTTCTTCGGGAACCTTGGCCGTCAGTCGGGTGCCGGCCTCAATGTGCTCCTCGTGAACGCCCTCGCCTTCGCGGTGGGCGCGCGAAATCAGATCGCCTCGTGAATAGGGGATCACCACATCCACATCAATGAGGCTCTGAGGCAAGTACCCCTCAACAACTTCGAGTAGCCCGGCTAGGCCCTCCCCAGTGCGGGCCGAGATCACCACCGAATCTGGCTCCCACCTTCGCAACCGACTCAAGAGTTCGGGATCGGCCGCATCAGCCTTGTTAATCACGATGAGTTCGCGGACTCCCCCTGCACCGATCTCATTGAGCACCTCGCGAACCGCGGCAATCTGCACCTCCGGCGCAGAGTCGGAGCCGTCAACCACGTGGAGGATCAAGTCGGCGGAAGTCACTTCTTCCAGCGTGGAACGGAAGGCTTCCACGAGCGCATGCGGCAGATGCCGTACAAAACCAACCGTGTCAGCGAGAGTGAACTCGCGTCCACCCGGCGAAGTACAGCGACGTACGGTGGGGTCAAGAGTCGCAAAGAGCGAGTCCTCCACCAGTACCCCCGCACCCGTCAAGCGATTGAGCAAACTGGACTTCCCGGCGTTGGTGTAACCCGCAATCGCCACGGCAGGGGTGCCCGATTGGCGCCGACTCTGACGCTGTGTGGTGCGCGACTTCTCCATCTCCTTGAGTTCACGGCGCAGCTTGGTCATCTGGGCGCGAATGCGACGACGATCAGTCTCGATCTTGGTTTCGCCGGGGCCTCGGGTTCCGACACCGCCCGTGGCGCCACCAGCGCGGCCACCGGCTTGCCGTGACAAGGACTCACCCCAACCGCGAAGTCGAGGTAGGAGGTACTGCATTTGAGCAAGAGACACTTGCGCCTTGCCTTCACGACTACTGGCGTGCTGCGCAAAAATGTCCAAGATCAGCCAGGTGCGATCGACAACCTTGACCTTGACCAGGTCCTCAAGTTGGCGCAACTGCCCAGGGGTCAATTCACCATCGCAAATAACCGTGTCAGCACCGGTCGACAGCACTGCGTCACGCAACTCACGTGCTTTGCCAGAACCCAAGTAGGTCGCCGGATCAGGCTTATCTCGCCGCTGGATGAGTCCTTCCAGCACCACCGAGCCAGCAGTCTCTGCAAGTCGGGCCAGCTCCTGCATGCTGCGCTCGGCATCTTCAAGTGTGCCTTCGGTCCATACCCCTGCAAGCACCACACGTTCGAGTCGAACCTGTCGGTACTCGACCTCGCTGATGTCTTCGAGTTCGGTGGACAACCCCGGAACGCGTCTGAGCGCCTGTCGGTCTTGCAGATCGAAGGACTCCTCGTCGAATGACTCCGTCATAGGGTCGACAGGTCAATCTCGCCGCGGGAGTCAATCACTGCCGGGCCCGTCAACACGACCTGACCATCAGATCGCTCAGTGACTTCGAGGCGACCACCGGGCACATCGACGAGCCACGTCTGTGCCGGCGAGGCTCCTTCTTGCCTGCGCGCTGCCCAGGCAACCGCGCATGCTCCGGTGCCGCACGAGAGTGTTTCTCCGACGCCACGTTCAAAGACACGCATTGCCACATGAGCCACGGCCACGTGAACCACGAACTCCACATTGACACCGTCGGGGAAGACAGCGTCGGGGGACACGGCTGGCGCGCGCAGCAGATCACCTGCGTCAGCCAGTGAATCCACAAACACCACCGCGTGCGGATTGGGGATGTGCACGCCCACTGCGTTCCAACTGCGATCCCCCACAGTCACAACCGGAGCAGCGCGAAGTTGCGGAGTCCTAGGCACACCCATGAGGACCGAGATATCACCAGAGGGATGGGCGCTCACCTCGCGATCGCCACCACGTGTCCCGATGACAAGATCGCCAGACGCTACGAGACCTTCCTCGATGAGATAGCACACAAAGACACGAGCACCATTGCCACACATCTCAGCAATCGAGCCATCAGCGTTGCGATAGTCCATGAAGTAGTGGCCGTCACGGTGAAGTACGCGAAGAATTCCATCAGCACCGATCCCGGTCTGCCGGTCGCAGATAGCTCGCACCTGTTCGGCGGTGAAATCATGGTGGTCAGCGAGATCAGGCACGACAACGAAGTCGTTGCCGGTCCCATGCCCCTTGGCAAATGCAATGCCCATGGTGGACAGCCTACGCGTGTGAAGTCATGAGTGCAGTAGCGCGAACGTAGGCGAGATCTGTCAGTTCGAGCACTTTGGGCCAATTCTGGGCGGGAGCCGTTGATCGGTTATGCGCCGACATGGAGAGAAGTTGACTTGGGTCTCGCCCTACGCTCACCAGGGCTCGTGCCAACCCTGCGTCATCGGGGGCCAATAGGCCTTCCACACCGCTTTCGACGAACTCCCGGATCCCGGTCTGTGACCGTGCAATGACAGGTAGCCCAGCAGTTCTGGCCTCCAACGCAGCCAGCCCAAATGATTCGCGGACCGAAGATTGAATAAAAACATCGCTGCGCGCGAACACCGACTTAATGCCATCACGATCGAGGCGCCCAACGAAATCCACATCGATTTCTGCAGCGGCTTTACGAGCACTAGACAGTTGTGGGCCGTCGCCGATCACGACTGCCGAAAGGTGTACGTCGGGTGCAAGTTGTCGACTCGCTTCAGCGAGCACTTTCACGAGCGGCAAGGATCGTTTGCGCGGCGCGAGACGCATGACTGCGACGACGCGCAACGTGCCGGGCTCACGCGGCCCTGTCTCAACCTGCCACAGTGATGGGTCAATGCCATTGGGGAGCACAAGAACATCATCGGGACGAACGACAGGCCTGATGCGTTCTGCGGACATTTCGCTTACTGTCGCGAGTTGCGCGCCCCATTTCGACCAATGTGTTATGCCATTAGCCAATCGGTACGCGGGCTGCGCGCCCGGGCCCCACACGCAATGCACCGTGACTAGTGTCGGCACACGCAGACGAGTGGCAGCTCGAATACCCTGCCACGCGAACGGCGACACCACACCGGAGTGCACATGCACGGCGTCGATCGGCCCATCATGTCCCAGTCGGTGCAACGTGTCGGTGATCAAACGCCCACCACGTGGGTGAACTGGAATCTCACCGGGAATCGAAGCAGCGATGCGATACACGGCGAGGCCGTCGACCTCGTCCCTACCCGCGTGCACTCCGGCATGGCCGGGGGTCGCCGTCAGGATGGTCACATCGTGCCCCGCCGCACGCTGCTGCAGGGCGAGGGAGCGCAATTGCACCTCAATCCCACCTAAGCGGGGCAGGTAGCAATCACTGATGTGGACGATCCGCACATCTTGACCGTACGGCACGATGTACCTATGTCCCGCACCCTGGTGTTCTGCCACGCCCACCCCGATGATGAGGCCCTCCTCACCTCGGGCACGATGGCGCGCGCGACCGCGGAGGGCAACCGAGTGGTCCTCGTAGTCGCCACCAATGGTGAAGCAGGGCTGACGGACGCCGCGCTCACGGCGAACCTCGGTGCTCGACGCCTCAATGAACTCGATGTATCCGCTGCCACCTTGGGGGTCGTGCGGATAGTGTCCCTCGGCTACGGCGACTCCGGGTTGCACGCGGAGCACGATGGCCTTGCACGCATAGACGCAACTGTGGTGGCTCGCGAGATCGCCCGAGTCCTCGATGACGAGCAAGCCGATGTGGTGACCGGCTACGACCCCAGCGGGGGGTACGGGCATCCCGATCACCTCGCGGTACATCGCGCAGTACGTCTCGCAACCGACTTAGCTCACCGAAGGCCGCGACTATACGAAGCGACTCTCCCCCGCGAGCCCATCGCGGCGATTGGGCGTTGGGCTGCGCGCACCCGCATTGCTCCGGGTTCGGTGGCTGAGGAGTTCGCACAGGCGTGGACTCCGCGCGCGGAGATCACCCATCGTGTCGACGTACGCCACTACCTCACACAGAAGCGCGCAAGTCTCGCGGCGCACGCCTCTCAGGCGACGGCCGATGGCTCAACACGCACACTCGGGGTACTCCGGAGACTGCCAAGGCCGGTGTTTACAGCACTCCTGGGTACCGAGTACTACGTGCAGATCGACAAAGCCTGATCAAGTAAATCGGGCGCGTCGTAGGCGAGCCACTGCACTCGCTCGTCGCGACGGAAGAAGCGATCTTGTCGGCGAGCAAATTTGCGCGTGAGGCGCACCGTCTCGTCGCGAGCCGCTTGCTCATCGATCTCACCGGCGACAAACGCCAGCACCTGCGGGTAGCCCAAGGCCATGACGGCCGTAGGAGACGATGGGAGTTCGGGGAGATCTCTCACCTCATCTACCCATCCAGCCGCCCACATCGCAGCGACTCGAGCGGCGATGCGCTCGTCCAGAACATCACGCGGGACGTCCAACCCGAGGTATGTAGCCGGATACCGGGTCGACTCCCGCGGCAGATTCGCAGTAAACGGCTCACCGGTGATTTCGATGACTTCGAGCGCGCGCACAATACGACGACCGTTTGACGGCAAGATCGCGATCGCAGCAGTGGGGTCACGCTGTGCCAGTTCGGCGTGCAGGACAGCAGGACCTTCGCTGTGGAGTCGCTGCTCCCAGCGGGCCCGAACCTGCGCATCAGTGCCTGGGAAGTTGAACTCGTCCAGCAATGCTCGGACGTACAGCCATGACCCACCGACCACGATGGGAGTGCGACCACGACCTAGAACATCGTCGAGCGCCACTCTGGCAACTCGCTGGTATTCGGCAACACTGACGGGGTGTCCCACGGGCCACACGTCGAACACGTGATGTGGGACCGACGCACGCTGGGCGATAGTGGGTTTGCCGGTGCCAACGTCCATGCCTCGATAAATCTGCATCGCGTCGGCATTGATGACCTCACCATTGAGCCGCTTCGCAAGGTCGATCGCGAGTGCCGACTTGCCAGAGGCCGTGGGGCCAACTAAAGCGACGATCAAGAGCGAACACCGATCACGGGCATTCCGAGCAGCACACCTGTGTTTGAGGGATTGGCCTGACGGGCCTCCCAGGCATCTCCCGCACGGGTTCGCAGCACACCCAACACCTCATCGGCCACCAGATGATGAGGCGCGGCATACGTCACACGCGCCGTCACCATGTCACCTGGTCGCGCTTGCACGGCCGCGACGTGTACAAGTCGGTTGTCCGCTGCCCGGCCTGAGAGCCGTTGGGTGTGCTCATCCTTGCGGCCCTCACCCTCGGCAACGAGAACTTCGACCTCACGACCCACCTGAAGACGGCTCTCCGCCCACGCGACCTCTTCTGCCACTGCGAGTAGACGCTTGTAGCGATCGCCTACTACTTCGGCTGGGACTTGATCAGGCATGGTGGCAGCTGGGGTGCCCGGGCGCTGGGAGTACTGGAACGTGAAGGCATTGCTAAAGCGCGCCTCGCGAATGACGTCCAGTGTCTCTTCGAGATCAGCCTCGGTCTCGCCGGGGAAGCCGACAATGATGTCGGTCGTGATCGATGCATCTGGCATCGCTGCACGCACTCGCTCGATGATGCCCAAATATCGATCCTTGCGGTAGGAACGACGCATACGCTGCAGCACGGAGTCTGAACCCGATTGAAGGGGCATATGCAACTGCGGCATGACGTTAGGAGTCTCGGCCATTGCAGCAATCACTTCGTCGGTGAAGTCACGTGGATGCGGGCTGGTGAAGCGCACTCGCTCGAGACCTTCGACTTGGCCGCACGCACGAAGCAGATCGGCAAAAGCTTGTGGTTCGCCGAACTCCACACCGTAAGCATTGACGTTCTGGCCGAGTAGCGTGACCTCAATGACACCCTCGGCGACAAGCGCCGCGATTTCCGCCAGGATGTCTCCCGGTCGCCTGTCTTTCTCTAGGCCACGCAGGCTCGGCACGATGCAGAACGTGCAGGTGTTATTGCAGCCGACGCTGATGGCTACCCACGCCGCATATGCGGATTCGCGTCGAGTGGGAAGTGTGGACGGGAAGACTTCGAGTGATTCAAGGATCTCCAACTGCGCCTCGTTGTTGACGCGTGCGCGCTCCAGAAGCGCGGGCAAGGATCCGATGTTGTGCGTGCCAAACACCACATCCACCCAGGGCGCGCGCTTCAATACCGTGTGGCGATCTTTTTGTGCGAGGCATCCGCCCACAGCGATCTGCATGCCTTCAGACTTCGCTTTGACCGACGCCAGCATCCCTAGGTTGCCGTAGAGCTTGTTGTCGGCGTTCTCCCGCACCGCGCACGTATTGAACACCACGAGATCGGCGACGGCACCACTCGACACCCGCAGGTACCCCGCATCTTCGAGCACTCCAGAGAGGCGCTCAGAGTCATGGACGTTCATCTGGCACCCAAAGGTGCGCACCTCGTACGTCCTAGTCACAGGGTCGATTCTAGGCGGTTTATTCGACGGAGAACTTCGGCAGGATGCGGTCAAGCCACTTGGGTATCCACCAGTTGGCCTTGCCCGTCATCGACATGAATGCCGGGATGAGAACAAGCCGTATGACGAAAGCATCAACAATGACCGCTGACGCGAGAGCCACGCCAAAGATCTTGATCGTGTCATCGGGAGTGGGCACAAAGGCGAGGAAGACCGAAATCATAATCAGCGCCGCGCTCACCACCACTCGTCCAGAGCCCCCGAGACCATGCCGCACGGCCCTTCGACTGTCACCCGTCTCGCGCCATGACTCCTGCATGCGCGAGACAAGAAACACCTGGTAGTCCATCGATAAGCCAAAGAGGATCGCGAAGACCATGACGGGCAGGAATGGGAATATCGGTCCGGTGCCGCTCAACCCGAGCAGACTCGCGCCCCAGCCCCATTGGAATACCGCGACCGTGACTCCCAGGGCTGCCATGAAACTCAACAAACTTGTAATTGCAGCTGTGAGCGGGATCAATAGCGACCTGAAGAGAACCATGAGCGCGATAAAGCCAAGTCCGATGACCACACTCAAGAACAACGGAAGGACGCTGGTGAGCACCTGCGTGAAGTCTGCAGTGACCGCTTGTGTTCCGCCAACAAACATTTGCGCGTCAGACTCTTTCGTGATCTGCGCTGCCGTGTCGTCGCGCAACACCTTCAACGTCGTTGCGGTCTGCTCATCCTGAGGCGCGGTCGTCGGGTAGATAATGATCGTGGTGATGATGCCGTCTTCGCTGTAGGCCGTCTTCCCGTACTCATACAGCGGAAGCATCTCGCTGGTGGGGATTGTCGAGGCCACCCCGGGCGTCTTCGCGATCGCATTGATCGCCTGCCCGATAGCCTCATAGTCGTAGGGCTTAGGAAGAGTGATGGCAGCAGCAAAGGGCCCGTTGATGCCCGGACCGAATCCCTCACTCATGAGATCGAACCCGACCCGCATGGGACTGCCCGGCGGCTGGGAACCGTTGTCCGGGAAACCCTGCTGAAGCGAGAACGCCGGTATCGCCAAGACACCCACCACTACCAGCGCGACGAGTCCAGCAGCCCACGGTGCCTTCTGCAAGAAGCCGCCGTAGCCCGCCCACTTCGTCTGATCGATTTCTACAACTTTGCGATGACGTGCCCAAGGCATCTTTACCCCGAGAGCCCTAGTGCCGAGCAAAGACAACAGCGCCGGCAGCATGAATAGGGCAGAGAGCATGACCATGAGTACGGCGATAGCTGCGGCGATCGCTAACCCATAGAAGAACGAGATTTGAAGAACAAATAAGCCCAGCAGAGCGACCATCACAGTGGTTCCGGCAAAGGCCACAGCACGTCCCGCAGTACTGACGGCATTGAGCGCAGCCTGCTTAGGCTCGATCCCGGACTGGACGTCACCTCGGAATCGGCTAAGTATGAATAGCGCGTAGTCAATGCCGACACCTAGTCCAATCATCGCGGCAAGTTCTGGTGCAAAGGTGGCCACGTCAAGGAAGTTGGCCAGTAAAAGCACAAGGAGTTGACCCGCAGCAAGACCGATAATCGCAGCGATGATGGGGAGCCCCGCAGCGATCAGGCTTCCGAATGCAATCAGCAAAATGATGATTGCGACACCGATGCCAATTGCCTCGGCGGCTGGTGGCGAGCTCGACCCGAGGGTATAAATCTGCCCACTGCCGCCCACTTGCATCGACTCATTGTTGGCATCGGCGACGATGCTGATGAACTTGTCGATATCTGTTTGCGGAACGGTACTGTCATTTGAGCCAGCAAATTGCACCGTGGCATAGGCCACCTTGCCGTTTGGGCTGATCGGGGAAGTTGCGGTTGCGGAAGCGGTTAACGCGGCGTCGACCTGGTCGATAACTTCCTGCGGAGTGCCGGGGGGGAAGTCGGGCGGCACGGGCTTGGTGCAGTTGGGCCCGAGGTAATCGCCATAGGGAGTCACTACGCAATCTACCGAAGGGATCGCAGCGATGGCCGTGAGCATCGGCCCGACCGCCTGCTTCGTTGCGGCATCGGTTGCTACGCCCGTCGCCGGTGACCAGACCACAGAGTCGTTAGACCCCGTGTTTGCCGCTTCTGGGTTGACCTCAGCGAGCAGTCGCTGGGCCGTATCGGACTGCGTATTGGGAAGACTGAAGGTGTCCGTGAGGGTGCCCTTGAAGACGGTGCCGAGGGTTCCAATGGCGATAACGACCAGGAACCACACGACCAACGCGGCAACCGGTCGGTGTACTGCCCAGCGCGATACGCGGCCCATGTGTCCTCCTCATTCGGCTGTCGCCACCCTATCGGTCGCTGACCCTAATCGGGGGACGCGATCTCCTCCGACACCTCGCGGATCGCTCGGGAGATAACGCCAAAGGAGTAGCCCCTGCGCTGCAAGGCGGCAGTCAGACGTCGAGTTCGCGTTGCGTCGTCGAGACGCACGACAGCCTTCCATTTCGAGCGCACGATGGCGCAGGCATCATCGAAGACTGACTCGGGATCAATCTCGGACACAATCTGCTCAGTAATTGAGTCGGGCACTCCCCTGCGCTTGAACTCGGCACGAAGTGCGGGGCCACAAAGCCCCCGAGAACCCGAGCGCGAGGAGAGCAACAGCTGCGCATAGGCCGCGTCGTCGATCAGTCCTACCTCTTCGAACCGGTCCAGCACCTTTGTGGCCACATCATCAGGGATTCCACGTTCGGCGAATGTCGCTGCGAGATCGGCTCGCGTGCGTGGAGCGAAATCAAGACGTCGCAGTGCGATTGTGCGCGCAACGGACTCCGGGTCCGCTTCGACCTGACGGTCTGCAAGCGAACCCGGAGTTGGTTGATCGAATCGACTCATGCGTCGACGGGCAGCAAATCAATCGGTGCATCTACGGGCGCATCTGCTGGCTTATCTACGTGTGGCCCAATATTGAGGTGCTCCTTGATGCGCTTCTCAATGTCTTTAGCCAGGTCAGGATTATCGCGAAGGAACGCGCGGGCGTTCTCCTTGCCTTGACCGAGCTGATCACCCTCGTAGGTGTACCAAGCTCCGGACTTGCGCACGATTCCGACGTCAACGCCGACATCGATGAGGCTGCCCTCCCGCGAGATGCCCTCTCCGTAAAGGATGTCGAACTCGGCCTGCTTGAAGGGCGGTGCCATCTTGTTTTTGACGACCTTTACGCGAGTGCGGTTGCCGACTGCTTCGGTGCCACCCTTAAGCGTCTCGATGCGACGGACGTCGAGACGAATGGACGCATAGAACTTCAGCGCCTTGCCGCCAGTCGTGGTCTCCGGTGAGCCGAACATCACGCCGATCTTCTCGCGCAGCTGGTTGATGAAGATCGCTGTGGTGTTGGTCTGGCTGAGTGCGCCGGCCATCTTCCGCAGCGCCTGACTCATCAAACGGGCCTGCAAGCCCATGTGGCTGTCGCCCATCTCGCCCTCGATCTCCGCGCGTGGGACAAGTGCAGCGACAGAGTCAATGACGACCAGATCGATGGCGCCAGACCGCACGAGCGTGTCGCAGATCTCCAACGCCTGCTCGCCAGTGTCGGGCTGGGAAACGTAAAGGGAATCTAGGTCCACACCGAGGCGGGAGGCATAGTCGGGATCGAGCGCATGCTCTGCGTCGATAAAGGCACAGATGCCTCCAGCCGCCTGAGCACTCGCGATGGCGTGGAGAGCCACCGTCGTCTTGCCGCTGGACTCGGGTCCATAGATCTCCACGATGCGCCCGCGCGGTAGGCCACCGATGCCAAGAGCCAAGTCGAGCGCAATCGCGCCGGTCGGGATCACATCGACGGGCGGGCGACCGTCTTCGCCGAGGCGCATCACTGCGCCCTTGCCGAACTGACGCTCGATGTGGGCGAGGGCGGTGTCTAGAGCCTTCTCGCGGTCGTTGGGCGTTGCCATGGTCTCTCCTTTGGGCCGGTGCCGCCCCAGTGCGGCGGGTGTCGGATGTCTTGTGGTGGAGACGTTAAGCGGAGCCCCTGACAACTGGATCTACTCTTCGTTCAACTGTGGACAACCCAACGACGAGAGACTAACCCGAACGCCTGTACGAATCCCGGCGACACGCCGGAAGGGCGGCAACGACCGCGAGCACCACGACCGGAACCGCCGACGCCGCGCAGAGCAGGCCATAAGAGCCAAACACCACAATTATCCCCGCGGCCACTCCCCCGAGGGCGCCCGCCAGATTCATGATCAAGTCCGACAACCCCTGCACCGCTGGCCGTTCGACCTCCTCTGTGGAGTCGGTCACCAGCACTGACCCGGCGATGAGAGTGCAGGACCAACCCAGCCCCAGCAGGAATAGTCCCAAGCCGAGTACAGGAACGCTGTCGGCGGGCGCGAGCCCGGAGATAACACAAGAGGCCAAGAGGATCACCACGCCGGAATACAACACGGCCATGCGGCCGAGTCGATCGACAGCTAGTCCGACGAGTGGGGACAGCGCATACATGCCCGCAACGTGCACGCTGAGGACCAGCCCAATGAACTGCAGGCTCACTTCCACATGGCGCATGTGAACAGGTGTCATCACCATGACCCCCACCATGACCAGATGACCAGCGGCAATCGTCGCGACTCCGAGCATGGCTCGCGGGTTGCGCTTGAGATGTGTGAGCCCATCTCGCAACCGCGGACGTGCGGCCTCAGCGGCTGCAGTGACATCGACAGCACTGCGCAGGTCTCGTGCAACCACGAATGGGTCTGGACGCAAAAGCAACGCGATCACCACAGATGCACCGAGCAAACATACGAGGGTGATGACATAGGGCCCGGCTAGCAACGGCAGCCCAACCTGCTGACCAAGGGATCCTGATATTCCGAGAAGATTCGGTCCAAGAACTCCACCGATTGTCGTCGCCCAGACGACATAGGAGAGAGCTCGACCGCGATTTCCAGCGGGGGCAAGGTCAGTCGCTGCGTACCGAGCCTGGAAGCCGCTGGCGTTAGCGGCACCCACAAGGAGTGAACCCAGCAGGATCAGCAACACATTGCGCAGCAGGGCCCCTGTAATCACTAAGACAGCCCCCGCGGCACCGATCGCGTAGCCCGAGGACAAGGACCTGCGACGCCCACTCGTGAGTGCCATTCGGGCGAGTGGCAGGGCAAAGACTGCCGCCCCGAGGATGCCGGTGGTCTGCGATAGCCCCGCGAGGCCCTCCGATCCGGTGATCTCTACGACCAGCAGCCCGCCCGCTGCCGTGGTGCCGGAGTAGGCGATGCCAGATAGGACCTGACTCGCACTAAGGACCCCGACAACTCGACGCTGAATAGACACAACGTCGAGCGACGCGACACTCACCGCAGAACCGAAGGAACATCCGCGACTTCGCAAACGGCCCGCCACACAACCTGCACGTCTTCGCCACGGTCGAACGCCTGTATCACCGTGCTACCCAGCGGTGTCACAACAAAATCTCGAGCCCACGAGCGTGCATATTCGGGCCCAAATACCGCATCCATGCGGGACCAGAAATCGGTGAGGCGCACCGGCGATTAGGCGGCGGCGACCTCGGGTGCAGCAACCGGCGAGATATCACGCACGGTGCCAAGCACGGGTGCGTCTGCCAGCTGCTCGCCCAAGGTCGTGAGCAAGGTAGACAACGGAAGGTCGAGCGCGCCACAAATCGCATTAAGCAATTCAGACGATGCTTCCTTCTGCCCGCGTTCAATCTCGGAGAGAAACCCCAAGGACACCTGAGCCTCACCGGCCACATCGCGCAGGGATCGACCCTGCGCCTGACGGGTTCGCCGAAGTTCCTCGCCGAGGGTGACGCGCAACAGCGAACCAGATGTGGTCATGACGCCACGCTACCCCGCCGGGTGCGTACTTGCGCGTTAGCGCTGTGAGTCAGGCTGACGTGTCCGCCGCGCCGACGAGGAGTTCGAGGGCCGCAGCGACAGATGCAGCCCGAACCTCCCCTCGGTTTCCCGGCAGGTGCAGCGTCCAAACAAACTCCGAATCGTCGGCGGAGACTACGGCCACGTGAACTGTGCCAGGGGGGAATCCACCT
>Ga0164295_10001696_pt1 | contig 18306 bp, 18 predicted proteins | sample GEODES006metaG_FD_111798 | JGI IMG/M metagenome (GOLD analysis project Ga0164295, IMG submission 111798) | Oligotrophic lake water microbial communities from Sparkling Lake, Wisconsin, USA - GEODES006 metaG | ecosystem: Environmental > Aquatic > Freshwater > Lake | place: USA: Sparkling Lake... | reverse complement strand
CTCCATCCTCATCAAAATCAACCAGATCGGCACGCTGACCGAAACCTTTGCCGCCATCGAGATGGCCAAGCGTGCCGGTTACACCGCTGTCATTTCGCACCGCTCGGGCGAAACCGAAGACTCCACCATTGCCGACATCGCCGTGGGCACCAACGCCGGCCAGATCAAGACCGGCTCGCTCTCGCGCTCCGACCGCATGGCCAAGTACAACCAGCTGCTGCGCATCGAAGAAGACCTGGGCGATGTGGCCAGCTACCCGGGCCGCTCGGCCTTTTACAATTTACGCTGATGGACTCGATCGTGGGAAAACGGCTCTTGCCTTTGCTGATTGCGCTGCTGGTGATTTTCCAGGCGCAACTCTGGCTGGGCCGGGGAAGTATTCCCAACGTCAGGCAAATGGAGCGTGATCTCAGCGAGCAACTGGCGCGCAATGAGCAGGCCAAATCCCGCAACGAGCAACTTCAAGCCGAAGTGCGCGACCTCAAGGAAGGGCTGGAGATCGTTGAAGAAAAAGCCCGCACGGAGCTGGGCATGGTCAAGCCCAACGAGATTTTTGTACAGGTCAACAAATAGCGCTTGCCGCCCGTGCCTGTCATGAAACCGGTGAAAGTGGCTGTGTTGGGCGCGGCGGGCACAGGCAAAACGGCGCTGACGCGCGCGCTGAAGCAAAGGCTAACACCCGCCTTGAGCGATTCACTCGCATCAACCGGCGCTGGTGACGCACCGGACTGGCACATCACTGACGAAAGTCCGCTGCAAATATGGCTGTCCGGCCAAACACCGCAAAGCCTTCTGGCCGAACAAGCTGACGCCACCGGACTTCAGGCCGCGCTGACGCAGCAACGCGGCTTTGACCATCACTTGCTGCTGGCGCTGGACATACCGGCGCCACTGGCCGCCGGCATGGCCCATGGCGGGGCTCAGCGCCAGCAGGTGGACGCCCTGCTGCGCAGCACCCTGGTGCAGGCGAGACTGCCGTTTCAGGTGATTTACGGGCTGGGTGAGCACAGGCTGGCGCAAGCGCTGGCGGCTCTGGGAAAGCCTGCGGCAGAATCCGGGGCCAGTCGGAAACCCTGGGTCTGGGTCTGCGACAAATGCAGCGACCCGGTCTGCGAGCACCGCATGCTCAGTGATCTGCTGGCCAGTCGCCAGGCCTGAGGCTGCCGGCTCAGTGCAAGTTGTCAGCAGGTGGTAACTGCAGCGCCTGCTCGGTAAAAAGTTGCGCTGCATCGACCGGGTCAAAGCTGTACTGTTTGCCGCAAAATTCGCAAGCGACTTCGACATCGGCACGCTCGGCCAAAATACTTTCGACTTCCGCCACACCCAGTCCGCGCAGCATATTGCCCACGCGTTCACGCGAGCAACTGCAGGCAAAACTGGGGGTGAGCGGCTCAAAACGCGTGATGCTTTCTTCCCAGAACAAACGGCGCAAAATGGTGTCCACGTCCAGCGTGAGCAACTCTTCCGGTTTGAGCGTGGAGGCCAGGATGGCTATGCGGTTGTAGTGCTCGTTCAAGCCAATCTCGTCTTCATTGGCCTGCTGGTCAAGTTGGCCTTCCAGATTGCCCTGGCCTTTGACGGGCAGGCGCTGAATCAACAGCCCGGCCGCCACCTCGCCATTGGCAGCGAGCACCAGACGGGTGTCAAGCTGCTCGCTTTGCAGCATGTAGTGCTCCAGCACTTCACTGATTTTCTCTAACTTTTCATGTTGATCGCCAAACAGCGGCACCACGCCCTGGTAGGGTTGCTGGCCCGGCAAGCGGTCTTTGGGGTCCAGCGTGATAGCGCAGCGCCCCAGGTTGTTTTGATTGACCAACTCGCTCAAGGAGGCGCCTGCCTGCACGCCCTCGGGGCCGGCGGCTGCCAACGTAGCGGTGGCGCGCAAACTCAAGTCGGGTTGAACTTCTGCCACCGCCAGCTTGAGCGGGCCGTCACCAAAAATTTGCAGCACGAGCGCACCATTGAACTTGATATTGCTTTGCATCAGCGCTGCGGCGGCTGTCATTTCGCCCAGCAGTTGCATCACCTCGGGTGGATAGCCGCCTGCCGCCTGCCGGCGCTGAAGAATCTCGCGCCAGGCATCGTCCAGGCGCACCAGCATGCCTCGCACCGGCAAACCATCGAAAATAAATTTGTGAAGTTCAGACATTCAGTCGCTTACGGTCATCAGCCGATTTTTTTGAATTCAGAGCGGTAGCGTTTGGCGTTGTCCACATAGTGGTGAGCAGCCGACTTCAAGCCTTCGATCTGCTCAGTCGTCAGTTGCCGCACCACCTTGGCCGGGCTGCCCAGAATCATGGATCCGTCCGGGAACTCCTTGCCCTCGGTGATCAGCGCGCCAGCGCCCACCAGACAGTTCTTGCCAATGCGGGCGCCGTTGAGCACGACCGACTGAATGCCGATCAGCGAGCCATCGCCAATGGTGCAGCCATGCAGCATCACCTGATGGCCGATGGTCACGCCATCGCCTATGTTCAAGGGCTTACCGGGGTCAGCATGCAGAACACAGCCGTCCTGCACGTTGCTGCCGCGGCCGATATGAATGGTCTCCGTATCGCCGCGCACCACAGTGCCAAACCAGATGCTGCTGTCTTGGGCCATCGTCACCTGGCCCATGACCTGGGCGCTGTCGGCCACCCAGGCCGAGGGGTGCAGGTCGGGCTTGAGTTCGCCGATTTGATAGATGGCCATGGTGTCCTTGTCGAATACGCTTCAAAGCATGGGATTGTAAGGACCCGCGCCCCGGATAATGCAGCCATGCTCTGCCTGCGCCAACAAGCTCTTGAACTCATCCTGATGCCGGATGCCGATGCCAAGGCCGCCGCCGTGCGCGCCTTACCGCCCGTGCTGCTAATCGACAACGACGCGCGATGCCTTCATCTGGCCGAGCCGGCCGGCGTGCCGGGCCGTCCCGCCCGCCCGGAACTGCGCCACCCCAGCGAGATGAAAAACCGCGCAGTCGGCAGCATTGAAGGCCGCGCCGCGCTGCTGCACGCACTGGCGCACATTGAAAGCAATGCGATTGACCTGGCGCTGGACATTGTCTGGCGCTTCGAAGGCATGCCCGAGGCTTTTTACCTGGACTGGCTGCAGGTAGCGCGTGAAGAAGCGCTGCATTTCGAACTGCTGCATGCGCATCTGCGCGAACTGGGTTTTGCCTATGGCGACTTTCCCGCGCACACCGGCTTGTGGGACATGGCCGAAAAAACCAGCGGCGACCTGCTGGCCCGCCTGGCCCTGGTGCCGCGCACCCTGGAGGCGCGCGGGCTGGACGCTTCGCCCGCGGTGCGCAACAAACTGATCTCGGTGGGCGACAAGCGCGGAGGCGAGATCATCGACATCATCCTGCGCGACGAGATCGGTCACGTCGCTGTGGGCAACCGCTGGTACCGCCATCTGTGCCTGCAAGAAGCACTGGACCCTGTCCACACCTATGCCGCACTGGCCTTGCGCTACGGTGCGCCCACGCTCAAGGGGCCATTTAATTTAGAGGCGCGCCGCGCTGCGGGCTTTGATGAGGCTGAGCTGGCGCTATTGGGACGATAAGCCCCTACCTCCTTTTCAGCCTCTTGGATGGTGCTGCGCATGAAGCGATTTGAGTCGCTCGCGCGCTACATGGGTGTAAATGGTGGTGGTGGAAATATCAGCGTGGCCCAGCAGCAACTGCACGGCGCGCAGATCAGCGCCGTGGTTGAGTAAATGAGTGGCAAAAGCGTGGCGCAAAGTGTGCGGTGACAAGGGGGAATGAATACCGGCCACGCGTGCGTATTTTTTGACCAGCATCCAGAACATCACCCGGCTCATGGCGCTACCGCGCGCGGTGACAAACAGGTCCTCAGTCTGCTGCCCGCCCAAGATGGCCGGCCGGCCCTCGGTCAGGTAGGTGTTGATGCTTTCACGCGCCACCTGACCAAAGGGCACCAACCGCTCCTTGTTGCCCTTTCCCATGATGCGCAGCACGCCTTCGTTCATGCCCAGGTGGTAAGTCTTCAAACTGACCAGCTCGCTCACACGCAATCCACTGGCGTACAAGAGCTCGAGCATGGCGCTGTCGCGCAAGCCCAGCGGGGATTCATCGGGGGCACGCAAAAGATCGTCAACCTGGGCCTCAGACATGGTTTTGGGCACGCGCAAGGCCTGGCGCGCAGACTGGAGTTTGAGCGTCGGGTCTTGCGTCAAACGGCGCTCACGCAGTGCCCAGCGAAAGTATCGCTTGAGCACGGTCAAGCGACGGTTGGCCGACGTCGCTTTGCTCGCCTCGTGCTTGAAGGCAAAGTAAGCATTCAGGTCAGCCTCGCAAGTGCGGTCCATCTCGCCCTGTGCCAAACCCTGATCGCTCAGCCAGTCCCCGTAAAGCCTTAAGTCTCGGCGGTAAGCAGCCAGCGTGTTTTTTGACAGGCCGTCTTCCAGCCAAAGCGCGTCAATGAAGGCGTCAATGCTGTGCTGGCTGGCAGGGCTGATTGGCATGGCGCAACCATACCAAAAACGCAGGGCTCAAAAAAAGCCCCGAAGCGCTTGCGCATCGGGGCCGGTTTGGCAATCGGTCGCCGGGGGCGGCGGCCAACTGCGCGGGATTACTCCAGTTTCAAACCTGCGCTGTCGACAACTTTTTTGTAGACCTCGAACTCGGCTTTCATTTGCGCGGCAAATTGTTCGGGCGTGTTGGCAACGACCAGTGAGCCGGTGTCTTCGATGCGCTTGCGCACAGCCGGGTCCTCCAGAGCCTTGCGAACGCCGGCATTCACCTTGTCAACCACCTCTTTGGGCAGGTTTTTAGGGCCGATGATGCCGTAATACGCCATGCGGTTCACCGGCTCCAGCCCGACTTCCTTGAAGGTCGGCACATCCGCCAGCACGGTCAGACGCTGGGGTGCAGCCACCACGATGGGAATCAGGCGCTTTTGCTGAATGAAGGGCAGCGCAGAAGGCAGGTTGTCAAAAATGATCTGCACCTGACCGGCCACGGTGTCGTTGAGCGCCGGGCCGGCGCCACGGTAGGGAATGTGCGTGATGAAAGTGCCGGTCAGGTTTTTGAACAGCTCAGTCTGCAGGTGACCGATGCCGCCCGTGCCGGACGATGAATAAGAGTACTTGCCCGGGCTTTTCTTGAGCTCGGCAAGGAACTCTTTGTAATTGCGCGCCGGAAAACTGGGGTGAACCGCAATGATGTTGGGCGTTGCGGCAATGTTGATGATCGAGGTGAAATCGGTCAGCGTGTTGTAGGGCATCTTGGGGTTGATGGCCGGGTTGGCTGCCGTGGTTGACACCGTGGCCATGCCCAGCGAATAACCGTCCGGCACCGCTTTGGCCGTTTCGTTGGCACCCACCACACCGCCGCCGCCGGCCTTGTTTTCGATCACGACCGTCTGGCCCAGGGCCTTGCCCAGTGGCTCGGAGATGACACGCGCCACGATGTCGGTGGTGCCGCCGGGTGCGAACGGCACCTGCAGCTTGATCGCTTTATTGGGATAAGCCTGGGCCAGCGCAAAGCCCGTGCCGGTGATGAGCGCCAGCGCGGCGATCGCTTTAAAGGCGAGTGATTGACGAGCTTTCATATTTCAGTCCCTTTCAAATGACAAGAGCAGGTATGTTATCTGCAAGCGCTGACAACTTGACCTGTGGAATACGCATAAGGGCTTTCCCGATGCTGGAGGCGTTATCCTTGCACTGTGAATTACGCTGAACTCCTTGCCCCCGACTTCTCCCTTATTTTGCTGGGTTTCCTGCTGTGTCGCTACACCGCCCTGAACCGTGCGGTCTGGGAGCAGGCAGAAAAACTGGTGTTTTTTGTGTTCTTTCCGGTGCTGCTGTTTCACTCGATAGTGAAGAGTCCGCTGGACTTGTCAGCCACATCCGGGCTGATTATGGGCGGCTTGACCCTGGCAGCCAGCGGCATTGCGATGACCTATGTTCTGCCTTATTTGCCCTGGCTGGGCGCCAGACTCGATCGCCGCGAACATGCCGCCTGCGCGCAAATCGGTTTTCGCTTTAACTCCTTCATCGCGCTGGCCATGGCCGAGCGTCTGGCCGGCCCTGAAGGCCTGTTGCTGATTGCCGTCTTGATCGGCGTTTGCGTGCCTATTTTCAACATGGCCGCTATTTGGCCCATGGCCAGGCATTCCCAAACCAACTTCGGCCGGGAGCTAGTGCGCAATCCCTTCATAATTGCCACGGTCAGCGGACTGCTGGCCAATTTGCTGGGCTTTCACATTCCGAGCTGGTTGGAGCCCAGCGTCAGCCGCATCGGCGCGGGTTCATTGGCCCTGGGCCTGATGGCGGCCGGCGCCGGCATGCGTCTGGGCTCGATGAAAGAAGCCAAGGCACTGAGCGTGGCGGTGCTGCTGATCAAGCACATGCTGCTGCCGCTGGTGGCCTTGTTCCTGAGCCATGCATTGGGCTTGAGCAAGGCCCAAACCCTGGTGCTCTTGGCCTTTTCGGCCCTGCCCACCGCCCCGACGGCCTACGTGCTGGCGGCCCGCATGGGCTACAACGGGCCGCTGGTGGCGGGTCTGGTCACGCTGTCCACGCTGATGGGTTTGCTCAGCCTGCCCTTTGCCATCGCGCTGAGCACCTTGAGGCCCTGGACCTGATCAAGCGCCTTGCGCCAAGGCCCATTGCAAGTGCTCCTGCAATAAATTGCTCGGGTCTTCCAGCCGGCTTTGCAAAGCCTGGCGCAAGACCTCTTGCTCTGCCAGCGCAGCCGGGTCGGCCTGCCTTTGGCGCAGGGTGCGCAATGCATTGCCCATGGCCACGGCCAGATTGCGCAACCAGCGTTCATGGCCGATACGGCGGATCGGACTGCCTTCTGTGTGGCGCAAAAACTCAGCTTCATTCCAAGCCCACAGCGTGCACAACTGCTGACCGGTCAAGCCGACGCGCTCGTCAAAGTCGGGCAAGGCATTGCGCTGAGCGAACTTGTTCCAGGGGCACACCAGCTGGCAGTCGTCGCAGCCGTAAATACGGTTGCCCATCAGAGGGCGCAGCTCCAGAGGAATCGGCCCGGCGTGCTCAATCGTCAAATAAGAAATACAGCGCCGGGCATCAAGACGGTACGCTGCCACGATGGCCTGCGTCGGGCACACCGTGATACAGGCATTGCAAGCGCCGCAATGAGGCGTCAGCGCCTGGCTGTGGGGCAGCGCCAGGTCCACATAAATCTCGCCCAGAAAAAACATGGAACCGGCTTCACGGTTCAGCAGCAACGTGTGTTTGCCGCGCCAGCCCTGACCGCTGCGCTCGGCCAGCTCGACCTCCAGCACCGGAGCCGAATCGGTGAAAGCACGGTGACCAAAAGGCCCCACATGCTGGGCAATGCGCTCTGCCAGTTTTTGCAGCCGGGCCCGCAAGACCTTGTGATAGTCGCGCCCACGTGCATAGACAGACACCACAGCCTCCGTCGGCCGCGTCAGCCGCGCCAGTTCACGCGACTGCCAGTCGGCATCGAGCTCCGGCGTCTGGGCCGGTAAATAGTCCATGCGTGCAGTGATCACGCTCACAGTGCCCGGCACCAGCTCATCCGGTCTGGCCCGTTTGAGCCCGTGGGCCGCCATGAAATGCATGTCCCCATGAAAGCCAGCGGCCAACCAAGCTGATAATCCGGGTTCTGCCGTCGACAGGTCCACACCTGCCACGCCAATTTGCGAGAATCCAAGCTCACGCGCCCAAACCTGGATGTCAGACACGAATTGATGGCTATTGAGTTTCACTGCCCTATTGTAAAAACTCTGGCCTGGCCGGATGAAGAGCACACGCGCCACTTCGCCCAAGCGCTGGCGCTGCGCGTGCAAGCCGGTGGCCCGGGCCTGTGCGCCAGCATCACGCTCGAAGGTGATTTGGGTGCCGGCAAAACAACCCTGGTACGCCATCTACTGCAAGCGCTGGGGGTGGCAGGTCGCATCAAAAGCCCGACCTATGCCGTGGTCGAACCCTACAGCGTGGCTGGTGCCGGCGCTGAGCCATTGGCCGTCTGGCACTTTGACTTTTACCGCTTCAACGACCCGGATGAATGGGAAGAGGCCGGCTTTCGCGACATCTTTGCCGGCCCCGGCCTCAAGCTCGTTGAATGGCCCGACAAAGCAGGCCGGCATCTGCCTGCCCCAGACCTGCGCTTGTGCCTGGAAACAATCCAAGGCGAAGGCGATGCTCAAGAGCGCCGCGTCAGTTTGCATGCACTCACACCAACGGGCGCCGCCCTGACGGCAGCATGACGCCAAGGAAAACCACCCGTCGCCAACTGCTGCAAAGCGGCAGCCTGGTCTTGCTGCTGGGCGTTCGGCAAATCGCCCGGGGCGCTGAAATTCTGGCGGTGCGGGTCTGGCCCGCCAAGGACTACACGCGCTTGACCATCGAGTCCGACAGCGAAATCAAGGCGCGCCAGTTCCTGATTGCGGACCCGCCACGCGTGGCCATTGATATCGAAGGCATTGATCTCTTGCCGGCGCTGCGCGAGCTGGTCGCCAAGGTCAAGCCGGATGATCCGAACATTGCAGGCATACGCGTAGGGCAAAACGCACCGGGCGTGCTGCGCCTGGTGATTGACCTCAAGCAAGCGGTGTTGCCGCAGGTCTTCACGCTCAAACCGGTGGCGCCTTACCAGCACCGGCTGGTGTTTGACCTGTACCCGCAAAAACCCCTGGACCCTCTCGAAGCACTGATTGCTGAGCGACTCAAAGACCAGGAAGCCAAGACCCCGTCACCGGCGCCCAATGCGCAAGCAGCCTCCCCGCCGGCCACCGCCAATGCCGCGGCGGATCCGCTGGGTGAGTTGATTGCCGGAGCGGCTCGTCGCACTGAAAAAGCCCCCCTGTCAGCGGGCCAAACCGGGTCTGTGCGCCCGCCGGCCAAGCCCCTTGCAACAGACCGGCTGGTTATCGTTGCCCTGGACCCGGGGCATGGTGGCGAAGACCCCGGCGCCATCGGTCCTGGCGGCACGCGCGAAAAAGACGTGGTGCTGCAAATCGCCATGCAACTGCGCGAGCGCATTAACCAGCAACCCAATATGCGTGCCTACCTCACGCGCGAGGCTGATTTTTTTGTGCCCTTGCATGTGCGCGTACAAAAAGCCAGGCGCGTGCAAGCGGACTTGTTCATCAGCATTCATGCAGATGCTTTTTTCTCAGACCGGCCGCAAGGCGCCAGCGTTTTTGCGCTGAGTGACCGGGGCGCTTCCAGCAGTTCCGCGCGCTGGCTGGCCAACAAAGAAAATGCCGCCGACCAAGTGGGCGGCATCAACGTCAAGGCCAAGGATGCGCAGGTGCTCAAGGCCATGTTGGACATGAGCACGACAGCGCAGATCAACGACAGCTTGAAACTGGGCGGCGCCATGCTGGGGGAGATCGGCAGCATCGGCAAACTGCACAAACCGCGCGTCGAACAAGCCGGCTTTGCAGTGCTCAGGGCGCCGGACATTCCCAGCGTGCTGGTAGAAACGGCATTCATCAGCAACCCGGACGAGGAAGTGCGCTTGCGCAACCCGTTTTACCAGGCACAACTCTCCGATGCGCTGATGCGCGGGATCTTGCGCTACTTTGCTAAAAACCCGCCACTGGCGCGCAACCGCGCGATCTGAGCGCTATCGCACGGCAGCAGCGCGCCTGGCCTTGAGCGCACCAAAGATAACAATCAAGCCCGGCACCAGAATCATGGCCCAGATGATTTTGCTCAGATGCACTTTGACCCAGGGCAAATTGCCGAACAGATAACCTGCACCGACCAGGCCGCACACCCAGATGAAGGCCCCGATCACGTTATAGGCCGTGAACTTGCTTCGGTTCATTTCGGCCACCCCCGCCACAAAGGGGGCAAAAGTGCGCACAAACGGCATGAAGCGCGCCAAAATAATGGTGATGCCGCCATAGCGCTCGTAAAAATCATGAGCCTGATCAAAAGCGCGTTTGTTGAACCAGCGCGAGTCTTCCCACTGAAACACCTTAGGGCCGAAATACCGGCCTATGCTGTAGTTGCACTGGTCGCCCAAAATGGCCGCCAGCAAAAGCAAACCCATGGCCACAGGCAGACTGATCAGCCCGACACCGCACAGCGCGCCCACCACAAACAGCAGCGAATCACCGGGCAAAAAGGGCATCACCACCAGACCCGTTTCGACAAACACGATGGCAAACAGCAAGGCATAGACCCAGGCGCCGTAGGTCTGTACAAAGACCTCCAGATGCCGGTCCACATGCAAAATGAAGTCGATCAAAAAGGCGAGTAGTTCCATACGGCTGATTTTGGCACGGGTACAGCCTAAAATCGGTACGTGAACCCTGATGCCCCCGCCCTGCCCCGCCGCCCCATACGCGAACTGCCTGACGAGCTGATCAGCCAAATCGCCGCCGGCGAAGTCGTCGAAAGGCCCGCCTCGGTGGTTCGCGAATTGGTTGACAACGCCCTGGACGCCGGCGCCCGTCAGATCACGGTCCGGTTGCTGGCCGGCGGTGTGCGATGGATCCAGGTAGAAGATGATGGCAGCGGCATTCCTCAAAACGAGCTGGCCACCGCCTTGCGCCGCCACGCCACCAGCAAAATTGCCTCCTTGCAAGACCTGGAGTCCGTGGCGACCATGGGTTTCAGGGGTGAAGCGCTGGCGGCCATCAACTCGATTGCCGACATGAGCCTGATCTCGCGCCATGCGGGCAGCGACAGCGCAGCAGCCGATGCGCATGCCTGGCAGCTTGACGGGCGCACCGGCGAGCTCAAGCCGGCTGCACGCAGCACGGGCACCACGGTCGAAGTGCGCGAGCTTTTTTACGCCACCCCGGCACGCCGCAAATTTTTAAAAACCGACGCCACCGAGCTGGCCCATTGCCTGGAATCGGTGCGCCGCCATGCCTTGGTGCGGCCTGAGGTCGGATTTGCCATCTGGCATGAAGGCAAACTGGTCGAGCAGTGGCGCGCCGCTACAGCCTCGATGCAAGGCGACGATTCTTTGGCGGCGCTCGATCAGCGCTTGGCCGATGTGCTGGGCGAAGACTTTGTGGCGCAGTCAGTGGCTGTGAGCTACGAGAGCAACGCGCGCCGCGAGAACGGCCAGCCGGCGGTGCGCGTCTGGGGCCGCGCCGGTATTCCGGACGCCGCCCGCTCACGCCCGGACCAGCAGTTCGCCTATGTCAACGGCCGCTTTGTGCGCGACAAAGTGCTCACGCATGCGGCCCGCAGCGCTTACGACGATGTGCTGCACGGCCATCGCCAACCGGTGTACGTGCTTTATGTGGAGATGGACCCGGCACGCATTGATGTGAATGTGCACCCGACCAAGATCGAAGTTCGCTTTCGCGACAGCCGCGAAGTCCACCAGGCGGTGCGCCATGCCGCGGAAAACGCACTGGCTGCAACGCGCACGCAAGGCGCCGGCCTGAACACCGCTAGTCAGACCCTTCTGGACGCCACGCCACCCGGGCTGATGAACGATGCCCAACGCGCCGTGCGCGGCCTGGGCTGGGCGCAGGCCGGCATGGACTTGGCGCAGCGCCAGAACCCGCGCGTGAATGATTTCGAAGCCATGTGGCCTGTGCCCGCAGCCAGCCAGGGCTTGCCGGTCAATGTGTTGGCGTCGCAGCCGGCTGCACCGCAGACCGCCACGCTGGCGTCCGGCGAGTGGCCGCTGGGCCGGGCGCTGGCGCAGCTGCAAGGCATCTACATCCTGGCTGAGAACGACGCCGGCCTGGTGATCGTCGACATGCATGCGGCGCACGAGCGCATTGTTTACGAGCGTCTGAAAACCCAGCTCATCAACACCGCCATCACCAGCCAGCCGCTGCTGATTCCTGCAACTTTCGCCGCCACAGCGCAAGAAGTTGCCATCGCCCAAAGTGCTGCCGACACGCTGCAAACGCTGGGCCTGGAGATCACCCCTTTTTCGCCCAAGACCCTGGCGGTGCGCGCAGTGCCGACCTCGCTGGTGCAATCTGACGCGGTGGCGCTGGCCCGCAGCGTCCTGGCCGAGCTGGCACAGCACGATGCCAGCACCGTGATTGAGCGCGCCCACAACGAGTTGCTCTCCACCATGGCCTGCCATGGCGCTGTGCGCGCGAATCGCAAACTCACCATCGATGAAATGAATGCCCTGCTCAGGCAAATGGAAGCAACAGAGCGCTCTGACCAATGCAACCACGGCCGCCCGACCTGGCGCCAACTGAGCGTGCGCGAGCTCGACAGTCTTTTTTTACGCGGGCGCTAGCCCCAAAAAGCCGCTGCACCCGCCAGGCAGGACACGACGGCCACAAAAGTCAGCATGCCGCGCAAGATCAGCCAGGCGCCCAGTTGCAGGGGCCGGTAAATCTGGGCGTCCACCACATAGCAAAGTATCAGGCTGGCCGCCATCAGCAGCAAGCCCCAGGCGCTGTTGAGCAGCAAACCGGCCCAGGCCAGCAAACTCGGCAGCACACCCCAGATCAACCAGCCGCGCGGCGCGCGTTGCTGCCGCATGGCCAGGCCCCAATGAATGCCACCTAAAAAACTCACAATCACAGCGGCATAAGTGAGCAAGGCCGTAGCGGCCAGGTCAGCCCACTCCAAGGGAAAAAACCAAACTCCGGCCGCCCCCAGCACAAAGGGGAGCAAGCCGGCCGAGCCGAGCGCCCAGGCTTCTGGGCCGGGTTTGAGGGTTTGCTCGCCGCTGCCGGCCGACACGGACAGGTTTTCAGGTGATGTGTTCATAACTGCAGTTTAAAAGACCGCGCCAGGGGCAGGCACGCAGCGCCCCCATGGCGAAGGCCACGCAAATCCTGCTACGCTTGAACGGATGCTTTCATCTGTGCCTTCTCCTGCGGCGACCTCCTCGCCTGCGCTTTCATCAAGCACCACCATGCCTGCAGGGCTGGTGGTGCTGATTCTGGCGCTCACACTGGGCATTCAGCCGGTGACGTCGGACTTGTACTTACCGGCCCTGCCCGCACTGTCAGCCAGTTTTGCGGCCCCGATGTGGCAGGCCCAGTACACCTTGAGCGCCATGCTGCTGGCTTTTGGTTGCTCGCAGCTGATCTGGGGGCCTTTGTCCGACCGCTTCGGCCGCCGCCCAGTGCTGCTGACCGGTTTGCTGGCCTACACCCTGGCCGCCCTGGCCAGCACCCAGGCGCCTTCCATGCTGTGGCTGATTGTCTGGCGCGCGCTGCAAGGCGCGGCCATGGGCGCGGTTGTGGTGTGCGCACGCGCCATCGTGCGCGACCTCTACGCGCCCACCGAAGGCGCTCGCATCATGTCCAAAGGCCTGAGCGGTCTGGGTGTGCTGGCCTGCCTGGCTCCTCCTGTGGGCAGCCTGGTGTCTGATCTGTCTGGCTGGCGCATGACATTGCTGGTGCCGGCCCTCTTTTCGGCGGGCACACTGGCGCTGGTGCTTTGGCGTTTTAAAGAAACCCTGGCGCAGCCCAACCCGCAGGCGCTGCAAGCTAAAACACTGGTACGCACCTGGACAGTGATCCTGCGCAACCCGACTTTTTTAGCTTACTCATCGCTGTCGGTGGCGTCTTACGGCGGCTTGTTCACGTTTCTGGCGACCTCGCCCTTTGTCTTTATCCAGGTGCTGGGTCTGTCCAAAACACAATTCGGCATGGTGCTGTTTTTAATGTGCTTTGCCTATTTACTCGGTACTTTTTTATGTCGACGTTTGCTCAAACGCTATGGCGTGCAAAATGCCGCCGCCTTGGCCGCGGTCTTGAGCCTGTCAGCCGGCGTGCTGATGGCCGCTCTGGCCTGGTCCGGCATTCAAAACGTCTGGTCCTTGTGTCTGCCTTTTGCGCTTTACATGCTGGGGCACGGCGTGCACCAACCCTGCGGACAGAGCGGTGCAGTCGGGCCCTTCCCGGAAGCCGCCGGCACCGCCGCTGCACTCAATGGTTTTTTGATGATGCTGGTGGCCTTTGCGATGGGCAGCTGGCTGGGCACGCACATGGACGGCAGCGCACGGCCGCTGACTTATGGTGTGGCCGCCTGGAGCGTTGTGCTGGCCCTCTCCGCCTGGACCGTGGTGCGGCGTTATGGCCGCAGCAACCCGGTTGCCCCGGCTTGCGTGTCATGAACAGCAGCGCCTTGCCCGCTTACTTGCCCGCTGAATTGCCGGCCTTCCTGGCCCTGGCCGGTCCCACGGCTTCAGGTAAAACAGCCGCAGCCCTGGCCATTGCGCAGCAGCAGGCCGTCGAGATCATCAGTGTGGACTCAGCCCTGGTTTACCGCGGCATGGACATCGGCACGGCCAAACCCTGTGCAGACGAGCTGGCGGCGGTGCCGCACCACCTGATCAATATCCGTGACCCGCTCAAGGCCTACAGTGCGGCCGATTTTGTGCGCGACACCCGGGTTTTGATGACAGATATTCGCAGTCGCGGCAAGCTGCCCTTGCTGGTAGGCGGCACCATGCTGTACTTCAAGGCATTGTGGGATGGCCTGGACGACATGCCGACGGCCAGCCCGGCGCTTCGGGCCGAGCTGGCCGTTCAGGCCGCAGCCCAGGGCTGGCCCGCGCTGCATGCCGAGTTGGCGCGAGTTGACCCGCTGACTGCCGCACGCTTGCAGCCGCAGGATTCGCAGCGCATTTCGCGTGCGCTGGAGGTGTTTCGCGCGTCTGGCCAGCCAATGTCTTTTTTTCAACGGCGCATCGCGCAAACCCAAGCTGCAATGGCGGCTGACACAGCGCCCGCCGGCCTGCTGATCAGCCTGGAGCCGGACAAGCGTGCCTGGCTTCATCAGCGCATTGCGCAGCGTTTTGACGCCATGCTGGCGGCCGGTTTTCTCGATGAAGTACGCCGTCTGCGGGCGCGAGCTGACTTGCACCCGGATCTGCCGGCCATGCGCTGCGTGGGTTACCGCCAAGCCTGGACACTGTTGGACAAGCTCAATACCCTGAAAAATCCGACAGAAGTGCAACAGGCCGAACATGATTTTCGCGAGCAAGGCATCGCAGCAACCCGCCAATTGGCCAAGCGCCAGCTGACCTGGCTGCGCAGCATGCCGCAACGGCGCGTGGTGGCCTGTGACGCCCCCGATGCGCTGGCGCAAGTGCTGGCACTCACAGCGCAGTACGCGGTAGCCACCCTATGAACCTTGACATACAACAGCTGGCCAAACACTATGGCGACAGCCCGGTGTTTCGCAACGTCAGCCTGAGTCTGGCGCCCGGCGAGTTTGTCGCCATCGTGGGTGAATCCGGTGTGGGTAAATCAACCCTGCTGAATTGCATGGCCGGGCTGGACAGCTGGGACCAAGGCAGCGTTCATCTGCAAGGTCACAACTTGGGCGAGCTCAATGACGAGCAGCGCGCCCTGCTCAGGCGCCGGCATGTTGGTTTTGTGTTTCAGGCATTTCATGTGCTGCCGCATCTGGATGTGGCGCAAAACGTCGGACTGCCCTTGCTGCTGCTGGGCCAGCACGACGATGCACGCGTGCAGCACATGCTGGACGCCGTCGGTCTGAGCGGCCTGGGCGAGCGGCTGCCGCAGCAGCTCTCGGGTGGGCAATTGCAGCGCGTGGCCATGGCACGCGCGCTGGTGCACAGGCCGGCGCTGGTGCTGGCCGACGAGCCCACCGGCAACCTGGACCCGGCCACCGCCGCCCGCGTGATGGACGCGCTGCTGGCGCAAACGCGTGCGCAGGGCTCATCGCTGGTGCTGGTAACGCATTCTGAAGCCGCAGCCGCACGCGCTGACCGGGTGCTCAAACTGCATGCCGATGGCTTGGTTTAAATTTTTACAACCCGCAGCCGGCAGGCAGCGCCGTGTGCTGCCCGCCCTGCTGCTGACTTTTTCATGGCAAGAGCTGTGCCACCATCCCTGGCGCAATGCAGCGGCGGTGGTGGCTGTCATGCTAGGCGTGGCGCTGGCTTTGTCGGTGCACCTGATCAACGCGTCGGCGCTCAGTGAATTTTCTCAAGCCGTGCGATCCGTCAACGGCCAGCCCGACCTGACGCTGCGGGCCGCGCAGGGTCAGTTTGACGAATCGCTTTACGCCCGCATCGCCAGCTTGCCGGAGGTGTCTGTCGCCAGCCCCGTGCTGGAGCTGAGCACCTATGCGCAAGCTGCCGGCGGGGCGCGGCAGTCCCTGCGTGTGCTAGGGGTGGACGCCCTGCTGCTGGCCCGTCTGGCGCCCGAATTACTCCCGCGGCCGGCAGATGCCGACGATCGTTTTGCTTTTTTTGCACCGGCCACGGTGTTCCTCAATGCCCCGGCGCAGAACGCGCTTGGCGCAGGCTCTGTGCAATTGCAAAGCGGCTTGAACCTGCTGGCAGTGCGCGTGGCCGGCAGTGTGGCCGCCGGCGGCGGCCCGCTGGCGGTGATGGACCTGGGCGCAGCGCAAGACCTTTTTGGCCGCGGCGGCGAACTCACGCGCATCGACTTGCAGCTGCGCGCCGGGGTGGACCGGGCTGACTTTGTACGCCGCCAGCAAAGCGCCGCTGACTGGCCTGCTCAGCTGCAATGGAGCGAGCCCGGCGACGCTGCCCAGCGCGTGAGCCAGCTCTCACGCGCTTACCGCATCAACCTCACGGTCTTGGCGCTGGTGGCGCTTTTCACGGGTGCGTTTTTGGTCTTCTCCGTGTTGTCGCTGAGCGTGGCCAAACGCGCCCAGCAATTGGCCTTGCTGGGGGTGCTGGGTCTGGGTGGCGCTACGCGGCTGCAACTGGTGCTGTGCGAATCGCTGCTGCTGGGGCTGCTGGGCAGTGCCGCTGGCGTGGTACTGGGCACGGCACTGGCGGCATTGGCCTTGCGTCTGCTGGGCGGCGACCTGGGTGGCGGTTACTTTGCCGGCATCGCGCCGGCCTTGCAGTGGAGCTGGGCGGCCGCGCTGACCTACGGCGGCCTGGGCGTGGTAGCAGCCTTGGTTGGCGGCTGGTGGCCGGCGCGCACGGCCCAACAATTGCCCCCCGCGCAAAGCCTCAAGGGCCTGGGCGTGGCGCCGGTCGGGCACGGCCGCGCCTGGCTGAGCCTGGCCATGCTGCTGGCCGGCGGCCTGTTGGCGTTGCTGCCACCGGTGGCCGGCATCGCACTGGGCGCATACCTGTCGGTGGCGCTCTTGCTGGTCGGCGGTATCGGCGCGCTGCCGGGCTTGATCGGCCTGCTCTACGGCCGGCTCAGCCCGCTCGTAGCCAAGCGGGCACTGCCCATGCTGGCGGTAGAGCGTGCTCGGCGTGTGCGCGAAAGCGCCGGCGTGGCCGTCAGCGGCGTGGTGGCTTCGCTCAGCCTGGCCGTGGCGCTGACCATCATGGTGGCGAGTTTCAGGCATTCAGTGACAGACTGGCTGGATGTGGTGCTGCCGGCTGATTTGTATGTGCGCACAGCCGCCAGCAGCGCGGCCGGGGAGACGGCCTATTTCAGCCCGGAGTTTGTGCAGGCCGTGGCCGCAGTGCCGGGGGTGGCGCGTGTAGGGAGCTTGCGCGTGACGCAACTGTTGCTGTCCCCTGAGCAGCCGGCGGTCGCCTTGATCGCGCGTGACATGCAAACGCCAGCGCGGGTGCTGCCACTGGTCGGCCCGGTGCTCAGCGTGCCGGCCGGGGCGATCGGTATTTATGTCAGTGAGCCCATGGTGACGCGCTACCAGGCTAATCCGGGTGACTTTTTTGAACCGATGGCCAACAGTTTTGCCAAGACCGGTGCGCCGCGGTTTTTTGTGGCCGGGGTGTGGCGCGACTACGCCCGGCAGTTTGGCGCTATCGCCATGGACGAACAAGATTTTGTGCGCTTGACCGGTGACCGGCGCGTGAACGACCTGGCCCTGTGGCTGGCGCCTGGTGCGCGTGAAGATACCGTGCAGGCGGCCATCCGGCAACTGGCAGCGCAAACCTCAGGTCCGGGCCTGAACCATGAGCTGATCGAGCTGGCTTCTGCAGGCGAGATTCGCGTGCGATCACTGCAAATTTTTGACCGCAGCTTTGCCGTGACCTACTGGCTGCAGGCGGTGGCCATAGCGATCGGGCTGTTTGGCGTGGCCGCCAACTTCAGTGCCCAGGTGCTGGCGCGGCGCAAAGAGTTCGGGCTGCTGGCGCACCTGGGCTTAACGCGCCGTCAAGTTCTCAGTGTGGTGGCCGGTGAAGGCGCGGCCTGGACGGTGATGGGATCGATCGCCGGCCTGGCACTGGGCTTGGCGGTGTCGGTGGTGCTGGTGCATGTGGTCAACCCGCAAAGCTTTCACTGGAGCATGGATTTGCAAGTGCCCTGGTTGCGTCTTCTGGCCTTGTGCGTGGCCGTGGTGCTGGCCGGCACGCTGACCGCCTGGCTGGCAGGACGCGCCGCCGCCAGCGCTGACGCGGTGCTGGCCGTGAAGGAAGACTGGTGAAAAACGCAGCTGCAAACCGGAGGCTTGTATGTTGAGCCGTCGCAGCTT
>Ga0164295_10001695_pt1 | contig 18315 bp, 14 predicted proteins | sample GEODES006metaG_FD_111798 | JGI IMG/M metagenome (GOLD analysis project Ga0164295, IMG submission 111798) | Oligotrophic lake water microbial communities from Sparkling Lake, Wisconsin, USA - GEODES006 metaG | ecosystem: Environmental > Aquatic > Freshwater > Lake | place: USA: Sparkling Lake... | reverse complement strand
TTTTCTAAATCCTCACGAATTGAGTGGTAAACCACCTCAGATTCGTACTGAGCTGCAACACCAGCAACTAATCTCTTCTTTTCAGCTTCCGGAATACCGAGTCGATCGTAGGTATTTTTAATGTCATCAGGCAGATCTTCCCAAGAGGTAGCCTGCTTCTCAGTCGAGCGAACAAAGTACTTAATTGTGTCGAAGAAAATTCCGCTTAAGTCAGAACCCCAACTTGGCATAGGTTTCTTTTCAAACAAGGAAAGTCCTTTCAGGCGCAGATCTAACATCCATTGAGGCTCACTCTTTTTAGAAGAGATGTCTCGAACAACCTCTTCATTTAGACCACGGCGGCTATTTGAACCCGCGTCTGTTTTATCCGACCAACCGTATTCATACTTGCCAATACCATCTAACTCTGGGTGGGCGATTTGGGTCATGAGCGAGCTCCTTCTTTTATTTTGTTCTTACCTTTTTGGGAAACCTCTGATGGGATAAATGTTGTGCAAACTCCATCACCGTGGGCGATCGTAGCTAAACGCTGAACATGAGTGCCTAAAATTGCCGAAAATGCAGCAGTTTCTGCCTCACAAAGTTGTGGAAATTCTGAAGCGACATGTGCAATTGGACAATGGTGTTGGCAGATCTCTTCACCATTTCCCATTTTATCTGTTGATGCGGCATAGCCTTCTTTGGTTAATAACTTTGCCAGTGCCTTTGCTTTTTCAGAGAGTGATTTACTTGAATCCTTTATTTGGCTTCCTTTACGTTCAAACTCATTGGCTCGAGATTGTGCAAACTCATTGACTAGATGGGATCCGTTTTTAGTCGCCATAAATTTAAGAGCAGCAACTGCCAGGTCATCATATGAATGTTCAAACTTTTCTCGTCCAGAATCAGTCATTACAAATACTTTTGAAGGTCGTCCTCTACCCCGAAGTGCACTCGATTGGTATGGATCCCGAGCTGTTAAAACACCTTCGCTAATTAAGGAATCTAAGTGGCGCCGGATTCCCGCAGGAGTAATCGAAAGCTTCTCAGCTAGATCAGCAGCACTGGCCGGTCCGCCCTCTAAAATTGTGCGGGCGACCTGATCTCGGGTCTTATCTGGCTCATTCTTTTTCACAACATAAGTGTTGCGTAATTCCTTGAGAAGCGCCAATCCAACCACGCTCTATTTGTGTGAAATTGGACTTACGACAGTTAAATCAGGCGCGTGTTCTCCTAAAACCAATAGGCTTAAATCATGTTGGTAAGCAAAGGCTCTATTGCAGCCAGGGTTTTCGGAGTATTGGTCTTTTGTCAGATGGCAATTGTTGTCACTGGCGGTGCGGTCCGCCTAACCGGATCAGGACTTGGCTGTCCAACTTGGCCAGAGTGCACGCCGGGTTCCTATACACCGGTACCGCACCAAGCAGAGGGTCAATTGCATGCCTGGATCGAGTTTGGTAACCGGTTATTAACATTTGTACTTTTATTGTGTGCTCTGATCGCTTTAATCATTTCGATTCGAGTTTCGAAGAATTCAATACAGAAGAAGCGTGTGAGATTTTTAGCTGTACTTCAGGTTGTCGGAATATTTGGACAGGGTGTCTTAGGCGGAATTACCGTTCTGACAGATTTAAATCCGATACCAGTTGCTGGACATTTTTTATTGTCAATATTTTTGATTGCCGGAGCTATATCCCTCCGCTATGAAATAGTGGGGATAGTTAAACAGAAAGCAGATGGAATTGTTGCTACCTTGATGCCATTCCTTCTTTGGTTAACCTTGTTGGTTCTGGTGGCCGGAACAGTAGTTACTGGAAGTGGTCCGCATGCTGGAGATGAGAATGCACAAAGATTTGGATTTGATACTCGGGTTGTTTCGTGGCTTCATGCAGACCTGGTAATTGCGTTAGTTGTCCTGACGCTAGTGCTTTGGCTAATAACTAGAGTGTCACAAAACAGAGTAATCCATCGGTACTTATCAATTTTTCTACTAATCTCTCTTTCACAAGGCCTAATTGGATATATACAATACTTCACAGGATTGCCAGAACTAATTGTTGGCTTCCATCTATTAGGCGCAACTCTAGTGTGGGCAAGTGCCTGGTCACTTATAAAAGTTTCACAATCAAGCTTTAAATTTCAAGGAGTTTCTCGATGAAACCGGAAAAATGGCAACCTCTTGATGATCAAGCAGTTGTAATCGCTCGTGCGCTAGCAATGGATGCTGTGCAAAAGGTAGGGAATGGTCACCCTGGTACTGCGATGTCATTAGCTCCAGTTGCATACACTTTATTTCAGAGAATACTGAAGCATGATCCTTCAAATCCAAACTGGATTGCCCGAGACCGTTTTATTCTCTCCTGTGGACACTCCTCGCTAACGCTATACATTCAACTTTATTTATCTGGATATGGCGTTGAGTTAGAAGATTTAAAAAGTTTTCGTACTCACAACTCACTAACACCTGGGCATCCTGAGTATGGCCACACTGTTGGCGTAGAAACTACAACAGGACCATTAGGCCAAGGTATGGCCAATGGTGTGGGAATGGCGATGGCCGCGCGATATGAAAAAGGCTTACTAGACCCAAAAAATAAAACCAATTTATTTGATCATAATATTTGGGTGATTTGTTCAGACGGTGATTTACAGGAAGGTGTAAGTGCAGAGGCATCCTCCCTTGCCGGTACGCAACAACTTGGAAATTTAAAAGTTATCTATGATGATAACCGTATTTCAATTGAAGGTGACACCCATGTTGCCTTTACTGAAGATGTTAGTGCTAGATATAGAGCTTACGGTTGGGACGTAATTGAGGTTGAGACAAAAAAAGATGGTGATGTTTATCGAGATCAATTAGAGATTGCGATGCTTAAAGCATTAGATCAAAAAACAAAGCCAGTGCTTATTAGACTAAACACCGTAATTGCGTGGCCCGCCCCAAATGCAAGAGGAACATCTAAGTCTCATGGTTCTGCACTAGGTGCTGATGAGGTGGCAGCCACAAAGATAATGCTCGGCTTGGATCCAGAAAAAACTTTTATTGCACCTGATGAGGAAATTGCTCACACGAGAAGTATCAAGGCAAGAGCCGCCAATTTACACAGTCAGTGGCTAATGGAGTTTAATAAGTGGCAGAAAGAGAATCCTGAGCAGAACGATCTGCTCTCTAGATTATTAGAGAATAAGCTTCCTAAAGATTGGGAAAAATCACTACCAGAGTTCTCAACTGAGAAAGAAATAGCAACCAGAGCAGCCTCTGGAAAGGTTATTCAAGCAATCGCAAAGATTCTGCCAGAGTTCTGGGGTGGTTCAGCAGATTTGGCTGATAGCAATAACACCACAATTGAAGGTGGGGGATCATTCCTGCCAGCGAACAGCAAAATGTTAGGAGCCAATCCATTTGGGCGAATTATTCACTTTGGAATAAGAGAGCACGCGATGGGCGCAATTATTAATGGCGCTGCGTTGCATGGATTAGTTAAACCATTTGCCGGCACTTTTTTAGTTTTTAGTGATTACATGCGTGGCGCAGTAAGGCTTTCAGCTTTAATGCAGCTGCCAGTTACTTATGTTTGGACTCACGATTCAATTGGTCTAGGCGAGGATGGTCCAACTCATCAACCAATTGAGCACCTTGCAGCGCTTAGGGCAATTCCTGGATTTTCGGTTATCAGACCAGCCGATGCCAATGAAGTAAGTGTTTGCTGGGGCCGAATTATCTCGGATGCAAAACCAGTTGGATTGGCTCTATCTAGACAAAATTTGCCCGTTATAGACCGTAATAAATTTACCAGTGCGCAAGGAGCAGTAAAGGGTGCTTACATACTTGCGCATGGAGACGACTCAAATCCTAATAAATGCGATGTAATTTTAATTGCTACAGGCTCTGAGGTTGCACTCGCTCTGGCAGCGCGAGATGTATTGATTAGTGAAGAAATTAAGGCACAAGTCGTTAGCGCACCATCACTTGAATGGTTTATGGAACAACCAGAGAGCTACCGCAATGAAGTGCTACCGATTGGCGTAAAGGCTAGGGTAAGTATCGAGGCAGGCGTAGCTCAGCCTTGGTACCAATTTATTGGAGATAGCGGAGTTGCTGTTTCTATTGAACATTTTGGCGCTTCAGCAAGTGCAGCTATTCTTTTCAGAGAATTCGGATTCACGATTGAAAATATAGTTGCAGCAGCAAAAGAGAGTTTAAAAAAAGCAAATGGCTGACCAAATCTACAAAATTAGCAAGTCTAGAAGTGATTCCTTGTTATGTTCAAAGAACTCAATCAAAGCCTCGTCAGGTAAGTAAAAATGCGAATCAACAGCAGACTAGATTTAATCAGTAATCAAGAAATAATTTCAAAATTAAATAGCATTTCACTTCGCATCTCTGAAAAAGATCACACAATCTGGGGTGAAGATACAGAAGCTAAATCCAGGTTGGGCTGGGTTGACCTACCAACTAGATCTCGAGAGTTGCTACCCCAATTAGATGCGCTATCTGCCTGGGCGCGGAGTAAAAATCTCACGGAATTTGTTCTGTGTGGGATGGGTGGTTCATCTCTCGCTCCTGATGTTATCGCAGCAACATATGGGAAGAAATTAACAATTCTTGACTCCACTGATCCAGCTCAAATACTAAGCGCAGTACCCAAAGACTTGGCAAAATCACTGGTAATTATTGGCTCTAAATCTGGTTCAACTATTGAGACTAGATCGCATTTTGCTTTTTTTGATGATTTGTTTACTAAAGCAAAACTATTACCCACAGACCACATTATCATTGTTACCGATCCAAATACCTCACTCGATGAAGTAGCACGAAGTGAAGGATATAGAGTATTCAACGCTAATCCAGATGTGGGTGGAAGATTTAGTGCGTTATCAGCATTTGGTTTAGTTCCAGCAGCATTAATTGGTGTTGATATTTCTGTTCTGTTAGATGATGCCCAAGATGCCTTAGCAACATTTAATCTGGTCAACTCCCCCGCATCTGTAATTGCAGCACTACTCTTTTCCGGTACGCAGCAATTTGTAAATTTCAGCGATGCAAATTCTCAGACGCCTGGGCTTTCAGATTGGATTGAGCAACTTATTGCCGAATCCACAGGAAAGAGTCAGGTTGGAAGACTTCCAGTGGTTATTGATTCTTCGGAATCTGGCGCAAGTAATCTGACAATCGGATTTACAGATGGAGATTTTGACTTAATTGTGCACGGCACTTTAGGTGAGCACTTCATACTGTGGGAGTGGGTCACAGCCCTGCTCTGCTATTTACTGAAGGTAGATCCATTTAATCAACCAAATGTAACTGAAGCAAAAGATCGAACCTCAAAAATACTTGCGCAAATAACTGGAAATAAATTTGAAATTGAAAAACCTGCTTTTGAAGATAACGAGATGGCAGTGTATTCAAATCACAATATAAAAAACTTAACTGATTTCTTGCTTTTGCCAACGGAATACTTCGCAGTTATGGCCTACTTAACCAGAGGCTCTGATAATGAAATTACCAAGATTCGATCAAAGATCTCAAACAAAACAGGTAAGCCTGCAACATTTGGTTGGGGACCTAGATTTCTTCACTCAACCGGACAGTTTCATAAAGGAGGCCAGCAAAACGGTGCATTTATTCAAATAACCGCTGATTCTCCAGTTGATGTTGATATACCTAATCAACCCTATACTTTTGCACAGCTTGTAATGGCCCAAGCGTTAGGTGACGCACAAGCACTAACTGAACGTAATTTACCTCTGATCAGATTGCACCTTAAAAATAGAAGTGCAGGAATTATCAAACTACTTAATGGTTTTAGTTAATCTTCACCGCGTAGTTTTTTAAGTGCGATATCAAGAACTTTATTTGCTTCCGCTTCAGTTCTACGTTCTTTTACATAAGCTAAATGTGTTTTATAAGGTTCGTTCTTAATCGGCATTGGTGGTTTATTTTTATCCTGTCCGGCCGGAAAGCCGCATCTAGGACAGTCCCATTCTGCTGGAACCTCTACCGTTCCGTCCTCTGCGAATGATGGCTTTGTCTCGTGACCATTTGCGCACCAATACGAAACTCTAAAGCGAGCAATTGATTCACCGCGCTCTGCCTCACCCATTGGTCCTGCACCAACACGACTACCACGTATTGCGCTTCCACCGGCCATTTTTACTCCTTAAGTTTTTCTACTTTAGTAACAAACTAAGTGCGACGACTGAAGCAAACCATACTCCGCCAACAACGATAGTAATACGATCTAAGTTTTTTTCTACCACAGAAGATCCACCATAAGTTGAAGAGATTCCGCCACCGAAAAGATCTGATAATCCAGATCCTTTGCCTTTATGGAGAAGCACTAAAATAATCATCAAAATACTTGATAGAACAAGTAATATCGAAAGAGCTAAATTCATTTACTCGCCTTCATCTGTCCGTACTCTTTGCCCCTTGGCACCTGGTAAGGATACTATCTTTTTGAAAACTTTTCTTATGCAAGGCAAATTAAGCCTTATTTAGCACCCGATGGAATTTAGAAATTCTCGCAAACTCCTCTGGGTCCAAAGAAGCCCCTCCCACTAAAGCACCGTCAACATCTTCTTCTTTCATAATATCTAAGGTATTAATTGACTTTACCGACCCACCATACAAAATGCGACAATTTTCAGCGATTTCATCACTGCCTATTTTCCTTAATTCATTTCTAATTGCTGCGCAAACTTCCTGCGCATCTTCAGGAGTTGCAGTTTTACCAGTTCCAATCGCCCAAACTGGTTCGTAGGCAATCACAATTTTTTTCAAATCTGGCTTGTGAAATCCTTTAAGAGCATTTCGTAATTGCTCAAGTACGTGTGCAATATGGTTTCCTGCTTCACGGATTGGTAATTCTTCACCAACACAGAGAATTGGTTTAAGTTCATTTGCAAATGCTGCCTTGATCTTACTATTAATAAGTTGATCATCTTCCTTATGGTTTGCACGTCTTTCGCTATGGCCAATCAATACATATGTGCATCCGAGCTTTGCCAACATTGAGCCAGATATGTCACCAGTGTGTGCGCCAGATTCTGATGCTGATAAATCTTGTGCTCCATAAAGCAATCGAATTCGATCGCCATCAATTAATGTTTGAACGGAACGAATATCTGTAAATGGCGGAATAATTACAATTTCAACAGCATCATAATCACGATCTTCAAGAGAATAAGCCAATTTTTGAGTAACAGCAATTGCCTCTAGATGATTTAGATTCATCTTCCAATTACCAGCAATTAATGGTTTGCGCATATCTCTCTCTTCTAGCTAAGTACAACTAATCCTGGAAGCTCTTTACCTTCAAGATACTCTAATGAAGCGCCACCACCAGTAGAGATGTAACCAAAATCTTTATCTTCAAATCCTAGTTTACGAACAGCAGCAGCTGAATCTCCCCCGCCGACAACCGCCATTCCCTCTACTTCAGAAAGGGCTTGTGCAACTACTTTGGTTCCATTTGCAAAATTAGCAAATTCAAAAACTCCCATCGGACCGTTCCAGAATATGGTTTTGCACTTCTTGATTTCTGCTGCAAACAATGCGCTGCTATCTGGACCGATATCTAGGCCCATCTGATCACTTGGGATAGATTCAGATGAAACTACTGTTGGTTTCGAATCGGCTGCAAATTCTTTCGCAACAACAATATCTTTTGGTAATAGGAATTTTACGCCCAAAGCTTCTGCTCTTATCATTAAATCTTTTACGGTAGGAATTAAATCAATCTCAACTAATGATTTTCCAACCTCTTTTCCTTGCGCTGCAAGAAATGTAAATACCATTCCGCCACCGATAGCTACCATGTTAACTTTGTCTAGAAAATTGGAGATCACCCCGATTTTGTCTGAAACTTTTGCTCCACCCAAAATAACTCCATAAGGTCTAATAGGATCTTTAGTTAGTTTTTCAAGCACGGCAACTTCGGCTGCAACTAAATCCCCTGCTGCATGAGGTAATAATTTTGCTAATTCGTATACAGATGCATGTTTACGATGAACTGCACCAAATCCATCTCCCACATAAACTTTTCCATAACTAGCAAGTTTTCTGGCTAGCGCACTGCGCTCTGCTTCATCCTTACTTGTTTCAGTGGCTTCATATCTAATGTTCTCGAGCAACAGGATCTGCCCCAATTTTAAGGTACTAACTTTGCTGTCAGCATTTGTTATTTCAGCGGAAAATTCAATATCCATTTTAAGCAACTCGCCAAGGCGCTTTGCTACTGGTAAAAGTGAAAGTTCGCTCTTACGTTCACCCTTTGGTCTTCCAAGGTGAGCAATTATCACGATCGAGCAATTTGCTGCCAACAGTTTCTTAATTGTGGTTAGCGAGGCAATAATTCTTCCATCATCTGTAATTTGACCATCTTTAATCGGAACATTTAGATCACAACGCAAAATGACTTGCGTATTTTGGGGATTTAATTCTGCGAGTGTTTTAATACCCATCAATATTAAAGTGTCTTACCGATATATTTAATTAAATCAACTAAGCGATTTGAATAACCCCATTCGTTGTCATACCAGCCCACAACTTTTACGGTTGTTCCAATTACTTTTGTCAGACCAGCATCTAAAATACATGAGCTTGGATCAGTAACAATATCTGCTGAAACTATTGGATCCTCGGTATATGTTAGATAACCTTTTAATGAGCCCTCACTAGCTTTCTTAAGGGCAGCATTAATTTCAGCAACTGAAACCTCTTTTGAAAGCTCCACAGTTAAATCCGTCGCTGATCCAGTTGGAACTGGTACTCGCAGTGCATATCCATCTAATTTACCTTTTAGTTCTGGTAGCACTAATGAGATTGCTTTAGCTGCGCCGGTTGAAGTTGGAATTATTGATAGCGCCGCAGCTCTAGATCTACGAAGATCTTTGTGTGGGAAATCCAGAATAACCTGATCATTTGTATAAGCATGAATGGTGGTCATTAAGCCACGGACAATCCCAAACTCATCATTCAAGACCTTGGCCATTGGGGCTAAGCAATTGGTTGTACAAGAAGCATTCGAAATAATGTGGTGCTTTGTTGAGTCATATTTTTCATGGTTTACACCCATAACAATTGTGATGTCTTCATCGGTTGCTGGGGCAGAAATAATTACTTTTTTAGCCCCGGCTGTTATGTGTTTACCAGCATCCGCCGCTTTAGTGAAAATTCCAGTTGATTCGACAACTACATCAACACCCAACTTACCCCAAGGGATATTTGCAGGATCACGTTCAGCACTTACTGCAATAGTTTTTCCACCGACTGTTATTGTGGTGTCTGTAAATGTAACTGGCTGCTTTAAACGCCCTAAAATTGAATCATACTTGAGTAGATGAGCAAGGGTTGCGTTGTCGGTTAAATCATTTATCCCAACAATTTCAAAGTTAGCACCTGATTCAAGTGATGCTCTTAAAAAATTACGGCCAATGCGGCCAAACCCATTAACGCCAACTTTTAACATATTTTCCTCGCTCAGAACTTATTTTTCAGAAATCTGATTCACATCCTTGTGAGGTCGATATCTTACCAGTCTAGAAGTGGCGATTAATTCAGTAAATCCGGACTTATGCTCGCCTCAGTATCTGGAACACCAAGTTCACGAGCACGCTTATCTGCCATCGCCAGTAACCGCCGAATTCGACCAGCAATTGCATCTTTGGTCATTGGTGGTGTGGCAAGTGAACCTAGCTCTTCAAGGCTTGCTTGACCGTGATTAACTCTTAGATCTCCGGCTTCCTTCAAATGATTCGGAATTTCGGCTCCTAATATTTCCATAGCCCTTTGAACTCTTGCTGATGCCGCAACAGCTGCCCTAGCTGAACGCCGCAAATTAGCATCATCAAAATTTGCCAATCTATTTGCGGTTGCTCGAACCTCTCTACGCATTCGACGCTCTTCCCAAGCCAATACTGTTTCATGCGCACCAAGTCTTGTTAGTAGCGCACCAATTGCATCACCATCTCTAATGACTACCCGATCAACGCTTCTAACCTCTCTTGCCTTTGCAGTAATTCCGAGTCTGCGAGCTGCACCTACTAATGCCAATGCAGCCTCAGGTCCTGGGCAGGTAATTTCAAGCGCTGAGGATCTACCAGGTTCTGTCAGTGAACCATGAGCAAGGAATGCCCCACGCCAAGCTGCCTCAGAATCACAAATTGCTGCAGAAACAACCTGTGGTGGCAATCCTCTTATCGGTCGATTGTTTGCATCAACTAATCCAGTTTGTCTTGCAAGGGCATCACCATCTGCTAGAACTCGAACAATATAGCGACTACCTTTTCGAATTCCACTTGAAGAGACTACTGACAATTCACTTTCATGACCGAAAATCTCAGAGATATCTTTTCTTAATCTTCGGGCACTTTGAGCAGTATCTAATTCTACTTCAATAATTATTTTTCCAGCGGCGATGTGTAATCCACCAGCAAATCTAAGTAATGCAGAAACTTCAGCCTTTCGGCAACAGGGTTTAGTTATCGAGAGCCGACTTAGCTCATCTTTAACTGCTTCAGTCATTGCCATCTATTCTCCTTTTACTTCTAAGGGGTTATCTAAGCAGGTATCAGCTAAAAATGTGGGCGAAAGCAGAGATTAATTTATCTCTATCATGGTGGAAAGTTTCCTTATTATCTGCTAGATCAAAGGCCAAAACTTCACCTCCGCACTTAGCCACTAAATCGTTAAATCTTGGTTCAGTATTTGCTAGGGATATATCAATCAAGGCTATATCGATTTGGAGATCTGGGATGTGATCTAAAACTAGCTGCAGGTGTGCTTCTAGCGAAAAGCCTGAGAATTCATCCGATACATATCTGTCAGGAAGATTAAAAATCATTATTTTCTTTGCCTTACTCGCCTTTATCTGAGTTGCTTGTTCTTTAAGTAAAAAATGTGGCATAACGCTAGATAGCCATGAACCAGGACCAATAGTTATCCAGTCTGCGGCTGCTAAGGCTCCTAACGCTTCAGGAGTTGCCCTCGGAGATTCAGGAATCAATCGCAACTCTTTAACTTTTCCAACTGCCACAGCAACCTGAATCTGTCCCCTTACTAAATTAATCCCTTCTTTACTCTCAAAACTTCCTTCAATGTCTAACGGTTCTAATGCCATTGGCAACACTCTTCCAACCACCTTTAGAAGTTGACCAACTCGATCTAATCCTTTAACCGGATCGCCATCTCGATCCCAAAGGGCAGTAAGTAGCAAATTACCAACTGCATGATTATCCATCTCTCCTTGACTCGTAAATCGGTACTGCATAATTTGTGCCCAACTTTTGCCCCATTCATCATCAGCACAAAGTGCGGCAAGCGCTTGCCGCAAATCACCAGGTGGAAGGGAGTTAAATTCAGATCTCAATCTGCCTGAAGATCCACCATTGTCAGCAACAGTAACTACTGCGGTAACTTGATCGGTAAGTGTGCGCATTGCAGCAAGAGTCGCCGCAAGGCCATGTCCGCCACCTAAACAGACCACTTTTGGGCTTGATTTCAAAACTAAATCTCCCTGCCTAAATCTCTATGCAACGCCTGAGCCTCAATTTTGTATTTCACTAAATTTTCACACTTAGTCAGTCGCTTTCCCAATTCAACAGCTACAGCTACCGACCTATGCTTTCCACCAGTACAACCAATGGCTAAGGTCAAATACTTCCTTCCTTCTGTTATAAAACCTATTGCCATAGTTTCAAATAAGGCTTGGTATCTATTTAGAAACTCCTGGACATTATCGTCACTTAGCACAGCATCACTGACGGCCTTATCTAAACCGGAAAGTGGTCGAAGCTCTGGCACCCAGTGAGGGTTAGAAATGAATCGGCAATCGACTACTAGATCCGCATCAACTGGAATACCATACTTATAACCGAACGAAAGTATGTTAACTCGTAAGTCTGTATCTGAATCTTCATGAAAGTAATCAGAAATCTTTTTTTCGAGCTGGTGAATATTTAATGCTGAGGAATCAATTATCAAGTCAGCCGAATCACGGACTTCTCGCAATCTATCCCGTTCCTTGGAAATTCCATCCAAAATTCGATCCGACCCTTGAAGTGGATGAGGGCGTCTAGTTGATTCGAACCGTCTAACTAGTGCATCATCAGCCGCATCTACAAAAAGAATTTTTCTGGCAATACCCTGTTCGGCCAAATCTGAGAGAGACTTAGTTAAGTCATCAAAAAATGCACGGCCTCTTATATCGATAACTACGGCAATTTTTTTCACAGAAGAAGTTACTAACTCAATTAAGTTTCCGAGCAAAGCCGGTGGCATATTATCAACTACATACCAACCAAGATCCTCCAAAGAATGAGCAACTGTAGATCTCCCAGCGCCACTCATTCCGGTAATAATTAGGATCTCGGTGTCACTTTTCATGTCAATATCTTGCTATACCTGTCAAGCATCTAAAATCTCCCCGGTTTGCATATCAATATTTGGCGGTAAATCTTGGTTATTTATCTGATCAATAATCGAGCTAGCCATTTTCTTGCCAATTCCAGGTACAGCTGCAAGTTCATCAACGGTTGCAGCTTTAAGAGCTGTTACTGATCCAAAATAGGATAATAATGATTTACGCCTTACTTCACCTAAGCCTGCTACCTCATCAAGAAGTGATTCAAGCATTACTTTAGAGCGTTTACTCCTATGAAAATTTATTGCAAATCGATGTGCCTCATCTCTTAGCTTCTGCAACAGATAAAGAGCTTCGCTGTGTCTCGGAAATATAATTGGCTCACTATTGTTTGGCAGCCATACCTCCTCAAGTCGTTTTGCCAGGCCACATAATGCGATATCTGTAATGCCCAGATCCTGCAATGCCTTTGCCGCTGCATTAACTTGCGGTTTACCACCATCAACAACTACAAGTTGTGGAGGGTATGCAAATTTAGGTTGCTGCCCTCCATGTGAACTTGCTTCAGCAATATCAATATCTTTCTCATCTAAGTACCGCTTGAATCGGCGCGTAATGACATGATGCATAGCCCTTGTATCGTCGAAGCCTGCTTCATCTGAAATTGAAAATCTACGATAGTCACTTTTCTTTGGTTGGCCATCCTCAAACACCACCATTGAAGCCACCATACTTGTTCCTTGAATATTTGAAATATCAAAGCATTCGATGCGAAGCGGTAGTTCTGCCAACTCTAATTGTTCAGCAATCTCAGCTAATGCAGAACCACTTACGGCAGCATCATTTGCCCGCTTACTTAAATATTGAATCAACGATTGGTGAGCATTTCGTTTCACTGTTTGCATTAATTCAAATTTCTCACCGCGTTGGGGTTCAATTAAAGCTACCCTTGACCCACGCTGAGTGCTGAGCCAATCCTCAAGCACTTTTGAATCCGATGGTAAATTATCAACCAAAATTTCAGCAGGTGGCTTATTTTCGGCATAAATTTTTCCGAGCATTGCCGAGATAATTCCTTCATCCTCGAGCAAATTTGCTCGATCAACGATCCACGACCTTGATCCGGTTATTCGACCAGCAGTAATGATAAATTGCGATAGGGCAGCGTGTGTTATCTCCTCATGAATTGCTAGAACGTCCGCATCAATATTCTCATTCAGAAACCTATCAGTCGATTCAAATGCTTTATTCACAGCTTCAAGTTGGTCTCGCAATTTAGCAGCTTTCTCAAACTCTTCTCTTGAGGAAGCAATATTCATTTCATTTTCAATTCGCGCTGATATGTCTTCCGGTGATTTCTCCAAAAAATCCACCAAGTCTTTAGATAACTTCTGGTGATCATCCTTACTGATCCAATTAACGCAAGGCGCTGCACATTTGCCAATATCACCTAGTAAGCATTGTCTCTTATTTCGCACTGCAGTTTGAAAATTTGATTCACTACAGGTACGAATCGGAAATATTTTTATAATAGTTTCAAATGTACTCCGCAATGCCCAAGCATGAGAATAAGGTCCAAAATACCGAACACCTGGAATTTTTTTGGACCTAGAGATAAACAGTCTTGGAAACTCAGAGTTTAAATCGATGGCTAAGTGAGGATAAGACTTATCATCTTTGAATTGCACATTAAAGTCTGGGCTGTACTGCTTAATCCAAGTAAATTCTAATTGAAGCGCCTCTACCTCCGTCTTGACCAAAGTCCAATCAACGCGGACGGCAGTATTCACCATTTTTCTAGTTTTAATTTGTAAATTACTTCCGAAATATGAATTTAGCCGATTTTTTATATTTTTTGCTTTTCCAACATAAATTACCTTGTCATCTTTATCAAAAAATCGATAAACACCAGGATCAGTTGGCAAATTACTTGGACGATAACTCTGCGGGTCAGCCATGAATTACTTCTTTAATACTTGAGCTAAAAACTTTCCGGTATAGCTCTTACTATTTTTTACAATATCTTCAGGCCGTCCTTCAGCCACTACTAACCCGCCACCTGAACCACCTTCTGGGCCTAAATCAATAACCCAATCTGCAGATTTAATAACATCCAAATTATGCTCAATTACGATAACAGTATTGCCGGTATCGACCAATCGATTCAAAACCAATAGAAGTTTACGTACATCTTCAAAGTGCAAACCTGTAGTTGGTTCATCTAAAACATAAATTGTGCGACCAGTTGATCTGCGTTGTAATTCAGTTGCGAGCTTAACTCTCTGTGCCTCTCCCCCAGAAAGAGTTGGGGCTGATTGACCGAGCCTTACATATCCAAGCCCTACATCACATAGCGTGGTTAGAAATCTTGCAATTGCAGGTACAGATTCAAAGAACTTAGTTGCTTCTTCAATGGGCATATCTAAAACTTGCGCAATAGTTTTTCCCTTGTAGTGAACCTCTAAGGTTTCGCGGTTATACCTTGCTCCATGGCACACCTCGCAAGGAACATAAACATCTGGTAGGAAATTCATTTCAATGGTGATGGTGCCGTCACCACAGCAGTTTTCACACCGCCCACCCTTCACGTTGAAGGAGAATCTACCCTGCTGATAACCACGAACTTTTGCCTCGCTGGTCTCTGCAAATAGTGCCCTTACTTTGTCAAATACTCCAGTATAGGTAGCCGGATTTGATCTAGGTGTTCTACCAATTGGTGATTGATCAACGTGAACAACTTTATCTAGTTGATCAAGCCCCGTGATAGTTCGGTGACGTCCCGGAACAATTCTGGCCCCATTTAACTTATTCGCTAGTACTGAGTACAAAATGTCATTTACTAAAGTTGATTTACCAGATCCACTTACGCCAGTAACGGCAACAAAAGCTGCAAGTGGAAAGGTGACATCAATATTTTGTAAATTATTCTCTTTTGCCGCTTTAACCGTTAAAGATTTCTTATCATCGATAGGTCTGCGTTTTTTTGGAATTGCAATCACAGATCTACCCGATAGATAAGCACCCGTTATTGAATTCTTAGCTGCGACCAACTGTTCGTAGCTTCCCGATGAAACAACTTCTCCGCCATGCTCTCCAGCTCCAGGACCAATATCAACAATCCAGTCAGCAGTTCTGATTGTGTCTTCATCATGTTCAACCACAATTAGTGTATTTCCAAGATCTCTCAACCTTGTTAATGTTTCGATCAATTTCCGATTATCTCGTTGGTGTAAACCTATACTTGGCTCATCCAGTACATATAAAACTCCCGTTAACCCAGATCCGATTTGAGTTGCAAGTCGAATTCGCTGCGCCTCTCCACCAGATAAAGTTGCAGCGGGCCTTGATAAAGATAGGTAATCAAGACCCACATCTAACAGAAAACCTAAGCGAGCATGCACCTCTTTTAATACCCGCTCTGCAATCTTTTTCTCCCGCGCTGAAAGTGATATTTCCTTGAGAAATACTGCGCACTCTGCAATAGAGAACTCACAAATTTCTGCAATATTTTTTCCACCCAATGTCACAGAAAGTACTTCTGGCTTTAACCGACTGCCATTACAAACTGGGCAAGGTGTTTGCCGCATATAAGCCTCATACTTATCACGACTGAAATCACTGTCAGTTTCAGCATGTCTTCTGTGAATAAACGGAACAACTCCTTCAAAACCTGTCGTGTAATTACGGACTCGACCGTAGCGGTTTTTATACTTAACATGTACTTCATAATCCCATCCATGGAGAATTGCGTCCTTAGCTTTTTCAGATAATTTTTTCCATGGATTATCAAGTGAGAACTTAAGATCAGTAGCAAGTCCTTCTAATAGCCTTAAGAAGTACTCCGATGACTGGCCTCCAGACCATGGCGCAATTGCACCTTCATAGATTGAAATTGAATCATCCGGAACTAATAATTCCTCATCGACTTCAAGTTTTGTGCCAATACCAGAGCAATCTGGACAAGCACCGAAAGGCGAATTGAATGAAAAGGATCTAGGTTCCAACTCTTCAAAAGACAACTCGCAGTCATGGCAGGCCATATGCTCGCTGAATGATTTCTCTTTGTTTGGATCTCCTACTTTTAAATCAACAAAATCTAGAATCACTAAGCCACTCGCTAACCTAAGTGCGGTTTCAATGGAGTCGGTAATACGTGATTTGCTCTCTGCTTTAACACTTAACCGATCTACAACAACTTCGATTGTGTGTTTTTCTTGTTTTTTAAGCTTTGGTACCTCAGCGATTTGGTATACAACTCCATTTACTCTAACTCTTGAATAACCTTGCGTTGTAAAATCCTTAAACAAATCAAGAAATTCACCTTTTCTTGCCCTAATTACTGGGGCTAATACTTGAAACTTGCTGCCCTCAGACATTTGCAATATTTGATCAACGATATTTTGTGGTGTTTGCTTTGCGATTGCTTTACCGCACTTCGGGCAGTGAGGTTTTCCAGCGCGAGCAAATAAAAGGCGAAGGTAGTCATAAACTTCTGTAATTGTTCCAACTGTTGAGCGTGGATTTCGATTGGTAGATTTTTGATCAATTGAAACTGCCGGAGATAACCCCTCTATAAAATCAACATCCGGTTTATCCATCTGCCCTAAAAATTGGCGTGCATAAGCAGAAAGGGATTCAACATATCGACGCTGGCCTTCAGCAAATATTGTGTCAAAAGCAAGTGATGATTTTCCAGATCCGGACAAGCCAGTAAAAACAATTAATGAATTACGTGGCATATCAAGTGAGACATTTTTAAGATTATGCTCACGAGCACCGCGAACTATTAAACGATCGTTCATTAGTTGCCAGCCTCCTGCATTCCCTTTAATTCACGCTTTAACTCTCGAATCTCATCCCGCAATCTAGCGGCTAGTTCAAAACTTAACTCAGCCGCCGCAGATTTCATCTGCAATGTTAGTGATTCAATCAGAGCAATTAGCTCCTGCCTTGGGAGTGAGTGAGTATTTTTACTATGAATACCACTGGTAAAGCCAATTTTTTTACTAGTTGCGGCTAAATCCTCTGTGTCATCAATCTCTTTTGCGATCAGATCTGTTATATCGGCAATCTTTTTACGCAGCGGTGTTGGATCAATTCCATGCTCAGTGTTGTACGCAACCTGCTTAGCCCGCCTCCGATTAGTCTCATCAATTGCATTGGTCATAGATTTTGTCATGTTGTCGGCATACATGTGTACCTCACCAGAAACATTTCTAGCAGCTCTACCAATCGTTTGAATCAATGAGGTTGTAGATCTTAAAAAGCCCTCTTTATCGGCATCCAAAATTGCAACAAGTGATACCTCGGGTAGATCTAAACCTTCTCGCAGAAGATTGATACCAATTAATACGTCATACTCGCCAGTTCGAAGCTCTCTTAATAACTCAACTCTTCTCAGCGTATCTACCTCAGAATGTAGGTACCTAACTTTTACGCCAAGCCCAAGCATGTAATCGGTGAGATCTTCAGACATTTTTTTTGTCAAAGTTGTAACAAGTACTCGCTCATTTTTCTCTGCTCGAATTCTTATTTCATTAACCAAGTCATCAATTTGACCCTTAATTGGCTTCACAATAATCTTTGGGTCAACCAGACCGGTGGGGCGAATGACCTGTTCAACTACATCGTTATTAACCTTTTCCAATTCATATTTACCTGGAGTTGCAGAGAGATAAACTTTTTGACCACACCTGTCTAAAAACTCAAGAAATTTTAATGGCCGGTTATCCATCGCACTCGGTAACCGAAATCCATGCTCTACCAATGTTCGCTTTCTTGCAGCATCACCTTCATGCATCGCTCCAATTTGAGGAACAGTCACATGTGATTCATCAATAACAACTAAGAAATCTTCCGGAAAGTAATCAAGTAAGCAGTTTGGTGCAGAACCAGGTGCCCGCCCATCTAATTGGCGGGAATAGTTTTCAATCCCAGAGCAAAAGCCAAGTTGCCTCATCATTTCAATATC
>Ga0164295_10001694_pt1 | contig 18317 bp, 9 predicted proteins | sample GEODES006metaG_FD_111798 | JGI IMG/M metagenome (GOLD analysis project Ga0164295, IMG submission 111798) | Oligotrophic lake water microbial communities from Sparkling Lake, Wisconsin, USA - GEODES006 metaG | ecosystem: Environmental > Aquatic > Freshwater > Lake | place: USA: Sparkling Lake... | reverse complement strand
GCCTTGATCGTCGCAGGCATCATCGCGGTGCTGCATTTCACGCCCATGAAGCAGTGGCTGGTCGAGGCGCAAAACTTGAAGCAGCAGGTCGAAGGCTACGGCTGGAAGGCCCACGCGGTGTTCATTCTCGGCAGCGTCATCGGCATCGCGGTCGGCGTGCCACGGCTGGCGCTGTGCGGGCTGGGCGGCGTGTTGTTTGGGTTTGTGGAAGGCGTGCTCGCTTCCCAGTTTGCAGGCGTGCTGGGCTCGTATGGCGCGTTCTTGATCACGCGGCTCTGGGCTCCGAAACAGTGGGTGAAGCGTCAGCTCGCCAAGAGCGACAAGTTGCGCTCGCTGCTGGAAAGGCCGACCATCGGCAGCATCTTCGTCGCCCGCCAGCTGCCCGTGCCCGGCATCGTGCCGAATGTGCTGCTCGGCGTGCTGTCCACGCGCCACCGCACCTTTTTGATCGGCACGTTTCTCGGCTACTTGCCCAGCAACATCCCGGTCGCGCTCGCGGGCAGCAGCATGGCGAAAGAGTCGCTGACCAAGGCCATCGCGCAGGTCTCGCTGAGCATGCTGGCCCTGGGCGTATGCAGCGCTTTGATCATGACGGTGCGGCGGCGGATGAAGGATGACTAACTCCCCCTTTGTTGGTTGCTAGGAATCATCCTCCAGCGGGTAGGGCGGCTTCCGCCACCATGCTTGCACTCGCGGAAAAACATGACCCATGACCATGCCGATGATGACGGTCCAACTGGCTGCGAGAGCAAGCAGCGTGGCTTCTATGTGGCTGCTACGCTCATAGAAAAATGTCCAGGCCGCTGATGCTAGCGGCGACCAGATCCACTCGATAACACGCCATGCCGTGTCGTTCGTCGGGCGCGTGAAGCTTCCCATCCGGACCATGAAATGAACTATGGCTATGACCACGCTTCCGATTCCATGAAGCAAGGCAAACCAGAAAGCTGCTTTGACGGAAAATGAAGTGGACATAAAAAGCCGCTACTGCGTCGCGAACTTCGTCAGCAGGCCGCGCTTCTTGGTCATCTTCAACATGCCGCCGAAGATCGTGCCGGCGATAGCCATGAAGACGACGTTCAGCCCGGCGGCCCAGAACATGTGGTTCCAGCTGAGCTGGCCGTTGTTCGGATCAAGCACCTCTCTCATGCCTTCAAACACATGCGTGGCGGGGAAAGCGAGGGCGATGGGTTGCAGCACGGCGGGCAGCTTGGCGACCGGATAGAACACCGCGACGATGGGCTGGATGAAGAAGGGAATCGCCCAGGCCAGCGACTCAGCAGCCTGGCCCCAGCGCAGGATCAGCGCAGTGGAGATCATACCCAACGACCAGCCGAAAACGAGCAGGTTGATGAAGAAGGGAATCAGTGCCCACTGCATGGAGAAGACGTTGAAGCCGTAGCCAAACGCCGCGCAGATCGAGAGCACAAAGACCGTCACGCAGATGCGCAGGAAGCCGATGGTGAAGGTGGCCGCGACGTATTCCGTGGTGCGCACAGGGGCGACGAAGATGTTCAGCAGGTTGCGCGTCCACACGTCTTCCAAGAACGAAATGGCCACGCCTTGCTGCGCACGAAAGAGCACGTCCCACAGGATCATGCCCCCGATGAGGAACATCAAAAAGCCACCGAAGGTCTCGCTCGTGTGGTCACGCAGAAACAGCGTCAGGTTCCCCCACACCATCAAGTCCACGAGCGGCCAGAAGATCAGTTCGATCAAGCGCATGGGGGTCCGCGTGTAGAGGAACAGGTAGCGAAGCACGAGTGCGCTGATGATGCGGAAATTCATAGCGAAGGTGTAGCGTGAGTAGTGAAGGAGTTCAAAGGGCAAGGCGAGTTTGTCGTTCGAGCTTTAGCTCGTGCTGCTTTCGGCACTGGCCTGATGAGCTGAAGCTCGAACTACGAACTCGTAGCCTGCAACGGCTCCAGCTCGCTCAGTTTCTGCTCCCACTCGGCGTTCAGCTTCTGCAACTGCGGGTCCAGTTCATCGTGCTCTTTCTGGAGCGCGAGAGCTTTGTTGGAGTCCGACCAAGTGCTGGGGTCTTGCAGCAGCGCGATGATCTCCTGGTTGCGCTTCTCCTTGGTCATGATCTCGGCTTCGAGCGCGGCCACACGTTGCTCCAGTTCGCGCTTCAGCTTGGTGCGGGCGATGCGTTCCTCGGTCTCGGCGCGTTTCTGTTCCTTGGTCTTGTTGGGGGCTTTCTTCTCCTGCGGTTGCCAGTTGCTGGGCTGCTGATTCGTCAGCTTCGCTGTGAGCGCTTCGCGCGCGGACAGGGCCTTGGTCTTGTCCAGATAGTATTGATAATCGCCCGCATACGGCGTGAGCTGGCCAGCGGCGATGTGGATGACGCTCTTGGTCATGGCGCGGATGAAATGCACGTCATGGGAAATGAACACCAGCGTGCCCTCGAACGGCTCCAGAGCGCCGATGAGCGCGTCGATGCTGCCCATGTCCAAGTGCGTGGTCGGCTCATCCATCAGCAGGAAATTCGGCGGATCGAGCAACAGCTTCACCAGCGCGAGTCGGCTCTTTTCACCACCGCTGAGGATGCCTACGGGCTTGAACACATCGTCGCCTCGGAACAAGAACGAACCGAGGATGCTGCGGGCAGCGACCTCGGGCACGGGCTTGTCCATGTCCATCGCGCTTTGCAGCACCGTGTGCTTCGGGTTCAGCGTGTCCATGCGATACTGGGCGAAGTAGCCAAGCTTCACATTGTGCCCCAGCTCGCGCGTGCCGCCCTTGGGTTGCAGCGCGCCAGCCAGCAGCTTCAGCAGCGTGGACTTGCCCGCTCCGTTGGGGCCGACCAGCACGGTGCGCGCCCCGCGTTCGATCTCGAAATCCAGCCCTTCATAGACGGGCGTTTGTCCGTAACTGAATTGCAAATCTTTGAGCGTGATTACACGCTGGCCGCTGCGCGCGGGCTGTGGAAAGCGGAACTTCACCGTCTTTTCACGAGCTTCCGGCGCGTCCAGCACGTCCATCTTCTCGATCATCTTCATCTTGCTCTGCGCACTGCTCGCTTTGCTGGCCTTGGCCTTGAAGCGGTCGACGAAGGTTTGTAGCTTGGCGATCTCGCGCTTCTGGTTGGCGAACGCCGCCTCGTGCTGCAGCTCGCGAGCTTCCTTCTGCCCCACGTAGCTGTCGTAGTTGCCGGTGTAGCGGAAGATCTTGCTGCGAGAGATCTCGAGAATCACATCCGTCAGTTGATTCAAGAACTCTCGGTCATGCGAGATCATCAAGATCGCACCTGGATAGCCCATCAGGTAGTCCTGGAACCAGATCAGGGATTCCAAATCCAAGTGGTTCGTCGGTTCGTCCAGCAACAGCAGATCCGGCTCCTGCACCAGCAGCCGTGCCAGGTGCGCGCGCATGACCCAGCCGCCGGACAAGGTCTTCGCGCTGCGCTCGAAGTCGCTCTCTCGGAAGGCCAGGCCGCGCAGGATCGTCTTGGCCTTGGGCTCGGCCTCCCAGTGAGAATGCTCGGGCACGTGGCTCAAGGCGAGCGAGAGCACCGTCTCGTTGCCCACCGGCGCGGATTCCTGCGGCAGGAAGCCAATGCTAGCGTTTTTCTCCCACATGACGCGGCCCGCGTCGGGCGTCAGTTCCTTCAGCAAGATAGCGAACAAGGTGGACTTGCCCGCGCCGTTCGGACCGACCAGGCCGATGCGTTCGCCGCGTTGAATGTGGAAGGACACATCGCTGAACAGCGTGCGACCGGCGTAAGTTTTTTCGAGACCGGAGACAGAAAGCATGGGGGCGCGTTCAGTGCGCCGCCCTCCCCGGCAAGTCAAGCCTGCTCAAGGCAGCCCTGGGCGATTATTTGACCGAGTGATGGACCTTTGGAGCCTCCACTTTCGGACTGCCCTGGGTCATGCTCAATTTCTCACGCACGCTGATGACTTTTTGCTCGGCCTTGAGCCTGGTCAGCATCTCCTTCTGCACGAGCTGCTTGTCATCAATGTCCTCAATGGCCTGGTTGCGCTCTTCGTTGTCGACGCCGTAGTTGATCCCGGGATTGATCTGTTCAATGCCGCCTTTCGTGGCTTGACTCAGGCTTTGCTTGATGTCCGTCTGGTGGGCGCGGAGGCCTTCTTTCAAGGTTTCCACCAAGTCGCGGCGGTCAGCCACGCTGACTCCCTTTTGGATGTCTTCCTTGGCGGTGTTTGTGGCGGTGATTTCCTTGTCAATCTTGGCGATTTCGCCTTTCACGCCTTTGAATCCGTGGTTGAAAAAGCCCTTGATCTTGTCCTTCCATGTGGGGTTCTCGCTGAGTTGCTTTTTGCGGGCCTCCAACTGCTTGAGGTGGTCGTTAAAGGGCTCGAGGGATTTCTCCATCGCCTCTGTTTTGATCGCTTGGGTGAGGTTTTCATCATTCAATTGGCGCTCAGCGGTGGTGTTCTGATGCGCGCCCTCGAAGTCCATGCCCAGATCCTCGGGAATCTCGGTTTCCTTCAGGCTTTTCATCATGTCGGTGACTTCCTTGCGTGTCTCCTCCGTGTGCAGTCCGTCCATGAGAGGCTTGGTTTTGAGCTCGACCCGGTTCTTCGACTCGATCCGTTCGCTCTGGATGATCTCGTCCTGCTCCTGGCTTAGAATGCGGTCCTGCTCCTCCAGTCCAGTGGTGTCCAAGCCCTCCTCTTTGCCTTGCTTGATTTGCTCGCGCAGGTTTTTCCTCTCTTCGTTGATCTCTTCCGTGCGCGGGCTCACAGTCCCCGCCTCCTTCCCGGTGATGAGCTTGTAGTGACCTTCGCTGCCATTGCCCAGGCTGTCTTTCTGCGTCAGGTTGAAGCTTTTCTGCGCGAGTTGGGCGCAGGCTTTCCAGTATTGGTTCTTGTTGAGCTGCGGATTGATCGTGACCTCGGACATCACAAAGCGCAGGGCCGCGCTGTTGTTGATGGCGATCTCGCCCAGACGCTTCTGGGTTTCGATGGCCTTCTCCATCGACACCTCTGCACTGCCTGAGAAGCGGGCGGCAAAGCCCTTGTCGTCCTGCACGCCCTGGTTCAGCGCGGACAGATACTGTTTGCTCTCCGGGCTGAGGTCATCCGTGTTGCAGGCCATGCTTTTCAGGTCCTTGCTCAGGTCGATCATCGCCTTCAGCCGGTTTTCCTCGGACAGCGTGTCCATTTTGTCGACGCCATGCTTCTGAGCCAGCTGCTGCGCCTTGCGGTTGATGGAGTTGACGTAATCCGGCGAGGTCTGCGTGATGAACTCCTTGGAGAATGTAGACGACGAGCTGTTGCCGCGCAGAAAGGATTCCACACCGTTGGTGTTGGTTACCTTGCCCAACTCGGCCGTGGTCACCGCTCGTCCGACATTGGTGGCGAGCTTGATACCGTCGGGTTTGTTCAGCAGGCACTGGCAGACCGCGACCCCCATAGCTGAGTCCGAGTGGTCGCGCATGAGGTCGTAGGCCATCTGCGCGCTCTTCTCGGGGTGCTGCTCGGCAATGAGGGCTTCCAGCTTGCGGGCCATGACCTCGTTTCTGATCGGATCTGAATCTTTGAGGGAGGCTTGGGCATCGCGGAACTGCTTCAGGATTTCTTCGGAGGAGGGCATGGCGAGGAAAGATGTGCGCTGGATTGTTAATGAAACCACAACAAGGGGGACTGCGCAGTTGCGCAGTCGTGTGTGGCAACACTGTTAATCGGTGCTGGTGGCCAAAGGTTATGCAAGTCAGCGCAGCGAAATGTCGCCGCTGACCTTCTGTGGGCCGCGCACGAACTGCCCGATGCCTTCATTCGCACTCGGCACGATCAAGCCATGGAACGATGTCGATTGGGCCGGTGTCCCGAGCAAGCAACTGCCGCTGAAGTGACCCGTCGCGGCGTTGATCGACATGCTGAAGGACTTCGGACTCGTTGTCAGCGGAGCGGGGCGCACGGCACTCTGGCTCAGGGTTAGAGGCATCGTCGCAGGGTCAGGCAAGCCACCTTCGGTGAAGACGAGCAAACCATTCGGCGTGCGCACCGGAGCTCCGAGCAATCGCTGGCCAGAACCAGGCGCACGATAACGACTGCCCTTGGCTTGAGCGTAGAGCGTGTTCCAGCCCTCAGTGAAGGAGGCATCGTCGGGGCGAGCTTCTTTGCGCCAGCTCACTGAACCGCCGCATTCATCATTGCCGACATCGAGCCGTGCCATCACGCTGCCATCTGTTCCATAGAGCGGCGCGAACAGCGGCACGCCCAGGTCCGTCAAGCCACTGCTGCTGGTGAAGGCCACACCATCGGCCAGACGACCACTGGCCGTTGCAAGGCCATTCGCCTCCACGACCAGGGAGACAAAGCCGCGTCCCTCAGGGATCGGCGTGGTGATGCCGCGTTGCAGGTCGTCGGTGACAATGCCTGCGTTGTAGCGTCCAGCAACGTCACTCGTCTCCGACAAGCATGGGGCCGCCGTGGCCCAGATGAAACGCCCCTGGGTAGGTCGACACATGACCCAAACCCCGTCTTTTTCGGAAACGATGATATCCAATAATGCAAACGCCGGGTCACCCTTCTTCCCTAGCGGTAGGTCTGCGAAAACGAGGCCGTTATTAAAATAGGAGAACCGACCTGCGAACGGCCACGATTGCCTGCCGTTACTCAGACGTCCTGTGAAGGCGGCAGTGCTGGTAACGGTGAGCTTCAGAAGCCCTCCCAGCTCCTCGTTTTTGTCAGCGCTCCTTGGCGCTGAACCCACAAAATGCCCCACCAGTTTCGGTGGCAGGGCAAGCACTGTTAGAGGGACGGTTACTGTGGAGCTTTTGCCGCCTGGATTGGACACCCACAACTGGACCGCATAGGTGCCGGGGGTTGTGGGGCGGCCATAAACATAGCCATAGACAGGATCAACCACCAAGCCAGGTGGCAAGTTCGCTCCACCGTAGCTTGTCACGACCCCATTGACGGCCATGGGGATGGCCCCAAGCACATGAGCCCTCATCACCGGGTTTTCAGCAAAGCCCGTGACCTCGGGTGCCCGCACAAAGGCAACATCGAACGAATCACTCACGACTTCGGCTCCGCCACAGCTGATGCGGCAGTAGTAGCCGACCTGCTTTGCCTCTAGCGACATGATCATCATCGTGGCCTTGGTCTCGCCAATCACCGGTCCGGCTTCCGAGAACCACTGGTATTTCAAGTCCGGCCCAGTAGCACGAACCGAAAGGGTGTAAGGCCTGCCCACGCCGGCCAGCTCCACGCCTTGCACGACGGGATCGAACACGCCGAGGAGCAACACGTCCTTCACCGTCGTGCCTGCGGCATTGGTCACGGCGAGGCTGTAGGTGCCCGCCACACTCAGCGAACTGGCCACGATCTCGATCGAATCCGTGGTCGCGCCTTTGATCGGCAACCCGTTCTTCCGCCACTGATAAGTGTTGTCCGGCGGGTAAACGGGCAACGGAGGCCAGGCGGGAATCAACGACCCAGCGTTGATGCTCATCTGCACGGGCAACGGGTAGAACTGATAGGTGTCACCCAGCCGCAGCATCAAGGATTGAGACATGGCCGGCACCTCGGGCTTGGTCAGGCCCCAGCCAGCGATGGTCAGCTCCATCACCGTGATCGCTGGTGTGCCGGACTTCATGCGCAAGGTCGCCGAGCGAGCGCCACTCGCTGTTGGCTTGAAGGTCGCGCGATAGGTCGCCTTCGTTGTCGTTCGGCTCACCAGCGCCACCGTGAAATCGGCCGCCGCAGAACCTTCCAGCGCAAGGGCGAGAGTCGGCAGGGGGGCTGTCGCAGTCGTCACCTCAAAGGTCAGGCTGCTGGTCTTGCCCACCGCAGCGGCAGGCAGAGCCAAGACCTGCCCGCCTTCCAAGGTTGTGGCTTGTCCAGCGGCTTTGATGGTGAGCAGACTGATGTCGCCGCGTCCCGCCAGAGCCACGTCGAAAGACGGCAGCGTCACATCACTACTGGTCACGTGGAACACGGCGGTGCGGATGCCGTCGCCCTGCGGTGCAAAAGCGACTTCGACCGTGGTGCTCTGCCCTGCCGCAATCACGGTGGGTGGCGCGGCGACTACCGAATACTCCGCCGCATGGGCACCCGTGAAGCCGATGTTCACTTGCTTCAAATCACTGCCGCCAGCGTTGCGCAGCACCAGACACGCACGGCGGCTGCGGGTCAGCCCCAGCACCTCCAGGCGTTGCTCCAGCGGCACGTTGTTGAGGCCCTCCACCACCAGCTTGGGCTGTCCCTGGCCAGTCAGCGAGATCGAGTAATAGTCCTCGTCCACGTCACTGCTGCGGATTCGCAGCGTGGCCTGATGCAGCGAAGCATCCGCCGCCGTGTGGCTGATCGTGAGCGTCGTGCTGGCCCCCGGTGCCAGCGAGGCGGGCACGTCCGACAGCGTGAAGGCATAGCCCGAACCGTCGAGGTAGGCCGAGAGGTTCAGCAGCGGCCCCGCGCCGGTGTTCTTGATCGTGATGGTCTGCTGAGTTGGCGCAGGCCCGAAGGGCAAGGCCCCGCTGCCATTCGGCAAAGGCGCGCCCGCAATGTCCACGATCTCAATCTCTGGCGGCAGCACACCCTCGGCGGTCAGCGCCACGTCGATGGGCGTCTCGCCTTGATTGCCAGAGCTGATGCGCACCTTCGCGCTGCGCGTGCCCAGGCCTTTCGGCGAGTAACGAATGCGGACACTCGCCGACACATAAGGCCGCAGTTCGATGGGATTCAGCGGATCACGCAGTTCGAAGTCCCCCGCTGCATCGTCGAGAATCGTTGCCGAAAGCGCGGGCACAGTGGCAAAAGATTGGTTCGTGACATAGATCACACGCTCCAGGCTGGAGTTTGCATACAGCGCGCCGAAGTTCACCGGACCTGTGATCGCGGGATTGCTCTGATGATCCACGCTGACGTGCAGCTGCGGTCCATCCTGGAAGTAGAGCAGGTGTTTAGCAGGATCAAAACCGGTGCCGATTTGGGACCAGCGCACCTCATCCAGATCGCCCGTGAAAAGGTCCGTGCCCGCCGGTGTGCCGCCAGCGGTGATGGCCCCGCCGCTCGCGACCACGTAAGGCGTGGTGACAATGGCCCCGGCGGCCTGACCATTCACGTAAAACGTCGCCACGCCCGCCTTCCGCACCAGAGCCACATGCACCCACTCGCCCGCCGTGAAGCTCGCCTCGCCCACATCCCCAGCGCCGCCGAGCCGACCACGCAGCACGCCATCGACCAGATAAATGCCGAAGCCATTCGTGCCCGAGGTGCCACAATAAACCAGGGCCTGCGTGCCTGTCGTCGTCTGCGGACGTGCCCAGGCTTCCACTGCGAAATTGTCCGGCAAACCCAGGGTCAAGCTCGAGGTGATCTTGCCCGTGCCGTCAAAATGCGTGCCCAGCTTGCTTTGCACTTTGGTGGCCGCTGGTGTGCCTGCCACATCCAGGTAGGTAGGCGATCCCGTGACGGTTTGCTGAACGTTGACAGTGATCGTGCCGCTGGCGGAAAAAGCATCGAGCTTGGTGACCGTGAGCACCCCACCCTCTTGCGCGCCTGCATCCGACTCGCCAAACCGCCAACTGAACGCGAAATTCACCGGGCCAGAGGCGTTCGGGTTTGGCAGAACCTGAATCGGCGGATTGAAGATATTGGTCTGGAAGTTGCCGACGTTCGTGATGCTCGTGTTGATCGGCGTGATAATCGGGCCCGACCCAATGATTAGTCCTGGCCCATGTCCGATGATCACTCCCGGCCCTGGGCCAATGATCCAGCCCGACTTCACCCCGATTTCGAAGCGCACGTCCCCGCTGTTAACAGTGAAGACCAAGCGGGAGGACGACACGGACTGGCTAAACACCCGCACGACCATGCTCGCCCCTGGTGCCAGCGAGGTGAAAGGCAAACTGGCCGAAGCGCCCGTCATCGACTGGGCCTGGAGATTTACCAGGTCGGCATCGCCATCGTTGGTCAGCACCAGGGTGGCTCCGTTGGCCACCTCCGACGCTGCGGGCACCGGACTTGTCACGACCCCAAATGAGCTGATGCGCCGGACCTCGCCCACGCCGACCTCTTTGACCCGCAGCACGGGGCCATTCACCTGGGACGTGGCCAGCAGCGAGATGGTGAAAGCGCTCTCGTCTGCGTCGTTGCTGGAGATCGTCAGCATGGCGGCCATGCTGCCCTTCACATTCGGGGCGAAGCTCACCACTAGCGGGGCTGTCACCCCAGGGGCCAGTGAGTCTGGCAGCGCGTGGCTCACCACAAACTCGGCCCGATCTGCGCCGGAAACGGCCGCGCCCAGGCCGGTCAGGGGCTCGTCCCCCGAGTTCTTGACGGTGAACGTGATTGGTCGCACCTGGCCCGGCGCGCACGTGACCGCATCCAGGTTGATCCAGGGTAGCTGCACCGAGCCTGTGCCTCGGTAAGACATCGGCTCCACGCCGCCTGTGCTGGTCAGTTCTTCACCCTCCCATCGCTGCACGCTGATCTCCGGCGCTGCGTGCAGCGACGTGAATGCAGTCGCGATCAGGATTAAAAGAAGCCAAGGACGGTGCATGGAATGTCCATTCTGCCAGAGCCGGTGCTCCAAGCACAGTTTTTTCTTACCAACCTAACGCCAGTCAACCTATGGCGGCGGCTCACCTCGCTCTCGATAGCGATAGGGCATGAGTCGCCGCTGCTCAAAACTCGTGGCCGGGCCAGGTCGCTGCTGCAGTGCGGAGAGATAGCCTTCCAGCGTCAGTTCCGACCACGGCGTGAGCGTGCGTTTGCCGGAGTGGGTGAACAACCAGTGCGCAAACCGGCTCCATTCGTCGCTCCCCGTTTCATCAGGCACCAAGGCCCGCAACGCGGTCAGGCCAGGATGCTCCGTGGCCTCAATCGCGCCCTGCTCATTCACCCGGCGCGAGACATAGGTGTCCGCCAGCGCCAGGAACCAGGCCGGCACAGGCAATTGCTGTGGCGGCGCGATGTCATGCACCATGACCTCACCGGTATCCAGCGTGAAGGCCACGCGCGTGCCGTCATGATTCAGAGCCAAGGCACCGCCCATCGCGCGGACCATGAAGGGCTGACCCAGCAACGCACGCGCCGCCACATCGCCCACCACCACCTGACCCGCCGTGGCACACGCGAAGCGCTGGCCATCGCCACTGAACGCCACCTGCAACACCGGCTCGCCCAGGCGGAAAAAGTCAGCCAGCGGCGTCAGTTGCTGTGCGTCCCACAGAGCCGCCATGCCGTCCGTGGACGCCGTGAGAAAGACGCGGCCATCAGGCGAGAACGCCACGCTGGTGATCTGACTCTGGTGCAGGGGCAGGGTCACCACCTTCGGCTCCTGCTCACGCATCAAGCGCACAAAACCATTCGTCATGCCCAGGCATAGCGTGCGTGTGCCGCCGTGAATGGCGAGGCACGACAGCCGCTCCGCTTGCAGCATTTGAGCCTCGCCGTCTCCCCGCCATAGCACCCGCACAGGAGATAAGAACTGACCTTCGGGCGCGCGCGTGGCCCAGGCTGCCGCTTTACCGTCCGGCGAAATGGCCGCCATCTCCCAAGTCATGGCTGCATCGCCCGCGAGCATCGCTTTCAAAGGCTCGCCCTCCGTGGACACGCGCACCAGCGCACCATTGCGGCGGGCCATCAGCATTCGTTTGCCCGGCTGCTGCTGAAGAGCTAGCGCTTGCTGTTTCCAGAAGGCGGCTCCCGTTCGTGTTGCCGTTGCCGTGTCCCAGACGGATGAGGACAAAGGCGTCGGCATCATCTGCACGAGCGAGTGCCCATTCTCAGCAAAGGCCAGCGCACTCCACACCCCGTCGCCCGGACGCGCTGGGCCACCCGCGTGCAGCGTTTGTCCCAGCGTGATGTGCTGCGGCAGTTCCAGCACTTCCAGCGCGCTGCCCGCCTCGCGTCGCAGCGCCAAGCTGCGCCCCTGCGAGGGACTCGCCACGTAGCGCGAACGTTGCGGCTTGCGCAGTGTCATCGCCCCCGGACTGGCTTGCCGCCAGACCCGCACGGAGGAATCCGCATTGACCAGCAGCGCCTCGTCCGACGTGCGGTTGAGCAAGATGCTGCGCACAATGCCGGCGGAGACCAGCGGCGGCTTGAGGTCGGTCTTCTTCACCGGGTCATACCAGCGCACCGCGAGCGGCACACCTCCGCCCGCCGAAAGCACATACCCCTGATCCAGCGAGCAGGCCACAGCCGTGACCTGGCCCGAATGCAAGAGCGTGGGAGCCAGCGATAGCGCGCCATTCCCGCTGAAGCAGGCCACATTTCCCACGGCGTCGCCCGCCACGACCGCCATGCCTAGATTGCTGAAGCCCAGCGCTGTCACGGCCGCAGGCATTTGCAGCAACAGCTCCTTGGCTTCGGCTTGGTTCACGCTCAGGCGTGAGATTTCACCGCCGCGCGAACCAGCCACGACCCAGCTCTCACGCACCCCGAGGTGCAAGTGCGTCACACTGCCCTCCAGCCTGCCTAGCAGCCGGGGCTGCGAAGCCGCCGTCTGGGGCATGATCCAGACGCCCCCCTCGCTGCCTCCCACCACCACGGAGTTGCCCTGCACCGCCGTTGACAGAGCCGTCACCGGCTCGGGGCAGGTCCAAACACGCGGCACGTCGTCATTGGTCTGAGATTGCAAGCGCACCTCCTGGTCAACCTCCGCCCAGGCCAAGGCGTTACCGCTGGGCGCCAAGGCCAGCGCCGTGACCGGGGCGCTGATCGCGATCTCCTTCGTCTGCCACGCGCCTTTCATGTGGTGGAAAAGCAGCAACCGCTCCTTTGTCGCCGCCTTCATGACCACGGCCAGCTCGTGGCCATTGCCGGAGACAGCGCCCAAGGTCAGCTCGCCCCACTCCGGCAGCAACGGGATCGCCGCCTCCACGGGCTGTGGGGTGTCCTCCTGCATCAGCATCATGCGCAGATCCGCTCCCGCAGCGCTGAAGGTCGAATCATTGCGCAGCGCGCGGGTCAGGCAGGCTACCGCGCTCTGGTAATCGCCGTCCTGCTTGTAGCGCTGAGCCGCGCTGAAGTCGGCGCGGCTCAGCGTGCGCCGCAGTTCCGCCTGCGTGCGCTCCACATGCGCGCGGGCCGCCTGCTCCTTGAAGAACATCAGCGTGCTCACCGCCAGTGCCGCGATGAACGCCAGCAGCGCCACCACCCCACTGATCACTAGCGGTCGATGCCGCCGCGCGAACTTCTCCATCACGTAGGTCCACGACGTCTCGCCCGCCAGCACCGGCTCATCTTTCAGATGCCGTTGCACATCCTCCGCCAATGCTGCCGCGCTGGCGTAACGCCGTGTCGAATCACTCTCCAGCGCCTTCAGCACAATGGCATCCACATCCCGCTGCTGCGTCTTGGTCAGGAGGAACTGGCTAGCTAGTTTGGACGGCGCGGTGATGTGCTTCGCCACGGGCCAGTGCTTCGATTCATCATTTGCCCGCCGCTCGATTTGCAGCGGCGTGCAGCCGGTTAGCAACTCATAGAGCACCACGCCCAGGGCATACAAATCTGACCGCGCATCGACGATGCTCGCGCCCCAGGCTGACTGCTCCGGGCTCATGTAGCCGGGGGTCCCCACGGTCTGATGCAGGCTGGTCAGCGGCCCTGTTTCCGGCTCGTCATCGCGTGTCACCTCCAGCGCCTTGGCGATGCCGAAGTCGATGATTTTCACCGCGTGTTCGCCCTCGCTTTCAAAGGCTAAAAGATTGGACGGCTTCAAGTCGCGATGCAGCACGCCCTTCTCATGCGCGTGCTGCACCGCCTCGCAGACGGCGATGAAAAGCGTGAGCCGCTCGCGCAGGCCCAGCGCATGGACCTTGCAGTAGCTCGTGACCGGCTCGCCGCGCACCAGTTCCATGGCAAAGAACGGCTGCCCCTCTGCTGTGCGTCCTGCATCCCATAGCCTGGCGATGCCAGGGTGCTCCATGCGCGCCAGCGTCTGACGCTCCGTCTCGAACCGCGCCAGCACATGCCCGGAAGCGACTTGCGCTTTCAAGACTTTCACCGCCACCTCGCGCCGCACCGGCTCCCGTTGCAGCGCACGATACACGACCGCAAACCCGCCCTCGCCCAGCTTCTCGATCAACTGAAAGCGCGGCACCTGGGGCAAATCCAGCGCTTGAGGCATAGGCGTGATCTGTGTTTCCAACAGCTCCTTCGGCTCATCGGCCATCAAGTCGCGCAGCAGGCACGCGGGACAGAAGGTCCGCGTGCCCCGCACTTCCAGCGGTGTGTGGCAGATGTCGCACTCAGGCATACCTGTGCTGAACCGAAATGGGGGATCAGTTACTGTAAAGGCTGAGCAAATGCCGCAGCTCGTCGTCCACCTCGGCCTCGCTGCCCACGGTGGCGGCCACGTGCTCGCGCAGACGTTCGCGGAAGCGCTTGCGCAGCCGGTGCACGGCCACCCGCGCCGCGCCCTCCGTCATGCCCAGCTTGGCGGCCGCCTCGGCGTGCTGGGCGTCCTTGCCATGCACCAGCAGATACTCGCTGAGCACGGCAAACTGCTCCGCCTTGCCAGCGCGGGCATGCTCCAGCTCCAGATCCTTCAGCGCATGGTCCAGAAGGGCCACCGCCCAGCGCCGCTCATAGAACTCATCTGGGGAAAGCCCGTCTTCACGCTGCGCGCAAACGGCTTCCACCTCGCCCGTGTCGAACTCCACGCGCAGAAACCGCCCGCCTCGTTTGACGGTCGCTTCAGCTCGCCGCCAGTTGGAAATGAAATGCTTCAATGCGCCCAGCAGAAACGAGCGCAGCCGGCCTTTTTCCTGGTTTGCATTCGCGATGGCATCGCCCGCCAGCAAGTGCAGGAAAAACGACTGTGTCACATCCTCAGCCTCCGCCGGGCTGAGGCTCTGCCGCCGTGCGAAGGCATACAATGGCACCCAGTAAAGACGGCACAGAACCTCCAGAGAAGCCTTGGCACGGGTGTCTTCACCGCCCGACCACCGGACCTGGGTCCACGGGGTTTCCGGGAACTGTCCCGCGTGGGTGAAGCCTTGATCCATGCCGGAACTGGGAGCCGATGGTTGAGGGTTGAGTGGAAAAAACAAACAGCCCGCGCTGTGTGCCATGGAAACTCAGAAACAGTATCACTTGGCCGAGACCAACGGCACGCCTTTTTTGGCTCTCAACCCTCCACTTTCCACTTCTGCCAGCCACTCAGCGGTCGCACTCGCCCATCACGAAGTCTAGCGAACCCAGGATGGCGACCAGATCGCTCATCATGTGGCCTTTCAAGACCTTCGGCAGGATGCTCAGGTTCACGAAGCTCGGGGCGCGAATCTTCAAACGATACGGCACGCCGCCGCCCTTGCTGTGAATGTAGAAGCCCAGCTCGCCCTTCGGGTTCTCCGCGCCGAAGTAAACTTCGCCCGGCGGCACGTCGATGCCCTGGGTGGCGATGATGAAGTGGTGGATCAGCTCCTCCATTTTCATGAGCACCTTTTCCTTCTTCGGCAGGAAGCCCTTGCTGCTGGCGACATTGATTTCGCCACCTGGGAAACTCTTGATCAACTGGCGCAGGATGCGGATGGACTGGCGAGTCTCCTCCATGCGGACCAGATAACGGTCGTAGCAGTCGCCCTTCGTGCCGATCGGGATGTCGAACTCATACTGCTCGTAGCCGAGGTAAGGATGGTTCTTGCGCATGTCGAACTCCACGCCCGAACCGCGCAGGTTCGGACCGCTGAAGCCGTAGGCGATGGCGTCTTCCTTACTGATGGTGCCAATGTCCTGCGTGCGGGCGAGGAAGATTGCATTGCGGCTAAGCAGAGCCTCGGTCTCGTCCAGCACCGGCTCCAAACCGTCGAGGAACTTGGTCAGGTCGCTCAGGAAATTCGGCGGCAAATCGCGCGTCTGACCACCAATACGCGTGTAGCTTGTGGTGAAGCGCGCGCCGGTCAGTTGCTCGGTCAGGTTGTAGATGATCTCGCGCTGCTGGAAGGTGTAGAGGAAGATCGTCATCGCCCCCACATCCATGCCATACACGCCCACGCCGAGCAGATGTGAGCTGATGCGCGCAATCTCGCAGCACATCACGCGGATGGCCTGGCCGCGCTCCGGCAACTGCCAGCCCAGCAGCTTCTCCACCGCGCAGGCATAGGCCACGTTGTTCGCCAGCGGTGCCAGGTAATCGAGCCGGTCCGTGTAAGGCACGAACTGGTTGTAGTGCATGTTCTCGGCGATCTTTTCATCACCGCGATGCAGATAACCCACCACCGGATCGGCCTTGGTGATGATCTCGCCATCCAGCTCCAGCACCAGCCGCAGCACGCCGTGCGTGGCCGGATGCGACGGTCCCATGTTCAGCGTTAGCCGTTCACCGACCAGATCGGTCATGGTTTCCTCGCCTGCTTCCAGGTGCAGCGCGGCCTTGGCGGCTGGGTCGAGCGCTTCGATCTCGCGGGTGACAGTGGGCATGGCGGTCTAAAAGGGGGACTGGTTCAGGTCGAGTATCCGCCCCGGCTCCAGAGCAGCAACCCGATTTTGTGAAAAATTTCACAAGCGCCGCAGGCTCATCGCCAAGTCCGTCCGATAAACCGGCGTCCGCAGCGTCAGCTCGCCACCGGCGTGTTTGAGACGCGAGGCTTGCAGCACGCGGCCTTTCGTGGGCTCGATCCATTCGAGGGCATAAGTTCCCTCTGGCACGTCCAGCTTGAACCAGTTCTCAAACTTGCCGGTGTTGAGCGAGGTCTTGTCCTTCCAGTGCTTCTTCAGGCTGCGGTGGATGTAAGCGGCGTAGGCCTTGCCTTCCTGCCCGAGCACCCGCACGGACAGCGTGTCAGCGCTGCTTTTTTTCTTCACCGGCACAGGCTGCATCTTGAGAAAGTCGAAGCTCTCGATGAAACGCTTCAAAATTCCGAGTTGCTTGCGCAAGGCTGCACTGCCGCCGCCGGGTTGCGTCGGCGGATACTGAAACGTGCCGTCCTCGTGGCCGACGGTGAAGCTGTAATCGAGGTTGTTGAACAAGGCACCACCCGCGAGGATGAAGTCCCAGGCCTCGCAGCGATAAACCTCATCGGCCCCGCCACGGAAGCCGGTCTCGTTCTCACCGATGGGCTTGTTCAGCTTCCAGTTCTCCTCCACCACGGTCGGCGGGTAGGTGTAGTGGAAGTTGAAGATGGAAATGTCCGGGCTGGGGTCTTTGACCTTGGCGCTGCCGTTCGCGATGTTTTGCGAGATCAGCTTGGGGTTCGCATGGTCTTTCTGAGCCTCGGCGATGACACGGGCGATGTGATGCTGCCACTCCAGCGTGACGCCGCCGAAGTAGGGCTCATTGCAGATCTCGTAATAGACGTTGTCCGCGTCCTTCAGCTCCTCGACGATCCGTTTCACAAACCGCTCCTGCACCGCCAGCAAGCCGCCGTGGCCGTCCAGGGTATGCACCTGGTTGAACGCTACCTTGCCCAGGCCATTGATGTTGTTCGCCGCATTCCACGGGCTCAGCGGCCACATCGTCGATTTCGATTTGTCGTCGCTGTTGGGGTAATACGGGCAGAACAACGTGACCTCGACCACCACGCCGCGCTTCGAGGCCTCGGCGACGAAGGCCTTGAAGCGTGTGAAGTAGGCTTCGTTCCAGCCAGTCAGGTCCCACTTGTTGCCGCCGTCCCACGCACCGGGCTGATCGCTGCGCGCCCAGGGTGCGAGGTAGCTCCCTGGCTTCGGCGCGAGGTTGTTCTTGGTGATGTTGAAGGCCCGCTCCGGCTCCAGATAGCCCGCACCGCTGAAGGTGCGCGTCAGGTTCAGGCCGTCCTTCTCCAGCGCCGCCAGATATTTCACGAAATCAAAATCCGCATTCAGCACCGTGCCGTAGTGATCGGCGGACGTGATGAGCACCGTCGGCTTGCCCCGCCACTCAAAGTAGCGCGGATTTTCCGGGTGCAGCCGGAGCATGTCTGCGGCGGTGGCGGTCACCATCATGATCATTAGCAGGGGAAAAATCAGCAAGCGCATTGCTGCGGTAACTACGCCCGTCAACGTCCTTGCCAACAACCCTTTCTTCCGTGCAAAGTGCGCCATGCTCGACGACGACTTGCCGCCCGTGGAAATGCCGATCACGGGCGAGCTAGACCTGCACACCTTCCACCCGCGCGATCTCGGCTCGCTGCTGCCGGACTACCTCGCCGAATGCCAGAAGCGCGGCATTCTGAGCGTGCGCGTCATCCACGGCAAAGGCACGGGCGCATTGCGCGAAGGCGTGCATCGCCTGCTGCCGAAGCTGCCCATGGTCGAAAGCTGGACTTGGCCTGCGGCGGAGAGGTTCGGCGGCTGGGGCGCGACGTGGGTGCGGGTGAAAGCCATTCAGAGTTCGTAGTTCGAGCTTCAGCTCGCTCAGGGAACGGACGAGCTGAAGCTCGAACTACAAACGGGATCAATGAATCTCCG
>Ga0164295_10001691_pt1 | contig 18330 bp, 13 predicted proteins | sample GEODES006metaG_FD_111798 | JGI IMG/M metagenome (GOLD analysis project Ga0164295, IMG submission 111798) | Oligotrophic lake water microbial communities from Sparkling Lake, Wisconsin, USA - GEODES006 metaG | ecosystem: Environmental > Aquatic > Freshwater > Lake | place: USA: Sparkling Lake... | reverse complement strand
AGCTGGTTTTTGCCTTCACCCTGCGGGTGATTTGAAATAAGCGAAAGTTCGTCGGCCATCACCTACTGCTATATAGCTCAGTGGCTATTCAAGCGTTTTCCAACTGCTGTTTTTAGGATTAAACCTGTAAGATGTTACGGCAAGTCGGTTTGCCCCATCAAGAAGCGGTCGCACTCGCGGGCGGCACCGCGGCCTTCGTTGAAAGCCCAGACGACTAGGGATTGACCACGGCGGCAGTCGCCGGCGGCAAAGACTCCTGGCAGACTGGTGGTGTATTTCTCATGCTCGGCTTTGATGTTGGAACGCAGGTCGCGTTCGACGTTAAGGGCATCAAGCAAAGGCTGTTCAGGGCCCAGGAAACCCATGGCCAGCAGGACCAGCTGCGCGGGGAGAACTTTCTCAGTGCCTGGAATCTTTTGAGGACCAAAGTTGCCTTTGTCATCCTTCTTCCACTCGACATTGACGACATGGACGGCTTTGACATGGCCGTTTTCGTCACCTTCAAAATGGGTGGCCGTTGTGAGATAGACGCGGGGATCGTCGCCAAAGCGAGCGGCTGCTTCTTCCTGGCCGTAGTCCATTTTGTAGGTCTTCGGCCATTCTGGCCAAGGATTGTTGGCCGCACGGGCAAGCGGCGGCTTGGCCATGATCTCTAGCTGGGTGACGCTGTTGCAGCCATGACGCAGGCTGGTGCCCACGCAGTCGGTGCCTGTGTCACCACCACCGATAATCACGACGTCTTTGCCATTAGCGGTGATGCTAGTAGCGCTGCCATCAAGTACGGCGCGGGTATTCGCAGTGAGCAGATCCATGGCGACATGAATGCCTTTCAATTCGCGGCCAGGAATGGGGAGATCACGGGCTTTGGTGGCTCCGGTGGCGACGACGATGGCATCGAAGTCTTTACGGAGCTGCTCGGCAGTGATGTCGGTGCCGACGCTGACATTGCATTTAAAGATGACGCCTTCGTCTTCCAGCAGCTTCACGCGGCGGAGCACGACTTCGTTTTTATCCAGCTTCATGTTCGGGATGCCATACATCAGTAGGCCACCGGGACGATCAGCGCGTTCAAAGACAGTGACAAGGTGACCGGCTTTGTTCAGCTGAGCAGCCGCGCTGAGTCCTGCAGGACCAGAGCCGATGATGGCCACGGTTCTACCGGTGCGGGCTTGCGGAGGCTCAGGTTTGACCCAGCCTTCTTCCCAGCCTTTGTCGATGATCGAGACTTCGATATTCTTGATCGTGACGGGAGGATTGTTGATGCCGAGCACACAGGAACCTTCGCATGGAGCGGGGCAGACACGACCGGTGAACTCAGGGAAGTTATTGGTCTTGTGCAGGCGGTCCAGGGCTTCACGCCAGTGACCACGATAGATGAGGTCATTCCACTCTGGGATGAGGTTATTGATCGGGCAACCACTGGCCATGCCGCTGATGAGCGATCCGCTGTGGCAGAAAGGAATGCCGCAGTCCATGCAACGTGCGCCCTGCTTTTTCAGCCTGTCCTCAGGTAGGTGCAGGTGGATTTCCTTCCAGTCTTTGACGCGCTCCAGCGGGTCGCGGTCAGAAGGTAGTTCGCGTTCGAATTCGATGAAGCCTGTTGGTTTTCCCATGATCTAGCGTTGTGAAAAAGTAATGTCTGTTGGTTGTAGTGATCGATCGGGAGATTCTAGCCCCCACCGATTCGTGCGACGTCTCTAGCGTTGGCTTCAAAGGCAGCGTTGAGTGCTTCGTCGCCGGTGAGGCCGTCGTCATTGGCTTTTTTGAGGGCTTTGAGGACTCGGGCGTAGTCACGTGGCATCACTTTGACGAATTTCGGCAGCATTTCTTCCCAGAGGGCAAGCACCTTGAAGGCTTTCTGGCTCTTGGTCAGGTCAGCGTGCTTTTTGATTAGCTCATAGAGACCGTCGATATCTGCCTGCTCGGTGACTTTTTCCAAGTCGGCCATGCTGGTGTTGCAGCGTGTGGCGAAGTCGCCCTTCTCGTCGAGAACAAAAGCGACACCGCCACTCATGCCTGCGGCAAAGTTACGGCCAGTCACACCGAGAACGACCACACGGCCTCCTGTCATGTATTCGCAACCGTGATCACCCACGCCTTCGACAACGGTATCGACACCGCTGTTACGGACGGCGAAACGCTCGCCAGCCATGCCGCGCAGGAAAAGTTCCCCGCTCGTGGCACCATAAAGTGCGGTGTTACCAGCAATGATGTTTTCTTCAGCGGCAAAGGTGCTGCCTGCTGGTGGATAGATCATGATGCGGCCACCACTGAGACCTTTTCCGATGTAGTCATTGCCGTCGCCTTCCAGCTCCAGCGTGACGCCTTTCGGCACAAAGGCTCCAAAACTCTGACCGGCGCTGCCGTGGAAGTGAAGATGAACCGTGTTGTCTGGCAAGCCGTGCCAGTGACGTTTGGTGATCTCGTTACCGAGGATGGTGCCAACGGTTCGATTGATGTTACGGATTTGAACGTCAGCTTTGATTGGGGTGCCGTTCTCGATGGCGTCTTTGCAAAGCGGCAGCAGCGTGGTGATATCCAAGCATTTGTCGATGCCGTGGTCTTGAGACTCTGTGCAGAAGCGACCGATCTCCGGGCCGACTTTCGGGCTGTAAAGCAGCTTCGAGAAGTCGAGACCTCTGGCTTTCCAATGCTCAACGGCTTTGCGGGCCTCTAGCATGTCCGTGCGGCCAACCATATCTTCCAATTTGCGGAAGCCGAGCTGGGCCATGAGTTCACGCACCTCTTGGGCGATGAAGGTCATGAAGTTGACCGTGTATTGCGGATCACCATTGAATTTGGCGCGCAAATCAGGGTTCTGGGTGGCCACACCAACTGGGCAAGTATTCAGATGGCAGACGCGCATCATGATGCAGCCCAGTGTGACGAGTGGGGCGGTAGCAAAACCGAATTCTTCAGCACCGAGAAGGGCAGCGACGACGACGTCACGACCGGTTTTCATCTGGCCATCAGCCTCGACGACGATGCGCTTGCGCAAGTCATTCAAGACAAGGGTTTGATGGGTCTCAGCTAGGCCTAGTTCCCAGGGGATACCGGCGTGCTTCACGGAGGTTTGAGGCGAGGCACCTGTGCCACCATCGAATCCGGAGATGAGAACCACGTCTGAGTGGGCCTTAGCCACACCAGCAGCGATGGTGCCGACGCCGACTTCAGAGACGAGCTTGACGCTAACACGGGCGGCACGATTGGCATTTTTTAAATCGTGAATCAGCTGGGCTAGATCTTCGATGGAATAGATGTCGTGATGCGGTGGTGGTGAGATCAAACCGACACCAGGGGTGGAGTGACGCACTTTGGCGATCCATGGATAAACCTTGGCACCAGGCAGCTGGCCGCCTTCACCGGGCTTCGCGCCCTGAGCCATCTTGATTTGAATTTCTTTAGCCTGTGACAAATACAGACTGGTCACTCCAAAGCGACCTGAGGCGACCTGTTTGATGGCGCTGTTCTTTGAGTCACCCTTTTCATTGGTCCAAGTGTAGCGCTCAGGATCTTCGCCGCCTTCACCGGTATTCGACTTACCGCCGACTCGATTCATGGCAATGGCGAGAGCTTCATGAGCTTCGCTAGAGATGGAGCCGTAGCTCATAGCGCCTGTTTTGAAGCGCTTCATGATGGACTCAACGCTTTCCACTTCCTCAATCGGCACGGGTGTTTGGGCGACGAAGTCCAGCAAACCACGCAGAGTGTATTGCTGCTTCAACTGCTCATCGACGAGCTTGCTGTAAACCTTGAAGGTATCAAAGCTGCCAGTTCGCACGGCTTTTTGCAGCGTGTGAATGGTGAGCGGGTTGAAAAGGTGAGCTTCACCTTCTTTACGCCACTGGTATTCACCACCGACTTCGAGGGTGGGTGAGTTGGCCTCACGATCAGGGTAGGCGTGGCTATGACGCTGGATGGACTCCTGGGCGATGACGTCGATGTCAGCGCCTTCGATACGTGTGCTGGTGTAAGTGAAGTATTTGTCCACCACGGCCTGATTCAAGCCCATAGCTTCAAAAATTTGAGCTCCGCGATAGCTTTGCATCGTCGAGATACCAATTTTTGAGGCGACTTTGATGACGCCCTTGGTGGCGGCTTTGATGAAATTATAGACCGCTTTCTTGTGGTCCAAATTCACCAACATGCCCTGACGGATCATGTCATCCAAGGTCTCAAAAGCTAGGTAAGGGTTGATGGCTCCACAGCCGTAACCGATCAAGGTGCAGAAGTGATGCACTTCACGAGGTTCACCCGACTCCAGCACGATGTCACATTGAGTGCGGGTGCCTTTGCGGATGAGGTGATGATGCAGGCCACCGACAGCCAGTAGGGCTGGAATTGGAGCTTTCGACTTACCGATACCGCGGTCGGAAAGAATGAGGATGTTTTTACCTTCAGCGACGAGCTTGTCAGCCTGAGCGCAAAGGTCGTCCATGGCTTTTTCCAGGCCGGCAGCGCCGGATTTAGGATCAAAGACGATTTCCAGTGTCGCCGAGGCAAATTGACCCTGGGCGATGCACTTGAGCTTGGCGAGTTCTTCGTTGCTGAGAATCGGTGTCTTCAGTTCGATCAGGTGACAGCTTTCTGGCTGTGGATTCAGCAGGTTACCTTCAGCACCAATGGTGGTGATCGGCGAAGTGACAATCTCTTCGCGGATACAGTCGATCGGCGGATTGGTGACCTGAGCAAAGAGCTGGTGGAAGTAGTCATAGACCAGCTTCGTTTTATTCGAGAGAACAGCAATCGGTGTGTCTGTGCCCATGGAACCAATGGCCTCGACGCCATCACGTGCCATCGGAGTCATGAGCAGACGCAGGTCCTCAAAGGTGTACCCAAAAGCAAGCTGACGCTGGAGCACGGTCTTGTGATCCGGCTCAGGAAGAGAGGCGGCCTCACTCACATCCGCCAGTTTCACCAAGTGCTTGTCAAGCCACTCGCGATAGGGTTTTTCTGAAGCGATCTGCTCTTTAATCTCATCATCAGGCACGATGCGGCCTTCGACCATGTTTACGATGAACATTTTCCCTGGCTGCAAGCGGCCTTTGTGGGCTACGTTTTCAGGTGCCACTGGCAAGACACCTGCTTCAGAGCCCATGATCACCAGGTCGTCCTTAGTCACGTAATAGCGTGAAGGACGCAGTCCATTGCGATCCAAAGTCGCGCCAATCATGGTGCCGTCCGTGAAGGCCACGGAAGCAGGACCATCCCAGGGCTCCATGAGGCAGCTATGGTATTCGTAGAAGGCTTTTTTCGCCTCGCTCATGGACTCGTGACCGCTCCAGGGCTCTGGAATCATCATCATCATGGCGTGTGGCAGAGAGCGACCGGCAAGGACCATCAATTCCAAAGCATTGTCAAAAATGGTCGAATCAGAGCCGTCCACATTAATCACCGGCTTAATCTTGTGGATGTCGGCACCAAAGAGATCGGAGGCCAAGCGAGATTCGCGGGCATTCATCCAGCTGATGTTGCCACGCAGGGTATTGATTTCACCGTTGTGGGCGATGTAGCGATAGGGATGCGAACGCTCCCAGTTCGGGAAGGTGTTTGTCGAGAAGCGAGAGTGGACCAGTGCTAGGGCTGAGTCCATGTCTGGATCACGCAGATCCTGGAAATAAGCACCCACCTGATGTGGCGTGAGCATGCCTTTATAGACAAGCGTGCGGCAGCTCAGGCTAGGCGCATACCAGAAGGTGTCGATCTTTGTCACACGGATGGCCATGTGCGCCATTTTACGAATGACGTAAAGCTTGCGCTCAAAGGCCACTTCATCTGCGAGGGCTGGACCGCGAGCGATAAAAACTTGGCGCATGAAAGGCTCGCTGGCCTTGGCCGACTTACCTAGGGTAGCGTTATCGGTCGGAATATCGCGCCAACCGAGAACGGGGCAGCCTTCGCCAGCAGCTATTTCTTCAAAAACGGCCTGAGCCTGAGTGCGGGCTGCCTGGTCGGGCGAACAAAAAAGATTCGCCACTCCATATTTACCCTGATCGGGGAGTTCGATGCCGCTGGCTTTGGCTGCCTTCTTCAAAAAAGCATCAGGGATTTGGATGAGAATGCCGGCACCGTCTCCTGTATTTTCTTCGACACAGGCACCGCGATGGTCGAGATTTTCGAGGATGGTCAGCGCATTCGAGACGATCTCGTGGGATTTTTTACCTTTCATATGACAGACAAACCCGACGCCGCAGGCATCGTGTTCGTTGCTCGGATCATAAAGGCCTTGTTTTGCTGGGAGTCCGGTGTTCGTCATTTTAGGTACAAAAGGGGGCGGGCGATTTAGTCGCTCTATGGGATAAATCAACTTAGAATCCACTCAGGCTTTTAAGTCCTGAATGGCAATAACTTCTGCAGATTGTGAATAAGTGACAACCTGGCTGGGCAATGAGGGACGCTATTCCGAATTGCTCAGACGGATTGGTGCCAAAATCGGCAAAGATTAAAGACGTAATGATTTACGACTCTGAAACGCCGATGTGCGCCAGAAAAACTTCCCAATCTCGCACTTGGTATGTGTTTCGGATCAGATGCGAAACCGGCATCTCACGTGGAGCAGCTGGACGGCGTAAGAGTTTTAAGCCTGCTTCTTCAGGAAGCTTGCTGCCTTTTTTACTATTCACCTTTTTGTCAGCCAGCACGCAGTTATCCCAAGTGCTTTTACCACCACGGGAAACCGGCACGATGTGGTCGATGTTCCCCTCGTTTGGTTTCAGCTTGCGCCCCGTGTACTGGCAGACGCCGCCATCACGCTCCCAGATGGCTTTAGCGCAGAACTTTGGACGGCGCTTTGGCACACGGTCAAATCGGGCCAAAACCAGCACCGTCGGCACGCGCACCGGACCTTTCACGGTGCCGATGCTGTTATCTCCCTCATTCACGGGCAGCTGCATCCAGTCCTCCCAAGTCACAGGAGTCATGTCGTCGAAAGCCGATATTTTTAGCGCCGTCGCATTGCCCGCCGCCATCATGCTAAAAGCATCGGCAGGTGTCTTAACGGCGATAGCTTGCCAATTTCGGTTCAGCACCAAAACAGTCGTTTTATTCAGAACGTCACTCATAGATTTAGCCTTTGAGAAAGGGTTTGAAACAGCGCAGCACAACATGGGTCGTGCGGCGGTGTTCGCTCTGGGGCGATGACGCTACTCAGCATCATCGCTTTGCCAAGAGACAAATACGACACAGAACAAGACGCTATGCACAGATGATGATAGACGGTCGAAGTCGGAAATGAGTCCTCAACCACGCCTTGGTTTACGACAAAGAATGCTGTCTAAGTGATTCTCCGTTGCACAGGACCACGCTGATGCGCTTGTTAATATCGTTTGGCAGCGTGGAGGTGCTCCAAATCACGGGCGATGAAATGCCTTTTCAAAGCCGTCAATATTGGCCTTCATCACGCTCATGAAATCGCCCTCATCTGGCACGTTTCCGCAGGGATCAAAGACGAGGCTTTTGACACCGATGGCTTCCAGTTTAGCGACACTTTCTGGCGCTGGTGTACCTTCCCAAATCATCCACTTAGCGGGATGTTTGGCGAGAAGGGCTTTCAAGCTTGCCATGGCTTTTTCGTCAGGCACCACTTCTGGCTCCCACAGCACCGATTGTAGATTGAAGCCATAACGACGAGCCCAATAATGATAGACTGGGTGTGAGGCCACTAGGGGTGCATGGTTCAAACGGCTACCACAGGTTAACAAACGTTGATTGAATGACTCAAGCTCCGCTTTCAGTAAAGCCATGCGTGACTTGATCTGTTCCACTGCGTCTTTGGAGACGAGTTCTTGTAGCGCCCCGGAGACAGTCTCCGCCTGCTGGATGGCTTGGATAAAGTCTAGCCAAGTGGTGAAGGCGGTGCCGTTGTGGCTGTGCTCGCCGCCTGGGCCGTGGCTGTGGGTGCTGTCGGCTTTGATCTCGATAAATTGCGCGTTGAATCCTGCGGAAGTATCCACCAACTTGGATTCTGGAAGCGTCACTTTTTCTGCCCACTTCGAATAGGTGGCTCCATTCATCAGAATCAGATCGGCTGATTGATAGGCGTTGATCGTGGCATCATCGGGTTGCCAAAAAGCAGGGTCTTCATCTGCTGGGGCAGGAAATTTAACGTCCACAGCATCTCCACCAAGTCTTTCGGCGAAGTATTTGAGAGGATAATTGGCGACATAGACCTGCAGCTTGTCGGTTTTTTGCGCGGGAGTTCCAGAACTGCTTTGATCTGCAGGCTTGCAGGCACTCAGAAGAATCGCGGACAGGATAATGAGGGAATAAAGATGGCGTGAAATCATGGCATCATCTTTTACGCGAGTTTCAGCCGATCTCTCCACATATATCTTGGCGTAGGGTGCATCTGCACTCCATAATCAGGGTCATGTCCTCCGCTCTACTCATTGATGCTGTTGTCTTGCTCGCCTACTTTGGTTTGATCCTGTGGATAGGATTATCTCAGCGCAGCAAGAGTGGCTCCATGGAAGGCTTTGCGCTTGGAGATCGTCAGATTGCTTGGTGGGCGGTGCTGGCTTCTATTTTGGCGGCTGAGATTAGCGCGGGCACTTTTTTTGGTGCTCCTGGTGAAGGCTATGCGCTGCGCAATTTCACCTATGTTCAGTTGATGCTGGGTTACTTATTGGCCCGGGTGGTTGTGAGTGCGGTGTTCATCCCTGCCTACTATAAACACGGCGTGGTAAGTATTTATGAGTTTCTCGGGACGCGCTTTGGGCCGGTGACGCATCGGCTCTCGTCAGGCGTGTTTTTAATCACGCGACTGCTGGCCAGTGGCACGCGGCTCTGGGTTCCAACGATGATTCTGGTCATCATCTGGCATTTGCAGAATCCTGGACTCATCATCTCACCAGCCACTGAGTTTTGGCTGACGGCCGTGGCCCTAGTCATCGTGACTTTACTGACAGCTGTTTATACCACCCTCGGCGGCATTCGCGCAGTGATTTGGACGGATGTGCTGCAAATCATTGTGCTTGTTTTTGCGCTTGGTTTCTCGCTGTTCTACCTGCTGAGCCACATCCCTGGCGGTTGGAGTGGGGCCACATCCCTACTGACAGGGCCGACTGATCTGAAAGTGATCGACTTTGGCACTCAGGACGGTCTTGGCTTCTGGGGGAATGTGAAGCATGTGTTGGAGCAGGAATACACCCTCTGGGCGGCTTTTCTTGGCTCTACCTTCGTCACTCTGGCGACCCACGGAACCGACCAAGACATGGTTCAGCGTATGTTGACGGCGAAAAATAAACGTCAAAGCGCCGTGGCCACCATGCTCTCCGGCCTAGCCGATATTCCGATCACCTTGGTTGTGCTCGGCATCGGCATTTTGCTCTATGTTTTCTATCAGCAGAACGTGGACACACTGCTGCCAAAGGGTGTTACGGGCGTGGTGTCCTCGAACAAAGTCTTCCCTTACTTTGTGCTCACGGTCATGCCTGCTGGTCTGCGCGGTCTGGTGATCGCTGGCGTGCTAGCCACGACGATGGGTTCTCTCAGCACCGCGCTAAACTCACTCGCCGTGAGTTATGTGCGTGACTTCCATTTCCATTGGTTTGGCGAGCCAGAAACCGATGCGGGTAAGGTCAAAGTGCTGCGTTTTGGCACCGTGTTGTTTGCTGCCCTCCTTGTTTCTGTCGCACTAGTCACAGCCTATGTGACATCCCACAATCCTCAGCTCCGCATCCTGCCGATCATTCTTGGCATCTTTGGTTATACCTACGGCTCATTGCTAGGTGTGTTCATGACGGGTTTGTTTACCAAAACTCGCGGGAACGATTTTGGCAACGTTATCGCCATGATCGCCGGCTTTATCGTGGTGGCTTACCTGAGTGGACTGGATAAAGACGTGATGAATCTTTTTGGAGCCAACGGCATCCATCGCCCAGAATGGATGCCCATCATCGAGTTCCCTTGGCGTATCATGTTTGGCACCATCACCACTTTCACCATCGCCATGATGTTTCGCACGCCGATTGAAAAACAGCAGCACCGGTTTCTAGCGGAGAATTGATCCTTAAGATCAAAGATCACCTCCATTGAAGAGGCGTGCCTGGAGGCAAAAGCCGCGCAGCACGCGCAATGTCCCAGTTGGCTAGGCGGAAGCCGCCAATGCTTTCTTGGGATCTCGTTCGGCTAGGAAATACTCGTGCCGCTTGCATCAAAGAGAAGGGCGGTCGTGGCTTTAGATTTTCTGCCGCGAATGATTATTGGCGTATGCTTTTGCCTAAACGGCGTAATACTCGATCCCAACACTCGAACACCAGACCTTCCCACGTGAACATCTACGAAACGCGTCGCCTGCTTGATGAATATTTACTTTTCCATTATGGGGCAGATCATGAGGTTCTTCCATGGGAACAGGGACCAAGCACGGCGCTAGGTTTTGCTGTCCGCACCGTGTCTGAATTGACTGATTTTAACCGCAAAGTTGATTCGGCTTTAGATCTGGGCTGCGCTGTAGGTCGATCCTCATTTGAGCTCGCACACTCTGCCAAGTCAGTCATTGGTATCGATTACAGCCATAGCTTTATTGATGCAGCCAAAGCATTGATCACTACGGACTTAAACTACCAACGACTCGATGAAGCTCAGTCTATGACGGAACTTATTGCCCGTGTGCCTGCGGAGTGTCCTCGGGATCATGTCCAGTTTGAACAAGGAGATGCCATGTCTTTACGCGCCGATCTTGGTCGTTATGATCTCGTTCATGCGGCCAATCTACTCTGCCGGCTTACTGATCCACAGCTTTTGATTGCGCGTTTGCCTGATTTAGTGAAGTCCGGTGGTCAGTTACTGTTAACGACGCCCTGCACCTGGCTGGAGGAGTTTACTCCACGTGGTCACTGGCCCAAGGGTTCGACGCGTGAATGGTTAAAAAGCGTCTTGTCAGAGCACTTCGATCTCGTGCTGGAAAAGGATCTACCCTTCTTGATTCGTGAGCATGCTCGGAAATATCAATGGAGTGTGGCTTATGGAACGCGTTGGATTCGACGTTAATCATTGGCAGCTGACTTATCAGCCGACTCCTGGTAGTTCTTTGCGGCTAGTGTTTGGTTGATTAGGGCCACACCTTTTGATTGTTCAGTTTGTCTGACGGAGCCTGTTAGTTTCAGTTAATTGATGGCAAAGCCTATAAAGACATCATTTTGTTTTGAGATCTGCCCTCTCTTCGGAGTTAATGGGTATTGCCATGAAGCCAGTATTTGAAAAAGTCCCGCATCGCGACTGGGAGTCGTTCCATTGTGAAACGGTCCATGGACCTGATTACGGAACACGGTGGCATTTCCATCCTGAATATCAGCTCACACTCGCCATTCGCAGCCGTGGTCACCGCGTGGTGGGTGATAACATTGCTCCACTGACGGATGGTGATTTGGTTCTTCTTGGCAGCAATCTACCGCATGTCTGGCATCAAGATGAAAATGTAGGCGCTTCGGTGGATGCGGTCATCGTACGCTTCAATGATAGTTTCCTGGGTAAAGATTTCCTGCAACTACCTGAAATGGAGGCCGTGCAGCGTGTGCTTAGACGCTCCGCTCGTGGGCTGGAGATTCGCGGCGTGGCACGAACCAAGATTACTCAGCGCATGCGACGCCTAGCGGATGTTGAGGGTCTGACTCGGATCGTGGAGTTGTTGGCCATCTTAGATGAGCTGTCGCGCTCCAAAGATCTGCGTCCCTTGGCCAGTGCCAGTTATGAGCCAACGCTTCATGCTGGAGATCAGGATCGGATGCAGCGCGTCTGTGATTACATCAATCAGCATCTGATCGAGGACATCGATCGCGCCCAGCTGGCGAAACTTGCGCATCTCAGCGAAGGAGCCTTCAGTCGGTTCTTCCGCTCGCGCACGGGCAAGACGGTGCCGGAATACATTAACGAAGTTCGCATTGGCCGAGCCTGCCGCATGATTGGCGAGGATCAGCAAAACATCACCGATATTGCCCTCGACTGCGGTTATCGGAACTTGGCCAATTTTAATCGGCGTTTCCGGGAAGTCGTGGGCAGCACGCCACGTGACTACCGAACTCAGATGCGCACGTTGGGGAAGTAGTGCAGTTCTAAGTGGAAACTTTTGCCTGCTGCACTACATGACCGCATGACACGAGTTGGCATTGGTTACGACGTCCACCCTTTTGCAGAAGGCCGCCCTTTAATCCTTGGCGGTGTCGAGGTCCCGCACACACGCGGCCTTCAGGGGCACTCAGATGCCGATGTGCTCAGCCACGCCATTGCAGATGCCGTGCTGGGTGCCATGGGTTTACCAGATATTGGCTACTATTTCCCGCCTAGCGATGCCAGCATCGAGGGCATCTGCAGCTTGCGTATCCTCGAAAAATGCGCCGCGCTGGCCGTGGAAAAGGGTTACACCCTGCAAAACATCGACTCCACTCTTATCGCCGAAGCCCCACGCGTGATGAAGCATGCGCCTCTCATGAAGGAGAAGATCGCCGCAGCTTTTGGCATCACCCCGGATCAGGTCGGCATCAAAGCCACCACGAACGAGCGCATGGGCTTTGTCGGTCGAGAAGAAGGCATCGCGGCCATGGCGGTGGCTTGTTTGGAGAAGTGATTATTTCTTTTTCGCCTTAGCTTTTGCTTGGGTCTTCCTCTTCCAAACATCAACCGGCACATCATTGGTCTGCTTGGCTCCTGGCGTGCTGCGGCCATTGGCGATGAGAGTCTCCAGCTTTTTCGTTAGCCTCGCGACGATCTCAGGATGCTCGGCTTGAAGGTTGTTGGTTTCACCAAGATCAGCCTCCAGATCAAAGAGTTGCACTGGCGGTGAGCCTGCAGGTTCCTTTCCGGGACGGGGCTCACTCCAGCCACCGCTTCCAGGGCAGAGAGCCAGTTTCCATTTGCCTTCACGAATGGCAAAGTTGCCGCTGATGCTGTGACTGACGAGAGATTCTCGCCGTGGACCTTTGGGCATCTCACCGAGTAAGGCTGGCAGGAAGCTGAAGCTATCTTCCGCTGCATTCACAGGCAGTGCGGCACCTGTGATCTCCGCTGCTGTGGCAGTAAAGTCGGTTAGGCAAGTGAGCTGCGTGCTGGTTTGACCCGCTTTCACTTTAGCCGGCCAGCGCACGAGGAATGGGACGCGGTGACCACCTTCATAAACATCCGCTTTATGGCCTCGATAATTGCCGCTGGGGTTGTGGCCTTTGGCTAGTAGGGCAGGGTAGTCAGCGCTAGGGGAGCAACCATTGTCACTGGTCAAAATGACGACCGTATCTTGAGCAAGGCCTTGATCATCCAAGGCTTTTAACACGCGGCCAATGTTGGCATCTGTCTCCATGACAAAGTCGCCATATTGATTTAACCGACTCTTTCCACGCCATTCAGGATTGGGCAGGATGGGTGTGTGCGGTGCCGTCAGCGGTAGGTAGATGAAAAAAGGCTTTCCTGATTTGGCGTCGGCGGCTTTTTCATCAATGTAGGCCACCGCTTTATCGATGAAGGTCGGCAGCACCTCATAACCTGTGAAGCCAGGTGCCGCTGGACCTTTGCGGGTATGCTTGTTCGTCTCACCCTGCACCATTTCGAGCTCACGATCTTCTGTTGGTAGCGCCGTCACACGGTCCCCTTCGATAAACACATACGGCACCATATCCAGAGACGCGGCGATGCCAAAGTAGCGATCAAAGCCTACCGTCAGCGGCCCATGCGTTGTGGGTTGGGTGAAGTCCGTGCTCCAGGCTTGATCTCGGGATTCAATGGTCAGCTCAGACACGGATTGCTTGTCTTTGATCACCCAGTCCATGCCGAGGTGCCACTTGCCGATAGCGGCGGTGTGGTAGCCTTGCGACTTAAGCATCGCTGCCACCGTTAGACGACCTGGCTGGATCAAATGCGGGCTTAGTCCGCCCAGCACGCCGTTTTGCAGCTTCGTGCGCCAGTTGTAGCGCCCCGTCAGAGTGCCGTAGCGTGTGGGTGTACAGACGCTGGAAGGCGTGTGTGCATCTGTAAAAGTCATTCCTTCACGTGCCAGGCGATCCATGTTCGGCGTCGCGATCTTGCCTTCTGGGTTCAGGCATTTGACGTCGCCTGTTCCCAAATCATCACAGAGAATGAAAATGAAGTTAGGCTTATCGGCGGCACTGACCTGCGACAGGACAAATAGGAAGATGGGAATGAAGGCAATGAATCGCATGGTGATTGGAGACTACGCTGCTTTCTTCTTCCCTTTGCCTTTGCCCTTTTTGGGCTGAGCAGGCTCACCTTCAAAGGGGGCATTGCCATGGGCTTCGCGTGGGGGTGGTAGGGTTTCTTTGACTTCGGTTTGCAGGCGGGTGAGCTCGGCTTTGAGTTCCTTCACAGTCTCGGCATAGGCGGGGTCGGCGTAGAAGTTTTGGGTTTCTAGCGGGTCTTTTTGGCGATCCAACAGATCCCAGTCATCGACATCGGGTTTGTAATAATGCACGAGCTTGTATCGGTCGGTGATGACGCCGTAGTGTGGGCGCACGCGATGTGGCACGGGGAACTCATAGTAATGGTAATAGAACGACTTCCGCCAGTCGGCTGGATCTTCGCCTTTGAAGAGTGGAACTAGCGAGCGGCCCTGCATGTCGCTAGGCTGTGGCTGGCCCGCGAGGTCGAGAAAGGTCTGGGCCAGATCAAGTAGGGAGACAATTTTTCCACTGGTAGTTCCTGGCTTGGAAACACCAGGCCAACGGACGAGGAAAGGCGTGCGTAAGGACTCTTCAAAGATCCAGCGTTTATCAAACCAACCGTGCTCTCCCATAAAGAAGCCTTGGTCGCTGCTGAGGATGACGATGGTGTTATCGGCCAGGCCTTCTTTGTCGAGGTAGTCGAGCACACGAGTCACGCTCTCATCCACACTTTTCACACAGGCGGTGTAGTCGTGCATGTAGCGCTGATAACGCCATTTGACGAGGCCTTTGCCCGTGAGCTTGGCTTCACGATACTTGGCGTTTCGTGGTTCATAGTATTCGTTCCAATACTTGCGTTGATCGTCAGTGAGATTGGCAGGAGTCACGAGTTTTAGGTCGCGGTCGGTCATGGTCCGCTCGATGCCCATGTCATGGTCACTGACGGCTTTGCTACGACCTTCAAAAGCATCAAAGAGCGTCTCTGGTTCCTCATAGACTCGATCGTTATCATGCCCGAGGTGGCGTAGAGCAGGCTCCCACTCGCGGTGTGGGGCTTTGTGCTGGAGCATGAGCATGAAGGGCTTACTCGTGTCCCGATTTTTCAGGTAGTCGAGGCTAAGATCGGTGATGATATCGGTGACATAACCCTCGTGTTTCACGGGCTTACCATTTTCGATCATGGGTGGATTATAATAAGCGCCTTGGCCTGGTAAAACCTGCCAGTAATCATAACCGACCGGGTCCGTCATGAGATGCCATTTGCCAATGACGGCGGTGCTATAACCGGCTTTTTGCAGGAGCTTCGGGAAGGTCTGCTGACTGCTGTCGAAGCGACTGTTGCTGTTATTGTAAAAGCCGTTGGCGTGCGAGTATTTGCCCGTCTGAATCACGGCACGCATGGGACCACAAATCGAGTTGGTGACCAAGCAGCGATCAAAGCGAATGCCTTCTTTGGCGATGCGGTCCAGGCCGGGGGTTTCCAGCAGCTTTCTTTTTTCTCCATAGGCACTGATGACCTGAGTGCTGAGATCATCGCAGAAAAGGAAAAGAATGTTCGGCGTGGCAGTCGGGGCGGCCACGGCGACAGAGGTCAGCAGGGTAAATAGGGCGAGGAGTCGGCGGATCATGATGAGCTTTTCTAAACGATAGGTGGGTCAAGAACTTACGCTGTGCATAAAAAACGGCTGCCAGTCGCCTGGCAGCCGTGGAAGTGAATGTGGAAGGATTATTTTTCGATCTTCAGAAGCTCGACTTCGAAGATGAGTGTCTCACCTGGGCCAATGTCGGCACCTGCCCCTTGGTCACCATAAGCGAGGTCGGATGGGATGAAGAACTTGAACTTAGAACCAATGTTCATGAGTTGCAGACCTTCGGTCCAGCCTTTGATGACTTCCTGAACGCCAAAGGTGATTGGCTCGCCGCGCTGCACGGAGCTGTCGAAGACTTTGCCATTCACGAGGGTGCCGTGGTAGTGGACGTTGACCTTATCGGTTGGCACTGGCTTAGCGCCGTCAGCAGCTTTGATGACTTCATATTGCAGGCCGCTTGCCGTGGTCTTCACGCCTTCACGCTTGCCATTTTCAGCGAGGAACTTGGCGCCAGCAGCTTTGACGTCACCCGCTTTCGCGGCTTTTTCTTTCTGCATCTCACCTTGCTTGGCTTGCATGACTTTTTCAAAGGCTTCCATAGCTGCTGTCAGCTCTTCCTCTTTGTATTTACCGGGCTTGCCTTCAAACTGGTCACGCATGGCTTGCAGGAAATTTTCCACGTCGATTTCGACGCCCTGTTGCTTGAAGTTATTGGCGATGTTGCCACCGATGTTTTTTCCGATGAAATAGCTGACTTTGTCCATGTCAGGTTTTGCCGCAGGAGCAGCAGTTTGGCCAGTGGTTTTCGCGGTTTCAGCAGGTTTTGCTGGCTCGGTTTGAGCTGAGACGGTGGAGGCAACCGCCAAGGCGGCACAAACGATGCGGAGGGTAACTTTCATGAGGTAAGAACCGCGAGGGTGAAGGCGATGTGGGGGGCGGTCAACCAAAGAAACAGCAACTTAGGTGCTTGGAAATGCACTTGAGCATTTTCACAGCCTTGCCAATCTGCATCACTCATGCCTGCTATCCCTACCGAATTCACCAACGTCACCGCTGCCGCCAAAGCCAATGTCTATTTTGACGGGAAGGTTGTCAGTCATAGTATCCTGTTTGCGGACGGGAGTAAAAAAACCCTAGGTCTGATCTATTCTGGCAGCTATCACTTCGGCACGGACAAGGCTGAGCGGATGGAGATCGTGGCAGGGAGCTGTGAGGTCAAAGTGGACGGCAGTGACTCCAAGACGACCTACCATGGCGGGCAGTATTTCGATGTGCCTGCGAAATCGGGTTTTGACATTGCTGTGACTGATGGCATCGCGGAATACATCTGTTCGTTTATCGACTGAGCCTAAATGTTGATCAACCTTCTTGCCGTACAGCTTGATTCCGTTTGGGAAGACAAGCGGGCTAACTTCGCCAAAGTTCGCAGCTTGTTGGCCCTGCGCAATCCGACACCCGGCTCACTCATCGTTCTGCCAGAAATGTTTGGCACAGGTTTTTCCTGCAACACGGCCATGACCGTTGAGGCAGAGGGGGGCGAAACAGAAGTTTTTCTCCAAAGCCTCGCCCGCGACTATCAAAGCTGCATCGTCGCAGGCGTTGTTACCCAAGGCACGGTGAGCCGCGGTCGTAATCAGGCACTGGTCATCTCACCTGATGGCACGCTGCTTGCGCGCTACACCAAGATGCAGCCCTTTAGCCTCGGGGGGGAGTCGTCGGTGCATGAGCGCGGAACGAGCCCACAGATCTTTGAGTGGCAGGGTGTGACGATCGCACCGCTGATTTGTTATGATTTGCGCTTTCCTGAATTGGCGCGTGCGGCCGTAAAAATAGGTGCCGAGGTGCTCATCTACATCGCGGCCTGGCCCGTGAAACGCGTGAATCATTGGCTCACACTTCTTCAGGCAAGAGCGATCGAAAACCAAGCTTATGTGATCGGCGTGAACCGAACCGGTATTGAGCCCAGTTACAGTTACAATGGTCGCAGTGTGATCATCAATCCACAGGGCGTGATCATCGCCGATGCCGGTGAACAGGACCAAGTTTTGCGTTCTGAGATCGATGCCCAGCTCGTCCGTGACTGGCGCGCTGAGTTCCCCGGATTGCGGGATGCGGGGTTGATTGGTTGAACACCTTCTGGTTCATCGATCCCCAGAATCAATTTACGGGATGCCATGACCTTTGGCGGCGGTCCAGAGGCCGTACCAGTCTTCACGTTCGAGTTTGAGGTTAGCAGATTTGGCCGTGGCGATCAGGCGCTCGAGCTTGTTGGTGCCAATGATTGGCAGTGGCTGGGACGGATGCGCCATGATCCAAGCATAAGCCAGTTGATCGAGCGTCGCGTTATCGTATTTGGCGGAAAGCTCAGCCGCTTTGACTTTGAGGCGCCTGCCTTCTGGCGTGGACTCGTCCATGAGTTTTCCCTGGGCCAAAGGGGACCAAGCCATGGGCTTGATCTGATGTTTCTGGCACTGATCGGCGGTGCCATCAAAAATCGGGTCCATGTGCAGCAGGCTAAACTCGATCTGATTCGTCACCAATGGCTGGTCCATGCGGGAGTTCAGCAGATCAAATTGAGGCACATTGTAGTTCGAGACGCCGGCACTGCGAATTTTCCCCTCTTTGAGCAGCTTATT